>Ga0307499_10000361_pt1 | contig 16368 bp, 13 predicted proteins | sample 13_S_MG_FD_201363 | JGI IMG/M metagenome (GOLD analysis project Ga0307499, IMG submission 201363) | Soil microbial communities from Populus trichocarpa stands in riparian zone in the Pacific Northwest, United States - 13_S | ecosystem: Environmental > Terrestrial > Soil > Riparian zone > Trees... | reverse complement strand
TCCCTCTCGTCCCCGAAGATGTGATCCATCGCGCTTGCACCGCCGCCAGAGCGCGGTCCGGCTGTGTACCCAGCTCTGTACCAGAGCCGTCGGGTGACTGGCGGTATCCTTCGGCTAGCTGAGAGGAGGCGCCGTGAGCACCGCAGCAGATCTGCCGCACGAGCTGCTGGTTGACGCACCGCTCGCCGAGGAGTTGGAGCGGCACGGCGTCCACCTGCACGCCGGTGACCGGGTGCGGCTCCAGCTTGTAGCTGATCAGGGATCGGCCGGCGACGAGCTGTGGGATGCGTTCATCGGCAGCTTCGAGAGTGCCGAACCGGATCTCGCCGAGCGGAGCGAGGAGATCCTGCGAGCTGAGTTCGGCCGGTAGTGATCCTCGTCGATACCGGCCCTTGGTCGCCGCCGCGGTCCGCAACGATCCTCACCATGAGGCTGCGCGCTCCTTCTGTGGCAGCGTTCCGGTGAGCTGGCGTGCGGAACTTGTTGTCCATCCGGGCCAACGTATCCTTGCGGTGTGAGCGATCAGGCGGCCAGTGTCTCGGCGGACGAACTGCACGTCGCGGGCTTGCAGGCTGCGATCTGGGAGGACGCTGTCCGCCGGGCTGAGCGTGGTGAGACGGTGGCCGTGATCTCTCATGGCGAGCACGTTGCGGATGTGGTTCCGTCCGGCGAGTTGGCTCGGCTGCGGGAGACCATCGAGGTGCTGGGCGACACCGACGCTGTTCGGGCGCTGGCTGACGCCGAGCCGGTCGTAAGCGGTCGGACCGCGATCCGGGCATTGGTCGCAGACCGGGTAGCGCGCGAGCGTGGATGAAGATCATCCGCAGGACGAGACCGAACCATACGAAGTCGATCTCACCCGTGCGGCCAGGCGCGCGCTCGCCGAGCAGCTCCCGGTGGATGTCGCTGTCGGGGTTGCCGATTTCCTGATCGGACCACTTGCTGAGAATCCACATCGGGTCGGCAAGGAACTCGACTCGCCCCTCGATGGTGTGTACTCGGCGCGAGTAATGCGCGAGTAATGCGCGAGTAATGCGCGAGTGGCGGGTGCTGTACCTGATCGACGAGGAGCAGCGACGCATCTCGGTACGGTCGATCGGCCACCGCCGCGATGTGTACCGGACCTGACGGCACGCGCGTCCTACGACGACCGGTCCAATGTCACGCGGATGTCGTTGAGCTGCGCGAATCCTGCTGCACACCAGCGCACGTCGACCGACACACCGAGCGAGGGGTGTAGCCCCGGCCTGACCTGCGGCGAAACGGATGCCGGCGTGCCTCGACAGAAGTCGGCGCAAGCCGGCGAAGGGGGCTACGGATCGAGAGACGGCCGGGGCGATGGCGCTGTCAGTGGGTGTTCAGGTCGGCGAGCGCAGTGCGGCGGCGCAGCGACCAGGGCCGGGCGACCCAGAGTCCGGCGAGCAGTGCGAGCAGCAGGCCGGGCAGGCCGGTGCCGCCCGACACGGTGAGCCCGTTGTCGGACTGGTAGCTGCCCTGGAGCAGGCCGAGGACGCTGAACGAGTGCTCACCGGGCCGGCCGCCACCGGCCTCGACGCCCCAGCCGAAGACGAGCGTGCACACCATCGAGAGCAGGAAGAGGCCGACCAGCACCGTCAGGCCGGCGCCCAGTCCGCGCAGCCAGCGGGGGCGGTCCGTGAAGCCCTCGGCGTAGGAGTCGGCGAGCCGCCGGGCCGGGCCGAGCGCCCGGACCGCCGCGGGCATCGATCCGTGCTCGGCGGCCGCCAGCGTGTTGGTGCGCAGTTCCCCCAGCAGTCGGGCCATCGCCCGGTGCGGCACCCGACCGTCCAGCAATAGCCGCAGCCGCAGCAGGTACCAGGACAGCAGCAGCCGGTCGCGGAGCCTCATGGCGCGTCCTCCGTACGTGCGGTGGCCACCGCCGGCGCGGTGGCGTCAGGGTCCAGCCGCTGCAGCGCGTCGCTCACCCGCCGCCAGGAGGCGCGAGCGGCCACCCGGGCCTCCCGCCCGACCCCGGACAGCGCGTAGTACTTCCGGGCCGGGCCGCTGGTTGACGCGACCAGGTGGGACGTGAGCAGGCCGACGCGCTCCAGCCGGGTGAGCGCCGGGTAGACGCTGCCCTCCGCGACGTCGAGCCCGGCCGCGCGGAGCCGCAACACGATCTCGAACCCGTACGACTCGGCCGCGGCCAGCGTCTCCAGCAACGCGAGCGTGAGCACGCCACGCATCAGCTGGCTGTCGAAGGCCTCCGGCACGTCTATGAGACTTCATCAAGTACTATGCAGTGTCAAGTACTCGGCACCGCCAGGCGGACTGACGCGGCGGGTCACGGCGCGGTACGACTCCGCCGAGCCGGCCGGGCTGCCACGACCGCGTACCGAACTGGCGCGCTCGGCTCCCTACCTGGGGCGACGTGTCGACGACTGCGGCGCAGGCCGGGTGCGAGGCACTCAGCGGGCTGCCGGTTACAGTGCCCGGCGTGTGGACGGAAGAGGTCACTTTGGTGGATCCGGCCCAGGCGAAGCCGAAGTACGTGCGGCTGGCGGCTGACGGCACCCGGTTGGTGCGCGAGACCTGGACCGGGCCCGGCGGGAAACCACGGATGACCGAGAAGACGTTCGCCCCGGAGTCCGGCCTGCCGGCGGACCACGTCGCCAGCATGGAGCTGCGCTCGGAGGCGGTCCGGCGGATGAGAGCCGGGTACGTCCTGATCCGCGATCAGGCCGAGTCCGGGCCCGGCGACGTCGTCCTGCTGTGCGCCGCGCCGAACCGGGCCGCCAGCGGGGTCTTCGACCTGAGCCCGGACGGTCACACCCTGGCCGTCGGCACGACGCTGGCGGGTGGCGTCGGGGCCGAGATCCACCTGATCGATGTCCGGACCGGGCTACGGCGCAGGGTGCACGCCGTCGCCAATGACCCCGATCCGGCGAGCTACGACTACACGACCTTCATCCACCAGGTTCTTTTCGACGCCGACGGCCAGGGCATCGTGTACGCGGTGAACGGGCAGACCGGCCATCTGGACCTGAATACCGGCGCCACCAGGTCGCTCGCGCACTTCACCTACGTCCGCGGCGTGGAGATCTTCTACTCCCAGTGGGTCAAGCCATCGTGGGATGCGGCCCGCCAGCGGCTGCTGGTGTTCGACGCCGACTCCCGCATCCGGGTCCTCGACCGGACCGGTGATCCGGTGCTGGACCTGCCCGTCCGCGATGCGTCAACGTGCCGTGGCGGGGCGCTGTCCCGGTCAGGTCGGTTGCTGGTGCTGCGTTACGGCCACGCCGACATCGAGGTCTGGGAAGTCGACACCGGGTCGCTGGTGCGGCGCATGGACTTCCCGTTCCCACCCGACGAGCAGTCGGACCTCGGGGCCCGGCAAGTCGGGTTCGATGTGAGCGAAGGACTCGTGCTCGTCGACCGTGACATCGTGGCCGGCCCCTTCGCCGCGTCGATCGAGACCGGTGAGCTGGCCTGGAGCGTGACCAACCAGGACGGGCCGACGTGGACCTGGAGCTTCTCGCCGGACGGTACGGTGCTCGCGCTCGGCGGTGTCGACCACATCTCGCTCTACCGGGCCACCGACCTGGAACGGATGCCGGCCCAACCGCCGCGGGCCCCGCTCAAGCAGCTCGGCCGGGTTGCCTTCTCCGCCGACGGGAGCCTTGTCGCGGGCGGCGGAGACGGCGGCCAGCTGGGCGTCTTCACGGTGCCGGCGCACGCCTGCGCGCCGGCACCCGATCGCCACTACACCGAGGTGTCGCCGGCAGCACCCATGGACGCCCGGTAGCGCCGGTCATACTTGGCTGGTGGATTTCCGGGCCAGGTACCGGGCGTGGACGACGCCGACGCGGCGCTCTACCGGCGTCATGCTGATCTTCGAGCTGGGTGGCGCCGTCGTTCTGCTGATCGCGCTGATCGCCAAGCTGTGGATGCACCGGGGGCACTGGCTGGTCTGGAGCGCGGTCTACCTGTTCAGCCTGTACGGGGTGCTGGTCAGCATCGGTGACACCCGCCGGCAGCGGCGCGTGTTGGACGGGGGCGATTGCCGGTAGGTCGATGACCAGCCGGACGGCGCCACTGGCGCATCCCTCAGCCGACGCCGACCGGCAGTTTGTCAGGCTCGGGCAGTGCTTCCGGGGGGACGATCGGGCGTAGTGGTGAAGGTGCGACGAACAGGATCCGGGCGAGCCAGCCGGGTAGCCACCAGTTCCACCGGCCGAACGAGTTGACCAGGGCCGGCACCAGCAGGGCGCGGACGATGGTGGCGTCGATGAGGATGCCGACTCCCAGTGCGGTGCCGATGATTTTGCCGTCGGTGCCGGGCGACGAGGCGAGCGCGGAGAACGCGCAGAAGAGAATCAGCGCCGCGGAGGTCACCAGCCGGCCGGTCCGGCCGATGCCGGTGATGACGGACATGGCGGTGTCTCCGGTGCGGTCGTACTCCTCCCGCATCCGGGACAGGATGAAGACTTCGTAGTCCATGGACAGGCCGAACAGGAACGCGAAGATGACCACGGGTAGCCAGAAGTTGACGGCGCCGGTGGCGGACACGTTGAAGATCGCGTTGGACCCGTGGCCCTGCTGCCAGAAGAACACGACCAGGCCGAAGACAGCTGCCATCGAGACCAGGTTGAGCAGGACCGCCTTGAGTGGCAGGAGCAGGGAGCGGAAGGTACGGACGAGCAGCAGGAACGTGATGAGCGCGATCAGCGCCAACACATACGGGAACTTGTCGTAGACCGCGCTGGAATAGTCCTCGGCACTGGCCCCGACACCGGTCACGCCCACCTTGCCGCTGGCGGAGTTCTCGACCGCGGTCCGGACGTCGTTGACCAGGGCCGCGCCATCGTTGTCGACGGTGGCGTCGGTGGGCAGGACGTCGACGATGGCGTTGTCGCCCTGTGTCGTGCCGACGACGGCCAACTGGACACCAGCGACGCCGCGGGCCGCTTCGGCCGCCGCCGGAGCGTCGCTTGCGGACACCAGCACTTCGATGGGGGTGAGGACTCCGGTCCCGACTCCACCGTTGGTCAGGGCCTGCTGGGCGTCGTATCTGGATCCGCTGCGGGCGAGCGAGTCGATGCCCGACTGCCCGATTTTGAGGCTGAACACGGGGACGATGAGGAGGCCGAGCAGAACCACGGCCAGTCCGATAGCGATGGCGCTGTGATTGACGATGAGGCGAGCCCACGCCGTCCAGCCGCGTGACGCCGCGCCTTCGTGGCGGAGGCGGGGATAGTCGATGCGCGGCCCGACACTGGACAGCAGCGCGGGCAGCAGCGTGAGGACAGCGGACACGCTCACGAGCGGGATCAGCAGGCCGGCAATTCCCATGCTGCGCAGCGCCGGCACCGGGACGATCAGCAGTGCCAGCAGGCTGATGGCGACGGTGACGCCGGACGCGAAGACGGCATGTCCCGCGGTTTTCATGGCGACGACAACCGCCTGCTCATTGGTGCGGCCGTGGGCGCGTTCCTCACGCCAACGCGACACCATGAGCAGGGAGTAGTCGATGGCCACGCCGAGCCCGATCAGCGCGATGAGGTACTGGACGATGATGTTGACGTCAGTGAATGTGGTCAGACCCAGCACGAGGATGAAGGTCGTCAAGATCGACACCGCGGCGATGAGCAGTGGGAGCAGGGCGAGGAACGACGCGAACACGAAGAGCAGCACGAGGAGGGCGCCCGCGGCGCCGAGCAGCAGCTCGACCAGAACGCCGGTGCCGGCGGTGTCGCCACCCGCGGACAGCAGGCCGTACGACGTCAGGCCGCTGGTGAAGCCGTGCGCCGACGCCGCCTTCGCCAGGGCGGGGTCGAGCGAGGCCTCGATGTATGGACCGACGGCCACCGGGATCGGGGCCTGGATCAGGGCGAATGTGGTGCGCCCGTTGTCCGTGACGAAGCCCGGGTCTCGGGTGCTCGCGAGGTCGACGACACGCAGCTTCACATCCGGCACCGCCGTCAGCGCCGTGGCGAAGATCTCCGCGACGGCGGGCCGGTTCGCGTCGATCGTCTCGCCGGCGGGCACGGTCACCACCGCGACATAGGTGTCGTAGGTACTGACACCGTACGTGTCGATCAGTTGATGCTCTGCCCGGTCACCCGGCTGACCGGGCAGTGAAAAGTCGAGCGACCACCTGTTGCTGAGCCCGGCGGCAGCGAACAAACCACCGACCAACAGCAAAAACCACGTCGCGCTGACGATTCGACGGTGATGTATGACGAGGTACGCGAGACGCTCCACGGGAACTCCAGGTGAATGGTCGCAATGCACTGGGGAAGTGATCCCGATGGCCCGAACTCGCTCATGCGAAGGAGGTTGCCGGCATCGACGTCAGGCGTATGGGTCGATTCCGTCGCATAGCCTCACAGGTTTGGCGCGGCGCTGCCGATCACGGCCGCGCGGGAATGCCGATTGCACTCCCGGCTGCTGGCCGAACGAGCTCGCAAAGGCTGTTCCGGGGCAGCGGCGCACGCCCTCGACACGGCCGGTGTGGGCGGCACCCGAAGCGGATGGAGACTAGCCGGATGGTGCGGATGTTACACCCGTACCGGCGGCAACGGTGGAGCCGGCGAGACCAATTGTGAGTTCGCTTCGGTCCAAATCCGCCGCGCTCGATGCGCCGCTGCGGGCGTCATTGCGTCGGGCCGGACACCCGACATTGACGGATGGCGGCCGGGCGGCCAGGCAGTCCGGACCATTGTCAGATCCTGGGCATCCCAATGGAGTTCGGACGACCCCAAGTCGACATGAAAGCCGGCCCGCGCGCAGCGTGGCCGAAATCGGGCAGCCCGCCGCGTCTGGATCCCAGCCAGCCGCCGGTCTTCTGCAGACCGTTGTCACGGTTTTCTCACGGCCGACTCGTACAGTCCCGGCCGGCAAGCCCGAACAATGGCTGGATAGCCAGCCCCGTCAGGACGGAGTGAGAAGTACCGATGACTCTACCCAGGACCATCAGTCTACTGATCAGGCTGGCCACCGCGGGTGTCGCCCTCGCTGGCCTGGCCGTCGCCTCGCCGGCTCAGGCCGCCGCCCCGGCAACGTCCGCGTTGCCGGTCCTCGCGGTGACAGCCGCCAGCCCGCAGCACTTCCACCTGGAATACGGTGCCTCCGTCACGGATGGCGACATCACCTTCTTCAACCGAAGCCTGCACATCAGCGGCTTTGTCAAGGCGGTCAGTGCCTCCCGAACCGTCGAGTTCATCGGCTACAACGGCAACTTCACCTGCTTCTTCGACGAGACCAGAACCGCATCGGCTGGCACCACCCGGGGGTTCGGCTTCGACGAGACGTGCGACGTTCCTGGCGGTTTCTCGCAGGTCGACATCTACTTCCCCGCGTAGCGGCCCGCGGCTGCGAAAGGCTTTGGCTGAAAGCGGGGTGGACCGCAGGGTCCACCCCGCTTTCGGCGGCTCCGGCCTGTGTCGCCGGCTTACGGGATCCTTACCGCGAGGTCCGGGCGGCGCCCGTGGCCGGCCGCGATCGGGCCCGGTGGAGAAGGCCACCCGTACCGCCGCCGCGCGGGTAGCGCCGGGGTCGGGTTAATCGGGTTGATGGCGGCAGGGCTGCCGCGGTGGGATGCGCTGTGAATCTTCGTCCGCTGGGTCGTACCGGGGTGCGGGTGGCGCCATTGGCGTTGGGTTGCATGAACTTCGGCGGGCGTGCCGACGAGGCCACCGCGACCGGGATCCTGGATCGCGCCCTCGACGCGGGGGTCACGCTGGTCGACACCGCGGACGTGTACGGGCACGACCCGGCCGACATGATGGTGGGCCAGGGGCGCAGCGAGGAGATCCTCGGTCGGGCGTTGGAGCGCGGCGGTCGGCGCGGCCGCGTCGTGCTGGCGACGAAGGCGTTCTTCCCGACCAGCGGCGACCCGAACGATCAGGGCAGCAGCCGGCGGCACCTGATCACCGCCTGCGAGGCGTCGCTGCGCCGGCTGCGGGTCGACCACATCGACCTGTTCCAGTTGCACCATCCGTCCAACGACGTGCCGATCGACGAGACGCTACGGGCGCTGGACGACCTGGTCCGGGCCGGCAAGGTGCGCTACCTGGGCACCAGCGCGTTCGGCGCCTGGCAGATCGTGGAGTCGCTGTGGGCGTCGGCGACCCTCGGTCTGCACCGGTTCGTCACCGAGCAGCCGCCGTACCACCTGCTCGACCGCCGGGCCGAACGCGAACTGGTGCCGATGGCCCGCAGCCACGGGATCGCTGTGCTGCCGTGGTCTCCTACCGCCGGCGGGTTCCTGACCGGCCGGTACCGTCGCGGTCAGCCGCCGCCGGCGGGCTCCCGGTTCGATACGTTCTGGGCCGGCGGCCGGGACGAGCAGTTCACCGACCCGGCCTTCGACGTGCTCGACGTCGTCGTCGCGCTGGCCGCCGAGAAGGGCTGTACCCCGGCGCAGCTCGCGCTGGCCTGGTGCGCCGCGCAACCCGGGATCACCGCGCCGATCATCGGCCCGCGCACCCTGGAACAACTCGAGGACAGCCTCGGCGCGCTCGACGTCACGATTACCGCCGACGACACCGCCAGGATCGACGCCGTCGCGCCCCCGGGCCGGGCCACCGTGCCCTACTACGGCGCCGACGGATTCGCCTGGACCACCTGGGGCCCGCACACCCACCACTGGCCCTGACCCGGCGGCCGCCGCCGGACCCTCCATTGTGGACGCTTCGGCGGATCTCCGGCCGGCACCGGTCCGACGTCCCCGCTACGAGGTGACTGCCGCGGCACAGTTCCGCCCGGCCGTCGAGGGGACGACCGGAGGGGTGATCCGGCCAGCGTCGGGGGGTAACGCCCTGGTCCGTCCGGGCAAACCGGCGGCGGATCGGTCGGGTCAGTGGGCGTGCAGGCGTGCTGCCCGATGGGTCAGGGCTCGGTTACCGATGTTGATTGAGCTCATGGCGGCATGTAAGAGTTTCTTTAGGATTATCTGACGTCGGGGGAGATTCCTGAAATGAAAGCGCGGGGGGACGGGGTCACCGGGGACTTCGTGTCGGTGGTTTCGGCGCATGCCCAGGAAACGCCGGAGCGGTCCGCCGCGATCTTCGTGGCCGACCCGGCCGAGGACGATCCAGCCGAGATCGCATTATCGTACGGCGCGCTCGACACCGCGGCCCGGTCGATTGCCGCGTGGCTGCAGGAACAATGCGCCCCGGGTGATCGCGTGCTGCTGCTCTACCCGTCCGGGCTGGAATTCATCAAGGCGCTGCTGGGCAGTATGTATGCCGGCGTGCTGCCAATTCCGGCGCCCTTGCCGCACGGCTACAAGCACCACCTGATGCGGGCCACCGGGATCGCGCTGGATGCCGATGTGCGGCTGGTGCTGACCGACCGGTCGAGCCTGCCGGCCGTCTCCGCCTGGATCCACCAGGAGGGGCTGGACGACCTCACCATCGTGGCCACCGACGCCGCCGAGCTGGGTGACCCGGCCGGCTGGGCCCGGCCACAGCTGTCCGCGGACTCGCTCGCGTTCATGCAGTACACGTCCGGCTCGATCAGCGACCCGCGCGGCGTGATGGTCCGGCACGGGCAGTTGCTGCACAACCTGGGGCTGATCCAGCGCAGCATGGGCGTCGGGCCGGAGACGCGGGCCGGCGGCTGGCTGCCGATCTACCACGACATGGGCCTGATCGGCCTGGTGCTGGAGCCGCTGTACCTCGGCTCGGGCACCGTGCTGATGCCACCCACCGCGTTCCTCAAGCGGCCGTACGGCTGGCTGCGGCTGATCGACCGGTACGGCCTGGAGGGCACCTCCGCGCCGAACTTCGCCTACGACCTGTGCACCCGGCGGGTCACCGACGAGCAGCTGGCCGGCCTGGACCTGTCCCGCTGGCGGCGGGCCTGCAACGGGGCCGAGCCGATCGACGCCGACACGCTGGACCGGTTCGCCGACCGGTTCGCGCCGGCCGGGTTCCGCCGCGAGGCGCTGCTGCCCTGCTACGGGATGGCCGAGGCGACGCTGTTCATCGCCGGCACCCCGCCCGAGCGGCCGCCGGTGATGACCCGGGTCGACGCCGCCGCGCTGGAGCAGAACATGTTCGTCCCGGCGCCGGACGGGGGCACCGGGCCGCGGCTGGTCAGCAGCGGCCGGGTGCTCGACCTGGACGTCCGGGTGGTCGACCCGCAGACCCGGCGGCAGCTGCCGGACGGCCGGCTGGGCGAGATCTGGGTCCGCGGCGAGAGCGTCGCCGCCGGCTACTGGCGCAACGAGGCGGAGACCGAGACGGCGTTCCACGCGGTCACCGCCGACGGCGAGGCCGATTTCCTGCGCACCGGCGACCTGGGCGTCTTCCAGGACGACGAGCTCTACATCACCGGCCGGATCAAGGAGACGCTGGTCATCCGCGGCCGGAACCTCTACCCGCACGACATCGAGCGCGAGGTCCGGGCGCTGGACGAGGCGTTCGCCGGGCTGGCCGGCAGCGTGTTCTCGGTGCCGTCGCCGCGCGAGGAGATCGTGGTGTTCCACGAGGTGCGCGCCCGGCAGCTGACCGGGGCGGCGCTGGCCGGGCTGGCCGCCCAAGTCAAGATCGCGCTCGGGCAGCGGCTCGGCATCCCGGTCACGAACGTCGTGTTCGCCGCGCCCGGCCAGGTGCGCAAGACCACCAGCGGCAAGATCCAGCGGACGCTGATGCGCCAGCTGTTCATGGCCGACGCGCTTGACCCGCTGTACGAGGACCTGGACGCCAGCACCCGCCGCCGCTACCGGCCCGGCGCCCCCACGGCCGCCGCGTCGGTGGCTGTGCTGACCGGGTCCGGTGAGGGCGCTGTCTGAGCTGGCCGCCTTCGAGTGCGCGCTGGGCGACCCCACCGACCGGGGTGGCGCGTTCTCGTTCGCCCGCTGCGCCGAGCTGGACCGGGCCGAGGAGTTCCCCGCCGACATCTGCCGGCTGCTGGACGAGCTGGGGTTGCCGCGGCAGTACGTGCCGGCCGAGTTCGGCGGCGGGCTGGCCAGCTACGAGCAGGCGATGCAGCGGATCCGGCTGGTGGCCCGGCGGGACCTGACCGTGGCGATCGCGCACGGCAAGACGTACCTGGGCTCGGTGCCGGTCTGGGTCGGTGGCAGCGCGGCGCAGGCGTGCCGGCTCGGCGCCGACGTGCTCGGCGGCGCGGTCGTGTCGCTCGGCCTGACCGAGCCGGAGCACGGCAGCGACCTGCTGGCCAGCGATGTCACCGCCACCCCGGCCGGCGCCGGCTGGCTGGTCGACGGGGAGAAGTGGCTGATCAACAACGCCACCCGCGGTGACCTGCTGGCGGTGCTGGCCCGCACCGCCGACGGTGCCGGCCCGCGGGCGCTGAGCCTGCTGCTGGTGGACAAGCGCCGGCTGCCGGCCGGCAGTTTCCAGCACAGCCCGGCGGTCCGGACGCACGGCATCCGCGGCGCCGACATCAGCGGCATCACGTTCACCGCCGCCCCGGTCCCGGCCGGCGCGGTGATCGGTCCGGTCGGCACCGGCGTGGAGACCACGCTGAAGGCGCTGCAACTGACCCGGACGATGTGCGCGGCGCTCTCGCTCGGCGCCGCCGACCACGCGCTCCGGCTCGGCCTGCGGTTCGCGCTGGAACACCGGCTGTACGACCGCGGGCTGATCGACCTGCCGCACGCCCGCCGCATCCTCGCCGAGGCGTACACCGACCTGCTGGTCGCCGAGGCGCTGAGCCTGGTCGCCGCCCGCAGCGTGCACACCCTGACCGGCGAGCTGTCGGTCACGTCCGCGCTGGTCAAGTACTTCGTCCCGGCCACCGTCGAGGAGCTGGTGGGCCGGCTGGGCCAGCTGCTCGGCGCCCGGGCGTTCTTCACCGGGACGTACGCCGACGGGATGTTCCAGAAGGTCGAGCGGGACCACCGGGTGGTCGGCATCTTCGACGGCAACACGCTGGTGAACCTGAACGCGCTGATCAACCAGTTCGGCCGGCTGGTGCGGGGATACCGGGACGGCTCGGCGGACCAGGCCGGGCTGGCCGCCGCCGCCACCTTCACGGCGCCGCTGCCGGCTTTCGACCGGGACGCGCTGACGCTGCTGGCCCGGCGCGGCAGCAGCCTGGTCCAGAGCCTGCCGGCCTGCGTGGACGAACTGCAGGCGCTGGCCGGTGCCGGCGTGGTGCCGGCGGAGCTGGCCGGGCACGCCAAGCAGATCCGCGAGGCGGTGGACGACCTGCACGCCCGGCTGGCCGCGCACCGGCCGTCCCGCGACGTGCCGGCCGCCGCGTTCACCCTGGCCAAGCGGTACACCTGGGCCGCCGCCGCGGCCGCCTGCATGCAGTTGTGGCTGCGCAACCGGGCCGGCCGCACCGGCGAGCTGTGGGCCGGCGGGCTCTGGCTGGACGCCGCGCTGCGGCGGACCCTGCGCCGGTTCCAGCCGGCGCTGCCGGACACCGACGACGCCGTCTTCGACCGCCTCGCCGGCTGCCTGCGCCAGCAGTACGCGGCCGGCCAGCTCTTCTCCGTCCAGCCGTTCCCGCTCGCCGAGGCGGCCGGACTCGCCGAGGCGCCCGGGCTCGCCGAGGCGCCCGGGCTCGCCGAGGCGTCCGGACCTGCCGAGGCGTCCCGATGACCGGCCGGGCGACCGCGCCGGTAGCCATCGGCTCCGCCGGGCCGGCGCCAGTGCAGGCAACGCCGGCGGGACGGGCCGGCGAACCGGCGCCGGACCGGATGGCGGAACTGGACCGGCGGCTGGGCGACCCGTACGACGACGGCAACCCGGTCGGCTACCGGGCCGTGCTGGCCGCGGACGAGCGGGCCGAACTGCTGGCCGACGGCGAGCGGATGCTGGACGGGTACGGGCTGAACGCGGAGTTCGTGCCGGTGGCGTACGGCGGCCGGTTCACCGAAGCCGACCGGCTGGTGCGCACGCTGCGCAGCGTCTTCCGCCGGGACGGCACGCTCGGCCTGGGCTACGGCGTCACGAACTTCATCGCCGGCGCGCCGATCTGGACCGCCGGCGACGCCGACCAGTGCCGGTTCGCCGCGGACGTACTGCTGCGGCACCGGAAGATGGCCGCGGGCTACAACGAGCTGCCGCGCGGCAACGACTTCACCCGCTGCGAGCTGACCGCCGACCGGGTCGGCGACCAGTTGCGGCTCACCGGCCGCAAGCAGGTGGTCAACAACATCGCCCGGGCCGATGCCGCCGTCTTCCTGGCCCGGACCAGTCCCGAGCCGGGCAACCGCAGCCACTCGCACGTGCTGGTCGACCTGACCGCGCTCGACCCGGCCCGGCGCCGGTACCTGGACCGGCACCACACGGTCGGCCTGCGCGGATGCCAGATCGCCGGGGTCGAGTTCGACGGCTGCCCCACCCCGGCCAACATCGTCGGCGCCCCCGGCGAGGCGATGGAGACGGTGCTGCGGGCCTTCCAGGTGACCCGTTCGGTGCTGCCCGCGATGGCGGTCGCCGGCCTGGACACCCAGCTGCGCACGGTGCTGCGGTTCACCCGCGCCCGCCGCCTCTACGGCCGGACCCTGCTCGAGCTGCCGCACGCCCGGTCCGTGCTGGTCGGCGCGTACCTCGACCTGCTCGCCGCCGACTGCCTCGGCACCGTCGTCGCCCGCGCCCTGCACGTGCTGCCGGCGCAGACCAGCGTGCTCAGCGCCGCCGCCAAGTACCTGGTCCCGAAGCTGATCTACGAGGCCAGCAACGAGCTGGCCGTGCTGCTGGGCGCCAGGTCGTACCTGCGCGAGGGCCCGTACGCGATCTTCCAGAAGAACCTGCGGGACATCCCGGCGGCCTCGTTCACGCACGCCAACGCGGCGGTCTGCCTGGCCACGATGATCCCGCAGCTGCCCCGGCTGGCCAGCCGCAGCTGGCTGCGCGCGGACGAGCCGCCGGCCGAGCTGTTCCGCCTCGACCACCGGCTCGGGCCGCTCGACTTCCGGGCGCTGGAGCTGACCGCCCGCGGCGTCGACAACCTGTCCGGGACGCTGCCGGCCAGCCAGCCGGCGGTGGCCGGCGAGCCGGCGCTGGCCAGGCTCTGCGCCGGTTTCGTGGCCGAGCTCGGCCGGCTGGCCGGCCGGGCCACCGAGCTGCCGCCGCGCGGCCGGACCATCGCCGCCGGGCGCGGCAGCTTCCTGCTCGCCGACCGGTACGCCGTGCTGCTCGCGGCCAGCGCCTGTCTCGGCGTCTGGCGGCGGAACCGCCGGTTCCAGGCCGACACCGGCTGGTTGACCGGCACGCTCTGGCGGCTGGCCGACCGGCTCGGGCACGAGCCCGGACCGCTGCCGGACGGGCTGGAACGCCGGCTCGCCGCCGAGCTGATCAGCCGTGCGGACGAGCCCCGCGGCTTCGACCTTGCCGCCCCGCGGCTCGCCGGCTGACGCCGGTCCAAACCCCGTTCAACCGGAGGAACCATGTCTGACACCGTTGTCGGCGCGACGCCTGAAGCCGTCCGCGACTGGCTGATCGAGCGGGTCGCGTTCTACCTGGAAACGCCGGCCGGAGAGGTCCACCCGGACGCCCGGTTCGTCGAGCTCGGCCTGGACTCGGTCTACGCGCTGACCCTGTGCGGCGACATCGAGGAGCGCTACGACCTGTCCGTCGAACCGACGCTGGCCTGGGACTACCCGACCGTCAACGCGCTGGCCGGCCATCTACACGGAGAGCTGAACGGTGGGTGAGACGCCGCGGCAGCTCTCGGTCGGCCAGGAGGCGTTCTGGTTCCTCTACCAGCTGGCGCCCGAGAGCCCGGCCTACAACGTGATGGCGGCGGTCCGCATCCACACCCCGCTGGACCTGCCCCGGCTGCGCCGCGCGCTGGCCGCGACGGTCCGGCGGCACGACCTGCTCCGCTCGGTGTTCGTCGAGCGGGACGGGGCGCCGTGCCGGCTGGTCGGTGCTCCGGACACGATCGAACTGCTGGTCCGGGACGCGCCGGGCGCGTCCGGGTACCGGCTGCCGGCGCTGGTCCGGGAGCTCGGGCTGGCACCGTTCCGGCTGTCCGAGGGGACGTTCCGGGCGGTGCTGATCCGGTGCGGCCCGGCCGACGCGGTGCTGCTGCTGGCCGCCCACCACATCGCCACCGACGCGACCTCGCAGTGGCTGCTCATGCACGACCTGCTCGACGCCTACGCCGCCGGCGCGCCGGGCGAGGCCGGGCCGGGCGGGGCGGGGCCGGGCGGGGCCGGGCCGGAGCCCTGGCCGCCGCTGGTGCGGGACTACGACGACTACGTGGCGGCGGAGCGGGAACTGCTGGCCGGGCCGCGCGGCGCCGAGCTGGAGCGGTACTGGCTGGACGTCTGCACCGGCGCCCGTGCGGCCGAACTACCCACCGACCGGCCGCGGCCGGCCCACCCCAGCTTCGCCGGGGCGACCTGCGAGCTGCGGCTGCCGGACGAGCTGCTGCCCCGGCTGCGCTGCGCGGCCGCGGTGGCCGGGGTGACCCCGTTCGCGTACCTGCTCGGCTCGTTCCAGGCGCTGCTCTACCACTACACCCGGCAGCCGGAGTCGCTGATCGGCTGCCCGACCGCGACCCGGTTCGGCCGCAACCTGCGCCCGCTGGTCGGCTACCTGGTCAACACGCTGGTGCTGCGCGGGTCGTTCAGCCGCGCGACCACGTTCGCCACGGCGGTGCAGGCGGCGCAGCGGCAGGTGCTGGGCGGGCTGTCGCACGCCGGCTACCAGCACGCGCTGCTGGCCCGGGCACTCGGCCTGCCGCGCGCCGGCGCCGGCTCGGCACTGCTGCGGATCGTGTTCACGATGGTCGCCACCGACCGGCTCGACCCGCTGCTGCACCTGCTCGCGGACGGGGCCGAGCGCGGCACCGGGGTCGAGTACGCCGGGCTGCGGCTGGCCCTGTTCGACGTCCCGCAGCTGGAGGGGCAGTTCGACCTGTCGGTGGAGATGCGGCAGAGCCCGAACTCGCTCACCGCCGTCTTCCGGTACAGCACCGAGCTGTTCGACCGGGCCACCGTCGAGCGGCTGCTGGAGCACTACGCGCGGTTCCTGGACGCGGCCATCGACAACCCGGCCGGCCGGGTCACCGCGGTGCCGCTGGTGGACGATGCCGCGCTGGCCGAACTGCTCGCGCTCGGGCAGGGTGCGCCGCGGTCCGGCCGGCAGACAGCGCCGATATAGGAAAGTTATGGCCGCCGGCCGCATGATGTAGCTGGAAATGAACTGCGGCTGCCGCGAAAGACCGCGGCCGGTCGCCACGCCCGGCGGGGGGCGGCGCCAGGACCCACCGTGCCCACCCCTGGTCAGGCTATTCGACTGGCCTGCCGGAAATCTTTGTCGCGGTGAGGGAGCAGCGTGCCCAACAAGGTGCTCAACAGCGTCCTGGAGACGATCGGTGACACGCCGCTGGTCGAATTGGCGGGGTTGTACGACGGCTTCGCGGGCCGGGTCTTCGCGAAGCTCGAGCGATTCAACCCGGGCGGCAGCATCAAAG
>Ga0307499_10000360_pt1 | contig 16388 bp, 15 predicted proteins | sample 13_S_MG_FD_201363 | JGI IMG/M metagenome (GOLD analysis project Ga0307499, IMG submission 201363) | Soil microbial communities from Populus trichocarpa stands in riparian zone in the Pacific Northwest, United States - 13_S | ecosystem: Environmental > Terrestrial > Soil > Riparian zone > Trees... | reverse complement strand
CGTGCGGCCGCTGCTGGCCGGACTGCGGGAGCGCGGGATCAAGGTCGGCGTGCTGTCCAACACGCTCTGGCCGCGGGTGGAGCACGACCGGGTGTTCCGCCGGGACGGCGTCTACGACCTGATCGACGCGGCCGTCTACACCAGCGAGATCGAGTGGACCAAGCCCCATCCGCAGGCGTTCCGGACCGTGCTGGCCGAGCTGGCGGTGGCCGACCCGGCCGCGGCCGTCTTCGTCGGCGACCGGCGCTGGGACGACATCCACGGCGCGCACGGCGCCGGGCTGCGGGCCGTGCTGCTACCGCACAGCGCGATCCCGGACCACCAGCGCGGCCCGGTCGACGGCGAGCCGGACGCGGTCGTCAGCCGGCTGGCCGACCTGCTCCCGCTGGTGGACGCCTGGCGGACCGGCTAGCCAGCCCCGACGGGGCCGGGACCGGCGGGCCAGCCCTGCCGGGCCCGCCGCGGCGGGCCCGGCACCGGCCGCCGGGCCAGTCCTGCCGGGCCGGGCCGGGACCGGTGGGGCCGACCGGCGGGCCAGCCCTGCCGGGCCGGGACCGGCGCGCCGGGACCGGCGGGCCGGGACCGGGCTCAGGTCTGGCCGGGGAAGGGGACGGTCGGCGCGGCCGGCGTGACCAGTTTCCGCCAGCCGGTGCCGCGGACCGCCGCGTCGGTCAGCGCGGCCACCGCGGTCCGCCGGATGATCTGGTCGTCGGTGGCGGCCACCACGTACCGCCAGGCCGCCGCCGCGCCGTCCTCCAGGTGCAGGGCCAACCGGAGCGCCGAGGCCTGGTCGGTGACCGGGAACGGCAGCCGGTACGAGGCCCGGGTCAGCGCCGGGTCGCCGCCGAGCCGGCGGACCGTGCCGGCGATCGCGTCCCGCCGGCCCCGGTGCGCCCCGTCCGCCTCGCGCACCTGACCGCGTAGCTGCACCGACACCCGGGCCCCGACGACCGCGTACCCCCAGATCACCGCGTGCTCGGCGGCCAGCGCCGTCTGCAACGCGTCGAGCTCGCTCACTGTGTCTCCTGCTCGCTGCGCTGCGCGCCAGACGCGGCGTCTTCCCTCGGCCCCGCGCAGCGACTTCGTCGGCGCGTTGCCTCAGTCCAGACGCCGCTGCGCTGCGCCCCGCTCACGACAGGACCACCTCGTGGCTGGATTCGCAGGCGGCGATGCTGGCCAACAGGGGTGCGGCCGTGTCGTCGGCGGTGAGGCAGCCGGCCGCCCGGGCGGTGGCCGCGGCGTGCTCGGCGTTCTTCAGCGCCAGCAGCGCGAGCGGCGCGGTGGCGGGCACCGGCGGGATGCCGGTCACCTCCGGCGTCGGGCTGGCCGTGGCCGTACCGGTGCCGGTCGCCGTCGGGGTGGCCGAGGGGGTCAGGCCCATCTCCTGTTCCAGGGCGGCGACGTGCGCGCTGTGGTCGTCCCGCAGCGGCGCCAGCCGTTTCGCCAGCGCCGGATGCTGGGCGATGGTCGCCTGGTAGCTGCCGAGCAGCCGGCGTTCCGCGGCGAGGTGGTCGGCCAGCGGGTCCGGCGGCGGCTCGGTGGTGGTCACGCCGGTCGGGGTCGGTGCCGGGCCGGGCGTGCCGGTGCAGGCCGCGGCGAAGCCGACCGGTGCGACGGCGAGCGCGAAGAGCACCTGGCGGCGGTGGACCCGGCTGGGTGGACGAGGCATGGCCGGCACAGTGTCGCAGAGCGCCGCCGCGAGTAGCGCAACCGCCGCGCGCCGAACGGCTCCCGACTCGCCGCGAGCGGCCCGGCGCTCTGACCTGGTGATCAACAAAGAACTGCGGTCGGTATTTGACACGCGGGACCAATCAGGCGAACGGTGTACCCCAAGCCGGGTGAGGTAGCGCCCGGCCGTTACTCCTCGTGTCCGTACGGCCGAACCGCTACCCTCGGCTGAAAGCCGGTGTGACCGGTACAACCAACTGCAGCGACCTGCGAGGAGAGCCCGAATGGCGGCCGGGACGTCCCAGCGGGAGCGGCTGGCCGCTGTGCTGGAGCCGGTGGTCAACGCGGCCGGTTACGACCTGGAGGAGATCACGGTGACCCCGGCCGGCCGGCGCCGGCTGGTGCGGGTCGTGGTCGACGCCGACGACGGGGTCTCGCTGGACGATGTCGCCGATGTCAGCCGGGCCATCTCGGTCGCGCTGGACGAGCAGGACGGCGTGGTCGGGGCGGCGCCGTACGTGCTGGAGGTCAGCTCGCCCGGGGTCGACCGGCCGCTGACGAGCACGCGGCACTGGCAGCGGGCCACCGGCCGGCTGGTCCAGGTACCGGTGCGGGAGAAGGGCACGCTGACCGGCCGGGTCCGCCGGGCCGACGCGGCCGGCGTGCTGCTCGAGGTGGCCGGCACGGAGCACGAGTTCGGGTACGAGGTGCTCGGCACTGGCCGGGTGCAAGTGGAGTTCAGCCGGGAGGAGGGCGAAGCGTGAACGTCGACATTGCGGCGCTGCGCGCCATCGAGCGGGAGAAGGAGATCTCGTTCGACACTGTCCTCGAGGCGATCGAGACCGCGTTGCTGACCGCGTACCGGCACACCGAGGGGGCGCAGGCGACCGCTCGGGTCGAGGTCGACCGGAAGACCGGCACGGTCACCGTCCACGCGCAGGAGGTGGGCGAGGACGGCGTCGTGCTGCGGGAGTACGACGACACCCCGAACGACTTCGGTCGGATCGCCGCGATGACCGCCAAGCAGGTCATCCTGCAGCGGCTGCGGGACGCCGAGAACGAGATCACCTACGGCGAGTATTCCGGCCGCGAAGGCGACATCGTGGCTGGCGTGATCCAGCACCACGAGGGCCGGGCCGAGCGCGGCATCGTGTTGATCAGCCTGGGCAAGATCGAGGCGGTGCTCCCGCCGGCCGAGCAGGTGCCGGCCGAGCGGTACGAGCACGGCCTGCGGATCAAGGCGTACGTGGTCGGTGTGACGAAGGGCATGCGCGGCCCGCAGATCACGCTCAGCCGCACCCACCCGAACCTGGTCCGCAAGCTGTTCGCGCTGGAGGTGCCGGAGGTCGCCGACGGCACCGTGGAGATCCCGGCGGTGGCCCGCGAGGCCGGGCACCGGTCCAAGATCGCGGTGCGGTCCACGGTGTCCGGGGTGAACGCCAAGGGTTCCTGCATCGGCCCGCTCGGCGCCCGGGTCCGCAACGTGGTCTCCGAGTTACACGGTGAGAAGATCGACATCGTGGACTGGTCGGATGATCCGGCCGCGTTCATCGCGCACGCCCTCTCGCCGGCCGAGGTGATCAGTGTCGAGGTGGTGGACGCGACCGCCAAGTCGGCCCGGGTCGTGGTGCCGGATTACCAGCTCTCCCTGGCCATCGGCCGGGAAGGGCAGAACGCCCGGTTGGCGGCCCGGCTGACCGGCTGGCGGATCGACATCCGCAGTGACGCCGCGCCGGTGCAGCCGGACGCTGCCCAGGCCGGCGCGGCCGGCCCGGCCACCGGTCGATCGGCGCCGCCGGACGCCGTCCGGCCGGCCACCCAGAGCGCAACGGGGCACGTGGCGCGCGACACGCCGACAGCGCGGTAGACTGCGGGTGGTCCGTCGAACATTGGCGGCTCCCGTGCGTACGTGCGTCGGGTGCCGCCAGCGTTTGCCGGTCTCCGAGCTGCTACGCGTCGTAGCGGTCGAGGGCGTTCTCGTCCCTGACCCTCGTCGGCGGCTGCCAGGTCGTGGTGCCTCAGTGCATCGGGATTCCGGCTGCCTCGACCTCGCGGAGCGGCGGCGGGCGTTCGGTCGCGCATTGCGCGTCCCGGGCGCCCTTGACGCCGCCGGTCTCCGGGAGTACGTCGCCGCGCACTCCGGGTAGACGCCCTCGCTGCGTTTGCGGTGGTGGATGGCTGCCTGGGTACAGCTCGGGCAAGGGGCTCCAGCACGCGGGCAGCCCGCCCGCGGGCCAATCAGAAGAAGCAGGTCGATTGCGCATGAGCACCCGATGAAGCGCCAGCGATGAGAGCGTTTCCCCAGTAGCTCGAGGTCGAGCGGGTCCGCCGCCCGGCCTCAGGATGAAGGAGTCCAGTGGCAGGCAAGGCCCGCGTACACGAGCTCGCTAAGGAGCTCGGCGTCGAAAGCAAAGTCGTTCTGGCGAAGCTCAAGGAGATGGGCGAGTTCGTCAAGAGCGCGTCGTCGACCGTGGAAGCTCCGGTCGCGCGAAAGCTCAAGGAAGCATTCCCGTCCGGCGGGTCCGGTGGCGGCAACCGCTCGAACCGCCGCCCAGGCCCCCCGTCCGGCCGGCCCGGCCCCGCCCCGGGGCAGCACGCCGGCCAGCAGCAGCCCGCTGCGGCAGCCGGTGCACCCGGCCCGGCCGCTGGCCAGGCTGCGCCGAGCGCGCCGGCTGGCCCGCTCGGTGCCCGGCCCGGCCCGCCCCGCGCGGTTCCGTCACCCGCTCCGGCCGCTGGCCCCGGTCCTGGCCCGGTTCCCGGCCCGCGGCCCAGCCCGGCACCGCAGCTGCCGCAGGCACCGGCCGCGCGGGCACCGCAGCCGGCCGCCCCGCCGGCGGCCACACCGGCGATGCCGCCGCCGGCTGCTCCGAGCGCGCCGTCACCGCGTCCCGGCCCGCGGCCCGGCCCGGCTGCGCCGCCGCCGGCACAGGCGCCCAGCCCGGCCCCGCAGGCGCCGACCCCAGGTCTCCCGCCGCGTCCCGGCCCGCGTCCCGGCAACAACCCGTTCGGCGTCAGCCAGGGCACGCCCGGGCTGCCGCCGCGGCCGGCCGCGCCGCGTCCCGGCGGTAGCGGCGGCCCGCAGGGCGGCCCGCGGCCGGGCATGCCGCCCCGCCCGGGCGGCGGTGGGGCGCGTCCAGGCCCCGGTCCCGGCGGCCCGCGCCCGAACCCGGGCATGATGCCGTCCCGGCCGACCCCCAGTTCGTCCCCGCAGCGGCCCGGTGGCCGCCCGGCGGGTCCCGGCGGCGGTAGGCCCGGCGGCCCAGGTGCCGGCCGGGGTGGTCCCGGCGGTGGCGCAGGTCGTCCCGGCGGTGGTGGCGGCGGCGGTGGGTTCCGCGGCGGTCCCGGCGGCGCCGGTGGTGGCGCCGGTGGTGGCGGTGGCGGTTACCGCGGCGGTCCCGGTGGCCCGCCCGGTGGTGGTGGCGGCGCCGGTCGTCCCGGTGGCGGCGGCGGTGGTGGCCGTGGTCGCGGCGGCGGTGCGGCCGGCGCGTTCGGCCGGCCCGGTTCGCGTGGCCCGGTCCGCGGTCGCAAGAGCAAGAAGCAGCGGCGCCAGGAGTTCGACAACATGCAGGCCCCGACGATCGGTGGCGTGCAGATCCCGCGCGGCAACGGTGACACGATCCGGCTGCCCCGTGGCTCCTCGCTGACCGACTTCGCCGAGAAGATCAACGCGAACCCGGCCTCGCTGGTGACCGTGCTGTTCCACCTCGGCGAGATGGTCACCGCGACCCAGTCGGTGAACGACGAGACGCTCGAACTGCTCGGCGCCGAGCTCGGCTACCAGGTACAGGTGGTCAGCCCGGACGACGAGGACCGCGAGCTGCTGGAGACCTTCGACATCACCTTCGGCGAGAACGAGGGCGACGACGACGACCTGGTCGCCCGCCCGCCGGTGGTCACCGTGATGGGCCACGTCGACCACGGCAAGACCAAGCTGCTCGACGCCATCCGGCACACCGACGTGATGGGCGGCGAGGCCGGCGGCATCACCCAGCACATCGGCGCCTACCAGATCCCCGCGCGCACCGAGACCGGCAACCGCCGGATCACCTTCCTCGACACCCCGGGCCACGAGGCGTTCACCGCCATGCGGGCCCGCGGCGCCGACGCCACCGACATCGTCATCCTGGTGGTGGCCGCCGACGACGGTGTCATGCCGCAGACGGTGGAGGCGCTCAACCACGCCCAGGCGGCGAACGTGCCGATCGTGGTCGCGGTGAACAAGGTCGACAAGGAAGGCGCCAACCCGGCCAAGATCCGCCAGCAGTTGACGGAGTACGGCCTGGTCGCCGAGGAGTACGGCGGCGACACGATGTTCGTCGACATCTCCGCGAAGCAGCGGCTGGGCATCGACGAGCTGCTCGAGTCGGTGCTGCTCACCGCGGACGCCTCACTCGACCTGCGGGCCAACCCGAAGCAGGACGCGCAGGGGGTGGCGATCGAGGCGCACCTCGACCGCGGCCGCGGCCCGGTGGCGACGGTGCTGGTGCAGCGCGGCACGCTGCACGTGGGTGACTCGATCGTGGCCGGCGACGCGTTCGGCCGGGTCCGGGCGATGCTGGACGAGAACGGCCAGCAGTTGTCCGAGGCAGGCCCGGCGCGGCCGGTGCAGGTGCTCGGCTTCACCTCGGTGCCCGGTGCCGGCGACAGCTTCCTGGTCGTCGACGAAGACCGGGTGGCCCGGCAGATCGCCGAGCGCAGGCAGGCCCGGGAGCGCAACGCTCAGCTGGCCCAGTCGCGCCGCCGGATCTCGCTGGACGACCTGGACCGGGTGCTCAAGCAGGGCGAGATCGAGCAGCTCAACCTCATCATCAAGGGTGACGGCTCCGGCTCGGTGGAGGCCCTGGAGGACGCGCTGCTGAAGATCGAGGTCGGCGAAGAGGTCTCGCTGCGGATCATCCACCGCGGCGTCGGCGGCATCACCGAGAACGACATCAACCTGGCCGCCGCCTCGGACGCGATCGTGATCGGCTTCAACGTCCGGCCGGAGGGCAAGGCTCGCGAGCTCTCCGACCGCGAGGGCATCGAGATCCGCTACTACACGGTGATCTACCAGGCGATCGACGACATCGAGGCCGCCCTCAAGGGCATGCTCAAGCCGGAGTTCGAGGAGGCCCAGCTCGGCACGGCGGAGGTCCGCGAGGTCTTCCGGGTGCCGCGGATCGGCAACATCGCCGGCTGTCTGGTCCGGTCCGGGGAGATCCGCCGGAACGCCAAGGCCCGGCTCATCCGGGATGGCGTGGTGGTGGCCGACAACCTGTCGATCACCTCGCTGAAGCGGTTCAAGGAGGACGCGACCGACGTCCGCGAGGGCTACGAGTGCGGTATCGGGCTCGGCTCGTTCAACGACATCAAGATCGATGACGTGGTCGAGACGTTCGAACTGCGGGAGAAGCCGCGAGCGTAGCGGAGAGCGAACGGGTGGGCGGTGCACCGGCACCGCCCACCTGTTCGCCATGCGGACCGGGACGGAATCGGCCCGCCCCGCCAGCGCGCCGGTCCTGATGCTGGCCCGGGGCCGAACCCCACGGGGCTGCGTGTCACGCTGGCATGTCGGTCCCGGTCGTACCCGATGCTGCCGGACCCATGCTGGAGGAGTTGTGTTCACCGGTTCGCTGGTCGTCGACGTGTTGTTCGGCGACGTGCATTCATTGAAGGAGAAGCGGTCGCTGATCCGGCCGGTGGTGGCCGAGGTACGGCGCCGGTTCGAGGTGTCGGTGGCCGAGGTCGGCGACGCGAACCTGCATCGGCGGGCCCAGATCGGGGTCGCCGTGGTCGCCAGCGAGGCCGGGCACGTGACCGACGTGCTGGACGCCTGCGAGCGGTTCGTCGCCGGCCGGCCTGAGCTGGAGTTGCTGTCCGCGCGCCGGCAGCTGATCAGCGACAGCGACTGGGAAACACCCTCGCCTGAACCCGGGAGTGTGCATGCCTGACGTGGCCCGGGCCCGCCGACTCGCGGTGCGTATCCACGAGATCGTCGCGTCCACCCTGGAGATGCAGGTCAAGGATCCGCGGCTGGGGATGGTGACGATCACCGACGCCAAGGTCACGCCGGACCTGCGCGAGGCGACCGTGTTCTACACCGTGCTCGGCGACGACGCGGCCTGGGCCGAGACGGCGGCCGCGCTGGAGAGCGCCCGCGGTGTGGTGCGCAGCCAGGTCGGCCGGCAGACCGGGGTCAAGTTCACCCCGTCGTTGACCTTCGTCGCGGACAAGGTGCCCGAGGTGGCGAAGTCGATCGACTCGCTGCTGGCCCAGGCCCGGGACGCGGACGAGGAGGTCCGCCGGGTGCGGGCGGGCGCCTCGTACGCCGGCGACCCCGACCCGTACCGGGTGGCGGGGGAGGAACCGGACGCGGTGGACAGCGTCGGCCCGGCCGCCGTCGATCCGGCCGACCCCGAGTAGACGGCGGCGTGCGTACCGGGCAGGCTTCGGGCTCGTGACCATGCCTTCCGGCGGCCTCCTCCGCTCCGCTCCTAGCTCGCTGGGGCTCGCTGCGATGCTCACTCCGGAGGCCGCCTCGTGACCACCGATCAGCCGCCGGCCAGCGGGCCGGCGCGGGCAGCCGTCCCACTGCCCGGCCCGCCGTCGGATGCCGACTGGGAGAAGGCCGTCGCCGCGGTGGCCGGCGCCGAGGAGGTCGTGCTCGCCTGCCACGTCTCCCCGGATGGCGACGCGCTGGGCAGCATGCTCGCGCTGGCGCACGCGCTGCGCCGGCGCGGCACCCGGGTACTGCCCTCGTTCGCCGAGCCGTTCGTCGTGCCGCAGTCCCTGCATGTGCTGCCGGGGCGTGATCTGCTGGTCGACCCGGCCTCGGTACCGGCCGCGCCGGCGCTGCTGGTCACCTTCGACACCGGCAGCGTGGACCGGCTGGGCTCGCTGGCCGACCGGGTCGCTGCCGCCGGCGAGGTGCTGGTGGTCGACCACCACGCGTCCAACACCGGCTACGGGACGCTGCACCTGGTCGATCCGGCCGCGCCGGCGACCGCGGTGCTGGTAGCGGAACTGGTCCGCCGGCTCGACGTGCCGCTGGACGCCGACATCGCCGCCTGCGTCTACGCCGGCCTGGTCACCGACACCGGCTCGTTCCGGTTCGCCGGCACCACCCCGGCCACCCACGAACTGGCCGCGCGGCTGCTCGCCACCGGGATCCGGCCGGACGTCCTCGGCCGGGAACTGTTCGACTCGCATCCGTTCGGCTGGCTGCCGATGGTCGGCAAGGTGCTCGCCCGGGCCCGGCTGGAGCCGGCCGAGGTCGGCGGCCTGGGCCTGGTCTGGTCCGAGAGCCGGCTGGCCGAGCTGACCGAGCACGGCCTGGCCGCGGACCAGGCCGAGAGCCTGGTCGACCTGGTCCGCACCGCGCGCGAGGCGGAGGTCGCCGCGGTGCTCAAGGAGCTGCCGGACGGCCGCTGGGCGGTCTCGGTGCGGTCCAAGGGCCGGGTGGACGTCGGCGCGGCCTGCGTGGCGCTGGGCGGCGGCGGGCACCGGTTCGCCGCCGGCTTCACCGCCGGCACGAGCCTGGACGGCACCCTGCCGGTGCTGCGCGCCGCGCTCGCCGCGGCGCCCCGGCTCGACCCCGACACCGGCGCCCCGGCCCGGTGAGCCCCGGCAGTGCCCAGCCTGGCGGAGCCCAGCCCGATGGAGCCCAGCCCGATGGAGGCCGGCCCGATGGAGGCCGGCCTGGCGGAGCCGAGCCTGGCAGTGCCCAGCCTGGTAGAGCCCAGCCCCGCGGAGGCCGGCCCGGCAGGGCCCAGCCCGGCGGAGCCCGGCCCGGTGGAGCGGGAGTGACCCGTCCCGGCCTGATCGTGGTGGACAAGCCGGCCTGCTGGACCTCGCACGACGTGGTGGCCCGGCTGCGCCGGCTCACCGGCACCCGCAAGGTCGGTCATGCCGGCACCCTGGATCCGATGGCGACCGGCGTGCTGGTGATCGGCGTGGAGCGGGCCACCCGGCTGCTCGGCCATCTGGCGCTCGGCGACAAGGCGTACCGGGCCACGATCCGGCTCGGCCAGGCCACGGTCACCGACGACGCCGAGGGCGAGTTGATCGGCGGCGCCAGCGCGGCCGCGGTGACCGCGGCGGAGATAACCGCCGGCCTGGCCGCGCTGACCGGTGAGCTCGATCAGGTGCCGGCCAGGGTGTCCGCGGTGAAAGTGGACGGCAAGCGGGCGTACGCCCGGGTCCGGGCCGGCGAGGAGGTGGCCCTGGCCCCGCGCCGGGTCACCGTGAGCCGGCTGGAGTTGACCGCCACCCGCCGCCCGGACGGTGACCTGCTCGACCTCGACGTCGATGTGGAGTGCTCGTCCGGCACCTACATCCGGGCGCTGGCCCGTGACCTCGGGGTCGCGCTGGGCGTCGGTGGCCACCTGACCGCGCTGCGCCGGACCAGGGTCGGCCCGTTCGACCTGGCGCAGGCGCTCACCCTGGAGGAACTGGCCGCCCGCGCGGACCCGGTGGCCGTCTCGCTGGACGCCGCCGTCGCCGCCGCCTTCCCGCGCCGGGACGTGGACGCGGCGGCCGCCGATCGGCTCGGACACGGCGGCAAGCTCCCCCCGGCGGGGCTCGACGGCCCGTACGGCGCATTCGATCCGGATGGTCATGTCATCGCTCTCATCGAAGAGCGGGACGGGATGGCCCGACCTGTGGTTGTATTCGCCCCAGCCGGCTGACTAACTGTTTCCTCACCTTCTTGGAGTAATGGCGACACGGGCGGTCACCTATCATCTAGCTTCGTTACCGTAACTTTTCCAGCCGCTGTTCGTTCTCCCGAGGGTGGGGATAGCGAGCACTTGGGCGTCTGACCGGGCTGGTGTGTCGGGGGGTCGGTGGCAGTATTCTCATGACCAGTTACAGCGGTCCGAACTTCGGCCGGCTGACGACCGCGAGGTCGGCCGTACTGCGAGTAGTACCGTGATCCGCATTCTTCTGGCCCACGGTCGGGCATTGCTGCGAGGCGCCCTGGCCGCGCTGTTGTGCCAAGAGGCCGATGTGGACGTGGTGGCCGAGGTCGGCGGGCTCGATGAAGTGGTCCCGATGGCCCATCGATGTCGACCGGACCTGGTGATCCTCGATCTCGACCTTGTTGATATCGATCACCTTGCCGCGCTGAGCAATCTGAGCCGGGCACTCCCCAACAAGGCGTTACTGGTCCTGGCCGACGTCAAACAGTCGTCACTGCTGGCCAACACCGCGTCCCGCGAGCTGCCGCAGGTCGGCTTCGTCTCCAAGCAGGCGCCGCCGGCCCGGCTGGTGGAAGCGGTGCGGAAGCTGTCCAGGGGCGAGCCGACGCTGGACCCGCAACTCGCGGTCGCCGCGCTGACCGGCCGCGGCAATCCGCTGACCACCCGGGAGCGCGAGGTACTGGTGCTGGCCGCGGCCGGGGCGCCGGCGAAGGAGATCGCGGCCCGGCTGTTCCTGGCTACCGGCACCGTGCGTAACTACCTCTCCAGCAGCATGGGCAAAACCGGCGCCCGGACCAGGATCGAGGCGATCCGGATCGCGCAAGAAGCTGGCTGGCTGTAACCGCCGACCGGTCCACCAGCCGATACCGCCCGTCTGGTCCATCCTCTCGTCGGTGCTCGGCGCACGGCGGTAACATTGTTCCGCCATTCGGGTGGTGCTTCGCGCTTTAGTCGGCTCACCCGACCGGGCCGGTCACTGCAAAGTGGCAGCTATTTCCATAATGCTGCCGCGGCACCAGCGCATTCCAGCGGTATCTGTCACGAGTTGGTGCTGCGTTACTCATCGGTAGCGCCTGGGTTCCGCATTACCGGGGCGTGACGCAGGTACCGCAACGTTGGGCCGGTCGCCGGGATGGGGCCGGTCAACCGGGCCAACTGACGGCCGCCGCGACGACCACACGACGCATTCTCCCGGGTCGACCGGGCTTACTACGACGCGCCGCAGGCGACCGCGAGCCCGCCGGCACCCGCTCGATCGTTCCTGCGGACCGGGCGAGGACGCGGGGGGCAGGGCTGACAGGGAAGCCGTGCACGGCACCGGCGGGCCGGCCGCGGCGAGCCGGCCGGCGCCCGGTGCGGCTCCCGCGCTAGCGGGCTGGGCTGCCGCCCTGACCGCGGCGGTCCAGCGAGCGCTGGACAGCCTTGCGGCCCTCGTCGGCGGCGGGGTCTGCTGGCTGACGTTCGTCGGCCATGACGACGAATCCTTCCGATTGCCTTGCGCTGATACGTGCCAGACCGGATGGCGCCGGCCGCCGGGTCGGAACACCGGGCGGCGCCGTCCAGGAAATTTGATCTCGACAACGCGGAAACTGAACGGCGAACGACCCAACCCCGCGGCGGGCTGCCGTTCGGTCAGAACCCGCCGCGGCAGCGAAGGATCAGTACCGCGCGCATGACCAAGTAACGGTACCCCCGGGGGTCAACCTCATAACCTCGTCGGTTCCGCCGATCCGGACGGTGGCGGGACAGGCCCGCGGGCTCGCGCGCACCCCGGTACAGCCGGGAACGCGCACCCCGGTACAGCCGGGAAACCGGGCCGGCCGGCATGGCAGGCTGGTAACCCCGGGCAGCCGCGCCGCCAGGCGTCCACCCCGGTCCGGTGATCGCGAGGAGGCCGCGGTGCAGCGATGGCGAGGGCTCGACGTCATCCCGTACGGGTGGGGGCGTTGCGTCCTGACCATCGGCGTGTTCGACGGCGTGCACCGCGGCCACCAGCAGATCATCACCAGGGCGGTGGAGCGCGCTCGGGAGAGTGACCTGCCCAGCGTGGTGCTCACCTTCGACCCGCACCCGAGCGAGGTGGTCCGGCCCGGGTCGCACCCGCCGGTGCTCACCACGAACCGGCGCAAGGCCGAGATCATGGCCGGCTTCGGCGTGGACGTGCTGTGCGTGCTGCCGTTCACGGTCGAGTTCAGCCGGCTCAGCCCGGCCGAGTTCGTGCACCACGCGCTGGTCGAGCGGCTGCACGCGAGCGCCGTGGTGGTGGGGGAGAACTTCCGGTTCGGCCGCCGGGCGGCCGGTGACGTGGCGATGCTGCGGACGCTGGGCGGCAGCTTCGGCTTCGCCACCGAGGGCGTCCCGCTGCTGCGCGAGGACGACGTGACGATCTCCTCCACCTACGTACGGGCCTGCATCGACGCCGGTGACGTGGGGCAGGCGGCGGTCGCGCTGGGCCGGGAGCACCGGCTGGACGGCATCGTGGTCCGCGGCGACGGGCGCGGTCGGGAGCTGGGCTACCCGACGGCGAACCTGAAGACCGAGCCGCACGCGGCGATCCCGGCGGACGGCATCTACGCCGGCCGGGTGGTGCTCGCCGGCAAGCGGCTGGCCGCGGCGGTGTCGGTCGGCACCAACCCGACGTTCGAGGGCCGGGAGCGCCGGGTGGAGGCCTACATCCTCGACTTCGACGACGACATCTACGGCGAGGAGATCGGCGTCGAGTTCACCGCCCGGGTGCGCGGGCAGGAGCGGTACGAGCGGCTGGCGGACCTGATCGCGCAGATCGGCCGGGATGTGGAGCGCACCCGCGAACTGGTCCGGTGAGGCCGGTTCTGGTGAGAGTGGCCTGAGAACGCTCTGAACGGGTCGGAATTTCTGTCGTACCCCTCGGTTAGCCTTGGCTGGACCAAGCAACCGCTACCTGACCCTGAGGACTTCGCTATGGCCGCACCCGCGACCTCCTCCGGCACCGCGTCGGAGACTCCACCCACCGGCCCGGCCGACCAGGGCTTGGATCGGGGCGTCCTGCTCGTCGCGTCGGTGGTCGTGCTCGGCGCGATCATGTCCATCCTCGACGTGACCGTGGTGAACGTCGCGATCAAGACGCTCGCGGTCGACTTCAACACCACCCTGTCGACGATTCAGTGGGTTGCCACCGGCTACACGCTGGCGTTAGCGACTGTGATCCCGCTCACTGGCTGGGGCGCCGACCGGTTCGGCACCAAGCGGCTCTACCTGACTTCGATCATCCTGTTCGTGCTCGGGTCCGCGCTGGCCGGCACGGCCTGGAACGCCGGCTCGCTGATCTTCTTCCGGGTGCTGCAGGGCCTCGGCGGCGGCATGCTGATGCCGGTAGGCATGACGATCCTGACCCGGGCCGCCGGCCCGCAGCGGGTCGGCCGGGTGATGGCCATCATCGGCGTACCGATGCTGCTCGGCCCGATCTTCGGCCCGATCCTCGGCGGCTGGCTGGTGGACGACTTCTCCTGGCGCTGGATCTTCTACATCAACCTGCCGATCGGCGTGCTGGCGCTGATCCTCTCGCTGCGGATCCTGCCGCGCGACGTGTCCGCCCCGAACCATCGGCTCGACCTGCTCGGCCTGGTGCTGCTCTCGCCCAGCCTGGCGCTGCTCATCTACGGGCTGGCCCAGTCCAGTTCGGCCGGCGGCTTCGGCTCGGCCAAGGCGTGGCTGCCGGCGCTGGTCGGCGCGGTGCTGCTGGTCGCCTTCGTCTGGCACGCGCTGCGCACCTCGGACGCGCTCGTCGATCTGCGGCTGTTCCTGAACCGGACGTTCACCGCGTCCAGCGTCACGCTGATCCTGATGATCATCTCGGTGTTCGGCGGGATGCTGCTGCTGCCGCTGTACCTGCAGGTGGTGCGCGGCGAGTCGGCCATGGACACCGGCCTGCTGCTGGCCCCGCAGGGCTTCGGCGCGATGCTGGCGATGCCGATCGCCGGCCGGCTCACCGACCGCACCGGGGTCGGGCGGATCGCGCCGGCCGGGCTGGCCGTGGTCGCGGTCTCGTTCCTCGGCCTGACCCAGCTCCAGGCCGACACGTCCTACTGGTTCCTCGGCGTGCTGCTGTTCATCATGGGCGTGGGCATGGGCTTCACGATGATGCCGACGTTCTCCGGGGCCATGCAGACGCTGCGTCGGGCCAGCATCGCCCGGGCCAGCACCTCGCTGAACATCACCCAGCAGGTCGGCGCCTCGATCGGCACCGCGGTGATGAGCGTGCTGCTCACCGCGGCCATCAAGGACCGGATTCCGGGTGCGTCCGGCGGCCTGAACAGCACCGCCAGCCTGCCGCCCGAGGCCCGGGCCAAGGTCGCGCCGCCGCTGGCGGACGCGTTCGCCTCCACCTTCTGGTGGGCGCTCGGGCTGGTTCTGGTCGCGTTCGTGGTGGCGCTGGTGCTGCTACCGAAAGACAAGCCGGAGCCGGTGGAGGACGACGACGACCCGGCCGCGGCCGCCGAGGTGGCGGGAGCAACGATGCTGGGCTGAGCCGGCGCGGCCGGGGTGGCGGTTCGCCGCCGCCCCGGCCCGGCTGGTAGCCTCGACGGCGCGCCGGGGTGACTCGGCGGTGTGAAGGCTGCCTTCGTGATGCGGACCGAGGGCCACACAGGAGCTAGAGGAGAATCGTGGCGCTCGCGAGCGACGTCAAGCAGAAGATCATGACCGACTATGCGACGGTCGAGGGCGACACCGGCTCTCCCGAAGTGCAGGTCGCGATGTTGTCCCGCCGCATCTCAGACCTGACCGAGCACCTGCGGACACACAAGCACGATCACCACAGCCGGCGGGGTCTGCTGCTGCTGGTCGGTCGTCGCCGCCGCCTGCTGCAGTACCTGGCCAGAACAGACATCAACCGCTACCGGTCGCTGATCGAGCGACTCGGCCTGCGCCGGTAGCGACTGAGGGAGCGGCCCACGCCGCTCCCTCTTCTCGTATGGCGGGCCGTCGGTCCGCTGGACGAGAGAGACGCCGCGTGGCTCAGCCGCGCGACCCCTCCGGACGGCAGCCGCTGTCCGGGGACAGGTTCCGAGCCGGAGCGCTCGGCGCCGCGAGGACCGCCGGCCGGTCCTCGGTAGTAGCCCCCGGGCTCCACTGCGGACCCGGGCGCTTCGATCGAAGACCGGCAGCACGGCCCGCTGCGTCGCCCCCGGCCCGGACGACGCAGAAAGGGACATCGTGTCCGAAAACACAATCCATGAGGCCACCGCGACGATCGACAACGGTCAGTTCGGTAGCCGCACGATCCGGTTCGAGACCGGGCGCTTGGCCCGGCTCGCGGCCGGCTCCGCGGTCGCGTACCTCGGCGACACGGTCGTGCTCGCCGCCACCACCGCCTCGAAGGCGCCGAAGGAGCAGTTCGACTTCTTCCCGCTGACCATCGACGTGGAGGAGCGGATGTACGCGGCGGGCCGGATCCCCGGCTCGTTCTTCCGCCGCGAGGGCCGGCCCAGCGAGGACGCGATCCTCACCTGCCGGCTGACCGACCGGCCGCTGCGCCCGTCCTTCGTCAAGGGCCTGCGCAACGAGGTGCAGGTGGTCTGCACGGTGATGTCGCTGGAGCCGGACCACCTCTACGACGTGCTGGCGATCAACGCCGCGTCGATGTCGACCCAGCTGGCCGGGCTGCCGTTCAGCGGCCCGATCGGGGCGACCCGGGTGGCCCTGATCGAGGGTCACTGGGTGGCCTTCCCGACCCACTCGGAGCTGGAGCGGGCCACCTTCGACATGGTCGTGGCCGGCCGCGTGGTCGGCGACGCGCAGGACGCGAACGCCGAGGTCGCGATCATGATGGTCGAGGCCGAGGCGACCGCGCACACGATCGAGCTGGTCCGCAACGGCGGCACCGCGCCCACCGAGGAGGTCGTCGCGGCCGGCCTGGAGGCGTCCAAGACGTTCATCCGGGCGCTGTGCGCGGCGCAGAGCGCCGTGGCGGCCGAGGCGGCCAAGCCGACCGCCGAGTTCCCGGTCTTCCCCGAGTTCGGGGACGACGTGCTGGCCGCGCTGACCGCCAGCCCGCTGGCCGGC
>Ga0307499_10000359_pt1 | contig 16432 bp, 8 predicted proteins | sample 13_S_MG_FD_201363 | JGI IMG/M metagenome (GOLD analysis project Ga0307499, IMG submission 201363) | Soil microbial communities from Populus trichocarpa stands in riparian zone in the Pacific Northwest, United States - 13_S | ecosystem: Environmental > Terrestrial > Soil > Riparian zone > Trees... | reverse complement strand
GATCTTAGAGCCTGGAAAGACATAAATCAGAATGGAGTTTCTGACGCGGGCGAGTTGCAGACCTTGGTTGAGGCCGGAATCGCTTCGATCTCCCTGAGTCGTCAGGTCGTCAACGGCGTAAATGCCGGGCATGGTGTGGGGTACGAGGGTAGCTTTACCCGAACGGATGGTTCATCAGGAGTCGCCCAGACGATCTACTTCCAAACCGACGGCCAAGATACAATTCAAGATAACACGCCCGATTTTACGCCTGCTGCCGGCGTGTTGGATCTGCCGGGGTTTGACGGTTCCGGGCAAATCAGCAGTGTCGCATACAAGCTGACGAACGACGCATCATTCCGGTCCGCGTGGACTGCTCTCACCGATAGTGCGGCTGAAATGTCTTTGGCTGAATTTCATTCGGCATTTGAGCATCTACTGCTGCTATGGGCAGGCGTCGATGGGGTAGACCCGAACAGTCGTGGGCCAAACATCGATGCACGGCATCTCGCGTTCGTGGAAGCATTTTTTGGGGATACTTATAAAGAAATCGTAGGGGATGCCGAAGTACGGACATATCCCAGTACTCCTCTGCTGGGTGCGGTTATAGAATCTGATTTCAGGCAGCTCGAAAAAATACTCGAGCTGTCATTTTTATCGCAGATCGCTGGTAGTCAAATAGCGCGCTTTGACCCCGGTGAATTTGACGCGTTACGCGTCGGCAATCCATACTACTTTCTGGGGTTACTTGACTTCAGCGAGCGCGATCCAGCGATTCCGGCTCCTTCGACGCCCGGTAATCTCGGAGTAGTCCTTGAACTGATGTTGAGGAACGCGCCCGCCGCAAGTGTAGACTATTTCACCAAAGGGTTCTCGGTCCTAGATGTGGTCGTAAGTGCAGCGTTTGCAGCGGATCGTGCAGCTTATGCATCATTCGTCTCGCCCTATCTGACCGAGATTTCCGATTCTGCTGCCCGCGACATTGCTTCCCATATCGTGGACGGGACGGCGCTTTTCGGGACCATCCACGCCGAGGGCATCAACGGCACATCCGCCAACGACGTCTTCATCGGCGGCGGTGGCGGCGATGTCGTCAGCGGCGGCGCGGGCAGCGATATCTACGTCTACGCCAAGCATGACGGCAATCTCTGGATCAAGGATGACGGTCCGGCCCCCGCCGACAGCGACAAGCTCGTCTTCACCGACCTGAATGCATCCAACGTGACGCTCGACCGGATCGGCAATGACCTCCTCATCCGGGTCACCGAGACCGGCAAGACCATCGCGGTCACGGGCTTCTTCGCCGGTCAGGGCGTCGAGGTGTTGCGCTTCGCCGACGGTACCGAGTGGAGCCGGACCCAGATCAAGGACGCCAGCGTCTTTCGCGGCGATGGCCATAACAACACTATTTTCGATTCGGCTTCCGATGACGTCATCTACGGCAGCCAGGGCGACGATTACATCCGGATCGGCGCCGGCAACGACAAGATCCTTTACGGCAAGGGCGCCGGCTACGACATTGTCAACGATTCATCGAGCTCGCCGAGCGAGCACGACACACTCGTTCTCACCGACCTCAACGCCAGCGACATTCAATTGTCGCGGGTTGGCGGCCATCTGGTCCTGACGGTAAAGTCGACCGGAGAATATGTCGACTTCAACAATTTCTTCCCGGTCAATACCGCTGACTGGGACACGACGGCGCGCAACATCGACGAGATCAAGTTCGCGAACGGCGAGTCCTGGGGCCGGCAGCAGATCCAGCAGAACGCCTGGTTTCGCGGAACCGATCGCGCCGACAACATCTCTGCCGCCGAGCTGAACGACACCATCGAGGGAGGAAAGGGCGACGATCTCCTGGAGGGAGGGAACGGCAGCGACACGTTCGTCTGGCAGAAGGGGGACGGCAACGACCAGATCTCGGATTCTTCGTCGATTATCGTTGATCCCAGCAACACAGATGTCGATACGCTTTGGCTGAAGGACGTATCGGCGGGCGACGTGTCCTATTCCTATCAGGGCAGAACGCTGGTCCTGACGATCGATTCGACCGGCGAGCAGATCACCGTTACGAACTTCTTTTCCGGCGTGACCTCTCTCCTGACCGGTGCCGGCACCAACTATGTCGGCATCGACGTCATCAAATTCGCCGACGGCACCACCATCGACCGCCAGCATATTACCTATAATGCCGGCGCGCAGTACCTGGGGTGGAATCCGCAAGTCTCCACCTACATCATTGCGGGCTCGGTCCAATGGAGTTTTTTCATTGACGAGTTCGGGCACCAGGGCAACATCGTCGGCAATCAGGCGAATGGGTTCAACGACATCTGGAATGCCCGTGCCTGGGGTGGGTTCGGCGGCGCCCTCGGCGGATCCGATAGCATGAACCCGCAGCCATTTGTCAGCTTCACTAACAATACCGTGAACGGCTCTAACGCCAACGACATCATGGCCGCAGGCGACGGCAAGGATATCGTCACTGGCCGCGACGGCGACGACATCCTCTATGGCGATGGTGTCGATGACGACGTCTTCGGCGACAACGATGTTATCGACGGCGGCAGCGGCAACGATGCGATCTATGGCGGCGGTGGCATGGATCAGCTCTACGGCTTTACGGGCAACGACTATCTCTCCGGCGGCGCCGGCAAAGATTACATCTTTGGCTCGTCCGGCGACGATACCCTCGACGGCGGCGCCGGCGACGACGTTCTGATCAATAATGATGCGGGGACGTCGGGCAGCGACACCTACATTTATTCGAGGGGGGATGGCAATGATACCATCATCGAATCCGGCAGCACCGACTCGGCAGGCGAGAGCGACGGTCTGGTTCTCACGGATATCGAAATCTCGGATGTGCAGCTCACGCGTTCGGGAGACAACCTTCTCATTCTGATCAAATCGACCGGGGACATCATCACCGTCGTTTCCCACTTCTCGCATCGGTATCCGAACGACTTCGCCGCCGGCAACGGCCTGGAATGGATTCGCTTTGCAGATGGCCAGTGGGACAGGAAGCAGATTTTCGAGGCGGCGTGGATACGCGGCACCGACGGCCGGGATGTCCTCGAGAATTTTTCGAGCCTTCAGGGAGATGACACGTTCCATGCCGGAAAGGGCAACGACGTCATTCAGGCGGGGCAGGGCACGAATACGTTCATCTACGCCAGCGGCGACGGCAACGACGTGATTTCTGACCCCGCGTCGAATTTCTACGGGCCGACAGCAATCGATACGCTGAAACTGACCGATTTGAATGCCGCCGATGTCGAGTTAGGCCGGTCGGGCAACGATCTGCTGGTCAAGGTCCTCGCCACCGGCGAGATCATTACGGTGTTGTCGCAGTTCGTTGGGCTCTCGACGGCGCCGGATCCCGGCCTGGAGGCGATCAGCTTTGCCAACGGCGAGGTTTGGGGACGCCTGCAGATCCTGCAGAACGCCTGGTTCCGCGGCACGGACGGACGCGACGCCATCGGCCTTGATGCCCGGACGAACGATATCGTGGAAGCCGGTAAAGGCGACGATTTCATTTTGTCGGGACCCGGCAGCGACACGTTTGTGTATTCCAGGGGCGATGGCAGCGACGTCATCGATGGGGAACCCTCGAACTTCTACGGTCCAACGGACCTCGATGTCCTCAAGTTCAAGGATATCGACAGCTCCGATGTCCAGCTCAACCGCTCGGGCGACAAGCTGATCGTCAAGATCATCTCGACAAACGAGACGATCACGGTCAATGGACAATTCAACGGAGATGTGTCCGCCAATGGCAACGGCCTCGAATACATCCAGTTCGCCAATGGCGATCAATGGGACCGCGAGACGATTCACAGCATCGCAATAAGCTCGTCCCCGTTCATTGCGGGGACGAGGGGCGACGACACGCTTGTCGGATCTTCCGTGTCGCAAAATATCTACGGCGAAGCTGGTAACGATCGCATCGACGGGCTCGGAGGCAACGACCTGCTCTATGGCGGTCAGGGCGACGATACGATCCTGATCAGTGTCAATGCGTCGGGTGATTTCATTACCGCCGACGGCAGCCTCGGCACCGATACGCTTGATATGTCCGGCTTCGGCGCCGCCGCGTGGGTCGATCTGGTGACGAATGGGGCGGAAGTCAGAACAAAGGATCAAGCCGATCTGACCGCCGGAACCTGGCGGGACGTCGCCGACGTCGCGCGGGTCGAAAACGTCACCGGCACAGCGTATGCCGACCAGATCTCCGGCGACGCCGGAAACAATATTCTGATCGGAGGCGGCGGAGCGGACGTTCTCGATGGCCGCTCCGGCAACGACACCGTCCTCGGCGGTACGGGCAGCGACACCCTGACCGGTGGAATGGGGGCAGACCTGCTCGATGGCGGGGATGGCGCCGACGCGCTGAATGGAGGCCTTGGGACCGACACGCTGATCGGCGGAGCCGGCGACGACGTGCTGGCCGGCGGAACTGAAGCGGACGTTTTTGTTTTCGGTCCAGGCTCAGGCTCCGACACGATCACCGATTTCGCCGCAGGAAGCGGCACGGATCACGACATCATCAGGTTCGATCGGGCTGTATTCGCCGATTACGCCGCGGTGCTGGCCAATGCCAGCCAGGTTGGCGCCGATGTCGTCATTTCGCTCGGGAACAATTTCAATCTTACATTGCAAAATGTCGATCTTGCGACTATGACGATCGACAATTTCGAGTTCCGCCGGCTGGACAACCAGGCGCCGACGGCGATTTCGGTGGCCGGCGGAGCGGTGACGGAAAATGCGGCAGCCGGCACGGTGGTGGTCGCCACCTTGACCGCGGTCGATGCCGGCGACGCCGGAACCCACACGTTCAGCCTGATCGGAAGCGACGATCTGTTCGAAATTGTCGGCAACGAAATTCGGGTCAAAGCCGGCGCCAACATTGATTTCGGGGCCGGCTCGCAGCACCAGATCAGCGTGCGGGCGACCGATGACGATGGTTTGTCGGTTACATCAGCCATCACGCTTCACATCGCCGACCAGACGGAAACGTTGACCGGCACGGCCGGCAACGACGTCCTGACCGGAGATGCCGGAACCGACGTGCTGGCCGGCAGCGCCGGCAATGATCGTCTCGTCGGTGCCGGTGGATCCGACGAGTACCGTTACAACGCAGGCGACGGAAGCGACCGCATCGTCGATACCGGCAGCGCTTCCGATATCGACCGGCTCGTCCTTGGCGCCGGCATCGATCCTTCGAGCGTCGTCGTTGGCCGTTCGTCCCTTGGCAATTCCGACGTGGTGCTCAGGCTCGCCAACGGCGAAACCATTGTCCTGCAGGACCAGTTGTCCGGTCAGCCCGGCGCCGGTCTTGAGGAAATCAGGTTTGTCGGCAACACGACGTGGAGCCGATCGGATATCCTGAGCCACCTCGATCCGCACTTGATCATTGGCAGCACGGATAACGCCGCGCTGACCGGCAGCGAAGGCGCCGACACGTTCGTGGCGGGATCTGGAAATGAAACGCTGACCGGTTACGGCGGCTCCGACGTCTATCGCATCAGCGCGAGCGCGGGCAACGACGTCATCGTCGAAGGCAGCGCGGGCGGAACCGACCGAATCGAACTCGTCGGCCTGAACCGCGGCGACGTCCAGCTTTCACGAAGCGGCACCGATCTTCTCATCAAGATCACCGCCACCGGGCAGACGATTACGGTCTCCGGCCAGTTTGGCCTGACATCCGCGGGCGTCGAGGAAATCGTGTTCGCCGATGCGACGGTATGGAGCAGGCCGCAAATTTCCGCCAATGCGGGGACGTCAGGCACGGCGGGCGCCGATACGGTTGTCGGTACGGGCGGTGATGACGTGTTTCGCCCAGGTGGCGGGAACGACCTCGTTCAGGGCGGTGCCGGCAGCGATACGCTTCTCTATGCGCTCGGGGATGGCAGCGATACGATCGACGATGGTGTCAACGCGCCCCAGCAAGTGGATACGCTGCGGTTCATCGATCTGAATGCGAGCGACGTGTCGCTGGTGCGCCTGGGCAACGACCTCATCGTCAATGTCCTGAGTTCGGGCGACACCATCAGGGTGAAATCGCAGTTCACCTCTCCAACGGATTTCTGGGGTATCGAGCAGATCCAGTTTGCAAATGGGGCCATCCTGGACAAGGCCGCGATCAAGGACGCCGCGCTGAGCCTGGTGTTGGGTACAAACGGTGCCGAAACGCTCAACGGAACGTCCGACGCCGACCTCGTGGATGGCCTTGGCGGCAACGACACCCTGCAGGGCGGCAACGGCGGCGATACCTATCTCTATCGCGTCGGATCCGGCACCGATGTGATTTCCGAAAGCAGTGCGAATACCGGGGTCGATATCGTCCGGCTGGTTGGACTCAACGCGTCGGACGTCGAGTTCATGCGTTGGAATAACAATCTCTACATTACGATCATCGCCACCGGTGAGCGCATCCAGGTCGATAATCAATTCTCCGGCGGCGCCGGCATCGAACAGGTGACCTTCGCCGACGGGACCACATGGGATCGTGCCCAGATCGCCTCCGCGGCCTGGTATCGCGGGTCGGCGAACGGCGAGAGCCTTACAGGCAGCAATGGCGATGACACCTTCGACGGCAAGGGCGGCAACGATGAACTGAGAGGCTATGTCGGCAGCGATACCTACATCTACCGGGTTGGCTCTGCCGGCGACAACATCATCGAAAGCGGTGCGGATGCCGGTACGGACGTGCTCAAGCTGGTCGGCCTGAATGCGTCGGATGTCGAGTTCAGGCGATGGGGCAATGACCTCTTCGTCAAGATTCTATCATCGAATGAAGAGGTCAAGGTCGAAAGCCAGTTCAACAATTCCGGCGGTATCGAGCAGGTGAGCTTCGCCGACGGCACCTCATGGGATCGTGCCCAGATCGCTTCCGCGGCTTGGTTCCGCGGTTCGGCGAATGGCGAGAGTATCACCGGCAGCAATGGCGATGACACCTTCGACGGAAAAGGGGGTAATGATGAACTGAGAGGCTATGTCGGCAGCGACACCTATATCTACCGGGTTGGCTCTGCCAGCGACAACATCATCGAAAGCGGTGCGGATGCCGGTACGGACGTGCTCAAGCTGGTCGGCCTGAATGCGTCGGATGTCGAGTTCAGGCGATGGGGCAATGACCTCTTCGTCAAGATTCTATCATCGAATGAAGAGGTCAAGGTCGAAAGCCAGTTCAACAATTCCGGCGGTATCGAGCAGGTGAGCTTCGCCGACGGGACCACATGGGATCGTTCCCAGATCGCATCCGCCGCATGGTACCGCGGCTCGGCGAATAGCGAGGGCATCACCGGCAGCAATGGCGATGACACCTTCGACGGCAAGGGCGGCAACGACACCCTGACCGGCTATGTCGGCAACGACACCTATATGTATGGCGTGGGCTCCGGCAACGACGTCGTCAGCGAAAGCGGGGCGGATGCCGGAACGGATAACGTCAAACTGGTGGGGCTCAATGCCTCGGACGTCGAGTTCATGCGTTGGAATAACAACCTCTACATCACGATCAACGCGACCGGCGAGCGGATCCAGGTCGATAATCAATTCTCTGGCGGCGCCGGCATCGAACAGGTGACCTTCGCCAACGGCTCGACAATGGACCGTGCTCAGATCGCGTCCGCAGCGTGGTACCGTGGTTCGGCGAATGGTGAGAGCATCAGCGGGAGCTCGTCCGACGACACGTTCGACGGCAATGGCGGCAACGATACCCTGACCGGCTTTGGCGGCAGCGACACTTACATCTATCGCGTCGGCTCCGGCAATGATGTGGTTTCCGAGAGCGGGGCCGATGCCGGAACGGATAACATCAAGCTGGTAGGACTCAATGTTTCGGACGTCGAGTTCATGCGTTGGGCAAACAACCTCTACATCACGATCAACGCGACCGGCGAGCGGATCCAGGTCGACAATCAGTTCTCCGGTGGCGCCGGTATCGAACAGGTGACCTTCGCCAATGGCTCCACGATGGACCGCGCTCAGATCGCGTCTGCCGCATGGTTCCGCGGCACGTCCGGTAACGATACCATCTCGGGAACGTCGGGCAACGATACGATCTTTGGCGGTGCAGGCAACGATACCCTGTCGGGCGGCTCCGGCAGCGATACCTTCGTTTTCCGCGCCAATCTCGGCCAGGACACCGTTACGGATTTCACGGCCGGCAGCGACGTGCTCGAATTTCAAAACGGCCTCTTCGCCGATGCGGCAGCGGTACTTGCGGCGGCCACGACCTCCGGCAACGATACGCTGATCACCATCGATGCCGGCAACACCATCCTTCTGAAAAACGTGGCGGTCGCCAATCTGCACGTGGGAGACTTCCACATCGTGTGAGAGTGGTCGGGCGAATTCGGCCGGACAGGACCGCCCGACCTGTCTCGTCCCCGCGTCTGACGCACCGTTGGCGGTAATAGCGCCGTCGGCCAGTCGCCACGGCCCGACGTGATCTCAGACTGCCTTACCGGCGCGCCTCGGAGATCGCCTTCCTGAGACTGCGCGACAGCAATTCCACCGAATAGGGTTTCTGGATCAGCTCGAAGCCGTGGTGGGCATTCTCGGCCAGTACGTTGCTATAGCCGCTGGTCAGGACTACGGGCAGGCCGGGATAGCGCTCGCGCACGATGCCGGCGAGCTCGACGCCGTTCATGCCGGGCATGATGACGTCGGAAAACACCAGATCGGCGGAAAACTCGTCTTGGGCCAGGATTGCGAGCGCGGCATCCGCGTTGGCGACGCGGCGGACGGTGTAGCCGAGATCTTCCAAAAGCTCGGTGGAGAATTGTCCGACGTCGTCATTGTCCTCGACCACGAGCACCCGGTAGCCGCGGCCGCGCGCGGCGGGTTCGCTCCCCGTGGCGGCGGCCTGGACGGCATCGGCCGGCACCGCGGCCTGCGGCAAATAGATCGTAAACGTCGCGCCCTGGCCGGGGTCGTTCGCGACCGCGATGTCGCCGTCGGATTGCTTGGCAAAGCCGAACGCCTGGCTGAGGCCGAGGCCGGTGCCCTTGCCGACTTCCTTGGTGGTGAAGAACGGTTCGAAGATCGTCTCGAGCAGGGCCGGCGCGATGCCGGGGCCGGTGTCGGTCACGGTGATGGCGACGAAATCGCCGCTGCGGGCGGGATGCGCCCGCAGCGGAGGGATGCTGTTCACCTTGCGCACGCCGATGGTCAGCCGGCCTTCGCCTTCCATGGCGTCGCGGCTGTTGACGGCGAGGTTGATCAGCGCGGTCTCGAACTGGGCGATGTCGGCAATCGCAAAGCAATCGCTGTCCGATATCTCGACGTCGATCCGGATCCGGCCGCCGACGAGGGGACGGACGAGCTGGGCGACGGCCTCGACCTGCGTGCCGACATTGAACACCTGCGGCTTCAGCGGCTGCCTGCGGGCGAATGCCAGTAATTGTCCGGTCAGCTTGGAGGCGCGCTCCACGGTTTCGGAAATGGCGTCGATGTAGCGCCGGCGGCGTTCCTCCGGCAGTTCGCGGCGGCGCAGGAAGTCGGTCGCGGAGCGGATGATGGTCAAAAGATTGTTGAAATCGTGCGCCACGCCGCCGGTCAATTGCCCGACCGCTTCCATCTTCTGCGACTGCCTCAACGCCTCTTCGCTGTGGCGGCGCTCCGTGACATCGATGGCGTCCGGCACCGCGCCGACGATGGCGCCGTGCTGGTCGCGCAGCGGACGCATCGTGAAGTCGAAATAGCGCTCGCCGCCCGGCAGGCGCAGCAGCATCTCGGTCTGGACTTCCTCGCCCTGCATCACCGCATGGAAGGCGTCGCGGACGGTGTCGCCCGCGCCTTCGGTGCGGGAAAACCACGGCGTGTCCCAGAACGCTTTACCCAGCACCGTGCTGGCCTCGGTGCGGATACCGGCCAGCGCCGTCTTGTTCGCAAACAGCACGTCGCCGTGCAGGTTGAGGAGGCCCTGATACTGATGGCTGGTCTCCAGGATCGCGCGCATCTGGGCCTCGTTGGATTCCAGCTGCGCGGTTCGCTCGGTGATCCGCAATTCCAGGATTTCGTTCAACTGGCGCAGATCGTGCTCGGCCTGCTTGGCGGCGGTGATGTCGTGGGCGACGCCGATGAAGCCGATATGGTTGCCGGTCGGGTCCCAGCGTGGCTGGGATTCCGAGCGCAGCCAGCGGTATTCGCCCGCCGCGTTGCGGTAGCGCGCTTCCAGCACGAACGGTTTGAGCGAGGCCTCGCCGGCGATCGATTGCTGCACGACCCGCTGCTGGTCGTCCGGGTGAAGCCGCTTGCGCCAGTCGAACGCGATGGCTTCCTCGAACGGCAGTCCGAGAAAGTCGACATAGGCCTGGTTGGCGAAGGAGCGGGTGCGGTCGAGCTTGGTGACCCACATCGGCACGGGTGCGCTGTCGGCGATGAGGCGGAAGCGCTCCTCGCTTTCGCGCAGCTTCTCCTGGGCCAGCATCCGGTCGGTGGCGTCGATATGGGCGCCGACCAGCCGCAGCGCGCGTCCCTCGCTGTCGCGTTCGATTTTGGCGACGACGTCGATCCAGCGCGTCTGGCCATCGCTCGGCCGCACGATGCGGTAGGTGGCGGTATAGTCCTCGTCACGGCCGGCAAGGGCATCGAGAAACTGTTTGACCGTGCGTTCGCGGTCGTCGGGATGGATGCGCTCGACCCAGTCTTCGTGGGTTTCGTTGGCCGCATCCGGCGGCAGGCCGTGGATGATGAGATATTCCGGCGAGCGACGATTCTTGAATCCGTCGCGGAAGTCGACTTCGACGCCGCCGACGCGCCCGATGCGCTGGATCCGCGCGAGTTCCGCCTCGCGTTCCTGCAGGGCGCGATGAGCCTTGTCGCGCTCGTCCGCGATTTCCTGCAGATGTTGCCGCAAGCGTTCTGCGGCGGCAGTTTCAGGCAAGACGGTCGAACTGTCCGAAGGGGTCATGCTTACCGGCTACCTCTGCCGGTACTTTCACACAGGAAGCAGCCGCTTTGCCAGCTTCATTTGCTTTTGGTGGGCGACCGGCAATTATAGGCCCTGCGGAACCCGGCGGCCTGCGCATCTTCCTCGGAACAGAACCATCGATCCGGTTTGGTCAGGCCCGGATAGGAGCGGCACGCCTGCAGATGATAGATGCCGAGGTTCCCGGTAACGCGCGCGCGGACGGCGTACTTGCCCTTGATGTTGCAGCTCGCCGGCATCACGAGATCATCGGGGAACAAGGCCTCGCGGATTTCGCGGTCGCGATCGGCGCGGCACGCGGCGCCGAGCAGGGCGCCGTCCTTCTTCGCAACGCGGAACTCGCGCGGCGCGGCGAAGCAGCCTTTCCACAAACCCTGGCGGTCTTCTTTGGCGCGGGCCTCGTCCGCCTGGAAGCGCCCGCTGGCGGAGGCTTCGACGTTCAAGGCAAAGCCGTTGCGGACCATCGACTGGCTGAGACTTGCCGTTTCGCCCTCGATCTTGCACACGCCGAGATGCCGTTTCTTGTAGGCGGGATCTGGGCCGAGATCGTCGCAGCGGACCTGCTTGCCGCCGGTCAGTTTGGCCAGTTGATCGCGGGCCTCGATTCCGCACGTCCACACGTCGGCGTGCTCGTCGATGCAAAGCTGGTCGACGGTGGGGACATCGATGCCGTCGAGCCGATAGATGACATTGCCAAGCTGAAGAGTGCCGCCGTCACGGACGATGGCGGTGGCGGCCGTGCTCTGGCTGGCCGGAAATACGATCGATAGCAAAGCTGCAACCAGAAAAATTCGTGACCGCATCTGTTTCATTTCAAATCAATTCCAAACCTGCCGTCGCCTTCTAGCATAAGGTGAGGTGATTGGACCAAGGCACTGGCGCTGATCGCGCATCGAAGCGGGTTGGGGAAAACCGGCAGTGCCGCTGCGGTCGCACACCGAATGGCCCATTGACTTCATGAGAACAAAATAAGAACATATCCGCCATCGCCCAGCACGGAATATTTGCCATGTCGTCCTCTTCACAGCCGAAATCCGAAGAGAACGACGAGCTGGAAACCGCGGTGGATCAGGCGATTTCCGCCTGCGGCGGCGATACGAGGGCGACGATCCGCGCGCTGATTGTGGCCAATGAATATCTGGAATCCGAGGTCGGCGAGCTGATGAAGGCGGTATCCCGCGCCTTTGCGCGGGGCCGCTTCAACGCCTATTCCGGGTGAATTGCCGCCGGCCGGCACGGCCAGGTCGATACGAGACCGTTGCCTCCATCGATTTTTGCTGTACGACGGGTTTGTTACCCGCGTCCCCGCATGTCATATGGCGGGTGAGGATCCCGCCCAAAGCTCAAGCAAGAAGAACATGTTCAAACGAATTCTGATCGCAAATCGCGGCGAGATCGCCTGCCGGGTCATCAAGACTGCGCGCCGGATGGGGATCGAAACGGTAGCCGTGTATTCCGAGGCCGACCGCGACGCGCTCCATGTCGAAATGGCCGATGACGCCGTGCTGATCGGCCCGCCGGCAGCGGCCGAGAGTTACCTGCTGATCGACAAGATCGTCGAGGCCTGCCGCAAGACCGGCGCGGAGGCCGTGCATCCCGGCTACGGCTTCCTGTCCGAGCGCGAGGCGTTTCCGCGCGAGCTCGCCAAGGCGGGCATCGTCTTCATCGGCCCCAATCCGGGCGCCATCGCCGCGATGGGCGACAAGATCGAATCCAAGAAGGCGGCAGCCAAGGCCAAGGTCTCGACGGTGCCGGGACATCTCGGCGTCATCGAGGACGAAAAGCACGCGGTGAAGATCGCCGGCGAGATCGGCTATCCCGTGATGATCAAGGCCTCCGCCGGCGGCGGCGGCAAGGGGATGCGGATCGCGCATTCGAAGGCCGAGGTCGCCGAAGGTTTTAATCTCGCCAAGGCCGAGGCAAAATCCTCGTTCGGCGACGACCGCGTCTTCATCGAAAAGTTCATCGTCGATCCCCGCCACATCGAAATCCAGGTGCTGGGCGACAAGCATGGCAACGTGATCTATCTCGGCGAGCGCGAATGTTCGATCCAGCGCCGCAACCAGAAGGTCATCGAGGAGGCGCCGTCGCCGCTGCTCGACGAGACCACCAGCCGCAAGATGGGCGAGCAGGCGGTGTCGCTGGCCAAGGCTGTGAACTACGATTCCGCCGGCACGGTCGAATTCGTCGCCGGCCAGGACAAGAGCTTCTACTTCCTGGAGATGAACACCCGCCTGCAGGTCGAACATCCCGTCACCGAACTGATCACCGGCATCGACCTCGTCGAGCAGATGATCAGGGTCGCCGCCGGCGAGAAGCTTTCGATCGCGCAGAAGGACGTCACGCTGACCGGCTGGGCGGTGGAATCGCGCGTCTATGCCGAGGATCCGTTCCGCAACTTCCTGCCGTCGATCGGCCGGCTGGTGAAGTATCGTCCGCCCGCGGAAGCGAGCCATGACGGCATTACCATCCGCAACGACACCGGCGTGCAGGAAGGCGGCGAAATCTCGATCTATTACGATCCGATGATTGCAAAACTCGTCACGCATGCGCCGTCGCGGGCGGCTGCGATCGAGGCGCAGTCGACCGCGCTGGACGCGTTTTATGTCGAGGGCATCAGGCACAACATTCCGTTCCTGTCGGCGCTGATGAACCATCCGCGCTGGCGCGAGGGCAAGCTTTCCACCGGCTTCATCGCGGAGGAATTTCCAAAAGGCTTTTCCGCGCGTCCGCCGGAAGGCGAGGTCGCGCGGCGGCTGGCTGCGGTCGGCGCCGCGATCGACCACGTGCTCGGCGAACGCAAGCGCCAGATTTCCGGCCAGCTGACCGGACGTCTGGTGCAGCGAGAACGCCGCCGCGCGGTGTGGCTCGATCGCGACGAAGTCGCGCTCGACGTGGCGCGCGAGGCCGACGGCATCGCGGTGCGCTTCATCGGCGCCGATGGTCTGCCTGGCAATCCGCACAATCTGGTTTCGGCCTGGACGCCGGGCGAACCGGTCTGGCAGGGCACCATCGACGGTCACTTCGTGGCGATGCAGGTGCGCGCGATTCCGAACGGCATCCGCCTGGCGCATCAGGGCTTTGACGTTGCGGTCAACGTCTTCACCGAAAGCGAGGCCGCCGCCGCCCGGCTGATGCCGGTGACATCGGCCGCCGACACCGGCAAGAAGCTGCTGTGTCCGATGCCCGGCCTCGTGGTGTCGATTGCCGTGAGCGAAGGGCAGGAGGTCAAGTCCGGCGAGACCCTGGCCGTGGTCGAGGCGATGAAGATGCAGAACGTGCTGCGCGCCGAGCGCGACGGCACGGTGAAGAAGATCCACGCCACGGCCGGCGCCACGCTGGCGGTGGACGCGCTGATATTGGAGTTTGCGTAACGGGTCGTCATTCCGGGGCGATGCGAAGCATCGAGCCCGGAATCTCGAGATTCCGGGTCTGGTGCTACGCACCATCCCGGAATGACGGAGAGAGTGGAGTACAGGGAATGGCTTTCCGTCAACGCCGAGAGAAATTGCGTTCCATCCTCAACGGGCCCGCCTGCATCAGGCCGGGATCGGTCTATGACGCGACCTCGATCCGCATCGCCGAAGACCTCGGCTTCGAGCTCGGCATGTTCGGCGGCTCGGTGGCCTCGCTGGTCGTGCTGGGCGATCCCGACATTGCGCTGATCACGCTGACGGAGCTGGCCGAACAGATGCGCCGGATGTCGCGCGCCGCGACCTTGCCGGTGCTGGTCGATGCCGATCATGGCTATGGCAACGCGCTCAACGTCCGCCGCACCGTGCAGGAACTGGAGACGGCCGGCGCCGCCGGCCTGACGATCGAGGATACGCTGCTGCCGCAACCGTTCGGGCAGCCGGGGACGCAACTGATCTCGCTGGAGGAGGGCGTCGGCAAGATGAAGGCCGCGCTCGACGGGCGCAGCGATCCGTCGCTGGTCGTCATGGGCCGCACCGGCGCCGTATCCGTCACCGGCCTCGACGACGCGATCTCGCGCGCGAATGCGTATGAGGCTACCGGCGTCGACGCGCTGTTTTTCACCGGCATCAAGAACCGCGGTGAGCTCGAGGCGATCTCCGCCGCGACCCGGCTGCCGATCGTACTCGGCGGCGCGCCCGAGGATATGACCGCGCTCGATTATCTCGCGAGCCAGCGCGTGCGGATCGCATTGCAGGGCCACGCGCCGTTCGCCGCCGCCACGCAAGCCGTCTATGAAACGCTGAAGGCGTTGCGTGAGGGAGGTTCGCCGAAGAACCTGAAAGGTCTGGCGTCGTCCGAACTGACCGGCCGGGCGATGCGCGAGGCGGACGTGAAGACACGCAGCGGCGCATTTCTCGGATTGAAGAAGCCATGAGCGACGCCATCCGCCATGTCACGATCAGTGGGCGGGTGCAGGGCGTCGGGTATCGCTACTTTGTCGAACGCGAGGCGCAGTCGCGGGATCTAGAAGGCTGGGTGCGCAATCGCCGGGACGGCAGCGTCGAGGCGGTGTTCGCCGGCTCTACGGACGCCGTGACGGCCGTGATCGCGGCATGCCGGCGCGGGCCGTCATCGGCGCGGGTGGAGACGCTGCGCGACGAAGCCGGCAATCCCGACATGCTGAACCTGCGCGAGGCAGGGGAGCGGTTCTCGGTGCTGCCGACGATCTGACCGCCGCTGGCAAAGCCCGATACACACCCAAGAGGTGACTGAATGAAGCCGCAACACTCTGAACGCGACTGGAGAAAAATCCACCATTCCCCGATCTTCTGGGTCGGGGTGGTGATGTGCCTGGCCGCGATCACGATCTATGTGCTGTCCGATGATCTCTCGTGGCGGCCTGGCACGCGCTAGAGCATGATCCGGAAAAGTGGTAACCGGTTTTCCGAAAAGATCATGCTCGAACAAAGAGATTAGATCATGATGCGTGCATCATGATCTAGAAAAACCCCGGGCTCAGGTCGAGGCCGTAAGTCAGCATCAGCAGGGAAACGAACAGGCCGGCCGCGCATAAAAGCGCCAGCTGCTTGAGAATCTCGTTTTCGTTGATGGTGACAATGGTGCGCGAAAGCACCCGTCCGATAGCAGTCATTTGCGACCTCCATGCGTCGGCGCCCGTGCCATTGATAGCGCGGAGGTCCTTGCACGAATGTGAGCTGGCTCACCTGTCAGACAAATATCGGTGGGAGATACGGTCGCCACTCCCGGGAGCGCCGCGCCAGAATCCCGCGCTCCAATTGAATTGAAGCGGGATGACGGATGCTTGTATCGATTCGTTCTGGCACGAACCAATGCCAAGCGGGATCAGGTCCGGGGCTGGCTTTCGCCGCAAAATGCTATTGCGTCCGTTCGGCCGGCATGAACTCGCCGGCGTGCTGGATGGATTCGCTCTCGACATATCGCAGGTCGAGCGAGGAATACAGGATGCTGCGATTGCGGCCGAGACGCTTGGCTTCATAGAGCGCGGTGTCCGCTCCCCCCACCAGCGCGGCCTCGTCGATGGTCGAGCGATTTCTGGCGGCGACGCCCGCGCTGATG
>Ga0307499_10000357_pt1 | contig 16541 bp, 14 predicted proteins | sample 13_S_MG_FD_201363 | JGI IMG/M metagenome (GOLD analysis project Ga0307499, IMG submission 201363) | Soil microbial communities from Populus trichocarpa stands in riparian zone in the Pacific Northwest, United States - 13_S | ecosystem: Environmental > Terrestrial > Soil > Riparian zone > Trees... | reverse complement strand
CCGCGGTGCCCGGCAGGGCGCCGGCCAGCGGCAGCGGCTCGGCCAGCTCGACCTCATCGGCGCCGAGCCAGCGGTGCGGCACGGCGGCCAGCCGGGCCGGGATCCCGGCCGGCGCAGGAGCTGCCACGGTGGTCACGGCGCCACTCCGGCCAGCACGGCGGCGGGTGCGCGGGTGGGGCGCAGCGGCGGTCGGCGGGTGGCCAGCGCGACCGCCTCGGCGCCGTCCCGGAAGACCAGCCCGGCGGCGGTCAGCTCGGCCACCCAGTCGGCGATATCGGCGTGCTGCACCGCGTACCCGGACGCGGTGACCGCGGCGGCGAGGGCGGGCAGGCCGCGGCCCCGCTCCAGGGCCCGGTAGGCCGCCGCCCGCCAGCCGGTCAGCCGCACGTCGCGGGCGGCCCAGCCGGCCCGCCGGTCGGCGATGACGAGCTGGTCGGGGGTGTCCGCGACGATCACCAGGGTGGAGCGCGGGTTGCCCTCGGCCCAGCCGGCCACCGCCTCGTGCAGCCGCCGCTCCACCTCGCCGCCGATGCCGCGCGGCGGGGTGTCGAAGAGGTAGACGAGGTCGGCCAGCTCGCTGTCCGGCAGGTCGTACACGTGCCGGTAGATCTCCGCCGGCCGGCGCTCCGGGAAACCGAGTTCCGGCCGCTCGAAGTACGGGCTGAAGCGCTCCAGCGCCACCCGGGTCGCGCCGACCGGCGGCTGCAGGTGCACCAGCGCGGGCAGCTGGTCGAGCACCGCGACGTAGTCGGCGGCCGTCTCGCCCGGGAAGCCGTAGAGGTAGCTCCAGCTGACGGTGAGGCCGCGGTCCTCGCAGTCACGCAGCAGCCGGACGTTCCGCCAGCCGCTGACGCCCTTGTCCATGATGGACAGTACGGTGCCGCTGAGGCTCTCGATGCCGGGCTGGATGTGCACCACGCCGGCACCGGCCAGCAGGTCGATCTGGTCGGGCCGCAGGTTGGACTTCACCTCGTAGTGCACCCGCAGGTCCCAGCCGCTGCCGGCGAGCTTGGGCAGCAGGCCGTCGAAGTACGCCATGTCGATGATGTTGTCCACCATCACGACGTCGAGGATCCGGTGCCGGGCGATCAGCGCGGACAGCTCGGTGCGGACCTGGTCGGCCGGCTTGCTGCGGAAGGCGATGCTGGAGCCGTTGAGCCCGCAGAACGTGCACTGGTGCTTGTCGCCCCACCAGCAGCCCCGGGCACCTTCGAAGACCAGCTTCGGCTCGGTGTACTCGCGCACCGGCGACGCCTCCAGCGTTTCCTGCCAGGCGTCGAAGTCCGGTGCCGGGATGCTCGCCGGCGGCACCAGTACGGTCGCCTCCGGGTTGGCCACCGGCCGGTCGCCGTCGCGCCAGCACAGGCCGCCGATCCCGGCCGGTGCGGCGCCGGCCGCCAGGCAGTCCAGGTAGGCCGGGAACGCCACCTCGCCCTCGCCGCGCACCGCGACGTCGACGTAGGGATGGTTGCGGTGCAGCGCGGCGCCCATCGGCCCGTCGCAGTTCGCGCCGCCGAAGACGACCAGCACGTCCGGTCTGGCCGCCTTGAGCCGCTTGGCGACCGCGAGGCTCGGCACGTTCTGCATGAACGTGGTGGTGAAGCCGACCACGTCCGGCTCGGCGGCGAGCAGGGTCGCGACGACCTCGTCCACGAAGCCGGCGGCGTGCGCGCGCATCGCCCTCGCCGCGCGGATGTCCAGGCCCCGGCGCTCGGCGTAGCCGCGCAGCGTGTCCGTGCCCCAGTCCGGGTCGTCGTGCAGCACCCCGGCGAAGACCCAGTCGCCGAGCCCGTGGTGCAGGCCGGTCTCGGCCAGGTGCGTGTAGTCGCTCGGGCTCAGCGCACCGCCGCTGCACCGCATCAGGTGCTCGGCCCAGCCGATGCCGGCGTGCAGCTCGCGCACCTCGTCGGCCGGCCGGGCCTGCCGCAGCCGCGCGTGCAGGATGCCCACGGCCAGGGACGGCAGCTCCAGCAGCTGCCAGGGCATCGCGACCAGGTGGATCCGCATCGCTCTCCTCGGTCCGGACTCCGTGCGTGGGAGCCGGGGCCACCACCTCGGTGGTGGCCCCGGCCGGCGTACCGCTCCTGGAGGTCAGGAGACGACGCTGACGACCGGGTAGGCGTCCACGACGGGCGCCGCACCGCTGTCGCGCTGCACGGTCTTCTTGATGGTCATATGTTTCACCTCCTTCCCGACTTGTCGCGTGTGGACGGTCAGGCCGTCCACGCCACCGGGGTGGGGATGACACCGAGGTGGCCGTTGATGTTCAGCCGCCCCACCCCACCCACGCCGTGCCGCCCGATCGCGCCGACCAGGCGGCGGTCGAGCAGGAACGCGCCGTACACCACCGGGAGGCGCTGCCGGTTGGCCGTGCCGTCCGGGTCGGCGACCGCCACCTCGCTCAGGTCCGGTAGCACCAGCTCCTGGACCAGCCAGGGCACCGGCCCGGCCAGCGCCGCAGCCACCGCGGCGGCCCATTCCGCCTCGGCACACTCGCGTCCGATGTGGACGCGGTCGCCGCCGAGGCCGTCGGCCGGCTTCAGCACCAGGGAATCCCGGTGCGCCAGCACCCAGCTGACCAGATCGACGGTGTGCCCGCCGGCCTCGGTGGACCGCTGCTCCAGCAGGCGCGTCCAGGGCAGCGCGGTGCGCAGCCGGTCGGCCACCGGGCCGGGCAGCAACGGCCGGGTCCGCTCGTCGGAGAGCAGCGCGAGCACCACCTTGGCCGCGAACAGCTCGCCCCCGAAGTCGGTGAACAGCGCCACCCCGCCGGCCCGGTCGGCGTCCACCAGCCGGCTCATCACCGTCCACTCCGGAGTGTCCGGCGGTGGCATCGGGAAGAACCGGTAGACCAGGCCGACCCGCCGGCCGCGCAGGGTGACCCGGTCGCCGCTGACGGACAGCTCCTCGGCGGTGGCGATCCGGACCTGCAGCCCGCAGCGGCGCAGCTCCCAGGCCAGCATCCGGTAGTACCACTCGGCCCAGACCCGGCCGTCCACCTCCTCCTCGGCGAAGTAGGCCAGCACCACCAGGCCGTCCGGGTCGACGGTCCGGGCGCGCACCAGGTCGGCGAGCACCGGCACGGTCGGCTCCGGGCTCGGCGGCCGCGGCCGGCCGGTCGCGTCGGCCAGCTCGCGCTGCGCCCGGGCCAGCAGGTCGTGCAACGGGAACAGCCCGGCGTGCGAACTGGCGTTCACGTCGATGAGCAGGGTCCGGTCGCCGGCGACCAGGATGTCCGGCCGGGCGATGACGGCCCAGTGGTCCGCGGGCCGCGGGTCCCACATCGCGGCCAGGTGCGCCGGCTGCCGCAGCAGCGCGGTCAGCCCGGCCGGGTCGTCCCGGTACGCCTGGTGCAGGGCGTCCACGCCGTCGATGAACGCGGCGCAGGTCGCCGCCATCCGGTCCCGGGCCGCGGCGGGTAGCCGCACCGGCCCGGTGGCGAACGGGAACGGCGCGCCGGAGGCGACCAGCGCGGCGGTCGCCTCGGCCAGCTCCGGCGCCAGCCGCCGGCCGGTGAGGACGCCCGGCACCGGGGCGTCGACGACCCCGGTCACCGGACGCCCGCGCGCGGCCGGCTGTGCTCGGCGAGGAACCGCAGGGCCCGGTCCACGAACAGGGTCGGCCGCTCCAGCGTGAGCATGTGCGCGACACCCGGCACGATCTCCAGCGCCGCACCGGGGATCTCGCCGGCGACCTGGTGCGCGACCCGCACGCAGTCGGGCTGGTCGTGATCGCCGACCAGGACCAGCGTCGGCACCGCGATCTCGCCGAGCCGGTCACCCGCCGGCCGGTCCAGCTCCAGCTCCGGACCGGCCAGCTCGGTTCCGGCCTCCCGCGGGTGCCTGGTCGCGTACGACACCGCCTGGGTGCGCCGGATCAGCTCGACCACGGCCGGGTCGACCTGGTCGATGGTCCGGTACGGCCCGGCCAGCCAGGCCTCCATCATCGCCTCGGTGGCGCCGGCGAAGTCGCCGGCGACGAACAGCTCCCACTCCCGCATCCGCACCGCCATCAGCTCGTCCCGCCAGCTCTGCTCGCGCAGCACCGGGGCGGCCAGCACCAGGCTGGCGACGAGACCCGGGGCGATCAGGGCGAGCTCGATGCCGATCCGGCCGCCGAGCGACGGGGCGAGCACGTGCGTCCGGGTGATGCCGAGGTGCCGCAGCAGCTCCCGGGCGTCGTCGGGCCAGGAGAACGGTCCGGGCGGGTAGTCCGAGCGGCCGAAGCCGCGCAGGTCGAACCGGGTCACCTGGTAGTGCTCGGCGAGCCGCTCGAACTGGCCGGCCCAGATCTCGGTGCTGCCGTTGCCGGTGTGCAGCAGCAGCACCGGCTCCCCCGATCCGGCGGTCTCGTAGTGGATCCTGGCGCCGTTGATCTCCGCGAAGTCCGGCATGGACGGTGTCTCCTTCGTCAGGGCGGCGTTGTCAGGTGGCGTTGTCGGACGCCGTTGTCGAGAGGTGTTGTCGGGGTTGTCAGGTGATGGCGGCGCGGCAGGCGCCGAGCAGGGTTCCGGTCAGCGGGGTGGCCGGCAGATCCACCACCACATCGAAGCCGGCACCGTGCAGCAGGCCGGCCAGCTCGTCGCGGCGCAGCGCGGAGCCGCCGGTGAGTTGCGCGTGCAGGCCCTCGACCGCCTGCACCACCGGCAGTTCGGCGGTGAACCGGGCGGCGATCACGGCGCAGCCGCCGGGCCGCAGCGCCGCCCGCAGCCGCGGCAGCGCGGCCCGGACCGCCCGCTCCGGCAGGAACGCGGTCGGCAGCCAGGCCAGGTCGTAGGTGTCCACATCGGACAGCTCGGCCACGTCGAGCTTGCGCAGCGTCACCCGGTCCGCGCAGCCGGCCGCGGCGACGGTCTTGGCGGCGAGGGTCAGCGACCGGTCCAGCACGTCCAGCCCGACCACCCGCAGCGCGCCGAACCGCTCGGCCAGCGCGGTCGCGATCATCCCGACCCCGACGCCGACGTCGAGGAACGCGGCGCCCGGCGCGGCCAGCCGGTCCGCCAACCCGACCGCCGGCGCCACCTGGTCGGCCAGCCAGTGCCCGACCGCGCGGGAGCCGCGGCCCTGCTCCAGCAGCGTGTCGTCGTCCACAGTGGACCAGGGCAGCCGGCCGGTGGTGGCGAACGCGGCGGCCTGCCGGAGCTGGCTGGCCAGCGCGCTGCCGAACTGGTCGTCGCCGCCGGCCGGCAGCCCGGACCGGAGCAGCAGTTCGGCGACCGCGGCCCGGGTGTCCTGGGCCAGCTCGGGCCGCCGCTGCGCGGCCCAGGCGGCGGTGATCCAGGCGGCGTCCACCAGCCGGCTCAGCTCCCGCTGCACCTGGTCAGGCAACATCGGACGCCCCTCCCGCTGTGTTCGCGGCCGACCCGGCGGCAGAGCCGGCTGGCTCGGCCCGCTCGGCGACCGGCTCAGCCGACCCGGCGGCGGGTTCCGGCGGCCCGGCGGCGGGCTCCGGCGGTGTGCTGGAGAACGTGGTACCGCCGCGGACCAGCAGCGGCAGTGGCGCGGCGATCAGCACCACCAGCGCACCGGCCAGCAGCACCGGCTTCGCGCCGACGGCCAGCGCCAGCGGGCCGGCCAGCGCGTACCCCAGCGGCATCAGCCCGGAGGTGCCCAGCCAGTCCAGCGCCAGCACCCGGCCGAGCACCTCGTCCGGGACGTCCCGCTGCAGCGCGGTGACCCAGAGGATCTGGAAGATCGACACCCCGACCCCGGCGACCGCCCAGGCGGCGACGACGCCCGGCAGCGGCAGCAGCGCCAGCGCCGACACCGAGCAGGTGATGGTCAGCACGCCGGCGGTGGCGACCACCCCGGGGCGGCGCGGCCGGATCCGGCCGCCGATCACCGAGCCGACCAGCGAGCCGATGCCGAGGCCGGCGAGCACCAGCCCGTACCCGGTGGGCCCGCCGAGCCGGTCCTGCGCGGCGAGCGGCAGCAGCACGAACGCCGGCGCCACCGACAGCGTCATGATCGCCGTCGCCATCGCGATCGACGCGGCCACCCACGGCCGCCCGGTCACCGCCCGGACCCCCTCGACGAAGTCGGTGCCGACCTCGCGGACGGCGTGCCGGATGCCGGGCAGCCGCGGCCGCACCGCCGGCTGCTCCTCCCGGGACCGCAGCAGGGCGAGCGTGACCAGACTGGCCACAAAGGACGCCGTGTCCACCCAGAGCGCGACCAGCGGGGAGGTCGCGGCGACCAGCACGCCGGCCGCGGCCGGGCTGGCGAACGCGGCGACCTGCAGCGAGAACGTGGTCAGCGCGTTGCCCTGCTGCAGCAGGGACTGCGGCAGCAGCCGCGGCACGATCGCGCCGAAGGCCGGCCGGAACAGCCCTTCGCCGAAGCCGGCGAGCACCACGAGCACGGCCAGCAGCCAGGTCGGGCCGGCGAGGCCGGCGGCGGCGAGCGCCCCGACCGCGACGATCCGGATCGCGTCCGAGCCGATCATCACGTCGGCCCGGCGCCACCGGTCGCCGACCGCGGCCGCCGCGACCGTGCCCGCCACCGTGCTCAGCGTCAGCAGTCCCAGCAGCAGCCCCAGCCCGGTCGCGCCGGACCCGCGCCGCAGCACCAGCACCGCCAGCGCGAGCGGCAGCATCTCGCTGCCCAGCGCGGACAGCAGCTGGCCGGTCCACAGCAGCCGGAACTCCCGGTTCGCCAGCGGCTCGAGCAGGCTCGTGCGCCCGGACGCGTCGACCTCGGTCATGCCGCGCCTCCGGGCTGGTCGGCCGGCTTCGTGGCCAGCACCACGTCCAGCAGTCGCGGGGCGGTGGCCAGCGGCACCCGGCGCCCTTCCGGGAGGCCGGCGGCGGCCAGCCAGCCGGCCAGGTCGACCTGCCGGTACATCCGGCCGTGCTCGGCACGCAGGCCGAGGAACAGCGCGTACATGGCTCGCTCCCGGTCGCTCGGGTGCTCGGCGTCGCCGAGGATGTCGATCACTGCGAGGGTGCCGCCGGGCCGCAGCGCCGCCGCGGCCCGCGCCACCAGCCGGGCCGCGCCGGCCGGCTGCTCCAGGTGCAGCACGTTGCCGAGCAGCACCACGTCGTGCCCGCGGTCCGGCAGCTCGACGTCGAAGTAGCTGCCGGCGCGGATGTCCACTTGCGACTCCACACCAGCCGCCCGGGCGGCGGCGCGGAGCACGTCCAGCACCGGCGGCAGGTCGACGGCGGTCAGCCGGACCGCCGGCGAGCGCCGGGCCAGCGCCAGCCCCCACACACCGGAACCGGCGCCGAGGTCGAGCACGGCGGGCCCGGACGGCAGCAGGGCGGCCAGCTCGGCGGCGGCCGGCCGGTAGGCGTTCGCCAGCCCCGGCACCACCGCGGCGTACTGCTCGCCCCGCTCGGCGAGCGAACCGTCCATCGCCAGCAGTGGCTTACCGGTGCGCAGGAAGTCCTCGACGTGGCCGAGCAGGCGCAGGTCCGTGTGCACCCCACCGGGCGAGCTACGGCGCAGTTCCCGCAGCTCGTCCGACGCCCGCACGGTGTCGCCGGCCCGGGTCGCGACGCCGAAGAGGCTCAGCACGTCCAGCACCAGCCGGGTGGCCCGGGGGTCCAGCCCGAGCTCCGCGGCCAGTTCCGGGTCGGTGCCGGCCGGCTCGCGGTCCAGCAGCGCGCCGACCAGCCCGGCGTGCTCGGCGGCCACCAGCGCCAGCGCCGCCTCCCCCATCCGGAACAGATCCAGCAGCGACCACGTGTCTTCAGGCCCGCGCTGTGCCCGCTCGGCGTCGCCACCTCCCGACAGCCCGGCCCTCGTTCCTCGGGCCGACCAGTCGTCCGGCGCTCCACGCTCGCTCATTCCCACTCCCTCCCGCCGGCTCGGCTCGCGGCGCGCACCGGGGGCCGGCGGTCGGCGGCGGGCAGCTGTTCGAGCCAGCCGTCCAGCGGCACCGGGCCGGCGCCGAAGCGCTGCTTCCAGCCGCCGTTCGTCCGTCCCATCTCGACGGTCCGGCAGCCGGCCGCCAGCGCCAGCTCGACGGTGCCGGCGAGCAGGACCAGGTAGGGGCTGACCGGCGAGCCGGCGTCCGGATCCACCCCGATCGCCCAGTTGTGCAGCACCGGTGGGTCCAAAAAGGACACCGAGATGGCCGCGGGTGGCCCGGCCGCGGCGGCCGGCAGCGCGATCAGCCGGAGCTGCGGGCCGCCGGTGCGCAGCAGGTGCGCCAGCGGGCCGGCCGGGTAGTAGCCGGGGTTGTAGCGGGCCTCGGTGTGCGCGAGCAGGCGGACCGCGTGCCGCACGGTGTCGTCGTCGAACGGCGGGGCGTGCACGGTGGGTTCGAGCCCGAGCGCCGCCGCCCGGCGGGTGTGCCGGCGCAGGTCCTGGCGGGCCGAGGAGGTCAGCGTGGCGCAGTACTCCTCCAGCGACCCCACCGCGTCCAGGGACAGCCGGTAGCGCGGGCCGCGGGCGCGCGGGGTCAGCCCGGTGTCGCGCAGCAGTTCCGCCAGCGGCCCGCCGCCGGCGACGTTGAGCAGGCCGTACCGGTCGGCGCCCCAGTCCGCGGCGAGCCGGCGCAGCTCGGGCCACACCAGCCCGAGCACCTCCGCGGTGAGCCGGGCGGCGGGCAGCCGGGTGTCGTAGCAGTGCCAGAAGTGGCTGATCACCATCGTGCCGGGCAGCTCGGACCGGTCCGCGGCGAACGGGTCCCGGGCCGGGACCAGGTAGGCCGGCAGCACCACGTCCGTCCCCTGTGGACCGTCGACGGTGAGGTAGCAGGCGGCCCGCGTCGGCTGCAGCGGCCGGCGGTGGTACGCGGCCAGCAGCGCGGCCCGGTAGAAGACCGGCCCGCCGGCCGCCTCGATGACGTCGTCCCAGCCGGCCGGCACGCTGTCGTGCCGGCTCACCGTCCGCCCGGTCACCGCGCGCCGTCCTGGTCCACCAGGGCCAGCACCTCGTCGATGCCGGCGGTCGCGTCGCCGGCGGCGGCCAGCACGCCGTCCCGGCGGACGGCTGCCATCGCGCGCGGCAGCGCGGCCACCATGGTGCGCAGTACCAGGTTGGCGAACAGCACGGTGCCGGCGCCCCACCGGCCGAACTGGGCGGCCGGCACCTCGGGCAGCGCGGTCGGCGCCAGCACCACCGGCAGCAGCCCGCGCACCCGCTCCAGCGTCGGCTGCAGCAGTTCCTTGGAGTCCTGGTTGACCTGGACGAACAGGGCGTCCACGCCGGTCTCGGCATACCGGCGCAGCCGCTGCACCGCGGCGTCGACGCCCAGTCCGGCGACCAGCGCCTCGGTCCGGGCGATCACCGCGAGCCGGCTGCGGGACTTGCACACGGCGGTCAGCCGGTCGGCGAAGTCGTCGGGCTCCAGCAGCATCCGGTCCACGCCGCGCAGCAGCGAGTTGCGCTTGGGGAAGACGTTGTCCTCCAGGCAGATCGCGTCCCCGCCGGCCGCTTCGACCAGCCGCGCGGCGCGCACCGCGGCAGCGTCGCTGCCGTAGCCGTTGTCCGCGTCGACGTAGACCGGCAGCCGGCAGGCGGCCCGGACCTCGGCGGTCGTCGCGGCCATCTCGGTCATCGTCAGCAGGTTCGCGTCCCGTACGCCGTGCCGGGCGGAGACCTCGAGGCTGCCGAGCCAGACGACATCGAAGCCAGACCGCTCGGCCAGCCGGGCGGTGAGCGCGTCGTGGACGCCGACGCCGAGTTGCACCGGGTCGCCGGTCGGGGGGACGGAGAAGGTGGTCACGGTGCTCCTGTCAGTGCTTCGGATCACGGCTTCGGGGCCGTCCCGCAGGCGGCTTGGAACCGGGCGCGCAGGGTCGAGGGGTGGTGTACGGCGCTCGCCCGCGGCGGCGGCGGGCCGGAGCGCGGGGCGGTCCGCACCAGCAGCAGCGCCGGACCGGGCGCGGCGAAGGTGGCCCGCAGCGCGGCCGGCAGCTGCTCGGCGCGGTCCACCACGGCCGCCCGCCGGTAGCCGGCGGCCAGTGCCACCGCCTCGATCCGGGTCACCCCGGACGTGCTGGGCTGGCCGCCGGTCGACTCGTACGTGCCGTTGTCCAGCACCACGTGGGCGAAGTTCGCCGGCGCCGCGGCGGCCACTGTGGACAGTGAGCCGAGGTGCATCAGGCAGGCGCCGTCGCCGTCCAGCACGACCACCCTGCGGTCCGGGCGGGCGACCGCGAGGCCGAGCCCGGCGGCGCTGGCATGCCCCATCGACCCCTGCAGGTAGAGGTTCTCCGGGCGGTCGGCGGCGGCGAACAGGTAGCGGGAGGCGTACCCGGTGGTGGCCACCACCAGCGCGGCGTCGACGGCGGCGGCGAACTCGGTGAGCGCCACCCCCGGGTCCACTCCGGACCGTCGCGTGTGGACGGTGCCGGCGCCGGCCGGCGCGACCGTCCCCCGACCGACCAGCAGCGCCGCGGAGCGGCCGCCGGCCACCGCGGCGCACGCCGCGTCCAGGGCCGCGTCCAGCCGTTCCGGCGCGGCCGGCAGCGGCTGGTGCGCGACGCCGTAGAGGTCGAGCAGGTCCCCGGTGGTCCGCCCCATCAGCTCGTGCTGCGGCTCGTCCGGCGGCCCGGCCGGGTCGCCGCGGTGGCCGACCAGCAGCAGCACCGGCACCTGGTACGGCGCGGCGAGCGAGGACAGCGGGTTGACCAGGTTGCCCAGCCCGGAGTTCTGGATCAGCACCGCCGGCCGGCGGCCGCCGATGGCCGCCCCGCAGGCCAGCCCCAGCGCGGTTCCCTCGTTGGCGGCGGGCAGGTAGTCACCGGTCGGCTCCAGCAGGGTGAACAGGCCGCCGAGGGTCGAGCACGGGACGCCGGTGAACAGATCGACCCCGCGCGCCCGCAGCCCGGCCAGCAGCAGGTCAGGCGCCAGTGCGGACATCCGCCGCCACCTCCCCACCCAGCAGGTCGGGATCGGCCAGCGCCGCGGCCAGCTCGGCCGCCGCGTCGGCGGTCACCCCGACGAAGGAGACCCGCAGCGCCGGGACGTCCGCGTCGAACGCGGAGCCGGGCCCGAGCGTCCAGCCGCGGACGCCCAGCCGGCGCAGCGCGCCGGGCTCGTCCGCGCCCGGCGGCAGCCGGAGCAGCCGGTGCGGGCCCGGGACCGCTGTCGCATCCGGCTCGCCCGCCGGCAGCCCCGCGCTGAACGCCGCCGACGCCGCGAGCGCCGGCGTGACCACCGCCGCGCGGAGCAGTTCCAGCCCGCCGGCGGCGAGGAAGCGGCCCCAGGCGTGCTGCCAGACCGCGGACGGGGTGCTGCCGACCAGCTCCGGTACCGCCTCGCCGAAGAAGTCCGCCGAGTGCACCCAGCCCAGCCGGGCACCCATGCCGGCGAGCTTGTGCAGCGAGCCGACCAGGTCCGCGCCGGGCACCCGCGGGCCGGCGCCGAACCACCGGTACGCCTCGTCCAGGACCACCCGGCGGCCGCGGCGGACCTGGCCGGCCAGCCGGGTCACCAGGTCGGCGTCCAGGGTGGCGCCGTCCGGGTTGCGGTGCGGCGAGGTCAGCCACAGCACGGTCCCGGCCGGCCAGTCGGCACCGGCGATCTCGTCCAGCCCGGCCCGCCGCACCCGCGCCCGGGAGTCGGCCAGCGCCGCGGTCAGCCCGCGCCAGCCGGGCCGCTCCAGTACCAGCTGGCCGTGCCGGCGGGCGTAGGTCACCGCCGCGGCCCGCACGCTGCCGACGACGGTGAGCAGGTCGGGGTCCAGCTCGAGCACGGCGCCCAGTTGCTCGCGCAGCAGGTCGTCGCCGCGCGGCGCCGGCACCCGCCACAGCTCCGCTCGCCGGGCCGCGGCGGCCGCGCACCCGGCCCACAGCTCGACCGCGTCGACCGGCCACGGCGGCTGCCCGCCGCCGAAGTCGGCACCGGGTCCCCCGCCGGTCATCCCGGCACCCCCTGGCCGGCCGCGATCCGGCCGGCCAGGCGGGCGGCCAGCCGGGCGCCGCCCGGCGGGACCCGGCCCCAGACGGTCGGCACGAAGACGTCCCCGTCGAGCGTTACCGCGGCGCCGGCCGGGCCGGTGACCAGGGTCAGCCCGTCGGCCAACTCTTCGCGGTGGTCCGCGTCCGGCCGGTCCCCGGCCGCGTCCGGCCGGCCGGCCAGCCAGGGTTCCCAGAGCTGTGCCGGGACCAGCCGCCAGCACACGTCCCGGCGGCGCAGCGCCGGCAGCGGCGCCGCGGCCCGGACCGGTCCGGTGGCCAGCCGCGGGCGCAGGTCGGCGGAGAAGTAGCGGCGCGCGGTCCAGCCGGTGCGCACCGCCGCCGGCAGCGCCGACCCGCGGGCCCGCTCGTCCCGGTAGGCGTGGGCGGCGAACGCGGCCGCCCGCCGGGCCGGGCCGGGCACGCTGGTACGCAGGCCGCCGCTGCCCGGCAGCACCGGCAGCACCGACTCGCGCAGGTCCGGGTAGGCGTCGGCGAGCGCCCGCAGGCACTGCGCCAGCGCGCCCGCCGCCTGCGCCGCCCGGCACAGCTCCCAGACCGTGGCCCAGTCGACCCGGTCGGCCCCGTCCGCGCCCGGGTTCAGCAGCACCCGCAGGTCGTTGAGGTCCTTGACCGACAGCACCCGGTCGACGACCGCGTGCGCGGCGACCATGGCCAGCGCGGTCACCGGGTCCGGTACCGCCACCGGCACGCCGAGCGCGCTGCCCGGGGCCCAGCCGGCCATCGGCAGCAGCCCGGCATGTCCCACCGAGAACGGGCCGATGTGCAGGTCCACCCGGGCGTACGGCGCCGCGTTGTCGTCCACCACCAGCGACAGCTGGCCGTACAGCACGCCCGAGTCGTGCCACTTCAGCCAGGACAGCTCGTCGGTGTCCCAGATCCAGCCGGCGGCCCGCAGTTCGCGCAGCAGCGGCCGGGCCGCGGCCCAGGACGGGAAGTGCAGGTCGACGTCCCCGACGTGGCGCAGCTCCGGGCGCGGGTAGCAGCTCTGCACGGCCAGCCCCTTGACCACCCGGCCGCCGTGCCGGGCCGCGGCCGCGACCGCGGCGCGCATCGGCGGCACCGCCCGCTCCCGCCAGCGCTCCTCCGCCTCGTCCGCCTCGACCAGCCGGCGCAGCAGCTCGCGGCCCGGGCCGGCCGCCGGCTCGGCGGCGGCCACCGCATGCCGGGCGAGCCGGCCGACCTTCGACAACTCCAGGCCGGCGACCAACCGGTCGGCCACCAGCCGGCCGCCGGCGAGCCGGGCCAGCACGTCCCGGACCGCGGCCGGGTCCGGGTCCAGCCGGCCCAGCGCGATGACGGCGGCGAAGTTCGGATCAGGCACCGGCGGCACTCCTCTCCCCTGGTACGGCGGCTGGCACGGCTGCTATGCGGTCGCCGCCGGGACGGTCGGCGCCAGGGCGGTCGCCGGCCGGACCGTCGCCGGTCGGACCGTCGGCGGCGGGACGGTCAGCGGGACCGGCGGCGGCCGGACGGTCGGCGGCGTGACGGTCGGCGGCGGGGGCGAAATAGCGAGAGGTGGCCAGCACCACCCGCTCCCACGGGTCGAGGCCGATGCGGTGCCGGCGCAGCAGCAGGTCGAGCTCGTCCGGGTCCGGCTCGTCCGGGTCCGGTCCGGCCGGCCCCGGTTGGAAGGTCGCCCGCAGCACGTCGGCCAGCGGGTCGGCGGCCGCCGGCCCGGTCAGCTCGGCGGCGAGCAGCGCACCGGCCGCCGGGTCGCCGAGCCCGCCGCGGGCGGCCAGCCGGGCGAGCGTGGCCCGGCCGGCGTCGGACAGCCCCGGCCACAGCCGGGCGGCGACCCGGCCCCGGAGGGCGGCGACCACCTCGCGGTGGCCCCTGATCTCCGCCGGCAGGCCGGCCGTCCGGGCCAGCAGGTAGCCCGGCAGCGTGCCGGCCGGCAGGAACAGCTCCTCGACGGCCGGCCCGTCCGGGGCGCCGCGCAGGATCGCCCGGGACTCCCGGGCCGAGTTCTCCGGCGAGTCGGAGACGTGCAGCAGGCTGAGCACCGCGTTGACCGAGCCGAGGTCGTACCGGATGCTGCCGGAGCGGGTGTCGGCCGGCATCGACGCGCCCTTGAGCTCCTTCACCTCGCGGTAGAGCCGGTCGGCCGGTCGGCCCGCGGTGTCGGCCAGCCGGAGCGCGACCGCGGGGCCGAGCCCGAAGATCGCGTCCAGCGCCCGGTACCGGAACGCCTGCCCGGCACCGGCCCGCTGGATCTGGGCGACCGCGTCGATCTGCCGGCTGGTGACCAGCACCTCCCGCCAGCCCGCGACCGCCAGCCCGCCGCCGGCCAGCCGGTCCAGCACCGCCCCGGCCAGGTGCCGCCGGAACGCGTCCGGCGCCAGCAGGCTGAACACCGCGCCGCGCCAGCTCGCCCCGGTCACCGCGCACCGCCCGGCAGCCGCAGGCAGACCCCGGTCAGCGGCACCCGCGCGCAGCCGCGCAGCCGCTTCGCCTCCCAGGACCCGAGCCCGTACGGGATCGTGCGCACGCCGAGCCCCGGCGCCAGCGTGGCCGGCTGGTAGAACAGCGTGGCGAAGTAGGTCAGCCGGGCCGCCGGCCGGCTGTAGTCCGCCCCGCAGCACAGCGGTGTCCACATCGGACCGTCCTGGGCGAACACGGCGAAGCCGAGCAGGGTCTGGTCGAGACGGGCCGCGAACACCGTGGCGGCGGTGCCGAAGGTGCGCCGGATCCGGTCCAGCGCGGCGGTCTCCTTGGCCCGGTCCGGGGTGCCGCCGTACTTGCCGACCAGCGCGCAGCGCAACGTGACCAGGTCGTCGACGTCCGCGGTCAGCGGGCCGTGCGTCACGGTCACCCCGCGCTCGGCCAGCGCCCGCTGCTCCCGCCGCACCACCACCCGGCGCTTCGCCGGCAGCCCGGCGAGGTAGCCGTCGAAGTCCGGCCAGGTGACCGCCAGGTCGCACCGGTCGGCGAAGGTGACCGCGGTGCCGCCGGCGGCGACCAGCGCGTCCCGCAGCGGCGCCGCGGCCGGGTCCAGGTACTGCGCGGTGACCGACCGGATCCCGTGCCCGGCCGCCCAGTCCAGCACCGCGCCGACCAGCTCGGCGCACTCGGCCGGGCCGGCGGCCGCCGCGCCGACCGCGACGGTCTGGTAGTGCGGCAGCATCAGCAGCAGGCAGGGCAGCACCTCGGCCACCGGCACCGATCGCCACGGGTGCGGCCCGGCGACCGCCAGCCCCTGGTGCGCCGCCCCGCCGGAGAAGATCGCGTACGGGTCGAGGCGGGTGTTCGGCGAGGGCTCGGTCACCACCGTGCCGCGCACGGCGAGCACCGCCTCGCCGCCGCGGCGCAGGGTGAGCGTCAGCGGCCGGCCGGGCAGCCGGGACGGGGCCAGCTCCAGCCAGCGGCGGGTCGCCCAGACCGGCCCGGCGGCGGCCAGCCGGTCCCACTCCGGCGGCAGGTCGCCGGTCACGTCCAGCCGGCCCGGCCCGGCCACGTCGAGGTGCGAACCGGCTCCGCCGCCCGGGACAGCCGCCCCGCCGCCCGGGACAGCCGCCCCGCCATCCGGGACAGCGGCACCGCCGTCCGGAGCGGCGGCCTCGCCGCTGAGCGGGGCGGCGGCGGCAGGCGGCGGTGCGGAGGTCGTGAGCACCGTTCAAAACTGCGCGTTCGGTACTAGAGGGCCGCTAGCAGGCAAGAAGACGTCCACATGGTGTCGGTGAGGCTCAACTACGGTGAAATCGATCAGTCGGGCAGGACAACCTCCGGTGGCCGGTGTGAGGGCAGATGCAGTTCGGGATCCTGGGTCCGCTCGAGGTCATCCGGGACGGGCAGGCGCTCCCGGTCGGAGCACCGATGCAGCGGGCGGTCCTGGCCGCGCTGCTGCTCGGCTCCGGGCAGGTGATCTCCACCGACGAGCTGATCGAGCGGCTCTGGGGAGGCCATCCGCCCAAGACCGCGCGGGTGACGCTGCAGACCTACGTGCTGCGGCTGCGGCGGCTGCTCGGCGAGCCGGTCATCCGCACCCGGGCACCCGGCTACCAGCTGCCGCTCGAGCCCGGCCAGCTGGACCTGCACCGCTTCGACGCGCTCCTGGACCAGGCCCACCAGCTGCGCGAACAGGGCCCGACGGAGGCGGCCGCGGACGCGCTGGACGAGGCGCTGCGGCTGTGGCGCGGCCAGCCGCTGGCCGATGTCGGCTCCGACTACCTGCGCCGGACCGAAGCCGTCCGGCTGGAGGAACGCCGGATGCGGGCCGTCGAGGAGCGCACCGACGTCGGCCTGGAGCTCGGTCGGCACGCCGAGCTGGTGAACGACCTCGTCCAGCTGGTGGCCGCGCATCCACTGCGGGAACGGCTGCGCGGCCAGCTCATCCTCGCGCTCTACCGGTCCGGCCGGCCGGGCGACGCGCTGGAGGCGTACCGGGACACCCGCCGGACCCTGATCGCCGAGCTGGGCATCGAGCCCGGCCGCGAGCTGCAGGAACTGCAGGCCGCCATCCTGAGCCGGGACCCGGCACTGGATCTGGCCCGGACCGATCGCGCGGCGGTACACCGACCCGCGCCGCCGCGGGCCAGCCCGCCGACCCCGCAGCGAGCGAAGCCCCCCACCGCGGCCACCACCGGCCCGGCCACCACCGGCCCGGTCACCACCGGCCCGGTCACCACCGGCCCGGTCACCACCGGCCCGGTCACCACCGGCCCGGTCA
>Ga0307499_10000355_pt1 | contig 16551 bp, 11 predicted proteins | sample 13_S_MG_FD_201363 | JGI IMG/M metagenome (GOLD analysis project Ga0307499, IMG submission 201363) | Soil microbial communities from Populus trichocarpa stands in riparian zone in the Pacific Northwest, United States - 13_S | ecosystem: Environmental > Terrestrial > Soil > Riparian zone > Trees... | reverse complement strand
CCGGGTTGTCCGGGTTGGTGTTCACGTCCGCGATCGGAGCCAGGTTCAGCGTGACCCCGGCCGCGGCCAGCCGGCGCCCGGTGGCCTCGTGCACCGAGCGGGTCAGCGCGGTGTCGTCCACCGCGCCGAGCGCCAGCGGGCTGGGCACCGGGCTGCCGGTCGCCATGTCCAGCCGGGTGACGTCGCCGCCCTCCTCGTCGGTGCCGATCAGCAGGCCGGGCCGTTCCGCGTGCAGCGCCCCGGTCAGCTCGGCCAGCTGGGCCGGCGTGTCGATGTTGCGGCCGAACAGCACCACCCCGCCGAGCCCGCCGGCCACCCGGGCCCGCAGCCAGTCCGGCGGCGTGACCCCGACGAAGCCCGGCAGCAGCACCGCGTCCGCGAGCGTCTCGAGTTCCGCGCTCATCCCTTCACCGCCCCCGCCGCCAGTCCGGACGTCATCCGGCCCTGTACGACCAGGAAGAACGCCACCACCGGGATGGCGAGAATGGTGGAGCCGGCCATCAGGCCGCCCCAGTCGACGCCCTGCGCGGTCTTGAACGTGCCCAGCCAGACCGGCAGCGTCTGGTTCTTCTGCTCCATCAGCGTCAGCGCCAGGATGAACTCGTTCCAGGCCTGGATGAACGCGAACACCCCGGTGGCGACCAGCCCGGGCGCCATCAGCGGGAACGTGATCCGCCAGAACGCGCCCAGCCGGGTCGCGCCGTCGGTCATCGCGGCTTCTTCCAGGTCCACCGGCAGCGCGGCGACGAACCCGCGCAGCGTCCAGATGGTGAACGGCAGCACGAACGCCATGTAGGTGCCGATCAGCACCGGCAGCACGTTCAGCAGGTCGGCGTCCCGGAGCACCAGGTACATCGGGATGACCAGCGCCTCCAGCGGCACCATCTGGACGACCAGGATCATGATCAGGTACGCCCGCCGGCCGCGGAACCGGAACCGGGCCAGCGCGGTCGCCGCCAGCAGCGCGACCAGCACCGCCAGCACCGTGGTGGACAGCGAGACGATCAGGCTGTTGCGCAGGAAGGTCCAGAAGTTCGCGGTGTTGAACGCGTCCCGGAAGTGCTCCAGGGTCAGCGCGGTCGGGAACAGCTTCACGTCGAACGTCCGGATCTGCGCGGCCGGCTTGAACGCGGTCGAGGCCATCCAGTACACCGGGAACGCGAAGAACCCGAACACCAGCACCGCCGCGATGTTGGCGGCTACCGACCCCCGCTTCCGCCGCCTCCGGCGCGGTACCAGCGCGGTCATGCGGCGGCCCCCGGAGTGACCGTCGGGGCGCCGCGGAGCGGGGGTCGCCGGGCCGGCACAGTCACAGCGCCTCCTCCTGTACCCGCAGCATCGTGCGGACGTAGAACGCGGTGGCCAGGAAGGTGATCACGACCATGATCACCCCGGCGGCGGCCGCGACGCCGAAGCGGCTCACCCCGAAGCCGAGGTTGTAGGTGTAGAGGTTCAGCAGCAGCGTGCTGCGGCTCGGCCCGCCCCGGGTGATCACGTACAGCTGGCTGAACACCTTCAGGTCCCAGATCAGCGAGAGCGAGATCAGGATCAGGAAGATCGGCTTGAGCAGCGGGCGGGTGACCGTCCAGAACTGCCGCCAGGCGCCGGCGCCGTCGATCGTGGCGGCCTCGTAGATGTCGTCCGGGATCGAGGTCAGCCCGGCGTACAGGGTGAGCGCCACGAACGGGATGGCCTGCCAGACGACGCACAGCCCGAGCACGAAGAAGGCCGGCCATTTCGAGTCGAACCAGGAGTGCGCGCTCCAGTCCACCGGAGTCAGCTTGGTGACCAGCCAGTTGACGACGCCGTACTGCTCGTCGAAGAGCCACTTGAACACGGTGGCCGCGCTGACCGTGGGGGTGGCCCAGGCCAGCAGCATGCCGATCGAGACCAGCAGCCGCATCCCCCGCTCGAGCCGGCGCATCAGCAGCGCCACCAGCGTGCCGGCGAGCAGCGTGGCGGCCACGCAGACCAGCGCGAACGCGATGGTCCGGAACGTGATCACCCAGAACTCGTGGTCGCGCAGGATCGTGCGGTAGTTCGCGGTGCCGACCCAGACCGTCTGCCGGCGGATCAGCTGCCGCAGGTCGAGCTGCCGGAACGAGGTGGTGACCAGGCTGAACAGCGGGTAGGCGAGCAGCCCGACGAGTACCACCAGGCTGGGTAGCAGCAGCCAGTAGGGGAGCAGGCCACCGGCCCGCCGGCGGGGCCGGCGGGCCGGCCCGGTGGGTGCCCCCGCCGGGGCACCCACCGGGGTGGGGGCGAGCGCTGTGTCCACGTCCGGTCGGCCCGCGTCCAGGACGTCCACGTCGCCCCCTCCTACCGATGGATCAGAATCAGCCGTTGAGCGTCTTGGTGATCGCCTCGCTGGCCGTCTTGGTGGCTGCCGCAACGGTGGACTTGCCGCTGAAGATGGCCACCAGCATGTCCTGCAGGATCGTCCCGCTCTCCACGTTCGCCCACTTCGGCGTGGCCGGGGTGGACCGGCTGTTCTTCGCGGCCGCGTCGAACACCGACAGGATCGGGTCCTTGGCGTGCAGGTTGAGCAGGTTCGTGCTGTTCGGGATGACGCCGCCGTCGGTGGCCAGCTGGGTCTGCGCGGTGGTCCCGGACATGATCTTCAGCCAGTCGTAGGCCAGGTCCGGCGCCTTGCTGCCCTCGGAGATGGCCAGGTTGGAGCCACCGAGGAAGACCGGCGCGGTGGTGCCCGGGTTCTTGCCGGGCAGCGCGAAGACGGCGACCTTGCCCTTGAGCTCCGGGTGCGCCTTGGTGATCACGCCGACCTTCCAGCCGCTGTCGATGATCACGCCGGCCTTGCCCTCGCCCATCGGGGTGGCCGGGTCGTTGTCGTTCTCGTTCCCGTTCACCGGGGCCTTGGAGTACTTGTTCACCAGGCCCTTGAGCGTGGTCAGGCCGGCCTGGGCCTGTGGGCTGTCCAGCGCCCCGGTCCACTTGTCGCCGTCCTGCGTGGCCAGCTCGCCGCCTTCGTCCCAGACGAACGGAAGCGCCGCGTACCAGTACTGGCCGGGGAAGTAGAGGGCGGAGAACTTGGGGTCGGTGCCGAACTTCTTCTGCAGCTTGTCCAGCATCGCGGTGAAGCCGGCCAGGTCGGTCGGCGGCGAGCTGATGCCGGCCTTGGTGAACATGTCGGTGCGGTAGATGACCGCGCGGACGCCGCCGTAGTACGGCACGCCGTAGATCTTGCCGTCCAGCGTGCCGGCCTCGGTGAGGCCCTTCAGCCAGCTGTCGCCGCCGAGGTCGGACTTCTTGCCGGTGAGGTCGGCCAGGCCGCCGGAGTCAGCGAACTTCGACACCAGCGTGCTGCCGATCTCCAGCACGTCCGGCGGGGTGTTGCCGGCCAGCGCCGTGGTCGTCTTCTCCTGGATGCCGTCCCACTGCTGAATCTCGATCTTGGGCGTGGTGCCCGGGTGCTTGGCGATGAACTCCTTGTTGACGGCCTGTACGACCGAATCCGGCGCGCTGCCGTTCATCAGCCAGATCGTGATCTCTTTGGGCTGGGAAGCCGCCTGGTTGTTGCCGGCCGGCGTGTCGCTCGAGTTCCCGCACGCCGACACCCCCAGCAGCGCCGCCGCAATGCCCGCCGCGATCAGGTGACGATGCTTCACGTCATCCCCCTCGGAATGCCAGTGTGGTGATGTCCCTGTCCTGCCACAGATCAACCGCAATGGTCGGCGCGGAGGGTCTGTGCCGACCACTGGTCAGTACTGGTCAGTACTGGTACAGACCAGTATCGGGAAAGCTGGCACAGGGGCATCGGGTTGTCAAGGAGCTACCGGTCGAGCGAGGCACGATCGTGACCTCAGGGACGCACCCGGCCCTTGCACGACCGGCAGGTACGGTCGATCCGGGGTCGCGGCGGTGTTCCCGGTGTGGAGGTGGGCTCGTGACAGCAGCTCTGGTGCGGCACTCGGACGCGCTGTTCGTCGGCGGGTCCTGGGTGCCGCCGTCCGGCCCGGGCGTCCTGGAGGTGGTCAACCCGACCACCGAGGAGGTGCTGGCGGCCGTCCCCGCCGGGGCCGCGGCGGACATCGACCGCGCGGTCGCGGCGGCCCGGGCGGCCTTCCCCGGCTGGGCGGCTACCCCGGCGCCCGACCGGGCGGCGATCCTCGGCCGCGTCTCCGCCGGGCTGGCCGAGCGTAAAGATGAGCTGGCCCGGCTGATCGCCACCGAGATGGGCACGCCGCTGCGGCTGGCCAGCACGGTGCAGGCCGCGCTGCCGATCACCGTCGCCGCGTCCTACGCCGAGCTGCTGGGCTCGTACCAGTTCGACGAGCAGATCGGGAACTCGCTGGTCACCCGGGAGCCGATCGGCGTGGTCGGGGCGATCACCCCGTGGAACTACCCGCTGCACCAGGTGGTGACCAAGGTCGCCGCCGCGCTTGCCGCCGGCTGCACCGTGGTGCTCAAACCCAGCGAGGTCGCCCCGCTGTCCGGGTACGTGCTGGCCGAGATCATGGTCGCCGCTGGGCTGCCGGCCGGCGTGTTCAACCTGGTCACCGGCACCGGCCCGGTGGCCGGCGAGGCGCTGGCCGGGCACCCGGACGTGGACATGGTCTCGTTCACCGGCTCCACCCGGGCCGGCCGGCGGGTCTCCGCGGTCGCGGCCGCGACCGTGAAGCGGGTCGCGCTGGAACTCGGCGGCAAGTCCGCCAACCTGCTGCTGCCGGACGCCGACCTGGCCAAGGCGGTCAAGGTCGGCCTGGCCAACTGCTTCATCAACGCCGGCCAGACCTGCACCGCCTGGACCCGGATGCTGGTGCCGGCCGGCCGGCACGACGAGGTGGTCTCGCTCGCGGTCGCGGCCGCCGCCGGCTACACCGTCGGCGACCCGCTGGCCGAGGGCACCCGGGTCGGCCCGCTCGCCTTCGCCGGCCAGCGCGACCGGGTCCGCGGCTACATCGCCCGCGGCGTGGCCGAGGGCGCCACGCTGGCGGCCGGCGGCGCCGAGCCACCGGACGGGCTGGACCGCGGGTACTTCGTCCGGCCGACGGTCTTCGCCGGCGTGCGCCCGGACGCCACCATCGCCCAGGAGGAGATCTTCGGCCCGGTCCTCTCGATCATCCCGTACGCCGACGTGGACGAGGCGGTCGAGATCGCCAACGGCACCCCGTTCGGCCTGGCCGGCGCGGTCTGGTCGGCCGACCAGGACGCCGCCGTCGCGGTCGCCCGCCGGCTGCGCACAGGCCAGGTGGACGTCAACGGCGGCCGGTTCAACCCGCTGGCCCCGTTCGGCGGCTACAAGCAGTCCGGCAACGGCCGCGAACTGGGCCGCTACGGCCTCGAAGAGTTCCTCGAGGTCAAGGCCATCCAGCTGTGAGGAGGCAGGTCCGCCTGCGGTAGGCCCCCCGGGTTGGAGTGCCGGGGATGGCGGCGAACTCAGCCAGCGCCCGCCCGGAGGCCGGCTCGGCGCAGGAGTTCCGCTGGAGTCTCGTAGGCCGGTTCGCCGCGGAGTTGGCGGTAAGCCCGGCGTAGCGCGGCCAGCGCCGGCTCGGCCGGGAACGGCACCCGGTCGGCGGCCGCCTCGACCGGCTCGCCGGCGGCGAAGGCGTCCCGGGCCACCTCGGCGGTCCGGGCCAGGTCCGCCTGCTGCGCGCGCAGGAAGGCCGCGTCCACCACCGCGCCGTGCCCGGGCACCACCGGCCCGGTGGCCAGCGTCGCCAACCCGGCGACCGCGCTGGGCCACTCCAGCGGGAACGAGTCCTCGAAGGCCGGCGGCGCGCCCTCCTCCACCAGGTCGCCGGCGAACAGCACCCCGGCGTCCGGCACGTGCACGATCAGGTCGCTGTCGGTGTGCCCGCGGCCGAGGTACCGCAACGTCACCGGGCGGCCGCCGACGTCCAGGTCGGCCTGGATGTCCAGCAGTTGGTCCGGCGGGTCGATCCGGGTGGCCCCGATCTCGGCCGCGGTGTCGGCTAGTCCCGCCCCACGGTATGCCGCCATGGTCAGTGCCCGCATCACCTCGCCGTACTCGGCCAGTACCTCGGGCACCCGCCGGTGCGCCCAGATCCGGGCCGGCCGGAACGCCGCGTTGCCGAAGCAGTGGTCGTAGTGCGCGTGCGTGTCCACCACCACCCACGGCGCCGCGGTCACCTCCCGGACCGCCGCCGCCAGCTCCCGCCCCTCCGCCTCGGACGACCGGGTATCGATCACCAGGCAGGCCCCGGTGCCGACCACCAACCCGACGTTCAGGTCCAACTGGCGATGCCGGCGGACGAACACCCGGTCGCCGATCTCCCGCCACTGCACGGAGTCAGGCATGCCGGGGACCCTATCCAGCCTGGTGGTGGCAGACTCGGCAGCATGCGGGTCTACCTCGGCTGCGACCACGCCGGCTTCGAGCTCAAGACGCACCTGCTCAGCGCGCTGCCGATGCTGGGGCACGAGCCGATCGACTGCGGCGCGCACACCTACGACCCCGAGGACGACTACCCCGACTACTGCATCGACGCGGCTCAGCGCGTGGTCGCCGACGAGGGCAGCCTCGGCGTGGTGATCGGCGGCTCCGGCAACGGCGAGCAGCTGGCCGCGAACAAGGTGCGCGGCGCCCGGGCGGCGCTGATCTGGAGCGAGCAGACCGCCGAGCTGGCCCGGCTGCACAACGACGCCAGCCTGGCCGCTATCGGTGGCCGGATGCACTCGGTCGACGTCGCCACCCGGTTGGTCGCCATCTTCCTCAGCACCGCGTTCAGCGGCGACCCCCGGCACGCCCGCCGGATCCGGATGGTCGCCGACTACGAGGCCACCGGCGCCACCCACCCCGGCGAGTCCGCCATCGCCGGCGGCCGCGACGACCTGGGCTAAGCCCCGCCGGATTCGGGCCGGATCGTGTCCGGCGGTACGTAGTTGCGCCGGACGATGACCAGATCGCTCTCCGCGGCGGCAATGTCCTCCGGGCGCGGCCGGGCCGCGTCCCTGGCCCGCATCGCGCCGGACACGCCGACCTGAGAAGGCCCGGCCCCGACCAGCCCGCGCAGCCCCCGCTCCGTCTCGCCGCGCACCCGCGGCCGCACCGGCCCGCGCCCCGCCTCCCGCGCTCCGCCTCCCGCGCTGCCCGCGCTGCCCGCGCCGGGCCCGGACTGGGCCGGCGCGCCGCCGGCCGATCCCGGCCAGGGGGCCGCCCCGGGGAAGCCGGCCGCGGTGCCGGCCGGATCGGCCGGACCGGTGGATCCGGTCGCGGCGGGAGCGCCGGCCGGACCGGACCAACTGGTCGCCGCCGACGACGCGGTGGCGTCGGACGTCGCGGCTGTGCCGCCCGCGCCGGCTGTGCCGCCCGCGCCGCCCGCGCCGGCTGTGCCGGCCGTGCCTGCAGTGCCGGCCGGGTCGGATGAGCCAGCTGTGCCGGCCACGCTTGCAGTGCTGGACGTGGCTGCTGTGCCGGCCGTACCTGCCGTGCCCGATGTGCCCGCCGGGCCGGTCGTGCCTGCCGGGCCGGTCGTGCCTGCTGTGCCGGATGTGCCCGCCGGGCCGGCCGTACCTGCCGTGCCCGATGTGCCCGCCGGGCTGGATGTGCCTGCCGGGCTGGATGTGCCTGCCGTGCCTGCCGTGCCTGCCGTTCCTGCCGCGCCGGCTGTGCCGGCTGTGCCGGCCGTGCCGGTCGGGCCGGTCGGGCCGGTCGGGCCGACGGTTCTGGCCGGGCCGGCTGCGCTGGACGAGCCCGTCGTGCCGTCCGTTCCGGCCGTACGACCCGGGCCCGCCGTGCTGGCCACACCGGCCGAGCCTGCTGCGTCGGCCGAGCCCGCCGTGCCGAACCTCCCCGCGGTGCCGGCCGAGCCCGTCGAAGGGGCGGTGCCGGCAGCACCGGTCCACCTGCCCGCCGCGGATGTCCCGGACCCGGATTGGCCGGTGCCGGGGGAGTCGGCCCATCCCCGGTTGGGGGTCGCGGCGGGCTGCGGCACCGCCGCAGCCGAGCCCGCCGCGACCGGCTTCATCCCGCCCGGCCCACCGTGGTACGCAGCGGCCGGGCCGCCCCGCTCGCCCGCCGCGTCGGCAGGCGCGCCGGCCGGGCCGTCGTCGGACCGCCGCCGCCGTTCCCGCCGCCGCCGGCGGCTGGTCCCGCCCTCTTCCGGCTGACCGCCTCGTCCCGCCTCGTCCTGTCGTCCCGCTGTGGAGCCGCTGAAAGTGCCGACCTGACCGGATCGACCCCCATCGCCGGCCCGGCCGCTCGCCCCGACCGGCTCGCCCCCGGTGTGGCCGGTTTCGGCTGTGTGGCCGGTTTCGGCGGTGGGGCGGGTCTCGGTTGTGGGGTCGGTTCCGGCCGGGCTACCGACTCGGGTTGTGGGGGCGGGCCCGTCCGCGCGGCCGGTCTCGGCGGTCGGGCTGGCGCCGGCCGGGTGGTCAGGCTCGGTCGGGTGGTCGGCCTGGTCGGGCTGTTCCGGCCGACCGGGTTCGCCGCTCGTCATCGGGCCTCCTCCGCGGCCGGCGCGGCGGGCGCCGGCATCGCGAGGCCAGCTTCCCAGGCGTACCGGCTTCCCAGTACCGCCGGGCCTGGAGTACTGCCGGGCCTAGAGCACCGGCCTAGAAGATCTCCGGGCACCAGGGTTCGCGGTCGCCGGCGAAGGCGCGGGTGGCCGCGGCGAGCGCGCCGGGACGCAGCTCGACCACCCGTCCGGCCTGGGCCAGCGTGGCCAGCCGGGTGCCGCCCAGGTATGCGGCGCCCAGGTCGGTGCTGGACAGCGCCAGGTCCGCGGCGTCCCGGGTGCGCGCGCACGACGCTCCGTCCGCGCCGCCCCGCAGCCGCCACCGACCGGCGTTCCACGGGCAGAATTCGTCCGCCACCTCGAACACCGTGTCCAGGTCGGCGGAGTAGGTGCGGTCGGCCAGCGCCCGGCCGACGTCGGCGAGCCGGACCCAGAGGCTGTCCAGGACCTCTATCCGCAGCCCGCGCGGGTCGAGCAGCTGGTGCCGGAGCGGCTCGTCCAGCGGGGCGATCCGCTTCCGCATGGCGTTGATCAGGTCGAGGTTGGCCAGGAAGGACCAGAGCGAGGCGTACGCCTTCGGGTTGGTCGCGGCGATCTCGTTGACGATCACCTCGGCGTCCTTGCGGCGGACGTCCGAGGACGGCCGCAGCCGGTAGATGGCGTACCCGGTGACCCGGCCGTCCTCTTCGGTGCTCAGCGCGAACCGGAACGCGGTGGCGCCGTCGCGGTCGGCCTCCGGGTCGTACAGCCGGTTGTCCCACCAGCGGTCGCGGCGGTCCAGCCAGCCGACCTGGGTGGGCCGGATCTGCTCGTACACCTCGGCCAGGTGCGGCCGCGCCTGCTCGGCGGTGACCAGCCGGATCCGGCCGGTGCCCAGGTCGGTGCCGGGGGTCAGCCGCAACGCGTCGGTCGACCCGGTGAGCACGGCCCGGTTCGCCGCCAGCCCGTAGCCGAACCGGCCGTAGATCGGCCCCTCGGCGGCCCAGAGCGCCGCCACCGGTTCGAGTTGGCCCTCGTGCAGCCCGGTCAGCTGCCGGCGCATCATCTCGGTGAGCAGCCCGCGGCGCCGGTGCGTCGGCGCGACCGAGACCACGGTCACCCCGGCCACCGGCTTGGGACCACCGGGCAACGTCATGTTCCGGCTGTAGATGCTGGCGGTCGCGACGACCTGATCCCCGTCGAAGCCGGCCAGGCTCCGCTCCGGCTCGAACACCCGGAGATCCTGGTCCCGCCCGCGGTCGGTCGGATCCTCACCAAACGCCTCGATCAGCGCGCGGTGGAATGCCGGGAACTCGGTGCGATCGATAGGTCGGAACACGACGTCGGCCATGCGGCCTGTCTACCGGCTCGCCGGGGGCCGCGCGACGCAGTTTCCAAAGCAACCCGGCGGACGGGCATTTCGCTCACCAGGTGCTAGCGCGGCGCAGTCTCACGTTCACTCAGCGCACAGCCGCTCACGGGAATGCGCTGACCAGCTAGGGTGCCCGGCGTCATGACCACGACGGCGCTGCGAACGATCCTGGCCCGGGTCCGGCGACCGCGGCGCCGACCGGGTGAGCCGGCGCTGCTCAGCGGTCTGCTGCTGACCGCGGGCGTGCTCGCCGTCGCCGCGGTGATCTGGCCGGCGGACATGCGCGGTGCGGTCGTGCTGTCGGTCCCGGTCCTGCTCGGCGGCCTGCTGCTGCACCGCCTGCTGGAGATGTGGCTGCTGATCGGGGCCACCCTGGCGCTGCTCGGGATCGTCGTGCTCAGCGTGCCGGACAGCAGCCAGAGCGTGACCGCGGGTTCGGCCCTGCTGCTCGCCGTGGTCACCGCGGTCTCGCACGAGCAGGTGCGGCGGCGGCACCGGCTGGGGGTCCGGGAGGGCCGGCCGGACATGATCCTGGCCGAGCTGCGCGAGCGGCTGCGGCTGCAGGGCGAGGTGCCGGCGCTGCCGCCGGGCTGGCAGGTCGAGACCGAACTGCGCTCGGCGCATGACGCGGGCATGGCCGGCGACTTCCTGGTCTCCCGGCTGGAGTCGGACGGACAGGGTGGCTACCACCTGGACCTGGTGTTGGTGGATGTCTCCGGCAAGGGCGTCGCGGCCGGCGCCCGGGCGCTGCTGCTGTCCGGCGCGTTCGGCGGGCTGCTGGGTGCGGTGCCACGGAACCGGTTCCTGATCGAGGCGAACCGGTACCTGGTCCGGCAGCACTGGGGCGAGGGCTTCGCCACCGCGGTCCACCTGCAGCTCAATCTGGACACCGGGGAGTACCGGATCGAGACCGCCGGGCATCCGCCGGCCGCGCACCTGGTCGCCGGAGCCGGTCGCTGGCGGCTGGCGCAGTCCCGCGGCCCGCTGCTCGGCGTGCTCGCCGAGGTCCGGTACGTGCCGGACGTCGGTACGCTGCGGCCCGGTGACGCGCTGCTGCTCTACACCGACGGCGTGGTCGAGGACCGGTCCCGGGACGTCGATCTCGGCCTGGACCGGCTGCTCGGTGCCGCCGAGACGCTGATCCCGGGTGGCGACTTCACCGGTGCCGCCGGCTATCTGGTCGAACGCGTGCCGGCCCGCAGCGATGACGATCGCGCGGTGGTGCTGCTCTGGCGTGAGCACCGGTGATTCGGCCATACGGCGCACCGCCGCCAGCCAGCCGGCCGGGCGACGTCGAGGCCGGGCTATTGGTTGACCGCCCGAGGCATTGGTCACATGGATTCGGGTCGGCGCCGCGCCGGCCGAATGGGAATTGGAACGGCCGTCGCCGGGTGCCCGCTACAAGTTGCCCGGCAGGCCGGGCAATATGCGACTCAACGCTCCGCATCCGAATGGTTCCAGAGGTTACGCACCGTCGCGACCCTCCGGTGGTGCCTGGTCAACGCTGAGCGACAGTAGTCCGCAACGCTTCGCAATCTGGGCGACTTCACGTACTTTCGGGGTGGTCGCAGGCCGGCGCTCGCGCCGAGCCATGCAAGCATGTGCGTGTTCGCGGGCCTTTTCGTCCGAGATGCAAGTGCCAAGTGCATCCTGATAGGCCGGGGGCTACTCCCCGACGCCGCTCCACTCGGCGGCGACTGGATCTGCCGTTACACAGGCGGTGATGTGGCGGCGTGGAAGGGTAGGGAGTTACCAGGTGGGGACGCACCGTCGCCGCTCCTCCAGATCGGTACTGCTGCTGACCGCGTTATCGGCGGTCCTTCCGGGCACCGCCCACCTCGCCGCCGGCCGGCGGCGGGTCGGCACGGCACTGGTCACGGCGGCCGTCGTGGTGCTCGGCGTGGCCGCGATCGTCGGGCTGCGGATCACCAAGAACGACGTGCTGCACCTGGTCGTCCGGCCGGGCGCGCTGACCATGATCGAGGTTCTGGCCGCGCTGTTCGCGCTGGTCTGGATCGCCCTGGTGGTGCGTTCCTACTTCGTCGTGCGCCCGCCCGGCCCGCGCACCGGGGAGCGGGTCGCCGGTGTCGCGGTGGTCACGGTGCTGTGTGTGGCGGTGGCCGCGCCGCCGGTGGTCGTCGCCCGCTACGCCTATGTGCAGCGCAGCCTGATCACCACCCTGTTCCCGGACACCGAGGTCACCACCGTGAACGAGGGCGGCAAGGTGGCCGCCAAGAATGACCCGTGGAAGGGTCGGCAGCGGTTGAACACGCTGCTGATCGCCAGCGACGCCGGCCCCGACCGGCAGGGGGTCCGTACCGACAGCATGGTCGTGCTCAGCACCGACGTGCACACCGGCGACACCGTGATGTTCAGCCTGCCGCGGAACCTGAGCCTGCGAAACGCGCAACTGCCACCCGGCCCGCTGGCCGAGAAGTGGCCGAACGGCTTCACCGACTTCGACGGCCTGCTGAACGCGTTCTACCGTGCGGTGACCGAGACCCCGGGGCTGCTGCAGGGCGCCCGGGACCGCGGCGCCCAGGGGCTGAAACTGATGATCGGCAGCATCCTCGGTCTCCGGATCGACGACTACGTGCTGGTCAACCTGGAGGGCTTCCAGGAGTTCGTGGACGCGATCGGCGGCGTCGTCATGAACGTGCCGCGGCGGCTGCCGATCGGCGGCATCCTGGGCAACGGCCAGCACGTCGCGCCGTCCGGCTATATCGAGGCCGGCGTCCAGCGGCTGAACGGCTTCAAGGCCCTCTGGTTCTCCCGCTCCCGCTCCGACTCGGACGACTACGAGCGGATGGGCCGGCAGCGGTGCCTCATCGGCGCGATCACCAAGCAGATCTCGCCGGCCTCGATGCTGACCCACTTCCAGCAGATCGCGGCGGCCACCAAGAGCCTGGTCGAGACCGACCTCCCGCAGGGGCTGCTGCAGCCACTGGTCGACCTGGCCGACAAGATGCGCGGCAAGACCGACATCCGCAGCGTCCAGTTCGTCCCGCCGCTGATCAACACCAGCGACCCGAACTTCGAGCTGATCCGGACCAAGGTCAAGCAGGCGCTGGTGCCTCCGGTCAAGAAGCCGGTCACCAACCCGAAGAAGCCCACCCCGACCCCGACCGCCACCCCGACCAACCGTCCGGGCGGCACCACCACCGGCGGCACGGCGGGCAATCCCAGCACCGGCGGCGCCACGGGCGGCTCCGGCATCCAGTCCGTCGACCAGGCCTGCGCCCTGCACTGACAGCGCCGCCGCCGCACCGGCGGCGGCCTTGACCGGGCCGACGGCGCGGGGCCGGCGGGTGATCCCGCCGGCCCCGGCCGGGTAGTCGGGTCAGGGCTGGACGATCAGGTCAGGATGCCGACGCCGTAGAACTGCAGGGCGCCGACCTGCGGGTCGCCCGCGGGTCGCAGCAGCGGGGCGTAGAAGACCACGTTGGAGCCACCCGGCACGACGCCCGGGCAGACGGCGGTGCCGGTCTGGCCGGCCGACACCGTGCCGCGGCCGTTGACCCGGCCGTCGGTCCGGTAGCTGTAGACGGGGCCGCCGCTGTCGCCCGGCGCCACGGCACACTGCCCGGCCGGCAGCGCCGCGAACGTCTCCGGGCCGATCACGATGCCGATGTTGACGAACACGTCGACCGCCAGCACCTGGATGCCACAGTGCTCGCCGCTGGACGCGCCGCCGGTGCAGACCAGTTCGCCGACGAAGTCGGACACCGCACCGCCGACCAGGACGCCGGTGTTGGAGTTGAACGGCCCGTTGTAGATCACCGGGGCGACGCCGGCCGGGTACTGGATGGCGAGCGTGTCCCGGGCGTTGACGTCGGCCAGCACGACGCCGGTCGGGTTGGGCTGCCCCGGGATGACCACGCCGTTGCCGTTCGCACCGCAGTGCCCGGCGCTGATCTCGAAGACGTTGGCTGCGCCGGCCACGCTGAGCGCGAACCCGTTGCTGCAGCCGCCGACCGGGCTGTTGTAGCGCGCGCCACCCCAGAACTGTGGGATGTCGGCCTGCCGGTTGAGCGCCTCGGGGCGCTGGCCGGTGCTGACCGTCAGCGGTATCCGGGCGGTGCCCAGCAGGTCGACCGCACCGGCCTTGGCGCCGGCGGCCAGCGTGACCGCCAGCCCGCTGCCGTCCGGCTTGGCGGCGACCGACCCGACCCGCGGGTCCGCGGCGATGCGCTGCGCCTCGGCGACGAGTTCCCGCTCGGTGAACCGGGCCGGCAGGAACCGGAACGTGACGCCGAGCGAGCCGGCCAACGCCTGGGTGGCCGCCGGCACCGCGCCCTTCCAGTACACCCGCACCTCGCGGTCCACCGCTGAGACAACGACGCCGCCGAGTCCGCTGCTGTCGGCGGTGATCACTGTGCTGGCCGCGGCGTGCAACTTGTCCTGGGTCGAGAACAGCGCGGACCAGCTGGCGAAGCCACCCGGCACGGCGCCGGCCGGCTGCCGGGCCGCCCCCAGGGTCTTGCCGTCCGCCTGTGCCGGGCCGGCCAGGCCGACCGTGACCAGCAGCGTGGCGCCGACTGCGGCGACCACCGCACGCAGCGTCCAGTGTTTTCTTGCCATCTGTTAGCTCCTCGATTTGCCTGCGCTCGTCTTGGCCGGCCAATTGCCAAGGGAACTTCCCAGACAGGCATAGTGATATCGAGAGAGACAGGAAGTCAACAACTCGGACATTCATCCACTCACCCGCCGCACACCCCTGCACTCCAAGGCACCACCCCTACCCGCCCCCCTGCCCCGCCGGCACTTGCCCCCCCGCCGGAGTACGGGGAGCGGACGTCTCCGACCCTGGGCCAACACGCGAGGGTGGCCCGCCGGCGAAGCCGCCAGGCACGCCGAAGTCGGGTCCGGTGACCTTGCCAGGGCGGGCCGACCACACCGTGCGGTTCAGGGGGCGTCGGCCCGCGGCCGAACGTGCCGGGGGCGGCCTGCCGGCGAAGCCGCCAGGCACGCCTGCCGTAGACCCAGCGACGTCTCAGGGAGGCCGACCGCACCGCGGGGCTCCAGGGCGCGTCGGCCCGGCCCAGCGTGCCGGGGGCGGCCTGCCGGCGAAGCCGCCAGGCACGCCTGCCGTAAGCCCAGCCACGTTGCCAGGGCGGGCCAACCGCACCGTGGGGGTTCCAGGGGGCTCGGCCCCCTGGGCCAACATGCGAGGGCGCCCTACCGGCGAAGCCGCCAGGCACGCCTGCTGTAATCCCAGCCACGTTGCCAGGGCGGGCCAACCGCACCGTGGGGGTTCCAGGGGGCTCGGCCCCCTGGGCCAACATGCGAGGGCGCCCTACCGGCGAAGCCGCCAGGCACGCCTGCCGTTAGCCCAGCCGCGTTGCCAGGGCGGGCCGACCGCACCGTGGGGGTTCCAGGGGGCTCGGCCCCCTGGGCCAACATGCGAGGGCGCCCTACCGGCGAAGCAGGTAGGCATGCCGACCCGAGCGGGTGACGGGAATCGAACCCGCACCATCAGCTTGGAAGGCTGAGGCTCTACCATTGAGCTACACCCGCGGGTCCGTGCCACCGGCACGGACGAACCGCACTAGCGTAGCGGGCGGCGTGAGGGTTCCTGTCTAGACTCATGTCGGGTACCGGGGTGTGGCGCAGCTTGGTAGCGCACTCGCTTTGGGAGCGAGGGGCCGTGGGTTCGAATCCCGCCACCCCGACCGTCGATCCGGCCGCACCGGTGGCCGTGTCGTGGGTTGCCTAGACTGCGCCGGTTGCCGTCAATACCTTCGAGGGAGCAGCACACGTGAAGAGCACCATCGAGACCCTCAGCCCGACGCGGGTCCGGCTCGCGGTCGAGGTGCCCTTTGACGAACTGGGTCCGAGCCTGGACCGGGCCTACAAGAGCATCGCCAAGCAGGTGCGGGTGCCCGGGTTCCGGCCCGGCAAGGTGCCGGCCCGGATCATCGACCAGCGCGTCGGCCGGGCCGTGGTGCTGGACGAGGCGGTGCAGGACGCCATCCCGCGGGCGTACGCGGAGGCCGTGCAGCAGAACGAGGTGCGCACGGTGGGCCAGCCGGAGATCGAGCTGACCCGCCTGGACGACGGCGACAGCCTGGCGTTCACCGCCGAGGTGGACGTCCGGCCGCCGGTGATCCTGCCGCAGCTGGACAGCATCGCGGTCACCGTGGACGACGTCGAGGTGACCGACGAGGAGGTGGACCGGCAGCTGGACGCGCTGCGGGAGCGGTTCGCCGTGCTGACGGCGGCCGACCGCGCGGTGCTCGACGGTGACTACGTCTCGATCGACCTGCGCGCCACGGTGGACGGCGAGGAGGTGCCCGGCGGCTCCACCACCGGCCTGTCGTACGAGGTCGGCGGCGGCGACATCATGCCGGGGCTGGACGAGGCGCTGCGGGGCATGTCGGCGGGGGAGGACAAGACCTTCGGCACCGAGCTGGTGGCCGGCGATTTCGCCGGCCGCAACGCCGAGGTGGCGGTGGCGGTCCGGTCGGTGAAGGAGAAGGAGCTGCCGGCGCTGGACGACGACTTCGCGCAGACCGCCAGCGAGTTCGACACGCTGGACGAGCTGCGTGCCGACGTCCGCGGCCGGCTGGACCGGGTGAAGGCGCTGGAGCAGGGCGGTCAGGCCCGGGACCGGGTGCTGGACGAGCTGCTCGCGGCCACCGACGTGCCGCTGCCGGAGTCGGCGGTGGCGTCCGAGGTGGAGTGGCGGCAGCACGACATCACCCACCAGCTGGAGAGCGCCGGGATGAGCCTGGACGACTACCTGGCCGCGGAGAGTCGCAG
>Ga0307499_10000354_pt1 | contig 16555 bp, 8 predicted proteins | sample 13_S_MG_FD_201363 | JGI IMG/M metagenome (GOLD analysis project Ga0307499, IMG submission 201363) | Soil microbial communities from Populus trichocarpa stands in riparian zone in the Pacific Northwest, United States - 13_S | ecosystem: Environmental > Terrestrial > Soil > Riparian zone > Trees... | reverse complement strand
GGTCGACCTCGAGTTGAGCCGGGCTCCCGCCCTCGGTGCCGGTGCCGGCCGAGATGACGCCTACCGGGACCACGTAGCCCACGAGCTGCTTGGCGCCGAACCGCTCGTGCACGGTCACCGCCGCCTGCGCCACACCGGGATGTGCGGCCAGCGTGGCCTCGACCTCACCCGGTTCGATCCGCAGGCCGCGGATCTTGATCTGGGCGTCGTCCCGCCCCGCGTACTCCAACTGGCCGGCGGAGTTCCAGTGGGCGAGGTCGCCGGTGCGGTACATCCGGTCGCCGGCCGGGCCGAACGGATCCGGCACGAACCGCTCCGCCGTCAGCCCGGCGCGACCGTGGTAACCACGCGCCAGCACCCCCGCCACATACAGTTCGCCCACGACGCCGGGGGGAACCGGGGTCAGCCCGGGGCCCAGCACGTACGTGCGCATGTTGCCGATCGGCGCGCCGATCGGCGCGCTGCCGGCCGCGTCCCAGGGCTGCGACCAGTCGACGGCGAAGGCGGCGGCGTAGAAGCTCTCGGTCTGCCCGTAGCCGTTGACCACCCGGACACCCGGGAACGCGGCGCGGACCCGGGTCACCAGCGACACGGGCAGCCCTTCGCCGGCGAACACCAATGTGTCCACAGTGGTCTTGGCCGCGATCTGGTCGACCAGTTCGGCGAAGACCGAGGGGACCGAGCTGATCACGCTGCCGGACCAGCCGTCCCGCTCACCCAGCGCCAGCACGTCGCGGACCACCTCGACGGTGCCGCCGGTGCCGAGGGTGGTGATGATCTCGAACACCGACACGTCGAAGTTGATCGACGTCGCGGCCAGCATCCGGGAACCCGGCCCGATCCCGACCGACGCGGCCAGCCGGAGCACGCCGTTGACCACGGCGCGATGCGTGATCGCGACGCCCTTCGGGAGACCGGTCGAGCCTGACGTGTACATCACGTAGGCCACGTTGTCCGGCCGCACCGGCGCCACCGGCGCCACCTGCTCTGCCGGCGCCGCCGGCCTGGCGGTCGCCGCCGGCTCGGCGGTTTCGGCCGGCTCGGCGGTTTCGGCCGGCTGGTCACCGGCGAGGTCGACGTCGCTGAGGAAGAGGCACGGGATGTCGGTGTCCAGCAGCACGGGCGCGGTGCCGGCGTCGGTGAGGACCAGGGTCGGCCGGGCCTGCGACAGCATGTGGTCCAGCCGCCGGCTGGGATAGCGCGGGTCGATCGGCAGGTACCCGGCGCCGGACTTCAGGATGCCCAGCATCGCGACCACCAGATCGGCCGACCGCGGCAGCGCCAGGCCCACGATGGACTCCGGCCGGACGCCGCGCCGGATCAGCTCGCCGGCCAGCCGGTCCGCCCGCGCGTCGAGCTCCCGGTAGGTCAGCTGCACCGACTCGTAGACCACCGCGACCGCGTCCGGCGCCGCGGCGACCTGCCGCTCGAACAGTCCGGGAATGGTCAGCTCGGGCGTGACCGCGGCCGTGTCGTTGCGCCCGGCCAACAGCTCCCGCTCACCGGGCAGCAGCACATCCACCGCACCGGCCAATCCGGCCGGATCCGCCGCGAAGTGCCGCAGTACCAGCAGGAAGCGCGCGCCGATGCGCTGCACGGTGCCCCGGTCGAACAGGTCGGTCGCGTACTCGAGGACGCACCGCATGCTCCGCCCGGCCGAGTCGGTGGCGAAGTTGAACTCCAGGTCGAACTTCGCGGTCGGCGTCGCGATGGCTTCCAGCCGCGCGGCCAGCCCGGGCAGGGCCAGGTCGATCCGGTCCTCGTTCTGCCAGGTGAACATGACCTGGAACAGCGGGTGGTACGCGGTGGACCGCTCCGGGTTCAGCGCCTCGACGACCCGGTCGAACGGCGCGTCCTGGTTGTCGTAGGCGCCCAGCGCCGTGTCCCGGACCCGCTCCAGCACGCGCGCCACCGTCGGGTTGCCGGACAGGTCGGCGCGCAGCACCCAGGTGTTGACGAAGAACCCGACCAGGTCCGCCAGCGCCTCGTCGGTCCGGCCGGCGATCGTCGCGCCGATCGGGATGTCCACCCCGGCACCCAGCTGGTGCAGCAGCACGGCCAGCGCCGACTGCATCACCATCGGCGTCGTCATGCCGTGGGCGCCGGCCAGCTGGTCCACCGCGGCCAGCAGGTCGGCCTCGATCGCGAACTCGACGACGTCCCCGCGGTGGCTGGGTGCCGGCGGCCGCGGCCGGTCGGTCGGCAACCGCAGCCGCGCCGGAGCGCCGGCCAACTCGCCCCGCCAGTACGCCAGCTGGGTGGCCAACACGCTGCCGGGGTCGTCCTCGGCGCCGAGGAACTCCCGCTGCCACAACGTGTAGTCGCCGTACTGGACCGGCAGTTCCGACCACTGCGGCGGCTCGGACCGCAGCCGGGCCGCGTACGCGGTCTCCAGATCGCGCGCCAACGGCACCATCGACTCGCCGTCCGCCGCGATGTGATGGATGGCGAGTACCAGCACGTGCTCGTCCGGGCCGCAGCGCAGCAGCGACGCCCGCACCGGAATGCCGGCGGACAGATCGAACTGGTGCGCCGCGACCGCCGCGGCGGCGGTGGCCACCTCGCCCGGGTCCACGTCGGTGACCGGCACGGTCAGCCGCAACTCGGCGACCGGCACGACCCGCTGCGCCGGAACACCCGCGTCGTCCGCGACGAATATCGTGCGCAGGCTCTCGTGCCGGACAACCACGTCGCGCACGGCCGCGGACAGCGCGGCCGCGTCCAGGGCTCCGCTCAACCGCAGCAGGAACGGGACGTTGTAGGTCGCTGACGGTCCCTCGAATCGGTCGATGAACCAGAGCCGGCGCTGCGCAAAGGACAGGGGGATCATTAGGGTCTACTCCTAGATTCACATCGCGGTGCGCTCGCAAGACCACAGTGGTACTTCCGGCTGGCCCGGTAGTGAGGTGGCCATGTCGGCGATCGGCCAGCACAGCCACCTCACCCTGCCCTGCCCGGATTGCGGCCAGGGCACGATCCGACACCGGTTTCTCCGGTCTTCAGCCAGACCGGTTCGTCCCGTGCTGCGCAATCGCAGCCGCCATCCCTGCTACGGATGGACGTTCATAGAGTTCCTGCGTTGTTATCCGGACGGCCAGCTCGGTGTCGACCAGCGCGAGCAACCGGGTCGCCCGCAACGAATTTCCGCCGAGTTCGAAGAAGGAATCGTCCCGGCCGATCTCCGGGCGGTTGAGCGCGGCCGACCAGATGCGGGCGATGTGCCGTTCCAGCGGGGTGGCCGGCGCGGTGAACGTGCGCCTCGGCCCGGCCGCGGTGTCGAACAGCAGCCGGGCGGTGTCGACGTCCCCGGTGGCGTCCCGCGGGATACCGGACACCTCGACCAGCCGCACCGGGACCGGGCAGCCAGCCACGCTCCGCACCAGCGCCGCCCGCACGGCCGCCGAATCGGCGCCGGCGGTGGTGTAGGCGATCAGGAGCTCGGTGACGCCGACGCGTTCCGCCGCCAGCTCATCGACGATCGCCGGATTCGTCAGATCGAGGCCGACCAGCAGGTAGTGGTGCGGCATCCCGACCGCGGTGAGGAACAGCCGCAACCCGTCGGCCGGCTCGATGGACCGGAATCCGCGGTGAACCGCGGCCGCGGTCGGCTGGGTCCGGTTCATTCCGACCTCGGCCCACATGCTCCAGCCGAGGCAGCGGACCGCACGGTGCCGTTCGTGGTGCCAATGGTCGGCGAAGCCGACCAGGAAGCAGTTGGCCGCGGAATAGGCGCCGAACGAATGTCCGCCGAATTCGCCGTTGACCGAGCCGAAAAGCACCAGCGACGCGTCCGGGCGGGTTTCCAGCATTGCCGCGATAGCCAGCGTCCCGCCGACCTTGGCCCGGTACTGCGCGGCGAATGTCGCCGCGGACTCGTTGCCGAGCGTGTGCCGGACGAGATCCGCCCACTGCGCGGTCGGGTCGGCTCCGGCCAGATGCAGTACCCCGTCGAGCCGGTGCCCCCAGCGCGTTTCCGCCGCGGTCACCGCCGCCTGCAGCGCGGCCGCGTCGGCGACGTCGAGCTGGCGGTAGACGACGTCGCCGAGCCCGGTCAGTTCCGCCAGCCGATCGGCCTTCTCGGCAGCAGCCGGTGAGCGGCCCACGAGCAGCAACCGGACCCCGTAGCTGGCCACCAGGTAGCTGGCGATCTCGTGGGCGATGCCGCCGAGCCCGCCGGTGACCAGGTAGCGCCCGCCGGCGACCACCGGCGGCCCGACCGGGCCCGCTGCCCCGTCGTCGCCGACCGGGGACAACCTCGGCTGCCACCGCTGTGCCTGCCGCGCGGCGACGATCCCCGCGTGCTCCCGATCGGCGAGTTCGGCCCGGACGGCGGGCGCCCACTCGCCGGGGTCGGCCGGTAGATCGAGCTGCCGGATCGTCAGCCCGGCGGCCTCGCTGATCGCGGTCCGGACGAGCCCGGGCAGCGCGCAGGTACCGAGATCGACCCGGTCGCCCGGCTGCACGTACACCGAGCCCGCGGTGAGCACGAGCACCAGCGGTCGGCCGAACTCGCCGCCGGCGAGCACCGCGATCAGGGCGGTCAACTCGGCGGTCACCGCCGCGAGCCGGCCGGCCGGGTCGTCGCCACCGGCCGGGTCGTCGCCACCGGCCGGGTCGTTGCCCGCGGCCGGGTCGTCGCCGGTCGCCGTGGCGTCGCCGAGGGGCAGCGGCGCCAGGGGCGGCGGCCCGGCCGACAGGGGCGGGCGAGACAGCGGCCCGGGGGACAGCGGCCCCGCGGCCAGCGGCCTGGCGAACACGACTGTCGATATCGGGCCGTTCTGCTCGGTGACGGCGGTCAGCAGTCGACGCAGCCCGGCCCGATCGCTGACGGCGACCCGGAGCCGGCCCGCCGGGCCCGCGGCGGACCCGTCGCCGCTGCCGACCGTGACGAGAGGCCCGTCGATGGCCAGCCGCCGCACGGTGTCGTCGTCGGCGAAGACGAGCCGGATCCCGCCCTCGCCGGCCGCCCGCTCGGCCGCGGGTTGCCCGCCGGCCGCCCGCTCGGCAGCGGGTTGCTCGCCCGCCGCCCGCTCGGCAGCGGGTTGCCCGGCCTGGGGAAGCTGGGCCTGGGGAAGCTGGGCCTGGGGAAGCTGGGCCTGGGGAAGCTGGGCCTGGGGGAGTTGGGCCTGGGGAAGCTGGGCCCACTGCCGCCGGACGAGCCAGCTGTCCGCCTGGTCCGCGGGCGGGCCGGCCGGGCCGGATCCGGGTATCCGGTCGGCGAACGTGCCCGCGCGCAGTCCGGCCACCAGCGCGGACCGTTGGATCTTCCCGCTGCCGGTCTTCGGGAACTCCGCCTCGGTGACCGGTACGAGCAGGTCCGGCGCCAGCCCGACCTCGCGGCCGAGGGTGGCCCGGATCGCCGCGGTCAGCCCGGCGAGCGCGTCGGTGTCCCAGCGCCGCGGCACGAAGAAGATCACCAGCTGATCGGTGCCGGCACCGGGCTCCCGGACCCCGGCCGCGGCCACGAACGTGACCCGCACCCCGTCGACCCGCTCGACGACGCTCTCCAACTCGTGCGCGAGGTAGTTGACGCCGCGCACGATGATCTGGTCCTTGATCCGCCCCGCGATCACGACCTCGCCGGCGCGGACGAACGCGAGGTCGCCGGTGCGGAACCAGCCGTCCCGGTCGTACGACTCGCGGTTGGCCGTGTCGTTGTTGAAGTAGCCGCGCATCATCGTCTCGCCGCGGATCCGCAGCTCGCCCATCCGGCCTTCCGGCAGCACCGAGCCGGCGTCGTTCACGACCCGCAGCCGCACCCCGGGGATCGGCCGGCCGACGGTGGAGAGCACGACCGCGTCCCGGTCGGTCGGGTCGAGCTGACGGATGGCGCCGCTGAGTGAGGCCGGGTCGATCGCGACGGTGCCCGCGGTCTTCTCGTCCCGGTTCTGCCGGGTGTACGTCACGCCGGAACAGGTCTCGGACATGCCCCAGCACGGGGTCATCGTGTCGGCCGGCAGTCCGTGCGGCGCGAGGAGTTCCAGGAACCGGTGGCTGGTGGCCGCGATCACTGGCTCGCCGGCGTTGGTCATCTCGCGGAGACAGGACAGGTCCCAGGAGCGCTCGCGGATCTCCGCGGCGCGTTCGTTGATCATGGCGAAGGCGAAGTTCGGCGCCCAGGTGTTCGTCACCCGGTAGCGGTCGACCCAGTCGAGCCAGCGCAGCGGATCGCCGAGGAAGTGGCTGGTCTTCGCATTCACGTGCAGGCACCGCAGGACCACGTCGCGGACGTTGTACATGGCAACCGTGACGTGGTCGAACGGCATCCAGATGAGGCTGACGTCGGCGCTGGTGAGGCCGCAGTGCTGGGCCACCGCAAGCGACCGGGCGACCACGCTCGCATTCGTGTGCTGGACGCATTTGGGCACGCCGGTGCTGCCCGAGGTGAGCAGGTTGAGCACCGGGGAATCGGGCCTGGCCGGGAACCATCCGGTGTCCGGCGGGTATTCGCCGAGTTCCCCGACCGTACGGATACGCACCGCCGGCTCGGCCCAGAGTTCCCGTACCGCGGCGAGTGCAGGCATGGTGCCGGCGTCGGTGAGCAGCAGCGGGCGGCCGAGCAGATTCCAGGCGTTGTGCAGTTTGCGGTTCACCTCGTTCGGCGACTCGTACGTCGTCGCGACCGCGACCGGCGCCGGCACGAACCCGCCGAGCACGCAGGCCCAGAACGCGGTGAGGTAGTCCCGGTTGTCGTCGAATACGAACAACGCGGCGTCGCCCGGCCGCAGCCCCGCCGCGCGCAAACCGGCGAGCACCCGTTCGGCGTCGGCGAGCAATTCGGGATAGGTCTGCAGGACGTCCGCATTGCCGTGGGTGATGAAGATCGTGCCTTTGTCCGGGGCCAGTTCGGCCGCCGCCCGCAGGGCCTGCTGCAGGGTTGCCGGCGCGCCCGCCGGGATATGTACCGGACCGCCGTCCAGATCCGCCGCGGGCTGGCCCGGGTCGGTCGCCACGACCGCCGCCGGCTTCGGCACGCTGGCCGGCGCGGCGGCGGCCCGGACCCCGGTGCGGACAACCGCGACCGCGTCGGCGACGCCCGGAACCTCCTGCGCGGCGGCCAGGATGTCGTCCAGGACACTCTGCCGGGCCACCTCGGGGTTCGTCATGCGATCCTCCGCTCCGGCTGGGCAGCCAGCATCTTCCGGCCGATGAACGCGACCACCTCGGCGGTCGATTCGAGGAAATAGAAATGGCCGCCGGGGTAGATCTGCATGCTGAACTCGGCGGTCGTGTACGCGCGCCACCGGTCCACCGCCGCCAGCGGTGCACGCGGATCCGACGCACCGCAGAGCACGGTGATCGGGCAGTCCAACGGGGCCACCGGGGTCGCCTGGTGCCGTTCCCAGAGACCGAAGTCGGTCCGCAGCAGCGGCAGCAGGGAAGCCATGACATCGTCGTCTTCGGCGATTTCCGGCTCGATGCCGCCGAGCGCGATCACCTCGGCCCGGAACTGGTCCGCGGGCAGGTCGTGCAGCTGCCGGATTCCGGTCACGTCCGGGGCTGGCCGCGCGGACAGGAACAGCTGCTCGGGTCCGTGGCGGCCGCGGGCGCGCAGCGCCTTGGCCACCTCGTACGCGAGCGCGGCGCCGCCGGAATGGCCGAAGAATGCGAACGGACCGTCCAGGACCGGGCGGAGCGCGTGGGTGAGCACGTTGATCAGCGGGCCGGCGTCGGTGAACGGCTCCTCGACGATGCGGTTCTGCCGGCCGGGCAGTTGCACCGCGACCAGTTCGATCTCCGGCGGCAGCAACCCGGCCCAGTCGGCGTATGCCGCCGCACCGGCACCCGCGTGCGGGAAACAGATCAGCCGGTGGCTGTGCCCCGGGTTGCGGGCGCGCCAGATGTACGGACTCTCGGGGACAAGTTCCCGGCTCTCCAACGGGATCATCTGCGACCGGTGCTCCTAGCTCATCTTGCGTTACCCGGGGCCGCTCATCGGGCGGTCTCGTCCCGGGTTTGTCCACGGCATCAAGGCCAGGATCGAAAACTGGCCGGCGGCGGTGAGTATCGATTTCAACGGCAACCGGCAAACATTCAAGCCACGACCTCGTCGGGCCTCGTCATTCAGTTCGACGACTGCCAATACCTTCATGCCTGCGAGCCGCCCGAGTCAAGCCGGCGGCCCGGTTGTACCGCCCCGGCCGGGTTGCTGCCATGTCCGGTCGACAGGACACCGAAATCAGCGCCGATCTTCCCGTTTCCGCGTACGTTTAACCCATGCGAAGTTGGCGCCACCGGTGTTGACATGAAGTTTGGCCGAACTGCTGGAGATCGCCGTCGAGTTTGTCGTGTCCGGTCGCCGGCCGGTGGTCCAGACGCACGTGTTCCGCGTCGGCGCGGAGCCCGCATCGACGGCTGCCCCGGTTTTTCGCCGGCGTTCTCGAATTTCCACCCTGGTGCGGTGGTTTGTCCACCCTGATGGGGTCGTCGCGGCGCCCTGGCGACGTCCTCGGTGCGCTGTTCGAACGAACTTGTACGCTGTTCGAGAAAGTTCTTGGACATTGTCGCAAATCTGCTCTACTGTCCTACTTGAACGATGTACAAGTTATCAAAGGAATCCGGAGGAAAATCATGACCATCACCCACACCCATCCACCCGGTATCGGCGTCCGGGCCCGGACCGCTATCGAGGTGAGGGGGCTCCGTAAGTCGTACGGGGATCAGGTGGTGCTGGACGGCATTGATTTGACTATTGCGGAGGGGTCGGTTTTCTCGTTGCTGGGTCCGAACGGCGCGGGCAAGACGACCGTGGTGCGGATCCTGTCGACGTTGACCGCCGCTGACGCTGGTGAGGTCGTGATCGCCGGGCACGATCTGGTCCGGGCGCCGGACGGGGTGCGGGCCGCGATCGGCGTGACCGGTCAGTTTTCGGCGGTGGATGTGTTCCTCAACGCCGGCGAGAACCTGCAGTTGATGGCGGATCTGTGGCACCTGCCGAAGCAGCATGGTCGGCGGCGGGTCACCGAACTGCTCGAACTGTTCGACCTCGTCGACGCGTCGAAGAAGCCGGTGATCACGTTCTCGGGGGGCATGAAACGCCGGCTGGACCTGGCGATGACGCTGGTCGGGTCACCGCGGATCATCTTCCTCGACGAGCCCACCACCGGTCTGGACCCGCGCAGCCGGCGCGGGATGTGGGAGATCATCCGCAATCTGGTCCGCAACGAGGCCGTCACGATCTTCCTGACCACCCAGTACCTCGAGGAAGCCGACCACCTCGCCGACCGGCTCGCCGTGCTCGACGGCGGCAAGCTCGTCGCCGAGGGCACCGTGGAGGAGCTCAAGCAGCGGATGCCGGGCGGGCACATCCTGCTGACCTTCACCACCGTCGCCGCCCTGGACACCGCCGCCCGCGCGCTGGGCCAGGCGGTCACCCGCAACGACGAGGACCTCACCCTGCAGGTCCCCAGCGACAGCAGCGCGGTCTCGGTGCAGTCCGTGCTCAACCAGCTCGACAGCCAGAGCGTCCAGAAGCTCTCGCTGCACACGCCCGACCTCGACGACGTCTTCCTCGCCCTGACCGGTCAGCACACCAACAAGAAGGCTCAGCCATGACCAATGCCGTGATCAACACCGGTACCGACACGGTGCAGCCGAACGGTGTGCGGCCGACCCCGGTGCGGTCGGAGGTGGTGAAGATCTATCCGGTCCGGGACAGCCTCACCATGCTGCGGCGCAACATCAAGAACCAGCTCCGCTACCCGGTCACCGTCATCGCCATCGTCGGCATCCCGGTCCTGTTCCTGCTGCTGTTCGTGTACGTCTTCGGCGGCGCCCTCGGCACCGCGGTCACCGACCTGGGCTCGGCCCACTACGTCGACTACGTGCTGCCCGGCCTGATCATCATGACCGCCGCCGCCGGGCTCCTCGGCACCTCGACCTCCACCAGCGTCGACATGACCGAGGGCATCATCGCCCGGTTCCGCACGATGGCGATCTTCCGTCCGTCCATCCTCATCGCCCGGGTCATCTCCAGCGTGCTGCAGACGCTCGCCAGCATGGCGGCGGTGCTCGGGGTCGCGCTGCTCATGGGTCTGCGGCCCACCGCCACCCTCGTCGAGTGGGGCGCGGCCATCGGCCTGCTCGTCTACATCAGCTTCGCCCTCACCTGGCTCGGCCTCGCCTTCGGCCTCGCCGCCAAGACCGTCGACGCCGCCAGCAACGCGCCCTTCCCGCTCATCCTCCTGCCGCTGGTCGGCTCCGGAATCGTCCCGACCGACTCGATGCCCACCGCCGTCCGCTACTTCGCCGAATACCAGCCCTTCACCCCGATGATCGAGACTCTCCGCGGCCTCATGCAGGGCAGCCCGATCGGCAACAGCGCCTGGATCGCGATCGCCTGGTGCACCGGCATCACCATCGTCGGCTTCCTCTGGTCCACCAAGGCTTTCAACCGCGACCGCGCGCACTGACCGCCGGGATCGTCGGGTCGGGTTGGCCGGTTCCGGCCAACCCGCCGGCGGCCGCCCGCGGCTACGAGGGCGGGCCGAGCTGATCGGCTAGCAGGCTGGTGACCTCGTGCCAGGCGGCCGGGGGCAGGGCGGGGTAGCGGCGCCGCGCGTACGCGACCGCCTCGGCGGTGTTGACGAGGACGGCCCGGTCGCCCGCCTCGGCGCCGAGCCTGGCGCATTCGACCAAGGTGTCGATGACCGCCGGCGCCGTCGAACGCCGCGCCAGCAGGCAGATCGCCCTCACCCCGAGCGTCTGCGCGAGGGGAGCCGTGTATGCCGACGGCAGCAGCGCGACGAGCCGCCGGTAGATGCCGACCGCTTCCTCGATCGGTTCCATCGCCTCGGCTGGACGGCCTGCCTGGCAGAGCGTCTTGCCCAGGTTGTGCAGGGCTGAGGCGAGGTCGTTCTCGAAGAGGTTCGGGTAGGCCTCGACCAGGCCGCGGCGGCAGTCGACGACCTCCCGGTGGTCGGCCAGCCCGCCCGCGATGTCACCCAGCTCCAGTTTCCGGTTGGCGGCGTTCACCCGGGCGCTGGTGGCAACGACGGTGAGCCACGGGTCCGGATCGCTGACCTGGTCGTAGAACCGTAGCGCCCGCTGGGCCGCGTCCAGACTGGTTGAGGTCCGGCGGAGGGCACCGAGGATGTTCGACAGGTTGACGAGAGCCTGGACGAAGCCCGTGCCCTCCGGATGGCTGGCCTCGCCGGCCACGATCCGTTCCCAGGTCGCCACCGATTCCAGCGCCGCCGGCAGCGCGTCCGCCGGCTCGCCAGCGGAGCTGTGCGCCACGGCCAGCAGGTCGAGCGCGGCGGCGAGGCCGACGCTCGCTTCGCCGTCCGATGCCTGCCGCCGGATCTCGACGGTCTCCGCCGCGGCCGCCCGCGCCGGGCCGTACCCGCGCAGTTCGAAGTGGATCCGGGACTGCTGGAACAGCGCTTCGGCGAGTTCCAGCCGGTAGGTCGCCGGGTCGTCCGCGGCCATCCGACGGTAGGCCGCGACGAGGACCTGCTGTGCCTCGGCGAGCCAGCCGCCGAACAGCGCGGGCGCCGCCGTGGCGAAGGTGGTGACCTTGCTGAGGACATCCGGCCGGTCGGCCAGATCCGCGGCCAGCGGCCGGACAGCGTCGAGCAGCGGACCCGGATGCTCGATGCGGGTGGCGGCGACGACCGCGGCGGGTCCCAGGGTGTCGGGCCGCGCGGCGACCAGCCGGCGAAGGATGCCGGAGACCTGCGGGTAGTGGACGGTCGCCCGGCTGAGCGTCATCAGCGACTGGTGCTGCTGTTCGAAGCCGGTGCCGGCGAGCAGATCGTCGAACAGATCAGGCCGATCCGCGAGAACCCGGCCCACCAGGTACTCGCCGAGTCGGTCGGGCTGCACCTGCCCCCAGTACGCCCCGTCCGGCGCCGGGTACAGGTCGTGCAGCCACTCCGCGACGGCCAGCAGGCGATCCTCCGGCTGGTCGCGTAGTCCGGCCAGCCGGCCGAGCACCGTCTGCGCCTCGGCCTCGTCGGCGGCGCCGCGGACGGTGGCGGCGGCGACCGCCCGGGGCAGCGTCCGGGCGTGCCCGAAGGCCAGGCCCCGGGCCGCGGCGGTCCGCGCCCAGTACCGCTCCTCGTGCCGGAGCAGCATCTCCTCGACCGCGTCGCCGGCAGCCGCCGGCACCGCGGCGGGGCTGGCTTGCAGGAGCCCGACCAGTGCGGTCATGTGCAGCGCCAGGACCGATCCGAACCGCTGCTGCGCCAACCCGGCCGGCGGCCCGGCGGCGAGCGATGCCCAGTCGATGTCGCCGTATCCGGCTACCGCCGGCAGCGCCGCGGCGAAGTGCCGGGCCGCGGCGCGGAACGCCGCGGCGCGACCGTCCACCGACTCCTCCAGAGCGGGCAGCGGCACCACGGCGGCGGTTCCGAGCATCCGCTCCGCCCCCGGGCTCGTCCCGACCAGCTGACGCCACCAGTCCCCACCGGACCGCGCCAGCAGCAGCATCCGCAGCCGGTGGCCGGACCGTCGCGCGGTCGCGATCCGCTCGACGATCAGGCCCAGCTGCTCGGTCCTGGTCTCGGCGTAGTCGGCGATGAGCAGGGTCGGGACGGTCGTCTCGACAAGCAGGTCCACGTCCTCCGCCCGCGCACCGGCCGGCGGGCGGGCCAACCACCCGGTCACCCATCCTTCGGCGGCCAACCGGCCGGCCAACTCCTGCGCCAGCCTGGTCTTGCCCTGCCCGCCCGGTCCGGTCACGAGCCGGGCGGCGAACCCGTCCGGCTGAGCGGACCAGGCCGACAGCTCGTCGAGCAGGACCGACCGCCCGTGGAACGGTACGACCGCCGCGTCAGGTCGCAACAGGAACGCCGGCGAGGGCGCGTCGCCGCCTGGCTGCGCGGTCTCGAACAGTCCGGCCAGCTCCACCGATTCCAGCCCGCGCCGGCCGGCATGAGCGGCGAACGCGGCGTCCCCGGCGAACACCTCGGCCGGGAGCGCGGTCAGCCGCCGGCTGGAGAAACCGTGCGGATCGGCGACCAGCACCCCGATGAGCAACTCGCCGCTGAACACGGCCGCGCCGGACATGCCGCCCCAGACCGAGGAACGCGGCTGGGCCGTCGGCCCCTGGGGTATCAGGACGTCGTAGCGGCCCGCCTTCGCGCGGGTACCGGGATTGACCGTGGCGCTCAGGTGCTCGCTGTCCCGGACGTCGTCCGGCCCACGCAACGCGTCAGGGAAGCCGACAGCCTCGCAGGGCACTCCGCCCCGCTGGCCGGTCAGCCGCCCCCACCGCACCGGCGGGACAGGAGGCGGCTGCCAGGCGGGGTCGACGACCTCTACCAGGGCGACATCGGTTGCGGCGTCCCGGCGCCACCAGGCGACCCGCCCGGCCAGCCGTCGGCCGTCCCCGAGGAACCTGACTATGACGTCGGCACCAGGGCCGGGCCCGGTGACGACCGCATGCGCCGCGGTCAGCACCAACCGCGCGGTGATCAGGTAGCCCGAGCCGTACTCCCACCCGCCGTCAGCCCGCCTGGCAAAGGTCTCCGCTACCCGAGCGAACTCCACCACCTGCCACCGCTCCCGCCTGTCGCAGCCGCCGGCAGGTCACCGCTCCGGTACGTCCCGGCCGGCCGAGGACACGTGAGCGGGCCGGCCCGACGCGTCCTGCGGCATCAGGACCAGCTTGACGCGATGCGTGGATCCCGACGTCACCGCGCCCCGACCGCCGAACGAGACGACGCCGAACCGCACTCCGGCGTCCGCGCCCGCCTCCCGCCGGATGTCGACAAGGAACTCCAACTCCACCGGACCCAGCTGGAAGCGCAGCGTCGAGCCTTCCCCCTCGGCGGTAGCGGCCACCAACTCCCGGCGCAGCGCGCGTACCACATCCGCCAACTCCAGCCACCCGTCCTCAGCCACCCAACGCACCTTTCCGACCTCATTCATCCGGCCCCTGCAACCGACCATCGTTCCAGACCCGGCCGCGCCGGCCCCGTTCATTGCGCCCGATCCGCGCCCGGCCCTGCCTACGGCGGGCTGGTGTGCCACCGGCGCCGGGCCGCTCGGCGCGGCCGCCAACGCCCCGGTGCGCACCTCGCGGTGTCGGCTGATCCGGGCCGTGCGCGGTGGCCCGGCGGGCGGTCGGCGCGGTCTGGCCAAGCAGCGTTGCCTTCTGCGGGTCCGGGTCAGATTGAATGACGGATATCAACCTGATCGACCGATGGTAGGTGGGTCGGCGGGTCGTCGGTATACCACGCGTACTCCATGCAGTCGATATATCCGGCCGTGACCCAGATCAGGATTTCGCCGGTTTCGCGCCGACCTGATTCGGTCACGAATGCCCAGCCTGGGACGGGTCCATCTGGGCAGGGGGAGGTCGGCGCCGGCGGGTTGACGCGCAGGTCGAGCATCGTGATCGGACCCCCGACCACCTCAATGTTCGGCACCTGCTGGAGCAGTTCGTCGTGCCCGGGGAACGTTACCCGCCGAAGGATGTGGGCGAGGAGACAGCGAACCTGTCGAGTCGCCGCCCCGCCCTGCACTGGATCGGTCATGGCGTGAACGCCGTGCCGATCTTGACGACCCCACCGTTGATGATGACGGTTTGCCCTTCGATCCGTGTCTCTATCCCGCCAGGACCTTTCACCCCGATAGCGGTCCGACTCCGCCTTCGTCGCCACCGACCTACAGAAGCTGGCCCAGCAGCGGAAGCGGGGATACCACAACGGCAATTGCAGATAGTTGATCAAGGTACCTTATTTGCCGCGAAGGCTCACCCGGCGCTATCCCTCCGAGTTGTCGTACGCCCGGGCCGTCCGCGGCTCCCCGGATCACGGGAGCGGCCTCCGGCCTGGCATTTCATGCGGCCCCTCGCGACGGGCAACCCGGCGGCAATCTTGCGACAGTTCCAGCGGGGCGAGGAACAGCAGCCGCACCCGTCCGCTCGGCCCGGGCCGGCGTTGTCCAGTCGTCGTTCAATGCTTGTCCAGGCGCGGTCGTCAGGCTGACGGCTGTTGCCAGCCGTCTGCGACGGAGGGAACGGCTATGCGGACGAGGTTCCGGGTGGCGGCAACGGCCGCCCTCATCGTGTCGGCCGGCGGCCTGACGACCGCGGTAGCACCGTATGCCGCGTCCGCCCAGGCCGCCGGTCCCTGCTGCATCGTGCGCGGGGAACGCTGGTTCACCGGCCCGACCCAGGCCGCCGACTGTGCTGCCGCCCGCGCGGCCCTGCTCAGCAGCTGGGACTTCGTCTCCGCCTGCACCCCGGTGGGTGATCGGACCCATCTGATCTACAACCGGATCATCTCCTGACCGCTGCCGACCGGCGGCCGGGACGACCTCCGGCCCGGTGCGGCCCGGGGGAGGGGCGGCCGCGCTTCATCCGCTCGCGTCCGGAATACCGAAGTCGGCGGACAACGTCGACGCGCGCTGGGCGTGCTCATCGGCGAGCTCGTGCCGGTTGAGGGTGCGGTGGGCCTGACCCAGGCCGCGGTGGGCGCGGGCCTGCTGCTCCAGGTCGCCGATGTCGACGGCGATCGCCAGCGCCCGGCGGTGCTGCACGATCGCGTCGGACGGGTCGTCGGCGGCGGTCGCGGCTTCGCCCAGCCCGTTGAGGACCGCGGCCTCGGCGTCGCGCTCCCCGATGTCGCGAAAGACGGCCAGCGCCCGCTGGAGCGATTCGCGTGCTTCGGCGGGGCGGCCGCAGGTCATGTGCAGCATGCCCAGGATGTACAGGGCCTTGGATTCGCCCTCCACGTCGCCGGATCGCCGGAGCATGTCCAGGGCCTGCTGGAGGTGACCCGCGCTCGGCCCGTACCGGCCCAGCCGCGCTTCGATATCCCCGACGTTGGCCAGGGCGCGCGCTTCGCCGAAAGTGTCGCCGGCCTGCCGGCACAAGGTGAGCGCCTCCCCGAAGTAGGCGGCGGCCGGCCCGAAGCGTCGCTGCTGGGTCGCGATGATCCCGAGGCCGCTGAGCGGGCGTGCCTGGCCGGCCGGGTCGCCGGTGGCGCGGAACAGGCTCAGCGCGCGCAGGAGATGGTCGATCGCGCGGTCCCGCTGGCCCAACCTCAGGTAGGCGGCGGCCACGTTGTTGAGCGCGTGGGCCTCCCCGCCGACGTCGCCGGTGTCACGGGCGGCGGTCAGGGCGTGGCTGTGGATGGCCAGGGCATCGGTGTGGTGGCCGCCGTCGAGGTACCGGAACAGGGTCGCGGACAGCTGGATGGCATGGGTGGGCCAGCCGCCGGCGCCGCTGCGGGCGACGACGCTGACGAGGTTGGCGCGCTCGGCCGCCAACCACTCGACCGCCTGGTCCACATTGGACCGGTCCGCGGTCGCCGCGCTCGATCGGGGCACAGCCGGTCGGCGATGACTCTCCGCGGGATACACGGTGTCCATCGCGGCGGCGCTGGCGGCGAGGTAGTAGTCGAACAGGCGGGTCAGCGCGGCCCGGCGTGCCTGCGGGGAGTCCTGGTCGAGGCTGCGGCCGTCGGCGTACGCGCGCACCAGGTCGTGGAAGGTGTACCGCCCCGGCCGCTGCAGTTGCAGCAGATGGTCGCGGCGCAGATCGTCCAGCAGCGCCGCGGTGCCGGCGACATCATCCCCGGCCAGGGCGGCGGCGGCGGACACA
>Ga0307499_10000353_pt1 | contig 16564 bp, 12 predicted proteins | sample 13_S_MG_FD_201363 | JGI IMG/M metagenome (GOLD analysis project Ga0307499, IMG submission 201363) | Soil microbial communities from Populus trichocarpa stands in riparian zone in the Pacific Northwest, United States - 13_S | ecosystem: Environmental > Terrestrial > Soil > Riparian zone > Trees... | reverse complement strand
AGCTACGTGAAACGACCAACTCTAGGAATATTCTAGCGTTTGCCTCGTACCGTACTTCCACAGAAGCTATCGTCGGTGGCTCAACTGGGTAAGGTGCGAGCTCAGCTGAAGTCAGTAGCGCTTCCGCCCAACGACCGAATTCGTCTCTTCGATAAATCAGATGCTTGATCTCAGTTGGGTCAACGTTAGGCGCCGGCAATGAGGGATCAGAGAGCCAAGGATCTTTCGCATTTGAACCGTCTCTCCGGAATGCCCGATACGTAAAGAGCTTTGGGCGATCTTGATCGCGAATAACGCCGTCAGGCGAGTTCCGGGCGAGGTACGTCGTTTCAAGCCACCCAGCGTAAGTCAACGTAATATCAACATCGACCGTGGCCGACTGGTCACGCATTGTTGGATCATTTAGCTCGCCAACACTGGCCGTAGGGTTTACCGACTGGTCGAAAAAGGTCAATCGAGCCCAAGTCTCAACAACACGTGTGAAGCTTGAAGTCTTGTTGTCAGAGATATTGCCCGTATCGACGAACCCTGGCTTGGCGAAATAGCCAATTACCCGAACCAATGTGAATGGAAGCAACGCTTCTGAGACAATTCGGTTCAGAAGATCCGACCTAGACAATACGGGGCCTTTTCTCGAAGGCACTGTAACCTCAAATCCCAGCACTGAAGCTTCGATAGGTCCGAGCGTCCGAACAAGTTGGAGTATTCGGACGGGATAAATGGTAGCTTCTGCGGCGGATCCGCCACCAATCTCTGTCTCGACATAATTCCAGTTCGGATCGAGTAGAGCCTGAGCGAAATTGTTCTCCAGCTCGTTCAAAGGCTTATAAAGCTGAAGGCTGTGCGCAGATGCAACAATGTCTTCAAGGTGCACTTCACGTAACAAATCGGGTTGTTGGGGGCCAGGATCGGCGGCTCTCGCAAACGTATTGGATTGTAACCGCCACATGACCGCTGACTTAGCGCTTACGCGCCCAGGGCCTTCGACAAGCTGCTCGTAAATCGGCACATCGAACGGAGGAGCTGCTTCCCCGACCTTCTCACCGCTCAGACCCTGGGGTATGACTGCGACATAAATCTTGCCAAGCACCGCTGTGTCGTCAGAGCCAATACCGATGATGTCGGGGCCAAAGAATATAAAAGAATCGCCTGCCGCCACCAGCTGCGCTGATTCGCGTATCTCAACGCCAGCTTGGTCTAGAGCGAATATTCGTCTTTTCGAACTCGCTTGAGCAACTTCTCCCCTGACATAAAGCACGCGCTCTGCAGGGGCACTTGCGGGCACGAGCAGAGAAAATCCGTTGCCGGAATCCAAGCTGGCTCTCTCCAAAAAGGTGCTCTCGAGATTTGTTCGGCTAACCTCCTCTTCGACAAGTATCTCAAATGGCGCTACGGGAAGCCCCAGTTCAGGATCGACGGACCACTGTACCGAGACCAACGAATTCGCCGTCTTTAACCTGGGACTCACAAATGCGGCGTCGAACCCTTTTGGCCATCCTGACGTCACTCTTTGGAATATTGCTGTGCGGGCGTCGAGTGCGGAACCCATCACGCTCTCCCAATCGCGGGCGTTGGAAAATGCGCCGTTCGAGTTTTTAGCTTGCTGGCTGGTATCCTTAGAAAAGTCCTTTCCTCCGAAACCTTGTCTTCCTCTTGCCAAGACCAAATGCGTTTAAGCTTCATCTCGATATCAGCTGATCCGGCCGCATTGTCCAGGAGGAGAACAGCTGACAATCCGCTTTCGGCAATAGCGAATTCGCTAACTCCAACAGGCAAGGTCCTATTGGGCTCCTGCTTTGGTCCCCAAACAGGAGCACCTTCTTCGCCCAGCAAACCGGATGTGGATGTGCCATCAATGCCGTTGACTTCTCCGATTCTTGGAAGAATCGAACTGACAAGCAGCGGTTCGTTTGCTCTTATCCAAATAGCGACGGGTTGAAGGTCTTGCGCGTGCTTCTTCCATAGAATGGAATAGTCGGGTTCTCCAGAATAGACCTGTCTCTCGCCAGAGACTTTGGCGATCGCGTCTTCGAGAAGTTTGTCGGGCACGATCTTAAGATTTGAAAACTGAGGGTCGATGCGTCCGGGCCCAAAATCCGGCTTTTCGATTATCACGCGCTGACTTTGGCGTCCGTTCGCGGATCGATCCGCCAAGTCACTCATCGTGGAGTACAGCCCGGTTGTAAATGAAAACGAGTAGAACTGTGCGCTAGCACCAGTTGCTGGGTCGTCTAAGAAGATCGGATCTCCATTTCCATCCACTAAGTCTAGCCGCACATGATAGCCCGATAGACTGTGAAGGCTTACGTCGAACCCGATCCAAAGCGCTCGGTCAAAGGAATTCGCGTTAATACAAGGCAGGCGGCCTTCTTCAATGAGCTTCAAAATGGCGGCGGTAGTTGCGGAAGGCCACCCCCGATGGCTAGCTGATATTATTCCCTTCGGTGGATTTGGCTCACGAAGGTCAGCTGGACTGAACACCTGTCCTTTCGACCAATCTAAAGCGGAAGTTGAGTCGCTTACGGGAGCGCCTCCGCTATGGGTAATAGTGACTTTTAGATTAACAGCATATTTTTCCAAGATTCGTAGAATATCATGACTGGCCAGTAGAAGTGCGGGTGCATCTGCTACCGGCATTGTGCGAGCTGCGCGACCTGCAGGGTAGGTTGCGAGCAGATAAGGATCGAGCTTACGAGGCGGCAAAGGAGATGATTTGAAACTTCGGATGATTGGGTCATGTTGTTTGTTGATTGTTCCGATCGTCTCAGAGTAGTTTACCGAGAGCACGTATTCTGTGTCCGGCTCTAGAAGCGGCTTCGGTTTGGTGTCGCCGGACAGATAGTCGTCTATCTCCTCCTGGAGCGTCTGTTTGCGTTCAGTGTCCCACATGAACCGTTTGTGCTCAGCACTCGGCGTGACCTTCACAGGTCCAATGACTATGGTTCTCGGCTGTTGACCTGGAAGATCTCGATCCAGTTCGATGAGAAGATCAGTAGGATCTTCTGAAAGTGATAGTCCCTTTAGATCGATCGTCAGAAGCATTAGTTCGTGTGCAGCGTATCGTGGCACTTGATTCAATTTGGAAAATGCCAGACATGCGCCGGTCCAGCGCGCCTTTCTCTCGTGAAACGCATCCAAATCCACCCGGAGTGGGTTGACGATCAGGTTGGACCTATCGATTGGAATAACGATGGAGTTCTTCCGCAAACGAACCATCCCAGCGACTCGGCTCGCACCGAACCCCCGTGGCACTGCAAGACAAATCTGTAGCAGATGACCGCGCCAGAACCCCTCTGTGGAAAGCTTGAGCAACGGATTGATAAGCCCATCAGTGGGTCCGTTGTTAAATTGATGTAGAGCAATTCCAGGCACCTGCGCTTCTTCAATAAGCTCGTCTAATACATGAACGGAGACCGATATGTCGGCGGGGCGCAAGTTGACTACTTCCACAGTCAAATCTGTGACTGCCCGATAGCCGGGGTTTAATTCTAGATCTAGATCTCCCAGCACGCCGCGGATTTGGCAGGCGCCGTGTTCAAGGGCGTATTGAATGGGAGGGTACGCAAAGTACAAGGCATACTGCTCGGCAATAGCCGGCGCGCAGATGCCATCAAGAAGTTGGTCTAGGGCGCCGCCGGGATCCTCGGGAGAGATGACCGCATTCTCGAAGGCCAAGGGGTTACGGGTCAGTAATGCAAGACTGATCGGTGATGGGTTTCCGCCTTCTTGCCTGGCGACATTTCTCCACCATCGAGCAGGAGAGTCGGCGTACGACACGTCTGTTAGCGAGCCATCTGCTTGGCGCGCTTGAAGCGTCACACCATCGATCGTGTACTTAGCCTTTTTGGTGCCAAGTTGATAGCTTGCATCCGGTGTAGGCTGGGGCAGCTTTGGAGCGAATCCTGTGCCTGTCGTGTCAACCTCAGGTGGGACATTCATGCCCAGGACAACGATGCTGTCCAGATCAAACGTAGCTTCGCCAGTTGGCGTTGCGCCAATTGTCGCCTTGCCGACGATCGCGTCTATCGCGTTGAAAGCTCCGTGGCCGTGGAGAATAGCCTGCGCTCCGGAGATCAGAAAAACATCTTGTACGAGCTCATCAAGTTGCGCTGTGTCTGTAATCTGTGAACCGATGCTGAGACCGACGCAGCCTTCTATTTTCCACCGCCAGATTTTGATATGGCCGCAGATCCTACCCTCAAGCCTGTACTGGGTGCCGCCATCTGGCCCGCGCAGAAAGTAGAAGTCCCATCGTCCGGAAGCGCCAACGTCGAATCGCCACAGATGGAGCGTCCCTGAGAGGATCGCGGTGCCCTCTGCGTAAAGGACGCGTGAGAGCGATAGGTCGACAAAGGTTGCAAAAGTCACTTCAAGATAAAGGCTATCGAACCCGATCTTGACGCCTGCTTTCAAGCTGAACGCAATCGCAAATCCCGGTAGTGTTTTGACGCCGCCATCAGCTCGAGGCAGGCCAACGATCTCATATCCATCAAACATAAGGTAGCCGCTGGCCCCGGCCTTGAGCTGGCTAAAAATCTTGAGGTCAATTGTGATTGGAGACTTGAAGTGGCCGAGATAGGCATGCCAGCGGGATAGATGTATCATCGAAGCACCGAACTCCATCGGCACTTGCATATCGAGCAGCTTACCGAAATTTAGATCAGCAAGAACCGCAACTGTAATTGTCCTTTCTTCCCAGTTGATTTCTAGAATGCCGAGTATGCCACCCGTCAATTCCTTATTGTCCTTGTTTGGCGTCTTCGATTGAAGCAGCGTGACTTTTACGAAGACAATAATGCGGGGGCCAGGCTGCTCGAATGCCAGAAGGGCATTGATATTAATTGTATCGCTGACCATCAGGCCAGCCTCGACACCTACCCCGATCGTCCAGTGGCCATACTTTGCGACCCAGAGACTCTGCTTTTCTACGGATGATGGAACATGGCCGCCGGCTGCCTTCAGCCAAGCTAATGCCGGCGGGATAGCCCCGACTTTGGGCTTCTCATTTCGCATAAAGTGAGTTGCATAGACGAGTTGCAAGCCGGATAAGCCAAGGCCAGTGTTCAACAGCGGAATCTTTGTTGGCCACTCGACCTCCAGTGTGGCAACAAGTGCCAAATGCCGTTCGTTTGCATCATCCTTTACGTGGGTTACACGGAGGGCGCCGTAAACTCGCCATTTTAGCGACAGAAACGCAAGATCGATTGCGCCGGTTACATCGCTTTCGCCATTCTTGTCGCGTCCAATACGAAGTAAGCCGCGTCCTTTGAAGACTTTTCCAATCTCCACTTGAACTTGTGCTGGGAACGATTCAAAGTGAACCGCGCCTGAATGAAGATCGATAGAGATAAGAAAGTCATCGCAATTGATCCCATTAAAATTGCGAGCCAGCCGAAGCTGGAGAACAAGCGATACATTTTCCTCTTTACGTATGCTGATGTCGGCGATTTTTAAAATTTTGCCCAGAAGGCCAAGGTCCCACAGGCCCGGATCAGACAATCCAAGTTCGTAGGCGCCGTTCGGCACTTGTACCCATCGTGCCGAGTTGTCGCGCAGAACAAAACCGGTCCCATCGACATGGCTACTAACTGCCCTCTTGGTGCTAAGGCCAGCCTCATGCAGGTCGACTGTGTAGTCCACGTCATAGTCAAGCAGTAGGGCCGTTTCTCGCTGGTCTCCGGCGTTTGGATCGTTAATTCGGGCAGGTTGAGTTCGGAGGTGCGCGGCGGTTATTCGAAGCTCCTCGACCGTAACGCGGTCCTCAAGGAAATAGCCCAGCGAAGCAGCAGCAAAGACTAATGCGATACTTTGATTTGAGGATACCGTAACGAAGTATCCACGAGACTGTACATCGGTAGCTGCGCCGCCAGTCTTTGGAGGAGTGCGCGACATGAAGATGATCGGCGCGAACGAGAGGGCAATGACGGCGGACGATAGAAGCTTGTTTCCTGCCACCGGAATGCGCGCGAGAAATTTATCATCGGTTTTTTCTAGGCCGAGCTCGGCTGCCCAACCCTGCCGATGGCTGATAACCGAGACCGAAAATTCTCGATCGGAAAGCCACTGAAAGGGTGTTTCTAGCTGTGCGAAAGTTCCCTGCAGAGTGAGGTAGCGCAGGCCGTTGCTTCCGTATGAAATGCGTAGAGTGGCCGGAGCAGCAAACCACCCGAGAAAGGTTCGTTGAGGATTAGTTGATTGGGGATGGTTTCGAATGGATAAACTCATCCCGATGTAGAATCCGATCACATCCTTGCCATCTTTGATCTTCGCATCACCAAAGCTCAGGGCGGCAACATCCAAGGCGGCGCTTAGTGTGCCCGCGCTAACGGTTAGGTCATCTTCGAGCCAGCTTCCTTCCAATCCCTTGAAAAGGAAGCCCTTGAATCCATCATTCAGACCGAATTCCTGGCATGCCGCTCGGTAAAGCTTCCAGGCCGCCTCTGCGGGAGCGTCCCCGGCTTTCGGTTTTTTGGGCGCTTCGAGGACAAATGTGGGAGTACCTAATGAACCTTTCGACAGACGTAGAACGAACTTCCTCGAATCATGAACGAAGGCATCGACCTTCGAAGTCGTTTGTGAGCTAAAGAGATTGAGTCGAAGGATATTTCCGGCAGCACCTAAAGGGTTCTCGACTGGTACGCCGATCCACGTTCCGAGATACTTTTCAGTGGGTCTCAGCCAAGCGTACGCCAGGTCAACGCGGCCAAGGAGTGTTGACTGATCATGGTTCAAGAACCCCGCTGGTGCCGTGAAGCTGGCTTGGGGCAAGCCGTCTGCTAGCTTTCTGTAAATCTCCGGCTGTTCAGCAGAGTCCCCCAGACCGGACAAGAGGGCGAAGCCCATCCGACCACCAACGTTCGAGAGCAATTCCACCTTCGTGTCCTGCTCTACGAATTTGGCAGGCAGGAAGTCACTGAGGCTCACGGTGAAGTGCGGATTGGCGAGAAATATCTTCAGGCTAACGTTCGCGAGTTCGTCGTTAGCGTCAAACTCAGCGGATAGCCTGTATGGAAGAGAGTTGGAGCAAAGGGTTCCGTTTTGCGGCTTATGCCCAAAGTTCAGCCACCGATCTGGACCCGCCGCGCCAGAGGCATTGGCGTCAAACGCGCCCTCGATCCTGACTTTGGGATCCGCGGAGGTTTGTATCTCTGCCTCGAGAGCTCCAGAAGCGTGCTTGTAGGTAGCCTCGACAAGCTCGCGGAGCTGCCCAACGCCGCAAAATGTGAAGGAAGGAGTGAATTCCTTCCATGAGGACAATCTGGACATACCCGCCCCCCGGCACTCGACTCAGGGCCAGACGAGAAAAAATCTGCAGTAGAAAAGTGGAAAACTATAAGTTGCTTAAGACTAATGATAAGCGCGATGTGCAGTCAATGGATGTTTTCTTTGCGCGACAAAATAACGCCAAACGCTCGAAGACCGGGCGGAATTAGACAAGACAGAGGGCGCTCCAGCGACTTATCCTTCTTTGTTTCTCACCGGAATCTCTTGCAGAAATCACGGCTCCTGGGCCCGCCAGAGAGGCAACGGATCCCGCGATCCTAGGATAGCGTGGCTCCTCTTTGTGAAGCACCTGCCTGAACTCGCAGAGACCGGCGCAACCAGTTGGCGCTGTTGCGTGTTGCCCCATGTCGTCGAGATTACCCTCAGCGTTGCAGTCGTTGGCAAATCGAGTTTCGTTGATTTTGCGGTGTTTCATTTGGTTCGATCGCATTGGTTGCGTCTTGTTGAGGTCGTTCTAAAACTGATGCGGTTAGGTCAACAAGACCGAAAGAACGATGCCCATGGCTTGGCGCCAGATTGTCAAGGCTGGGTCTCACGGTCGCTGTAGCGGACCAAGGATTCACTGAGTTTAGTAAAGGGTTCTGGCGATGAACTCTTAACAACTCCATCACAAAAACTATTGGCCGCTGAGCTCGCTTCTGCACCCGAGAAGCAATCGGACCCGATACAGCACTGCGCCGAAAAATTCACGATCTTCACAGGGGATCGTTTCGTCTTCGCTGAACGCTTTGAGAGAGGCAACTGACCAAATACGGTCGCGATACGCCATCCGGAGCCACGTGCTTTGCGAATAGTTAGAAGCTTCGAAATCGATGCCAATTCGACCAAGCTCTTCCAGAAACATACGGTATTTGGGCGTCTCCCTGGATTTCGTTTCGCAATTCAGCTGCCGATACCATTTCCACTACCAGCCGGTTCGGTTCAACGAAATGATCTATTGGTTCTGTTGCGCCGTACAATTGGAAACCGCAGTGCCGGTAATGCTCGCCCGGATAGGCCTCCGCAATCGCTGCCTTTGCCGCCTCTAGGGCCTCTCCGCGCGAGTTACGAGCTTTGAGCTCTTCGTAAAACCGGACGAAAAGATCTCGTGTGGAATCGACCGGCACGTCCCAGATCGTGAAAATGACGCTCTCGGCCCCTGCTGCAAAAAAGGCGCGGCGTACGCCGGTTATACCATCACCTTCGACTTGGTCTCCAACGCCGGTCACACAAGCGGAGAGGGTCAGAAGCTCCGTATGCCTGAGGTCGAGAGTCTCGATTTCGCTCGCAAAAGCAAAGCCCTCGCCGAGCATCGGGTGCCCCTGCTTGCCCTCAAGATGTCGAACAGTAGAGCGTCGTGGGGCAGGACCTTAAAAGCGAAAACGGGGCCTCGATACGCCTCGCGGGTGTGTGATCGCTGGCTCTCCGGTAACACCGACTGAGCTAGTGAAGCCACGCAGCTACGGCGCTTACAGCTTTTTCTTCTGGCGCATTTCCATCGCCTCGAACTTTGCCCCTATCGCGCCGGCCGACACACTTTCGAGATCATCCACCAATGGCTTCAGGGTTTCGAAGTCCTGGCGCAGCTCTCTGCTGCCAATCGTTTGGGCTTGCGTGATGAAGTTACGCGCCAGATCGGCGACCTGGGAGTCGACTAGGATCTCCTTGGTGTCACCCTTCAACAGGACTGACCGAGCACTGGACGCGCGCTGGACCAGGGTCAGACCCGTCTGCCGCAGTGAATTGTCCCGAAGCATGAGTCCCGCGACTTCGCGTGTGTGCTTGTAGTACATCTCGATGATCCGCCGACCAAAGCTTGTGTTTTTGAGCCCCCGATCGCGGAAATCCCGGAGCTCGCTGACCACGTGTGCAGCATCCGGGCGATCGCCGGCAGCCACTTCGATTGAGCATGCGCAGTCCGGGACGATGATATCGTTGAAAGCCAGGGCCTGCAGCGCCGAGCTCCTCTGAGCCCAATTGAGCTCGTTGCACAGACGCGTCCAGTATTCCCCTATGTTATCCGCATTGCTGCGCCAGAGCGCATCGCGCCAGATAGATGTCATCGGCGCGGCGTTGGCACCGGAAGGATCGCAATTTCCCGCGGTGCAGTTGCCTTCAATGTTGACATCACGCACATCGCCCATACCTGCGGCGACATGGCCTTCGTTAACCTGTCCGTCTCCGGCAGTGTGACCCGACGAGTGAGTGAAAGATTCGACAGTCCGGGACCAGCCGTTGGAGTGGTAAACCCCGTCGTCATTGATTGCCAGCGTTATGAACGTAGCCCAACCCTCCGTGAATGCGAAGTTCTGGTTCAGGATGTCGTCAAAGCTGTGTGATCCCCCCGTGTTAGACGGCCAGTGGCCATCGTAGGCATTGTGCATCGTGGCATGGCCATACTCGTGAAGCACGATGTCGCGCGCCACCTCATCTCCGTCTTCGATATCGATTTCTTCCCAGAAGGTGCTATACGCGCTTGCGTCTTCAGGGAAACACAGATCGACGAAGCCAGGGTCCTGCCCGCCCGAAGTGGTGAGAAAATTCCAGCCCTGGTTTAGGTCCTGAAAGAGAATTGACGCTTCATTGCTTGTCGCTGTCTGACGGTCGCCAAAGTCCACGACAGCGCCGTCCGAAAGGTCATGCCGTGTCTCGGATGACCAAGCGTAAGTCCAGTCGGGCCAGTAACTGCAGTCCTCTACCCGAAACCGACCATTTGCCGTGCGCACCCGGATGTATATATCACGGCCGTTTTGGAACCAGCCGTCATTGTTGTTCACTGTCGCGGAGAACCGCCCGTCCCAACCGGTCACGACTGACGTTAGATGCTCATCGGGGCCAACATCGTTGTCACGGATATCGACGGTGGCGTTCACGAGCGGTCGCAACGATCCGTTTCGGTCTGTGTAGAAGATTCGCCCGATCACGGTAATCGGGTCGCGATCGCGCACCACCTGCGCGCTGCCGTCCACAATCTGGTGCCGTTCGTAGGGCTCGATCCCTCCCGCAGGCGGCGCAAGCGGCTGAATGAGCCCCCTATGCTCGATCTGCTGGTTTCCCGGTATCCGCGCCAGAGATCCTGCAAGGAAGCTATCCAGGGTAACGTCCATCTCGCCCGACTTGGCGAGTTCACGTAGCCTGCTTTCAATGCCGCTCCGCTTCTCGCGGCGCAGTTGCCGACCAGTCAGAATGCGGACCGGATTCTTGCCATCCGCCACCAGGTAGCGCCGCTCGCTCGTGCCTGCGGTTTCATATCCTTCTGCCGAAGCCTGGATTTCGAATTGGACTCTGTATTCGCCGGCCTGTTGAACACCGAGTGGAATGTTCACGTTAACGGGCTGCTTCACCGGAAGGTTTAGGGGAATCCGGGTCCGTTCGGTCTCAACACCTTGAGCCGCCCGCACGACCAAGACCGCATCGGAGACCCTCAACTGAGCGGTGACGGTAAGCGTCGCGGTTACTGCCGTCGAATCCTTCGTTTCCTCCCTGACCTCCACTGTCACCGGAGGAGTCGGCTGTATCGCTTGCCCATGTGTCACCGCCAGGAAGAAGACTGAAGGCAAGACGGCTAATCGTACACAAACTTGGCGGCTGCACCACTGAGCGTTCATCATCGCGACCTCCCTCGGCGCCGGCATTTCAACGAGGTCGAACCAGAGGGCGGTAATCTCCCCTTGGCACGCAGTGCTCTCATGTTCAGCGTTGGGTAGAACTCCCGCCTATCAAGCTCGAACCTTCCAGCTCGGACCCTCTACATCCACGCTGCGGATCTGCAGGTATTAAGATAACAACAGGAGTGCCTCCGAGTGACATCCAGTCAGTGGGCGCTCGGGTTCTACTGGCGGTTCTCTGTCGTACTGGTAGCCAAGCGCATGATGATCGAGCACGTCCGCCGGTGTGCGATCAGGCCACTCCCTCAGAGGGCTGTTGAGACCGTCATCCGCACGGGTCTGCTCGAACGGCACGCCAGGATGCGCGAGTTGCCATTGCGCCCACAACATGTCGATGCAGCAGTGATGCAGGTAGAAAACCGGATCACCGGGCGAGGCGACGTCAACCATAACGCCACCGACCCATTCATGTGGCCAATTGTGAATGGGGCGTTCTAGCTCTGACCAGAATTGGAGGTATCGAGCACGCGTTTGGTTGGTCTGTACCTGTTGCGCCGTAGGCAGCCTGCCCGAGAGCGCCCGTCCAAGACGCCAAGCTGAATTGAACTGGCCTAGGAAGCTGTTGGCCCACAAAGGATCAGACGGACTACGGTCGACCGTCCAATCCCAATAGGGGATTGTGATGCTAGTGTCGAAGGCTTGAAGCTCACGCTCGAAGCGGAGGAGCATTTCCCGGTGCCATGGCAGGAAGTGCGACGTCCCATGGATATTTTCAAAAAAACGCCTGCGGTGTATTTCGGCAAACTGATCGACGAACCCGGTTTGTTTCAAATGATAGAGTGCCTGGACGAAGAGTTCGCGCTCGGCGGCCGTGAGGTTGCGGTAGTTCTTGCGGATGTCCATAGCAGCTTAGATCCTCACCGGGCTCCAAGTTTGCGCCGAGTTTCCTCGACTCTGTCCCGGTAATCGATGAACCTTTTGGCGAGATCGATCAAATTGTGGCTGGGTTCGTAAGCGTACTCCTCCAGAGCGTACGATCCATCCGGCAGTTGGCCGTAGCGAATTGGTTGGTCATTAATAAGCAGTTCGAGTACTGTGCGCTCGCGTAGCTCGATGCGATGCCCCTTGTACTGCTGACGTTGTGGCTCCATAACGAACTCTAGGGACGGGTTCCGGAGCGCCGTACTGCCGACACCACGTCCGACGGGAGGGTTCTGGAGCCCCGCCTTGCCGAAAGGGCCGATGGGCGACTGAAGTCCCGTACTGCCAACACTAGGACCGACTGCCGGGTTCTGCGGTCGCTGATTGCCGAAATCAGACCCGAGGGGCGGGTTTTTTAGCTTGGACATTGTTGCCCTCCTTTCCGGCGTGCTCTCGCTAACCTGCGCAGGAACTATCGACTGTGATGCGCGAGATTTTGACGATTTCTTTTTGCCTGGTTTCCTCATCTCTCGTGTTTCCCCCGCCACCCGTAGATTCCGTGTCACGCCGGTTCCACGGTGGTCGAGTGCCGGTGCCGGATAGTGCACGGCTGGCAGCCGGCACACCCGTCGTCCGCCTCTGTGGGCCACTGCACCGACCTCGCAGCCCTCTGCCACTCACTTATGGACGTACAGACGCTCAATTACTCCATCTTCTGGTTGAAAACTGTCGGGCAAAGCAGCATCAACACGCATCCCGTTACTCATCGAGCAGAGCGCCGTTGCTAACATCTCTTTCTGCACACTCGGATGGGCTTGAAACCAACGCTCGAAGGGAGGCTGAAGGTTATCGACGGTCTTCAACGCCATGAAAACCCCACCGGTCTCTATCGGACCGGCCCACGTGACCTCGCATGTTCTCCAGGCCATTGTCGGAACCTCCCCTCCACCTCTAATCAGACGACACAATCCGTACAAAGGCGGCGATGGCTGACGAATTCAGCGCATAACTAGTTGGCGCGAACTATTGAAGAGCAATGATTTCCGAGTTGCGGATTCCCTCTGTCTCCAGACAATGAAGCGGGAAAAGCCACTATCGAGCCTAAACCAAGGGTTGCGGAGTTCAAGACAGGGGCGCTGCCCTAGTTAGCAACGACTATGACTAAGCTGCTCGCATAACGTTGGATCAATCAGGCGGCGCGCCAATGCGTTAGCGCTTCAAAAAGGAAGTGAGCAGTTCTCTCGCCAATGACTATTTCCGAGACAACCCCTTAAATGAACTCGCCCTCAAAAGCACCTCGGAGGTGATGTCGCGGTATTCGACATCGGCGACGAAGGTTGGCTCAACCATGTCGCCTTCGGCTTTCTCATCGGCTTGGTGAGTTTGGATTTCGGGCTGACGACCGTATCAAGCTGCTTGCGGATTTTGCTTGAGACGGTACGTGACCAACCCGTTCCGACCTTGATGTGAACTGACCACCAGGTTCGGCGTGCTCTGCTCTCATATTGTTTCCGCCTCACAAGAGATTCTCCATGCTGCAGAGAACCCGATATGGCACGAGCGTGTGTTCGCGAAAGATGTGCGAGAACCGGACGCTTACCAGAGTGGCAGAGTGGGGTAGGGGTCTTCAAATCGGGCTTCGAGATACCGGTGCATGGGGATAGGGAGGTTGTGGCCGAATCCGGAGCCCGGTGCAACGACTTGGACGGTCGTTGCCACAAGGGAGAGCTCCGATGAAATTTTACGTTGGATTGGACGTCGGCCTTGAAGAAACGAGCGTTTGCATCGTCGATGGCGAGGGTCTCACGGTCCGCGACCAGTCTGGGACATCGATCGATTTTGAAGGTCACATCAGTAAACAGGGCGACATCTCCGTGCGGGAGGCGCTGTGTGAAGCGGCTGCGAGTCTCCTGCTCCGGGTCAGAAAACGGTCGGCATTGCGGGCGTGGGGCCTGCGGATTGCCAAACGGTCGAGCATGCTATGTGCGATTGCCGCGGTGGCGCGGAAGCTCGCGAGCATTCTCCACCGGATGTGGGTCAGCGAGACCGACTTCCACGTCGGATTTGGTGCCAAGGTAACGCAACGGCTTCGCCTAAAGCCGGCGCAGTAGCCGCGGCGCAGGCGTCCGCAGGAAGGCGCTGGAAGTGCGCCTGGTACGTTAAGGAGGAGCAAAACCAGAGATCCGCGCGCGCGGTGAGCGTCCCCTGGCGGGGCCGCGAAACAGGGAATGTCCGCTCTCTTGCCTGCTGCCGCCCTCGGGGATGAGAGCGCCAAAGTGCTTGGACAGCCCTGTTTACCAACCTGATGAAGAGCATGCGACAGCCCTGGTGCTGAACGCGAAGGAACGCATGGACCCCGCCTGGTGAACGCACGTCGCAAGCGCGGCGGTGGCGAGGTTTGTGCGTGTAGATGGAGGGAAGCAGCGATACTTATTCTGCGAGGAGTCGAGAAAATCTGCAGGCGTGAGTTGACTTTGCCCGCCCGATTAGGAAGGCAAGATAAAAGCAGTATCGCCTAAGCGCGGCTAAGTCATTGTCTGCACATCCAATAGTTGGAGCTAGAGCGGGGCGCGGTGTCGCCAACTGAGGTCTGAGGCAATCGGGTCATTCGTTGATCGCATTTCCGCTCGTCAGCGGCAACACCCGCCCTGAAGCGCCCGAAGCGCGTTTCGATCACAACTCGGCACTGACCTCTGGTCTTTCCCGCTTCGGCAAGTACCGAAGGTTACGGGCAGGAATCGGACGCAGATCTTCTATCTTTTCTCCGGCTCAAATCGGAAGCAAAACCAAGAGCCGCGCTGAGGATCACCGCCAAAGCGGTTGGCACTCCTCGACGAGTTATGCAGCGCAAAACCGTATTGCGCGGTCCACGCAAGGAGATTGTCTGCCATTTGCACCCACTGGGGTGCCGCGCATTCCATTGGAAACTTTCGAGATGAGATCATTTAGCCCGATCTTGACATTTACGACGTGAGCCCTCGATCCATAGCGACAAGGGCAGCCTTTACCCGTTGGATGGAAACCTCGAGCTCTTGGAGCAGTCTTTTCAGTTCGCGCGGGCTCGTCTCCTCCATACGGAGGTTGTCGATGTGCAGGGTTTCTTCGATCAATTGGACCAGGGAGACTGTTTGAGAGCTGCGGCCAAGCGCGCTATCGTTTGGAATTTCAGAATCGGCGACTACTTTTCCATCGGTGGTCACTCGAACTGAAGCTTTCAATCGAATGGACTTGGCGACCGTTGAAGCCGGAATCTCGACCGTCGCGAAGACGATGCCTGTTCGCTTGCATCGGTATCCAAACCGGAAGGCATCGCTCGCGCCGCCAAGGCATTGATGTCCCAGGAACTGCGCGAAAGGTTCAAGATCAACCAGCATGATTGGCGATGGTTCGTCGACAATAACAGAAATACGTTCGTTGTGTTTCGTCACCTAAATTCCCTTAAATTTCAGGCCCGCGCGGGCTTGATACCGTCACCCTTCGTTGCCGTCCTGCTAGCTTCTGAAGAGCCGGGCCCACTCATTGGAGGTTCCTCGCTCGCCGCGGCTAGTGTTCGCCTTCCGCACTTGATCGCACAACCATTTCGTCATGGTCCTACTCCGGTCCAGATTGCATCTGCTGTTGCCCTCTCGGCTCAGAAATCAGCTTAGAAGGTTGGTATAATAGTAGCACTATTGTCCGTGGTTTGATAGGCCTACGAATGGTCGCTTGCGCGCATGAAAGCGCAAGCTTTAGTGGCCAGAAATATCCGGCGACTGCGCGTTGGCCAGGGGCTTTCGCAGGAGGCCCTCGCTGTCGACGCGGGGATCGACAGAACCTATGTCAGTCGTCTTGAGAGAGGGCTCGAAAATCCATCGGTGGCAGTTCTTGAGAAGTTGGCGATTGCTTTGAAGGCGTCCATCCCCGATCTCTTTGTTGTCCCTTCGAAGGGAGATCTGCCGCCGCGTCCGCTTAGGGCAGGGCGGCGGCCCAAGAATTGATCTCGCCAGCGCTATCGCCAAGGACGTGCGGACCATGACCCTTCCAACGCACTCGGTCGGTCGTCTCGGTGAGAGAAGCGACGCTGATCTCGGGTGTGAGACCGGGTTCTTCCAAAATTTGACGACCCGTGCCGATTCCGAGGATATTTGCCCATCAAAGTCGAGTGAAGGCCGGTCAGGCAGCTAACTGAGTATTTTCTTCCCGAGCTTCTTGATGGTCTTGATCGCTTTGCCGCGGATCAGCGCACCAGCAACAGTTCAGCAGCGGATCGCGGAAAACAGCGGCGAGTTTGCAGTCGCTATTGGAACACTGATGCCTTTCTCATCGCCGCTCCGCTAGATCGGCTGGAGGAACATGTCACCCGGATGCGAGTGATCATGACCCAGGCAGGTCAGGTCGTTCCTAACCTGCCGATAAAAACGGAAGCGCCGATATTCCGATATCCCGACCGTTACATGGAGGACCGTGGTCGCGACATGTGGAATCGCGTGATGCGCTTAGTCGGTGCTCCGACCAAGCAAGTCTAGCTTATCGCGTTCGCACGACAGCACCGTCGCACATCAGAGACTGTAGCCTCTTATTGGAGGTCTACTATGCGGACAAAAACCGGGCGGAGCTATCCGGGCAACTAAACCAGAGGATCTTTGGGGTCCGAAATGAAATAAGCGAAAAACTTCGAAATTCCTTGAGCCAGAAGGACTGATGATAGAATGGACCATCTGTCATCAGTTCAAACTTGGTTCATCTAGGAACCGCCACGTGGACTTCTGCTGGTGACCCTCTGCAAGCATGAT
>Ga0307499_10000352_pt1 | contig 16580 bp, 15 predicted proteins | sample 13_S_MG_FD_201363 | JGI IMG/M metagenome (GOLD analysis project Ga0307499, IMG submission 201363) | Soil microbial communities from Populus trichocarpa stands in riparian zone in the Pacific Northwest, United States - 13_S | ecosystem: Environmental > Terrestrial > Soil > Riparian zone > Trees... | reverse complement strand
CGGGTCGACCTGCTCGCCGCGCTGCGCCGGCTGCCGCGCACCCAGCGGGCCGCGGTGGTGCTGCGGTACTGGGCCGACCTGAGCGTGGCGGAGACCGCGGCCGCGCTCGGCATCCGGGAGGGCACCGTGAAGAGCGCCTCGTCGCGTGGGTTGTCGGTGCTGCGCGAGGTCCTGCAGGGCTCGCGACCCGGCGAGCCCGCGCCGGACCCCGCCATGACCAGGGAGTGATTGTGATGGACGAGCAACACGACGACGGCGCGCGGCTGCTTCGCGCTGAGCTGGACCGGCTGGTCGCGGCGCCACCGCCGGTCGGCTTCACCGGCGCGGACGCGGTGCTGGCCGGGCGGCGCCGGCGCCGGACCAGGCTGACCGGGGCTGGCGTAACGGCGATCGGTGCCGTCGTGGCGATCCTGCTGCCGGTACTGGTGTTCGGCCGGTCGCCGGCCACCGGCCCGCAGCCCACGGGGTCGGGCGTACCTGGCTACTCGCAGGCCGACCTCCAGCGGCTCACCCGCGAGTGCGCGGCGAAGACCTACGATCTCGTCCCGGTCGGGCCGTCCGGGACGACGAGATCGCGCCTCCGCCTGGCCGACCTGCGGGCCTACAACGTCATCAAGGACGCGCTGGGCACCCTGGTTCTCATCTACGGGCCGAACGCCGTGCTCAGCTGTGGCCTGGACGTGGGCATCCCGGTCGCCCTGAGCTTCAACCACACCCACCTGTTCGCCAAACCCGGACTGCCGGACTGGCTTCCCGGACCGGTCGCCCTCGACTACGCGGCCGTGGGGGACGGCAGCCTCAGCCGGCACGTACCCGCGATCGGGGAGTACGCCGGCCGGGTCACCAGCGATGTGGTGCGGGTGAGGGTCGAGTTCGGCCCGGATACCGCCACCGTGCCGGTGGTGAACGGGACGTACCTGGTCCGGTTCCTGAATCCCGTCCGCAGTAAGCCCGGTCCGCCGATGCTGCCGGTCCGGATCCGCGGCTACGACGCGGCCGGGCGGCTGGTCGGGACGGCCGGTGATGTGTTGTCGAAGGGCTGCCGGCTGCTTCCGGACGGCTCGCTGCTCGGCGGTGGGACGCGGAAACCCGGCGAGCGCTGCACACCTGCGCTGCGCTGGCACTGACCCGCCGGCGCGGGCCGGCCGGACGTACCTGTCCGGTCGGCCCGCGGCGCCAGTAGGGCCCGGGCCAGGCGTGCTGCCCGCCGGCCGGTTGTCGGCTGCGCGGCGCCCTGGCGCTGACCGGCTGGCCACCGTCTAATCGGCAGGACCGTGCAACCTCCGGCCGGTCCGCCTCCGTGACTAACCCGGCTGGGAGAGCACCGCCGGCAACCGGGTGACCGGGCCGGCCGGGCGGAGGAGGTGGGCGGTGCCGCGAGGAGCGGACGACCGCGACGAGGCGTTCGGAGCCTACGTCGCCGGCCGGGCCGACGCGATGCGGTCGACCGCGTACCTGCTCTGCGGGGATTGGCACCTCGCCGAGGACATCGTCCAGAACGCGTTCATCAAGCTGTACGCGGCCTGGTACCGCGTCGTCCGGCACGAGGTGCTGGACGGGTACGTACGTCGCATCGTCGTGCGGACGTACCTGGACGAGCGGCGGCGGGGCTGGCGCCGGGAGCGGGCCACCGAGTCGCTGCCGGAGACCGCGGCGGTGCCGGTTGGCGATCCGGAGAGCCGCATCATGCTGCTGCGGGCGCTGGCGGCGGTGCCGCCCCGGCAGCGCGCGGTGCTGGTGCTGCGGTTCTGGGAGGACCTGGACATCGCCGCGACCGCCCGGCTCCTCGGTTGCTCGACCGGCACCGTCAAGAGCCAGACCAGCCGTGGGCTGGACGCCCTGCGAACGGCGCTGGATCTGGCCGAAGCCACTGCGCAGAACGAGGAGATGGCGTGACCGCGATGGACGAGCTGGACGTGAAGGCGGAGTTCAGCCGGCTGGTCGAGGCCAGGCCGCCGCTGCCGGAGAGCCTGGATCCGGGCCGGCTGATGAGCCGCGGGCAGCGGATCGAGCACCGCCGGCACGCGGCCTGGGCCGGTGCCGCCGCGGCGCTGACCGCGGCCGCGCTGGTGGCCGTGACCCTGGGCATGCAGGCACTGGTGGGCGGCCAGCCCGGCCCGGCCCGGGTAGCGGCGCCGACGACCACCCGGATCGCGCCTCCCACCGCGGTCAGGACCACACCCACGCCGGTCACCTTGCCGCGGCTCAGCGAGGCTGAGACGTGCCCGGAGCGGACGAGCACCGACTACCCGCCGGGGACCAGCGCCCGCGGCGCCGGGCTCCCGTCCGGGGCGGCTGTCCGGGCCGCGGCGCTGGCCGCCGCGCCGCGGCTCCTCCCCGGCGCCCGGGTGACGCATGTCAAGACGTGGGAGTCCAGAGTGGACCCCCGGTCCGGCGAGCCGCGGGTCGTCGTCTGGTTCGACCTGGTCAGCCAGGGTGGCCCGGGGGGCTTCGGGTTCGAGATCTACCCGTTCCGCGGGGTGACCGCGGCGGCGCTGGCCAGCTGGGACTTCACGGCCCGGCCGTACAGCAACTGCACGGCGGCGCGGCGGCGGGCCGAGCCCAACGGCTCGGCCGGCCTCGTCTATGTCAAGCCGCTCGGTAACTACGCGAAGTATCCCAACGGGGCAAGGGGTCAGGCCTCGTACTACGACCGCCGCGGCGTGCAGGTCAACGTCGACACCGTTCCCTGGGCCTACTCGGCACTGCTGGCGGCCGAGCTGCACAACCCGGACCTGGGCGTGCCCGACCCGCCGGCCACCCGGCAGACGCTGCCGATGACGCCGGACCAGGCCTACCAGTTCGCCCGGCTGGTGAGTCAGCTTCCGCTCAGCTCCTGAGCCACCCGGCCGCGCCGGCCCCGGACACCTGCCGGGGCCGGCGCGGTCGCGCGCGGGACCGGGAACGCCGTCCCGCTCCCGCCGGGTACGGCGGCCGGCCGGCGGTAGGGGAGGATGGCCGGTGTGATTGACCGGTACACGCTGCCCGAGATGGGCGAGGTCTGGAGTGAGGCGCACAAGTACGCGCTCTGGTGCCGGGTGGAGACGCTGGTGCTCGAGGCGCACGCGGCGGCCGGCACCGTGCCGGCGGACGTGGTCGAGCCGGTGCGGGCCGCGCCACCGCCGACCCCGCAGGCGGTCGAGGAGGTGGAGGCGGTCACCCAGCACGACGTGATCGCTTTCCTCACCGCCTGGGCGGACAACACCGAGCCGCGCTCCGCGGCCGCGTACGTCCACTTCGGACTCACCTCGTCCGATCTGCTGGACACGGCGCTGGCGGTGCAACTGGTCGAGGCGAGCGACGTGCTGCTGGCCAAGGCGGACGCGCTGGTGGCCGCACTGCGCGATCTGGGCCTGGCCCACCGGGACACGTTGCGGGTCGGCCGGACGCACGGCATCCACGCGGAACCGGACTCGTTCGGCCACCGGATGGCCGACTTCGCCTTCGGGCTGGCCCGGTCCCGGGACCGGTTGCGCCGGGCCCGGGAGGCCGTGGCGGTCGCGAAGATCTCCGGTGCGGTCGGCACCTATTCCAATGTGGACCCGTCGATCGAGCGGGCCGTCGCGGTGGCGCTGGGCCTGCGTCCGGCGGACGTGGCCACCCAGGTCGTGTTGCGCGACGGTATCGCCGAGTGGGTGTCCACTCTGGCCATCATCGCGACGGTCTGCGAGGCGGTGGCGCTGGAGGTGCGGCACGGCCAGCGGACCGAGCTGCGCGAGCTGTCCGAGGCGTTCGGCGCCGGCCAGAAGGGGTCGAGCGCGATGCCGCACAAGAAGAACCCGATCCTGTCCGAGCGGATCTGCGGGCTGGCCCGGATGGCGCGTGGCTACGTGACGCCGGTACTGGAAGGCATCCCGCTCTGGCACGAGCGGGACATCTCGCATTCCTCGGTGGAGCGGGTCGCGCTGCCGGACGCCGCGATCGTCACCGACTACCTGCTGCAGTCGACCCGCCGGCTGGTCACCGGCCTGGTCGTCTATCCGGACCGGATGCGGGCCAACCTGGAGTCCACCGGCGGATTGGTCTACACCTCCGCGGTGCTGCTCGATCTGGTCGCGTTCGGACTGTCCAGAGAGGACGCGTACGCGCTGGTGCAGGCGGCCGCGATGGAGACCTGGGACACCGGCACGCCGTTCCGGGCCGCGCTGCTGGCCCGGGCCAAGGAGGCCGGCATCGATCTCCCGGCGGCCCGGCTGGACGAGGTGATGAACCCGGAGCGGTACGTGGCCCGCCTCGGCCCGGTGTTCGACCGCCTCGCCGAGCTCACCTGACCTGGGCTGGCCCCGGAGCCGGCCCGGCTACAACCGCAGTGGCTTGATCGGGGCGGCCATCAGCGACGGATCGTTGCGCCAGTCGACGCCCGGCACATCCACGTACAGCTCGATCTCGTTGCCGTCCGGGTCGGCGATGTAGAGGCTGTGCGAGACCGTGTGGTCGCTGGCGCCGAGCACCGGGGTGCCGGTCTCGTTCAGCCGCCGCAGCGCGTCCCGCAGTTCGTCGTCGGTGTCGCCGACCTTCAGCCCGAAGTGGTACATGCCCAACCGGCGACCCGCCGGCAGCGCCGCGGCGTCCGGCCCGACCTCGATCAGCAGCAGCTCGTGGTGGGTCCGCCCGGACGGTGCGGAGAACGCGGCGATCGGCACGTTGGCCCGGTCGGCCGGCTCCGGCACGATCTGCCGCCAGCCCAGCACGTCCCGGTAGAACGCGGCCGAGCGCTGCACGTCGCGTACGTAGAGGACGACATGTCCCAGTTCCTTGATTTCCATGGAACCGACGGTAACCGGCTTCAGTTGAGAGTTCAAGTATCCGTTCGTATGATGGACCGGTGACCGACCCGCGCTGGCTGGACGACGAGGAGCAGCAGACCTGGCGGACCTTCCTGGCCGCCAACCAGTTGCTGCGTGAGGCGCTGGAGCGGCAGCTGCAGCGGGACGCCGGGATGCCGCACGCGTACTACCAGATCCTGGTGGTGCTGTCCGAGACGCCCGGCCGGTCGATGACCATGAGCGAGCTGGCCCAGCTGGTGCGCTCGTCGCCGAGCCGGCTCTCGCACGCGGTGGCCAAGCTGGAGGAGTTGGGCTGGGTGCGCCGGGCCCGGCACGCCCGGGACGGCCGCAGCACCCTCGCCTCGCTCACCGACGCCGGCTTCGCCGCGCTCGAAGCCGCCGCGCCCGGGCACGTCGAGCAGGTGCGCAGCGCGCTGTTCGATCCGCTCAGCCGGGAGCAGGTGGGCCAGCTGCGGGAGATCTTCCAGGCCGTGCTGGACAAGCTCGGCCCGGCCGAGCCCTGCTGACGGCACCGCCCGGCCCCGGCCGACCGCGTTCGGCGGACCGTTTGGCAGACTCAGCCACATGGTTGCGCAGGAGCTCGTCCACCTCGGTCCGGGCCAGGAGGGATGACGCGGATGCGCTCGTTCGGCAGCGACAACCACGCCGGCATTCACCCGGACGTGCTGGCCGCGATCGCGGCGGCCAACGTTGGCGATCACGTGGCGTACGGCGACGATCCGCTGACCGCCGCGGCCGAGGAGCTGTTCCGGCAGCACTTCGGCCCGCACGCGCGGCCGTACTTCGTGTTCAACGGCACCGCGGCGAACGTGCTGGGCCTGCAGTCGGTGCTGCGGCCGTACCAGGCGGTGATCTGCGCGGCCGCCGCGCACATCAGCACCGATGAGTGCGGAGCGCCGGAGCGGTTCCTCGGCAGCAAGCTGATCGACGTCCCCACCCCGGACGCGAAGCTGACCGTCGCGGCGATCGACGCGGTGGCCAGCGGCTGGGGCGACCAGCATCATGTCCAGCCGCGGGCGGTGTCGATCACCCAGAGCACCGAGCTCGGCACCCGGTACTCGCTGGACGAGGTCGCCGCGATCGCCGACTGGGTGCACGCGCACGACATGGTGCTGCATGTGGACGGCGCCCGGCTGGCCAACGCGGCCGCCGGGCTGGGGGTCGACCTGGCCGCGGTCAGCACCGGCTGCGGCGTCGACGTGCTGTCCTTCGGTGGCACCAAGAACGGCGGGCTGGGCGCCGAGGCGGTGGTGGTGCTGCGGCCCGGGCTGGCCGACGACTTCAAGTTCCTGCGCAAGCAGGGGATGCAGCTCGCGTCCAAGATGCGGTACGCGGCGGCGCAGTTCAGCGCGCTGCTGACCGACGACCTGTGGCGGCGCAACGCGGAGCACTCGAACCGGATGGCGCAGCGGCTCGCCGCCGCCGTCTCCGATGTGGACGGGGTGCGGGTGACCCAGCCGGTACAGGCCAACGCGGTGTTCGCGATCGTGCCGCCGGCCGCGGTGCCGGTGCTGCAGGCCGAGTACCCGTTCTACGTCTGGGACCAGCGCACGTCCGAGGTCCGCTGGATGACCTCGTTCGACACCGGCGAGGCCGACGTGGACGGGTTCGCCGCCGCGATCCGCCGGGTGGTGGGCGCGCTGGCCCCGGCCGACCGGACCGCCGGTGAACTGTCCGGCGCCGTCCATTTCGGTCGCCGCTAACCGCGCGACACCTGCCGGCCGTCTCCCCGCCAGGCGACTGCCACGTGTCGGTTTCCTGCCCAACACGATCCGGACGTCCGGCCCTGCCAACCTGATCTCGTGCGCGTGGCGGTAGTCGCGGAAACCTTCCACCCGGTCGTCAACGGCGTGACGAACTCGGTCACCCGGGTGTTGGAGCACCTGGCCGGAGCCGGCCATGCCGCGCTGGTGATCGCGCCGGAGCCCGGCCCGGTCTGGTTCCGCGGGGTTCCGGTGGTGCGGGTGCCGTCGTTCCGGCCACCCATGTACCGGTCCGTCCACATCGGACGGCCGGGTGTTCCGCTGGCCGCGGTGCTGGCCGACTTCGGTGCGGACCTGGTGCACCTGGCCTCCCCGGCGCTGCTCGGCTACGCCGGCGCCCGGGCCGCCGCTGAGCTTGGCATCCCGGCGGTCGCGGTGTTCCAGACGGACCTGGCCAGCTACCTGTCGTGCTACCACCTGCGGCCGATCCGGTCGTTCGTCTGGCAGCACCTGCGCCGGCTGCACGGGCTGTGCGCGCTGACCCTGGCGCCGTCCACCGCGACCGTCTGGCAGCTGCGCCGGCACGGCATCACGCCGGTGACCCGCTGGGGCCGCGGCGTGGATGTCGCCGCCTTCAGCCCGGCGCACCGCAGCGAGGCGCTGCGCCGGGTGCTCGCCCCGGGCGGCGAGGCCATCGTCGGCTACGTCGGCCGGCTCGCCCCGGAGAAGCGGGTGCACCTGCTCCGCCCGGTCAGCAGGCTGCCCGGGGTCCGGCTGGTCGTGGTCGGCGATGGGCCGTCCCGGTCCACTGTGGAGCGCCGGCTGCCGGATGCCACCTTCCTCGGCTTCCGGGGCGGCCGGGAGCTGTCCGAGCTGTACGCCTCGTTCGACGTGTTCGTGCACCCTGGCGCCGAGGAGACGTTCTGCCAGGCGGTGCAGGAGGCGCTGGCGTCCGGGGTGCCGGTGATCGCGCCGGCCACCGGCGGCCCGCTGGACCTGGTCCGGCACGGCGAGAACGGCTGGCTCTGGTCCGGCGCCGACCCCGACCTGCTCGCCGATCAGGTGGCCTCGCTGCTCGCCGACCCGGTGCTGCGCGAGACCATGCGGCTGCGCGCCCGGGCCTCCGTCCTCGGTCGCAGCTGGGCCAGCATCGGCGACGAGCTGCTCGCCCACTACCGCGCCGTGCTCGCCACCGACCGCCCCCATCCGGGCCGCGCCCACGAGCCGGCCGCGTGACCGGCGGGCCGGTGCCGCTGGTGGTGAGCGTGCACGACGTGGCGCCGGCGACAGCGGCGGAGACCCGGCAGTGGTGCGCCGCGCTGGACCGGCGGGGCGTCCCGGCCTCGCTGCTGGTGGTGCCCGGGCCGTGGCGATCGCCGGTGCTGCCGCGGGATCCCGGCCTGGTCCGCTGGCTGGCCGGGCGGGTCGCCGGCGGGGACGAGATCGTCCTGCACGGCTGGGCGCACCGGGCCGGCCCGGCCGGCTCGCCGGTGCGCCGGCTGGTCGCCGCGGCGGTGGCCCGGGGCGCGGCCGAGTTCGCCGCGCTGGACGAGCATGCCGCGCACCGCCGGCTGGTCGCCGGCGCCGGCGTGCTCGCCGACCTCGGCCTGCCGGCGGTCGGCTTCACCCCGCCCGGCTGGCTGCAGTCGGCCGGCACGATCCGGGCGCTGCGCCGGCTCGGCTTCCACTACACGACCAGCCACCTCGGCGTGCACGACCTGCGCTCCGGCGGGTTCCGGCCCGCCATCGCGCTCTCGCACCGGCCCGGTGCGGCCGGCGAGCGGCTCGGCGCCGTGCTGCTGCCGGCCGGCGCGCGCCTCGCCGCCGCCCGCGGCCGGCCGATCCGGATCGCGCTGCACCCCGCCGACCTGGGCCGTCCGGGTCTGCAGCGGGTCACCCTCGACGCCATCGACGCCGCCCTGGCCGGCAACGCCCGGCCGTGCACCTACGCCGCTCTGCTCGCCCGCCCGGCCGCGCCGGCGACGGTCGCCGGGTAGCCCGCGGTGCGCCCGACCCAGACCCGCCGCCGGCCGGCGGCCCGGGTCTCCCGCATTGCCGGCGCCGCGCCTCGGGTGGTGACCGGGGCGCCACCCGTGGCCGGTCAGCGACGCACCAACCCTCGCGGGCCGGCCGTCCAGGCTTGCCGCGTTGCCGGCGGTGGGGCTCGGCGGGCCGGGCTGTTGCCCATGGTCGGCCGCCGGTGCGAGCCGGCCGGCGGTGCGGGATCTCGGGTGCGGCCCGGGTGGCCGGCCGAGCCGCGATGTACCGGGTGGCCGGGGGTGGTCGGATGAGGATCGTGCAGCTGGCGAACTTCTACTCGCCGACGTCGGGTGGGCTGCGCACGTCGCTGGAGGAGATCGGGCGCCGGTACGGCACGCTCGGGCATGACCGGGTGCTGGTCGTGCCCGGGGTCGCCGACCGGGACGAACGGACGCCGGCCGGCCGCCGGATCACCCTGCGCAGCCCGGCGCTGCCCGGCGGGGTGTACCGGGTGCTGCTGCACCGGCGCCGGGTGCTCGACCTGCTCGACCTGCTCCGCCCGGACGTGCTGGAGGTCAGCGACAAGCTCTGCCTCAGCTGGCTGGCGCCGTGGGCCTGGGCCCGGGCCGTGCCGGCGGTGCTGTTCTCGCACGAGCGGCTGGACGCGATCCTGGCCGACCGGGTGCCGGCCTGGTTCCCGCTGGCGCCGGCCGCCGACCGGATCAACCTGCGGCTGTCCCGGTCGGTGCAACAGGTGGTGGTCGCGTCCCGGTACGCCCGGGCCGAGTACGACCGGGCAGCCGCGCCCAACGTCCGGCTCGTCCCGCTCGGCGTCGACCTGGACATGTTCCGCCCCGGTGCGGTCGCGCGGCCCGGTGCCGGTCGGTCGATCCAGCTGGTCACCGTCGGGCGGCTGTCCCGGGAGAAACGGCCCGAGCTGGCGATCGAGGCGCTGCGGCTGCTACGGGCGGACGGTCTGCCGGCCGGGCTGCTGATGATCGGCGACGGTCCACTTCGGATGAGCCTGGTCCGGCAGGCGGCCGGCCTCCCGGTCCGGTTCCTCGGGCACGTGGCCGATCGGCGCGGGGTCGCCCGGCTGGTCGCGGCTGCCGACATCGCGCTGGCGCCGTGCCCGGTCGAGACGTTCGGCCTGGCCGTGCTGGAGGCGCTGGCCGGTGGAACCCCGGTGGTGGTCCCGGCCGGCGGCGCGGCGGCCGAACTGCTCGGGTCGCCGGAGTCCGGCGCGGTCACCGACGGGACGGCCGCCGGCCTGGCCGCCGGCGTACACGCGCTGCTGGACGTGCCGGCGGCCACCCGCCGGGCCGCCGCGCGGGCCCGGGCCGCCGACTTCCCCTGGTCGGCGACGGTCGCCGGCCTGCTCGCGGCCCACGCGGCCGCCGGCGCGGCGCCCCGCACCGGCTCAGCCCCGCCCGGCGTCGGTGCCCGTGATCGGGTGTCGGGTGTGCTGGGCCGGCTTACTCGGGCCGGATGACGAAGTCCTCGATGACCGGGTTGGCGAGCAGCCGCTCGGCCAGCTCGGCGACCCGGGCGTCATCGAGCGCCCCGTCGATCTCCAGCTCGAAGTGCTTGCCCTGGCGGATGCTGCGGACCCCGCTGTACCCCATCCGCCCCAGTGCCCCGAGGATCGCCTGCCCCTGCGGGTCGAGGATCTCCGGCTTGAGCATGACGTCGACGACCACGCGTGGCACTCGGTCTCCCAGGACTCGGCTGGCTTCCAGGCGCGAGCCTAACGCGACCGGCGGCCCGGCCCGGTGCCACCGCGCCCGGCGCGACCAGTGGCCCCGTCAGTTGCCTCCCACCAGCACCGGCCGAGCCTGCCGGACCGGCAGCGCCAGCGGCGGGCTCGCCGTCGTGGTGGTGCCGGCGATCGGCTGGAACGGCTGCCCGCCGACCGCGAACTCGGCCGTCCAGGTCAGCGTCACCGACACGGCCGCCGTCGCCGGATGCCGGTAGACATGCCCGACCCGCCCGCCGCCGGCGGTCACCGTCCGCTCGGTACCGTCCCCGAACTGCCAGCGGTACGAGACGATCCGCGGCCGGATCCGCACCTGCCGGCCGAGCAGCACGACCGTCCGCTCCCCCTCGCCGAGCAGCACGCAGGACCGCCCGGCCGGGTCCCCGCAGGAGAAGAACGTCTGCAGGTTGACCAACGTCCAGTTCCGCGGATCGGTCCGGATTCCACCGCGGTACAGCGGTAACTCCCGGAACGCCCGCAACACCAGATCCTGCGTTACCACGGCCGCAGCCTGCCCACACAACGCCTCAACCTGCGCCGGCACGGCAACCCCCTTCGCCACCGCCTCCGCCCGCGCATCCAAACAAGCCGCAACCACAGGATCCACACCGGGTTTTGACTGGCTTGACCGACGAGGCGGTTGCCGGCCCGCGGTCTTGTTAGTCGAACGTCCTACGCGTGTGCCCACAACAACATGTCCGTCCTGTGCCGCGGCACAGGCATTCTCATCGAGTGCGATGTCGCATCCGGGCCCGTCGGGGACTGCTCCGGCCGGCGGTACATGCGGACCTACAAGAAGCACTCCTACTGCGAAGAGTGTGACAAGTATTCTCAAGACGGCCATCACTTTTCCTCAGCGGCTTGGGCGGTGACGACGACCCAGCCTGTATGGCTGCGGGTCAGGTTCAAGAGGAAGCCAAGTCGAGCGGCTGCCGGCGCCTCTTCGACGTCACCACTCCCATGTACTGCTCTCCTCAGCTCTCTTGAGTAGAAGACAGCAACCTTGGCAGACTTGCTAGGCCGGTAGTCGCTCACGCTCAACTTGACTGGCTTGAACCCCCCGCCCTCGAAGTGGCCGCCCTCTTGGTAAAGGTGATCTATACCGTCGCTGAGCGCTCGGCAGGTGCCGCATGCTCCGAGTTGTCGGAACGATTCTGTGTTTCCGGTCTGGTAAGCGTAGTCGAGGGCGGTTAGCCAGTAGCGGGCGAAGGCTTCGGCGCCGGTGGGGGAATCGGTTTGGGCTGCTGGCGGCATCGGTGGTGGTGCCGGCGTGGAGCTCGGCGCGGCCGTCGGGCTGGCGGTCGGTGGCGGGCTGGGATCGGGGTCATGAGTGCAGGCCGCAGCCGTGGCGGCGAACACCGCCACCAGCGTGGCCAGAACAACCTTGATACGCACGAAGCAGACTGTAGGCGTTCAGACCGACCGCGCCGAGAGCAAATCAACAGCCTGTGGATAACGCGCCGGTGCCTGTGGATAACTCCTACACAGGCGGCAGCAGTACGCCCGGGTTCAGCAGTCCGGCGGGGTCGAAAGCCGACTTCACGGCCCGCATCGCGGCGATCTCCACCGGCGATCGGGAGAGCCCCAGCCAGTGTGCCTTGGCCCGGCCGACGCCGTGCTCCGCGCTGATGCTGCCGCCCAGGTCGGTAACGACCTGCAGCACCGCGTCGGTCACCGGTTCGGCCACCGGGATCGCATCCAGGATGTTCACGTGCAGGTTGGCCTCGGCCAGGTGTCCAAAAAGGATCGTGCGGGCCGCGGGCGCCGCCGCCGATACCGCGGCCCGGATCGCGTCCTCGGCCACCGGCAGCGCGGCCGGCGGCACCGCGACATCCAGCTTCACCGGTGTACCGGCCGCATTGATCGCCTCTGAATGTGCTTCCCGATATCGCCAGAGTGAAGCACGGCCGGCCGGATCGGTGGCGACGGCGACGTCCCGGACCTCCGGCAGCCCGTCCAGCGCGGCGCCCAGCGCGTCGGTCGGATCGTCCCAGCCGGCGCATTCGAGTAGCAGGTACGAGGCATGCTCGGTGCTGAACGGCGCCGGCAGCGAGGCATGCTCGCGCACCAGTGCGATCCCGTCCGCGTGCATCAGTTCGGCCGAGGTGAGCGACGTCAGCCGCGACCGGGCCGCGCCGAGCACCCGCTGCGCCGCGGTCGTGCCGTCGACGCCGAGCAGTGCGACCACCCGTGCCGGCAGCAGCGGCACCAACCGCAGCCGCACCGCGGTGAGGATGCCGAGCGTCCCCTCGCTGCCGGCGAACAGCCCGGGCAGGTCGTAGCCGGCGCTGTCCTTGACCAGGCCGCGATTCCCCACCGGCCGCGGCCCGCCGGCCTCGCGGACGACTCGGGTCCGGGACAGGATCCGCCCGTCCGCGAGCACCGCCTCCACCTCGGTCGCCTGGCCACGGATGGTGCCGTAGCGCAGCACCTGCTCGCCGCCGGCGTTGGTGGCCACCGCGCCGCCGATGGTGGCCGAGTCGCGGGCGGCGAAGTCGAGGCCGAGATCCCAGCCGGCACCGCGGACGTGTCGCTGGATGTCGGCGAGCGTCGCGCCGGCCCCGACGACGACCTGGCCGGCGATCGCGTCCACCGGGCCGAGCCAGGACAACCGGCGCAGCGACAGCACCACCGCACCGGTCACCCCGACCGGAACGGCACCGCCGACCAGCCCGGTGTTCCCGCCCTGCGGCACGATCGGCGCGCCGATAGCGGCACACGCGACCACGACCCGGGACACCTGGTCGGCCGAACCGGGGCGCACCACCAGCCTGGCCGCACCCCGCCAGCGCCCGGTCCAGTCCACTTCGTACGGTGCGGTGAGGTCCGGTTCGAGCAGCACGTGCGATTCGCCGACGATGCTCGTCAGCCGGGCGGCAAACTGATCCACGCTCATCCCCGTTCGGTCTCGGCTCGCGCCGTGTGCGCCGGTTGGCCTACCGCCATCAGGTCCGGGCGGTGAGCACCACGACCAGCACGAGCACCAGGGTGACAGCCGCCCACATGCCGTGCGGCACGCCCGCGCCGGACGAAAGTTCGCCGACGGTCGGGCTGCCGGACACCGCCTGCGGGACAATCGAAGCGGATGCCGCCCGATTGTGCGCACAACGCCGGCCGCGGAGGTAGCCCGTTCGGCCATCTCACCGTAGGGGGTGCCGGCCGGTCGGGGTGCCCGGTCACGCCGCGGGCGGTGGGGCGGCGACGCCGGATAGGCTGAGGTCCGTGCCCGTCCGTATCGGTGTTGTGACATTCCCTGGCAGCCTTGACGATCGGGACGCCGCCCGCGCGGTCCGGGTAGCCGGCGCCGAGCCGGTCCCGCTCTGGCATGCGGACGGCGACCTGCACGGCGTCGACGCGGTCGTGCTCCCCGGTGGTTTCTCCTACGGCGACTACCTGCGGTGTGGCGCGATCGCGCGGTTCGCCCCGGTGCTGGCCGCGGTGGTCGACGGCGCCCGCGGCGGCCTGCCGGTGCTCGGCGTCTGCAACGGGTTCCAGGTGTTGTGCGAGGCGCACCTGCTGCCCGGTGCGCTGATCCGCAACGACGTGCGCCGGTTCGTCTGCCGCGACCAGCCGTTGCGACTGGAGAATGCCGGCACCGCCTGGACCGCCGGCTACCCGGCCGGCGGCGAGTTGGTGATCCCGATAAAGAACGGCGAGGGCGGCTACGTCGCCGACGCCCGAACGCTGGACGAACTGGAGGCGGAGAACCGGGTGGTGGTGCGCTACCGCGGCGACAATCCGAATGGGTCCTATCGGGACATTGCCGGGATCTGCAACGCGGCCGGCAACGTGGTCGGCCTGATGCCGCACCCGGAACACGCGATCGACCCGCTCACCGGCCCCGGCACCGACGGCCTGGGCTTCTTCACCTCGGTCATCGGCCGGCTCACCGGCCGGCTCACCGGCAGCGAGCCGGCGCTGGCGGCCGGGGGCCAGCGGTGACCGCGGATACCGTCGAGAACGCCGCCAGGACTCCGGACGAGCCGCAGCCGTACGCCGACCTCGGCCTCAAGCCGGACGAGTACGCGCGGATCCGGGAGATCCTCGGCCGCCGGCCGACCACTGCCGAACTCGCCATGTATTCGGTGATGTGGAGCGAGCACTGCTCCTACAAGTCCTCGAAGGTCCACTTGCGACAGTTCGCGGACCGGGCGCCGAAGTCCGAGCGGCTGCTCGTCGGCATGGGCGAGAACGCCGGCGTGGTCGACATCGGCGGTGGCTGGGCGGTCACCTTCAAGATCGAGTCGCACAACCACCCGTCCTATGTGGAGCCCTACCAGGGCGCGGCCACCGGGGTCGGCGGCATCGTCCGGGACATCCTGACCATGGGCGCCCGCCCGGTCGCCGTGCTCGACCCGCTCCGGTTCGGCCCGGCCGACGCCCCGGACACCGCCCGGGTGCTGCCCGGCGTCATCGCCGGCATCGGCGGCTACGGCAACTGCCTCGGCCTGCCCACGGTCGGCGGCGAGGTCGTGTTCGACCCGACCTACGCCGGCAACCCGCTGGTGAACGCACTCTGCGTGGGCGTGCTGCGGGCGGACGGGATCAAGCTCGCCCAGGCCAGCGGCGCCGGCAACAAGGTCATCCTGTTCGGCGCCAAGACCGGCCGGGACGGTATCGGCGGCGTCTCCGTGCTGGCCTCCGCGACGTTCGCCGGCGACGACTCGGCCGGCTCGGCCCGCCGTCCGTCCGTCCAGGTCGGCGACCCGTTCGCGGAGAAGGTACTGATCGAGTGCTGCCTCGAACTGTACGAGCGCGACCTGGTCACCGGCATCCAGGACCTCGGCGGCGCCGGCTTGTCCTGCGCGACCACCGAACTGGCCAGCGCCGGCGACGGCGGCATGCGGATCGACCTGACCGTGGTACCGCTGCGCGAGCCGTCCATGGCGCCGGAGGAGGTGCTGGCCAGCGAGTCGCAGGAGCGCATGTGCGCGGTGGTCGAGCCATCCAAAGTGGACGAGTTCCTCGCCGTCTGCGCCAAGTGGGACGTGCTCGCCACCGTGCTGGGCGAGGTCACCGAGACCGGCCGGCTGGAGATCTCCTGGCACGGCGAAGTGATCGTGGACGTCCCGCCGCGCACCGTCGCACACGAGGGCCCGGTCTACGAGCGGCCGATGCGCCGCCCGGCCGACCTCGACCAGCTCCGGGCGTCCACACCGGACGTCCTGACCCGACCGTCCACAGCCGACGAACTGCGGGCCACCCTGCTGCGGCTGGTCGGCTCCCCCAACCTGGCCAGCAAGCGCTGGGTCACCGACCAGTACGACCGGTACGTGCAGGGCAACACCGTGCTCGCCCAGCCAGAGGACGCCGGCCTCATCCGGGTGGACGAGGAGACCGGCCTCGGCGTCGCGGTCAGCACCGACGGCAACGGCCGCTACACCCGGCTCGACCCGTACGCCGGCGCACAGCTCGCGCTGGCGGAGGCCTACCGGAACGTCGCCGCCACCGGCGCCACCCCGATCGCGGTCACCAACTGCCTCAACTTCGGCAGCCCGGAAGACCCCGAGGTGATGTGGCAGTTCGCCGAAGCGGTCCGCGGCCTGGCCGACGGCTGCGCCAGCCTCGGCACCCCGGTCACCGGCGGCAACGTCAGCTTCTACAACTCCACCGGCAGCGTCGCGATCAACCCGACCCCGATCGTCGGCGTGCTCGGCGTGCACCCGGACGTCGCCCGACGCACCCCGATCGGATTCCCGGCCAGCGGCGCAGTGCTGCTGCTCGGCGAGACCCGGGACGAATTCGGCGGTTCCGAATGGGCGCACGCCATCCACGGCCACCTCGGCGGCCAGCCGCCGGCCGTCGACCTCGACCGCGAGCGCGCCCTCGCCGACGTGCTCGTCAGCGGCGCCCGGCAGGGGCTGCTGGCAGCCGCCCACGATGTGTCCGACGGTGGCCTGGCGCTGACCCTGGTCGAATCCTGCCTGCGCGGCGGCACCGGCGCCACGATCGACGTCGGCACCGCGCCGTTCGTCGCGCTGTACGCCGAATCCGCCGGCCGGGCCGTCGTCGCCGTCGCCGAGTCCGACCTGGACGCGGTCACCGAACTGGCCACAGTGCACGGTGTGCCGTGCGCCCGGATCGGCACCCTCACCGGCGGCGGCAGCCTCACGGTGACCGGGCTCGGTGACATCCCGCTGGCCGACCTGCGGGCCGCGCACGAGGCCACCCTGCCGGGCCTGTTCGACTGAGCAGCGCCGTGCCGACCCGAGCGGGCCCGGACCGGGCCCGGACCGCGCTGACCGCCCAGACCAACCTCGTCGCCGGCTGGCTCGACACCCTGGACGACGCCGCCTGGGCCGCCCCGTCCGTGCTGCCCGGCTGGAGCGTGACCGTCCTGATCGGACACATCGT
>Ga0307499_10000351_pt1 | contig 16598 bp, 13 predicted proteins | sample 13_S_MG_FD_201363 | JGI IMG/M metagenome (GOLD analysis project Ga0307499, IMG submission 201363) | Soil microbial communities from Populus trichocarpa stands in riparian zone in the Pacific Northwest, United States - 13_S | ecosystem: Environmental > Terrestrial > Soil > Riparian zone > Trees... | reverse complement strand
ACGTTCGGCCGGCGCACGTTCGCCATCGGGGGCAACGCCGAGGCGGCCCGGCTGGCCGGCATCGACATCCGCCGGCACACCGCGCTGTTGTATGTCCTGTCCGGACTCTGCTGCGGTATCGCGGCCATCATGATCATGGCGCGGACCACCACCGGCAGCAGCACCCACGGCGACCTCTACGAGCTGGACGCGATCGCCGCGGTGATCATCGGTGGCACCCTGCTCACCGGTGGCCGCGGCACGCTGGTCGGCTCGATCCTCGGTGTGCTGGTGTTCACCACGATCACCAACCTGTTCGTGCAGAACAACCTGCCGACCGAGGTGCAGAACATCGCGAAGGGTCTGATCATCATCGCCGCTGTGCTGCTGCAGCGCAGGGGCAAGGCGGCCGCCACGTAGCCCGGTCCGGTGGGGTCCGGCTGGCGCGGCCCGACCCCGCCGCCGCTGCTGACGCGCTCATCTCTGGGAAAACGTCCGGGTCCCGGGGTCGGGATCTGCTGTCCACAAAGGAGTGTTTCATGACCGAAGTACGCTCTTCCGGGTTCAACCGGCGGAGCTTCCTCGCTGGCGGCGCCACCCTGGGTGCCGGCGCGCTGCTCGCCGGCTGCACCAGCAACGATGCGGCCAGCCCGAGCACCACCAACAACAATGCCGCCGCGCCGGTCGGCGACAACGCCAAGCCGGGCAAGACCGTCACGATCGGGTTCTCCGCGCCGCAGGCCGACCACGGCTGGATCGCCGCGATCACGAAGAACGCGCAGGCCGAGGCGGGCAAGTTCTCGGATGTGAAGTTCGAGCCGGTCGAGGCCACCAACGACGTCACCAAGCAGATCTCCTCGGTGGAGACGCTGATCGACAAGAAGGTGGACGCGCTGGTGATCCTGCCGTTCGACGGCAAGGCGCTGACCGCGGTGGCGAAGAAGGCGATGGATGCCGGCATCCCGGTGGTCAACCTGGACCGGATCTTCGACACCCCGCAGGCGTACCGGACGTGGATCGGCGGCGACAACTACGGCATGGGCCAGTCCGCCGGCAACTACATCGGCAGCAAGCTCAAGGCGGCCGGCACCAGCAACCCGGTCATCGCCGAGGTGGCCGGCATCGACAGCCTGCAGCTCACCCAGGACCGCAGCCGCGGGTTCAAGGAGGCGCTGGCCAAGTACGGCTTCTCGATCAAGGCCCGCCAGGCGGCCCAGTTCACGGTCGAGTCCGGCCAGCAGGTGATGGCGAACATCCTGCAGGCCAATCCCAAGCTGGACGCGGTCTGGAACCACGACGATGACCAGGGCGTCGGCGTGCTCGCCGCGATCAACCAGGCGAACCGCAAGGAGTTCTTCATGGTCGGCGGGGCCGGCTCGGCGAACGCGATGCGGCTGATCAAGGCCGACAGCGGCGTGCTGAAGTGCACGGTCACGTACAGCCCGAGCATGTCGTCGTCGGCGATCTCGCTGGCCCGGCTGATCGCGCAGGGCAAGGGTTTCAGCGACCTGGTGGAGCGGGAGGTGCCCTCGTTCATCGTGCTGGCTTCGGCCACGATCACGAAGGAGAACGTGGACCAGTACCTGCCGCTCGGATTCGAGTCCTGAGAGGGAATCTCGTGACCACACAGGACACCAACTCCGACCTGCCCGTACTCGGCGTGGGGCTGATCGGCTACGCGTTCATGGGGGCGGCCCACTCACAGGCCTGGCGTACCGCCGGACGATTCTTCGACCTGCCGATGCGGGTGCACATGAATGTCCTGTGTGGACGGAGCCGGGAGGGGGTACGGGTTGCCGCCTCCCGGCTCGGCTGGGCGGACACGCTGACGGACTGGAAAGACGTGCTCAAGCGGGACGACGTGCAGCTGATGGACATCTGCACGCCCGGGTCCAGCCACGCCGAGATCGCCATCGCGGCGCTGGAGGCGGGCAAGCACGTGCTGTGCGAGAAACCACTGGCGAACACGGTGTCCGAGGCACGGGCGATGGCGCGCGCGGCGGCGGTGGCGGCACAGCGCGGCGTGCGGTCCACGGTCGGCTTCAACTACCGGCGGGTACCGGCCGCCACGTTGGCCCGGCAGCTCGTGGCCGCCGGCCGGCTCGGCGTGATCCGGCACGTCCGCGCGCAGTACCTGCAGGACTGGATCGTCGACCCGGAGTTCCCGCTGGTCTGGCGGCTGCGCGGGGAGGAGGCCGGAAGTGGTGCGTTGGGCGATATCGGTGCGCATATCATCGACCTGACCCAGTTCATCACCGGGCAACGGATCACCGGCGTCTGCGGCATGACCGAGACGTTCGTGAAGCGCCGCCCGCTGCCGGACGCCTCGCGCGGCCTGTCCGCTTCGGCGTCCGGGGGCGGCGAGGTGGAGACCGGCGAGGTCACCGTCGACGACGCCGCGTTGTTCCTGGCCCGACTGGACGGCGGCGGCCTGGCGAGCTACGAGGCGACCCGGTTCGCCACCGGCCGGAAGAACGGCCTGCGGGTGGAGGTGAACGGTGAGCGCGGCAGCCTGTTCTTCGACCTGGAGCGGATGAACGAGCTCGAGTTCTACGACGCCACCGACGACGCGGAGGTCCAGGGGTTCCGGCGGATCCTGGTCACCGAGCCGAGCCATCCGTACCTTTCGGCGTGGTGGCCGCCCGGTCACCTGCTCGGCTACGAACACTCGTTCACCCACGAAATCAAGGATCTGGTGGAAGCGGTCGCGGCGGGCAACGACCCGACTCCGTCCTTCGCCGATGGCCTGCAGGTCCAGCAGGTGCTGGACGCGGTGGCCCGCAGCGCCGCCGACCGTGGCTGCTGGACGCCGGTGGACGCGGACGACTGAGGAGCCGATGCGGGGGAGCTCAAGCCGGTGGGGTGGGGACGGTGCCGCCGACCCGTCCCCACCCTGCCCTACCCCATGTCGTCCTTAGCGGAGGGAGAAGGCCGATGGCCGGTCGGGTCGGGGTCTGGCTGATCGGTGCCCGTGGGTCGGTCGCGACGACGGCGGTATTCGGAGCGGGGGCACTGCGGGCGGGGCTGATCCCACCGGTGGGCTGCGTCGGCGAGCTCCCCGACATCGCCCGGGCCGGCCTGCCGGGGTACGCCGACCTGGTGTTCGGCGGGCACGACGTGACCGACTGTCCACTGGAGAAGCGGGCCGAGCAGCTGACCGACGGCGGGGTGCTGCCGCACGGCGTGCTGCCCAGCCTGCGGGCCGACCTGCAGGCGGCCGAAGCGGAGATCCGCCCCGGTTACGACGGCGGCGCCGAGCGGTCCCAGCGGGCCGCCGCGGCGGCGCTGGCCGCCGACCTGGTGGACTTCCGCGCCCGGTCCGAAGTGGACCGGGTGGTGGTGGTCGACGTCGCGTCCACCGAGCGGCGATCCGAGCCGCACCCGGCCACCGCCTCGCTCGCCGCGCTGGAAGCCGCGCTGGACGCGGGCGAGCCGGCGCTGCCGCTCAGCGCGGTGTACGCGTACGCGGCGCTGTCGGCCGGCTGCCCGTTCGTCGACTTCACCCCGTCGGTCGGCGTCCGGCTGCCGGCGCTGGCCGAACTCGCCGAGGCCAACAGGTTGCCCTGGGCCGGCAACGACGGCAAGACCGGTGAGACGCTGGTGAAGGCGGCGCTGGCGCCGATGTTCGCGTCCCGGGCGCTGCGGGTCCGGTCCTGGGCCGGCACCAACCTGCTCGGCGGCGGCGACGGCGCCAACCTGGCCGACCCGGCCGCGGCGGCCAGCAAACTGGCCTCCAAGAGCCGGGTACTGTCCACTGTGCTCGGTCACGAACTGGTCGAGCCGCTGCACATCGACTACGTGCCCGACCTGGGTGACTGGAAGACCGCGTGGGATCACGTCTCCTTCTCCGGCTTCCTCGGTGTCCGGATGTCGCTGCAGTTCACCTGGCAGGGCTGTGATTCGGCGCTGGCCGCGCCGCTGGTGCTGGACCTGGCCCGGCTGATCGCCCGGGCCCACGAGATCGGCGAGGTCGGCCCGATCGGCGCGTTCGGCTACTTCTTCAAGGACCCGGTCGGCACCGACGAGCACCGGCTGGAGGCACAGTTCGACGCGCTGCGCGCCTGGGCCGATCGGGCCTCGCGGGCCGAGCCGGCCGGCGCGGCATGACCCGCGCCGGCGCCGACCGTCCGACCGGGCTGGCCGGGGGCTCAGTCGGGTCGACGCGGCCGGCCGGACCGGCTGGGCCGGTCTGGCCGGGGTGGCGGCCGGTCGCCGAGCTGGTCCGGCTGCCGGCGGTGCTCTCGGTGCCGGGCGACGTGCTGGTCGGAGCGGCCAGCGCCGGCTGGCCGTTCGGCCGGCGGACGCTCGGCCTGGCCGCCGCGTCCGGCTGCCTGTACTGGGCCGGGATGGCCCTCAACGACTGGGCCGACCGGGACGAGGACGCGGTCGACCGGCCCGGCCGGCCGATCCCGTCCGGGCGGGTCCGGCCGGGCTTCGCGCTCGGCCTGGCAAGCGGGCTCACCGCCGCCGGGGTCACCCTGGCGGCGGTGAGCGGCGGCCGGCGGGCGCTGCGGGTGGCGGCGCCGCTGGCCGGCACGATCTGGGCCTACGACCTGGGCGCCAAGGCCACCCGGGCCGGACCGCTGGTGATGGCGGCGGCACGCGGGCTGGACGTGCTGCTCGGCGCCGGCGGCCGGGTCTCCGCCTGGCCGGCGGCGGGCACGGTGGCCGGACACATCGCGGCGGTCACCACACTGTCCAGAGTGGAGACGACCGGCGGCCCGGCGGCGGCCCGGGCGGCCCGGGCGGCGCTGGCCGGCACCGCGCTGGTCACCGCGGCCAGCCTGGCGGTGGCCCGACGAAAGTCCACTGTGGACGGTCGGCTGCCGGCCGGCCTGCTGGCCGGCTACCCGGCCGCGGTCAGCGGCGCGCAACTGGCCGCGGCCCGGGATCCCAGCCCGGCCACCGTGCAGCGCGCCGTCGGAGCCGGCATCCTCGGGCTGATCCCGCTGCAGGCCGGGCTGCTGGCCGCGGCCGGCAGCCCGCGGCTGGGTGGTGCGCTCGGCACGCTCTGGCCGTTGGCCCGCCGGCTGTCCCGGCGGATGAGCCCGACATGACCGCCGGCGTGGCGGATGGACCCGGCCGGCTGCGGTTCGGCTATGGCACCAACGGGATGACCGACCACCGGCTGACCGACGCGCTGGGGCTGCTCGCCGACGTCGGCTACGACGGGGTCGCGCTCACCCTCGACCATATGCACCTCGATCCGTACGCCGAGGATCTGGCCACCCAGGTCGGTGCGGTGGGCCGCCGGCTGGACCAGCTCGGGCTGGCCGTGGTGATCGAGACCGGCGCCCGGTACGTGCTGGACCCGGGGCGCAAGCACCGGCCCACGCTGCTGGACGAACCCGGCCGGGACCGCCGTCTCGACCTGCTCCGCCGGGCGATAGCGATCGGCGCCGATCTCGGCGCGGAGGCGGTCTCGTTCTGGGCCGGCGTGCTGCCGTCCACCGTGCCGGCCGGGACCGGTTGGAAGCGGCTGATCGCCGGCTGCGTCGAGCTGACCGAACTGGCGGCCGAGCGCGGCGTCCGGCTCGCGTTCGAGCCGGAGCCGGGCATGCTGGTCGAGACGATCGGCAGCTACCAGCGGCTGGCCGGCCAGGTCGGCGGGCCGCAGCGCCTCGGCCTGACTCTCGACATCGGACACTGCCGCTGCCTGGAACCCGAGCCGGAGGCCGACTGCGTGCGCCGGGCCGGCGACTGGCTCGCGAACGTCCAGATCGACGACATGCGCCGGGGCGTGCACGAGCACCTGCCGTTCGGCGACGGCGAGGTCGACCTGCCCGCGGTGCTGGCCGCACTGCGCGAGGTCGGCTACCCCGGACTGGTCTCGGTGGAGCTGCCCCGGCACAGCCACGCCGCCGCCACGCTGGCCGAGCAGTCGCTGCGCGCGCTGCGCGCGGCGGCCGCCACCGAAAAGACCGGGAGCGAGGTGCCAGCGCGGTGATTGGGTCCACATCGGACAACGACCCGACCGCGGTGCTGGATGGGCTGCTCGGCCCGGACGCGGCGGCCTGGCTGGCGGGCGCAGCCGCTGCCGCCGGGGACCGGCGGGCGCTGCTGCGCGCGTTCCCGGCGGTGGGCCGCCGGCTCGGCCGCGGCCCGCTGCCCGGGCCGGGCGGTGCTGGCAGCGCTGGTTCTGCTGCTGCCGGGCTGCACGAGTGGACAGTCGATGATGCCGGCCGGGCCCGGCTGCTGCGGGCGGCCGCAGCCGGTACCGACCCGACCGCCCTGGCCGCGTTGCTGGACCAGCTCTACCAGCACGGCGACGCGGCCGAGCGGCGCGGAGTGCTGCGGGCGCTGGACCTGCTGCCTGCGGGCGCCGGGGGCCTGCCGCTGATCCGGGATGCGCTGCGCACGAACGATGTGCGGCTGGTGGCCGCCGCGGTGGCCGGTCGCTGTGCCGCCCGCGAGCTGCCCGATGCGGAGTTCGATCAGGCGGTGCTGAAGTGTCTGTTCGTCGGCGTCCCACTGGCCGGGATCGCGGCGCTGCCGGACCGGGACAGCCCGCGGCTGGCCCGGATGGTCGCCGACTTCGCCCGGGAGCGGATCGCCGCCGGCCGGGACGTCCCGCCCGACGCATGGCTGGTGCTGGCCCGGTACCCCGGTGTGGCCGCCGGCCTCGCCCCGTCCCCCGATCCGGCCGCCACCGAGGAGGACTGATGCACCTGTTCGACCCGCACATCCACATGACGTCCCGGACCACCGACGACTACGAGCGGATGTACGCCGCGGGCATCCGCGCGATCTGCGAGCCGGCGTTCTGGCTGGGCCAGCCGCGCACCAGCGTCGGCAGCTTCCTCGACTACTTCGACGGCCTGGTCGGCTGGGAGCGGTTCCGGGCCGGCCAGTTCGGCATCGTGCACCACTGCGCCATCGCGCTGAACCCCAAGGAGGCGAACGACCCGCGGCTGCGCGACGTGCTCGACATGCTGCCGCACTATCTGGAGAAGGACGGCGTGGTCGCGGTCGGCGAGGTCGGCTACGACAGCATGACCCCGGCCGAGGACGAGGTGTTCACCGCCCAGCTGCAGCTGGCGATCGACCATGACCTGCCGGTGCTGGTGCACACCCCGCACCGGGACAAGCTGGCCGGCACCAAACGCACCCTGGACGTGGTGCGTGAATCCGGCATCTCTCCCGGCCGGGTACTGGTCGACCACCTGAACGAGCTGACCGCCCCGGTGGTCGCGGAGTCCGGCTGCTGGCTGGCGTTCTCGGTCTACCCGGACACCAAGATGGACGAGCAGCGCACGGTGACCATCCTGCGCGAGCTCGGCATCGAGCGGATGCTGGTCAACTCGGCGGCCGACTGGGGCCGCAGCGATCCACTGAAGACGGCGCTGACGGCGGCGGCGATGCGGGCCGGCGGCTTCACCGAGCTGCAGGTGGAGCGGGTCTGCTGGCACAATCCGATCGCCTTCTACGGCCAGAGTGGACGGTTGCTGCTGGACGGCGGAGCGCCCGAGCCCGACCAGGCCGCCACGTTCGCCGGCAACTCGGTAATGCGCGGCGCCCGACCGGAGCGGTGACGGTGCGCTTCCGGCATCGCGACGGCACGCTCGTCCACGTCGCCTACTGCACGAACGTCCACCCGGCCGAGACACTGAGCGGTGTGTTGGCCCAGCTGGACCGGTACGCGGTGCCGATCCGGGCGGAGCTCGGCACGTCCCGGCTCGGCCTGGGTCTGTGGCTGGCCGCCGATGTGGTGGCCGAACTGGTCGACGACCCGACCGCTGTCGCCCGGCTGGGTACCGCGCTGGCCGACCGCGGCCTGGAGGTCGTCACCTTCAACGGCTTCCCGTACCGCGGCTTCCATGACGAGGTGGTGAAGGGCGCGGTCTACCGTCCGGATTGGACGACCGGGGCGCGGCTGGCCTACACCCTGAACCTCGCGGCGTTGCTGGCGGCGTTGCTGCCGGCCGACGCGGCCGGCGGCAGCATCTCCACCCTGCCGCTGGCCTGGCGGACCCCCTGGGCGGCCGCCCAGCGGCAGCAGGTGGCCGCCCGGCTGGCCGAACTGGCCGCCGGGCTGGCCGGGCAGGCGGAGCGCAGCGGCCGGCCGGTCCGGGTCGGGTTCGAGCCGGAACCGGGCTGCGTGGTGGAGAACACCACTCAGGCGGCGGCCAACCTGTCCGAAGTGGACACCCAGTGGCTGGGCCTCTGCCTGGACGCCTGCCACCTGGCGGTCGGGTTCGAGGAACCGGCCGCCGCGCTGGCCCGGCTGGACGCCGCCGGCCTGCCGGTGGTCAAGGCGCAGGCGTCCTGCGCGCTGCAGGTGGACGATCCCAGCGATCCGGACACCCGCAAGCTGCTGGCCGAGTTCGTCGAGCCGCGGTTCCTGCACCAGGCCCGCGCCGACACCGGCGCCGGCGCACCGTCCGGAGTGGACGATCTGGATCAGGCGCTGGCCGGCGGCCTGCCGGACAGCGACCCGTGGCGGGTGCACTTCCATGTCCCGCTGCACGCGCCGGCCGCCGCCCCGCTGGCCAGCACCCAGCTGGTGCTCCGGGACACGCTGCGCGAGCTGCTCGGCGGCGCGACCGCCCGCACCGCACACGTCGAGGTGGAGACGTACACCTGGCGGGTGCTGCCGCCGGCGGCCCGTCCGGACACCGACGCGGACCTGGTCAGCGGCATCGCCGCCGAGCTGTCCTGGACCAGGGACCGCCTGCTCGACCTCGGCCTGACCCAGGAGGAACCCGGATGACGAACCCCGGCAGGACGACCCGACCGGTCGTGGTGCTCGACGTGGTGGGGCTGACCCCGCGGCAGCTACGGCAGATGCCACGGCTGTCCGCATTTGCCGCCGCCGGCGCGCGGGCCCGGCTGGATCCGTCGTTCCCGGCGGTGACCTGCACTGTGCAGTCCTCGATCCTGACCGGGCTGGAACCGCGCGACCACGGCATCGTCGGCAACGGCTGGTACTTCCGGGATCTCGGCGAGGTGCTGTTCTGGCGCCAGCACAACGGGCTGGTGCAGGGGGAGAAGGTGTGGGACGCGGCCCGCCGGGCCGACCCCGGGTACACGGTCGCGAACCTGTGCTGGTGGTACGCGATGGGTGCGGCCACCGATCTGACGCTGACCCCGCGGCCGATCTACCACGCCGATGGCCGCAAGTCGCCGGACTGCTACACCGTGCCCGCGGCACTGCACACCCGGCTCACCCGCGAGCTCGGCACGTTCCCGCTGTTCTCGTACTGGGGGCCGGGCGCCGGGATCGCCTCGTCCCGCTGGATCGCCGCCGCCGCCCGGCAGGTGCTGCGCGCCGACCGGCCGGACCTGACCCTGGTCTACCTGCCGCACCTGGACTACGACCTGCAGCGGTTCGGGCCGGCCAGCCCGGAGGCCGGCCGGGCCGCCCGCGAGCTGGACGAGGTGCTCGCTCCGCTGTTGACCGCGGCCAGCCAGGCCGGCGCGACCGTGGTGGTGCTCAGCGAGTACGGCATCACGCCGGTGTCCCGGCCGGTGCCGGTGAACCGGGTGCTGCGGCGCGAGGGCCTGCTGAGCGTGCACGAGCAGGCCGGGATGGAGTACCTGGACCCGTGGACGTCGCGGGCGTTCGCGGTGGTCGACCACCAGGTCGCGCACGTCTACGTCGCCGATCCGTCCGATGTGGACAGCGTCCGGTCGCTGCTGGCGGGCCAGCCCGGCGTGGCCGAGGTGCTGGACGGCCCGGGCAAGGCCCGGTACGGCCTGGATCACGAGCGGGCCGGTGACCTGGTGCTGCTCGCCGAGCCGGATTCCTGGTTCACCTACTACTACTGGCTGGACGACGCGCACGCCCCGGATTTCGCCCGGACCGTGGAGATCCACCGCAAGCCGGGCTACGACCCGGCCGAGTTGTTCCTCGACCCGGCGGACCGGTTCGTCAAGGCGCGAGCCGCGACCGCGCTGGCCCGCAAGGCGGTCGGGCTGCGCTACACCCTCTCGGTGGTGCCGCTGAACGGCTCGATGGTGCGCGGCTCACACGGCCTGCCGCCCACCGATGCCGAAGACGCCCCGGTGCTGCTGACCTCCGCGCCGGATGCGATCGGCGCCGACCGGATCGCCGCCACCGACGTCAAGAGCCTGCTGCTTCGCCTGGCCGAGGTCGAGCCGGCGGCGGCACACCCACGTACCGCTGGAGACTGAGTCCAAGGAGGACACTCATGCCCCGTCCCGTCACCCTGTTCACCGGCCAGTGGGCCGACCTGCCGTTCGAGGAGATGTGCCGGCTGGCCGCCGATTGGGGCTACGACGGCCTGGAGATCGCCTGCTGGGGCGATCATTTCGAGGTGGACAAGGCACTCGCCGATGACTCCTATGTGGACGGTCGGCGGGCGGTGCTGGCCAAGTACGACCTGAAGGTGTGGGCGGTCTCCAACCACCTGGTCGGCCAGGCGGTCTGCGATGACCCGATCGATGAGCGGCACCGCGGCATCCTGCCCGGCCGGATCTGGGGTGACGGCGAACCGGAGGGCGTCCGGCAGCGTGCGGCCGAGGAGATGAAGGACACCGCGCGGGCCGCCGCCAAGCTCGGCGTCAAGACCGTCATCGGCTTCACCGGCTCGGCGATCTGGAAGACCGTCGCGATGTTCCCGCCGGTGCCCGAGTCGATGATCGAGGCCGGGTACGCCGACTTCGCCGACCGGTGGAACCCGATCCTGGACGTGTTCGACGAGGTCGGCGTCCGGTTCGCGCACGAGGTGCACCCGAGCGAGATCGCGTACGACTACTGGACCACGGTCCGCACGCTGGAGGCGATCGGGCACCGACCGGCGTTCGGGCTGAACTGGGATCCCAGCCACTTCGTCTGGCAGGACCTTGACCCGGTCGGGTTCATGTGGGATTTCCGGGATCGGATCTACCATGTCGACTGCAAGGACGCCAAGCGTCGGGTCGGCAACGGCCGGAACGGGCGGCTGTCCTCGCACCTGCCCTGGGCCGACCTGCGCCGCGGCTGGGACTTCGTCTCGACCGGGCACGGCGACGTGCCCTGGGAGGACAGCTTCCGGATGCTCAACACGATCGGTTACGACGGCCCGATCTCGATCGAGTGGGAGGACGCCGGGATGGATCGGCTGATCGGCGCGCCCGAGGCGCTCGCCTTCATCCGCAAGCTGGTGGCGATCGAGCCGCCGGCGGCCGCGTTCGACGCGGCCTTCTCCTCCCAGACCTGATGTGCCGGACCTGATGACCGGATCGCCCTCCGCATCGCTGGTGGCCGGGGTGGACTGCTCGACGCAGTCCACCAAGGTCGTGGTCTGCGCCGCGGACACCGGCGAGGTACTGCGTACCGGCAGCGCCCCGCACCCGGACGCCACCGAGGTGGCGCCGGCGGTCTGGTGGGCCGCGTTCGAGGCTGCCGCCGCCGGCCTGCTCGACGGGGTGTCCGCGATCGCGGTCGGCGGCCAGCAGCACGGGCTGGTCACCCTGGACGAGGGCGGCGCGGTGGTCCGGCCGGCGCTGCTCTGGAACGACACCCGGTCCGCCGCTGCCGCCGCCGAGTTGGTCACCGAGCTCGGCGGCCCGGCGGCGTGGGCCAGCGCGATCGGCTCGGTACCGGTGGCCAGTTTCACCGTGACCAAGCTGCGCTGGCTGGCCGAGCACGAGCCGGAGCTGGCCGCCCGCGCGGTGCGGGTGCAGCTGCCGCACGACTGGCTCACCGCCCAGCTGGCCGCGCCGGGCAGCCCGGCCGCGACCACCGGGGTGACCGACCGCGGCGACGCGTCCGGTACCGGCTACTGGTCGCCGGCCACCGGCGGGTACCGGCCCGACCTGCTCCGGCTGGCGTTCGGCCGCGAGCTCGCGGTGCCCCGGGTGGCCGCGCCGGCCGAGCCGGTCGGCGAGACCAAGGCCGGCCAGGTGCTCGGCGCCGGCACCGGCGACAACATGGCGGCCGGGTTCGGCCTCGGCGCGGTCACCGGCGACGTGGTCGTCTCGATCGGCACCAGCGGCACGGTGTTCGCGGTCAGCCGCACCCCGACCGCGGATGCTTCCGGGATCGTGGCCGGCTTCGCCGACGCCACCGGGCACTTCCTGCCGCTGGTATGCACGCTGAACGCCGCCCGGGTGCTGTCCACAGTGGCCGGCCTGCTCGGCGTCTCACTGTCCGAACTGGACCGGCTGGCACTGTCCACTCCGGACTCCGGTGGCCTGGTGCTGTTGCCCTACCTGGACGGTGAGCGCACCCCGGACCTGCCGCACGCCAAGGGCCTGCTGCACGGGCTGACCCGGGCGAACGCGACCCCGGCCAGGCTGGCCCGGGCCGCGGTCGAGGGGTTGCTCTGTGGGCTGGCCGACGGCATCGACGCGCTGCGCGCCGAGGGGGTCGAGGTCCGGCGGGCGCTGCTCATCGGCGGCGGTGCCCGATCGGCCGCGGTGCAGGCGCTCGCGCCGGCCGTGCTCGGGGTGCCGGTGCTGCTGCCCGAGCCGGCCGAGTACGTCGCCCTCGGCGCCGCCCGGCAGGCGGCGTGGGCGCTGGCCACCGCCGGTGGGACGGCCGGCGGCCGGGGGGACGGCGGCCCGCCGGCCTGGTCGGTTCCGGCCGGGGTGCTGCCGGCGGTGGAGCCGGCGATCGCGGTGCGGGAGGCGTACGCGGCCACCCTGGCCGGCGCCGGCCCGCTGCTCGACGCCTGATCGGATTTCCGAAAGGTTTCCTCATTTAGGGAGCAATCTTTCGGTGATCCGACTCCTTCTTCGCGTGTCAAAACGGTTACTACACCGGTTCAGGCCGCAAGCCACGGACAAGTTGCCGGCAATCTCTTGCCAAGTCGGCCCTGTCGTGCCATTAATTTGTCGGGCCAACCGACAAACTGAAGGAGCCCGGTCGATGACGTCGCAGTCAGCCGCCACCCCCGCGCTGCCGGCGGATCAGGCGACCGTGCGGCGCAGCAACCTGGCGCTGGTGCTCGGCCGGCTGCGGGAGGCCGGGCCGCGGTCGCGGGCCGATCTCGCCACCGAGACCAAGCTGAACAAGGCGACGGTGTCCAGCCTGGTGGCGGAGCTGACCACCCGCGGGCTGGTCCGGGAGACCGGGATCCGCTCGGACGGGGCGGTCGGCCGGCCGGCCCGCATCCTGGCCGTGGACGGCGCCACCGTCGGCACCCTCGGCCTGGAGGCCAACGCCGACTACGTCGCCGCGCACGGCACCGATCTCGCCGGCCGGGTGCTGGTGAACCGGCGGGACAGCGTCGACCTGATGGGCGCCAGCGCGGACCAGGCGCTGGGCCGGCTGACCAGCCTGGCCGCCGACTCGCTGGACGCGATGGCCGCTGCCGGCGCCCGGGTCGCCGGCATCGGCGTCGCCATCCCCGGCCTGGTCGACGCCGCCGACGGCACCGTGCTGTTCGCGCCGAACCTGGGCTGGCGGAACGTGCCGGTGGCGGCCCGGCTGGCGTCCGCGCTGCGGCTGGACCCGGCGATCGGCGTGCTCGTCGACAACGACGCGAACCTGTCCGCGCTGGCCGAGTACCGGCTGGGCAGTGAGGCCGGCACCGCGGACCTGGTGTACCTGACCGGCGAGGTCGGCGTCGGCGGCGGCGTGCTGGTGGACGGCCGGCTGCTGCGCGGCTCGGCCGGGTTCGGCGGCGAGGTCGGGCACATGGCGGTCGACCCGGCCAGCGGCGTGCTGTGCGGCTGCGGGCGGATCGGCTGCTGGGAGACCAAGGTCGGGCTGGCCGCGCTGGTCCGCCAGGCGATGCCGGATTCCCCTTACCGGATAGGTGCTCCGGTGCGTGACCCGGAGGACCGGGTGGCCGAGATCCTGGAGCGGGCCCGGGCCGGCGACCCGCGGACCCTGAACACGCTTGAAGAGATCGGCCGCTGGCTCGGCATCGGCGCGTCGATCCTGGTCAACATCGTGAACCCGAAGGCAATTGTGCTCGGCGGCTACTTCGTCCCGCTCTGGCTCTACCTGGTCGACGCGGCCGAGCGGGAACTGGCCCGGCACGCGATCGCCCCGGTCGGCGGCGCGGCGGGCTACCTGAACGGGGCAGCGGGGGAGGCGGCGCGGCAGGTCCGGATGGTCCCGTCCGCGCTGGGCTTCACCGCGGCGGTGCGCGGCGGCGCCGCAGTCGCGATCGACGCAGTATTCGCCGATCCCACCAGAGTGGACGGCGATCGGTCGCGTGTGGACACATCAGCGCACCACCAGGAGAGCGAGGTAGCAGTATGACGTACGTACCGCAGCGGGAAGACCGGTTCACCTTCGGGTTGTGGACGGTCGGCTGGCTCGGCCGGGACCCGTTCGGCGATGCGAGCCGGCCGGTGCTGGACCCGGTGGAGAGCGTGCACCGGCTGTCGGACCTCGGGGCGTACGGCGTCACCTTCCACGACGACGACCTGATCCCGTTCGGCGCCAGCAACACCGAGCGCGAACAGCACATCAAGCGCTTCCGCGCCGCGCTCGACGAGACCGGCATGGCGGTGCCGATGGCGACCACCAACCTGTTCACCCACCCGGTCTTCAAGGACGGCGCACTCACCGCGAACGACCGCGACATCCGCCGGTTCGCGCTGGCGAAGGTGCTGCGCAACGTCGACCTCGCGGTCGAGCTCGGCGCCCGCACCTACGTCTGCTGGGGCGGCCGGGAGGGCGCGGAGACCGACGCGGGCAAGGATCTCTACGCCGCGCTGGACCGCTACCGCGAGGGCATCAACGCGGTCTGCGAGTACATCATCGACCACGGCTACGACCTGCGGCTGGCGCTGGAGCCGAAGCCGAACGAGCCGCGCGGCGACCTGTTCCTGCCCACCGTCGGGCACGCGCTCGGGTTCATCGCCAGCCTCGACCACCCGGAGATGGTCGGCCTCAACCCGGAGGTCGGGCACGAGCAGATGGCCGGGCTGAACTTCGTGCACGGCGTTGCGCAGGCACTGTGGTCCGGGAAGTTGTTCCACATCGACCTCAACGGCCAGCACGGCGTGAAGTACGACCAGGACCTGCGCTTCGGCACCGGCGACGTGAAGAGCGCGTTCTTCCTGGTCGACCTGCTGGAGGGCGCCGGCGGCACCGGGCCACGGTATGAGGGCCCGCGGCACTTCGACTTCAAGCCGCCCCGCACCGAGGACCGCGACGGCGTGTGGGCTTCCGCGGCCGGTTGCATGCGGACCTACCTGATCTTGAAGGAGCGGGCGGCGGCATACCGGGCCGATCCCGAGGTGGCGCAGGCACTGGCCGCCGCCCGGGTCCCCGAGTTGGCCCAGCCGACCCTCGCTCCCGGCGAGACCGTCGCTGACCTGCAGGCCGACATCGCCGGGTTCGACCCGGAAGCGGCCGCGGCCCGCGGCATGCACTACGAGCACCTCGACCAGTTGGCGATGGACCACCTGCTCGGGGCCCGATAGCCCGGGGCCGGACAGCCCGGGACCAGACAGCTCGGACCAGATAGGGGAGTAGCCACCGGCACCACTCCAGCAGGCAACACAGCACAGTCCACATAGAACTGGCGCGACGGCGCGCGCCTCCACGGGGGATGACCTGAGGAGGTTCGACCGTGCGCGCTCGTCCGCGTTCGTTCGGCTGGCGGCTGCTCGCTGCCATGTTCGGGGCGGCGGTGGTGGCCGGCTTATTCCCGGCCACCACCGCGCTCGCCGCACCGGGTGACCCGACGTTCAAGGTCCTCGTCTTCTCCAAGACGACCGGGTTCCGGCACGACAGCATCCCGGCCGGGGTGGCCGCTATCCGGCAACTGGGCCAGGACAACAACTTCACGGTGGACGCCACCGAGGACGCCACCGTCTTCACCGACGCCAACCTGGCCCAGTACAACGCGGTGGTGTTCGTCTCCACCACCGGCGACCCGCTGGACCAGCCGGCCGAGAAGGACGCCTTCCAGCGCTACATCGAGCACGGTGGCGGGTTCGTCGGCGTACACGCGGCATCCGACAGCGGCTACACCTGGCCCTGGTACGGCCAGCTGGTCGGGGCGTACTTCAAGCAGCACCCGGCGATCCAGCCGGCGGTCGTCAAGGTCGAGGACCCGGCGCATCCGTCCACAAAGGACCTGCCGACCACGATGCTGCGGACCGACGAGTGGTACGACTACCAGACCGACCCGCGCGGCAAGGTACACGTGCTGACCTCGCTGGACGAGAAGACCTACAGCGGCGGCACGATGGGGGCCGACCACCCGAACACCTGGTGCCAGGACTTCGACGGCGGCCGATCCTGGTACACCGGGCTGGGCCACACCATCGAGAGCTTCAGCGAGCCCAACTTCCTGCACCTGCTGCTCGGCGGTATCCAGACCGCGGCCGGCGCCGTCCCGGCGGACTGCTCCGCGTCCCAGGACACCAGCTTCCAGAAGGTCACCCTGGACGACAACACGTCCAACCCGATGATGCTGGACGTGGCTCCGGACGGCCGGGTGTTCTACATCGACCGGCTCGGCGACCTGAAGGTGATCAAGCCGACCGGTGGCACCACGCTGGCCGCGCACCTGAACGTCTTCACCGCCAACGAGAGTGGCCTGCTCGGCCTCGCGCTGGACCCGAACTTCGCCAGCACGCACTGGGTCTACCTGTACTACTCACCCAACGGGTCCGATGTAGACAGACTGTCCCGGTTCACGGTCACCGGCGACACGGTCGACCTGAGCAGTGAGAAGGTGGTGCTGTCGGTTCCGGTGCAGCGG
>Ga0307499_10000350_pt1 | contig 16614 bp, 11 predicted proteins | sample 13_S_MG_FD_201363 | JGI IMG/M metagenome (GOLD analysis project Ga0307499, IMG submission 201363) | Soil microbial communities from Populus trichocarpa stands in riparian zone in the Pacific Northwest, United States - 13_S | ecosystem: Environmental > Terrestrial > Soil > Riparian zone > Trees... | reverse complement strand
GGCGACCTGCGGCTGACCGGGGTGACCGTCCCCGGCGAACTGGACGCGGTCTCCCTGGTGGCCCGCCCCGGCGAGGTGCTCGGCCTGGCCGGCCTGGCCGGCGCCGGCCACACCGCGATCCTGGACCTGCTCTGGGGCCGGCTGCGCCCTACCGCCGGCACCATCCGGCTACCGGACGGGACCGGTCGGCCGGCCAGCATGGCCGCGGCCGTCCGGCACGGCGTCGCCTACCTGCCCAGCGACCGCAAGCGGCTCGGCCTGATGCTGGACGCCAGCGTCGGCCAGAACATCACCACGGTCTCCTGGCTGGCCGACCGCCGCGGCGGCACCCTGCTCCGGCCGGCCCGGATGCGGGCCGCCGCCGCCCGCCGGATCGCCGAACTGCGCATCAGAGGCTCCGCCGACGACCCGGTCAGTGCCCTGTCCGGCGGCAACCAGCAGAAGGTCGTCTTCGCCAAGTGGCTGCACGCCGACCCGTCCCTGGTGCTGCTGGACGACCCCACCCGCGGCGTGGACGTGGCCGCCAAGGCCGAGATGCACGCGATCATCCGCCGGCTGGCCGCCGAGGGCCGCACCGTCCTGATCTGCTCCACCGACCTGGCCGAACTGGCCACCGTCTGCGACCGCGTGATCATCCTGCACCGCGGCCGGATCACCGCCGAACACCACGCCCCCGCCCTCTCCGAACCCACCCTCCTACACGCCATCAACACCCCCACCCCGAACTGACCACCACCCGCGGTCTGCGTACCCGCGGGAGTCAGATCCGTTCGGCTCGCAACTCTGAGACGACGTCCGCGACGTCCTGATCGGTGCTTGCCGGCACCGGCTGGATCGCCAACAGCGCGGCGATGCCACCCGGTTCGCTCGCCGGCGTGAGCTGACCGGTGCGGATGAGCTCATCAACCACTGGATCACCGGTGCTCGGCGAGGGGATGGATGCCATCAGACCGGTACGACCTCGATCGGCTGGCTGGCGTGTGCTACGAGGGCGGCCAGGTCGCGTGGATCACTGGTGAGGACGATCGGATCTGGATATCCGCTGGCCACAGCAGCCACGATCGCGTCCGCGGCAGAGATCTTGCCGGCCCGACCGGTGGCGGACCGTAGCCGGGCGGCCTCCCGCGCCTGAAGCTCGGTAACTGGCCTGATCTGGCAGGCCCGCAGTAGCCGGTTGACGTGGAAGTCGCGCCGGTGATCACCGGTGAGCGCCTCCGCCAGGACAACCGCCGGAACCTGCGCCGGCCAGTGGCCCTGGCGACGCAGTCCCAGCAATCGGGCCTGCTGGCCGGCCAGGGCGCTGACGCCGCCGGCATCCAGGATGAGCGTCACGCCGTCCGCGCCTGTGCCGGCCGCCCATGCCTCAACTGGGCCGCCCACGCGTCCGCGGCGGCCAGTTCCTCGGCCGGGACCGGGCCGTGTTCTGCCTCCAACTCGGCGAGGTAGGCGTCCAGCTCAGCGATCTTGGCCAACCGGTTCAACTCTTCTGTCAAAGCCGCGGCAGTGAGCCGGGAGACGTTCAGCCCGGCCTGCCGGGCCTGCTCGATCAACTCGTCCGGAACCGTAATATTCACCCGGGTCATGCGCATACCATACACACTCAGCTCGGCGGCCGCCGCTTCCAATGTGTGACGAAGGCGGTCAGGATCGGGCGGCGGATCGGCTCAGGTAGGGCATCGGTGAACGGGGAGTTCTGGCGTAGGTCGACCGCCCAGTCCGAGCGCGCGGTCATGGCGTCGAGGACCGAATCGAGGCCGGCGGCCAGGGTCTCTTGCCAGCGGTGCAGGCGGTCGGCTGCTGGGCCGTCCGGGATGGTGGCGAGCAGGCGGTCGAGGGTGGTGGTGGCGTTGGCGAGGACGGTCGCCGGGTCGGCGACCAGGGCGCCGGCTACGGCGATATGCAGCCACCGGGCCTGGGCCTGCTCGCGGGTCAGGGTGTCCTCGGGCGCGGTGCCCGCGTCGAGTTCGGCCAGGTAGGCGTCGATCTCGGGGAGGCGGTCCACCTCGTCCGGGGCACCGCCGCCGGGCGCCGTCACGGGGTTCCGCCGGGGGACGCCGTCATGGCCTCAGGAGGCGGCGACGATGGTGGCCAGGTGGTGGGCGATCGCGTCGGCCTGCTCCTGGGTGGGCGCCTCGACCATGACCCGGACGATCTGCTCGGTGCCGGACGGGCGGAGCAGCACCCGGCCGTCGTCGCCGAGGTCGCGCTGGACCGCGGCGACCGCGTCGGTCACCGCCGCCGACTCGGCGACCCGGGCCTTGTCCGCGACCGGGACGTTGAGCAGCACCTGCGGCAGGCGGCGGACCACGGCGGCCAGGTCGGCGAGCGGGACGCCGGTGGCGGCCACCCGGCTGAGCAGTTGCAGCGCGGTCAGGATGCCGTCACCGGTGGTGGCGTGATCGAGGAAGACCACGTGGCCGCTCTGCTCACCGCCGACCGAGAGCCGCCGGGCGTGCAGTTCCGCCAGCACGTAGCGGTCGCCGACGGCGGTGGTGACGACACCGATGCCGGCGTCCCGCATCGCGTGGTGGAAGCCGAGGTTGCTCATCACGGTGGCGACCACGGTGTCGTCCCGCAGCCGGCCCGCCTCGCGCAGGCCCAGCGCGCAGATCGCCAGGATCGCGTCCCCGTCGACGATCTCGCCGGCCGCGGTGACGGCGAGGCAGCGGTCGGCGTCACCGTCGTGCGCGATGCCGACGTCGGCGCCGGCGTCCCGGACGGCGACGGCCAGCCCGTCCAGGTGGGTCGAGCCGACGCCGTCGTTGATGTTCAGCCCGTCCGGCTCGGCGGCCCGCGCGATCACCTCGGCACCGGCCCGGGCCAGCACCAGCGGGGCCACCCGGGAGGCGGCGCCGTGCGCGCAGTCGACCACCACCCGCAGCCCGTCCAGTTTGTGCGGCAGGGCGGCCAGCAGGTGCTCGGCGTACCGGTCGACCGCGTCGTCCAGGTTGCGCACCCGGCCGATCCCGGCGCCGGTCGGCCGGCTCCAGGCCTGGCCGAGCTTCGCCTCGATCTCGTCCTCGACCGTGTCCGGCAGCTTGTGCCCGCCGCGGGCGAACAGCTTGATCCCGTTGTCCGGCATCGGGTTGTGGCTGGCCGACAGCATCACCCCGAGGTCGGCCCCGAGGTCGGCGGTCAGCTGCGCGATCGCCGGCGTGGGCAGTATCCCGGCGCGCAGCACATCCGCCCCGGCGCTGGTCAGGCCGGCGACCACCGCCGCCTCCAGCATCTCGCCGGAGGCCCGCGGGTCCCGCCCGACCACCGCGACCGGCCGGTGCGGCGCGCCCTGCAGGTGGCTGGCCAGCACGTGCACCGCGGCCACCGACAACCCGAGCGCGAGCTCAGGCGTCAGGTCGTCATTCGCCCGGCCGCGCACCCCATCGGTCCCGAACAGCCGCCCCATCAGCGCCTCCCCCTAGACCCCCGCGAGCACTAACGATGAAGCGGACAACGAACTCTCCGGTGACCACCTTGCCAGTGGAAGCGACGCACCATGACCACAGTGCCAACGGAGGCGACCGCACCGTGGGGTTCCGGGGGGGCTCGGCCCCCGGGCCAGCATCAGCGCGGGGTCCCGGCGGAGCGACGCGGAGCAAGGTTCGCCAACCCCGCGCGGAGCAGGTTCGCCCAACCCCGCGCGGAGCAGGGTTCTCCGATCCGCACTACCGCTTCGAGTACTGGGGGGCCTTGCGGGCCTTCTTCAGGCCGTACTTCTTGCGCTCCGTCACCCGCGGGTCGCGGGTGAGGAAGCCGGCCTTCTTCAGCGCCGGCCGGTCGTCGCTGGACACCTCGACCAGCGCGCGGGCGATGCCCAGCCGCAGCGCGCCGGCCTGGCCGCTGACGCCGCCGCCGCGCAGGGTGCCGTAGACGTCGTATGTCTCGGTCTTCTCCAGCATCACCAGCGGCTCCTTGATGAGCTGCTGGTGCACCTTGTTCGGGAAGTAGTTCTCCAGCGGGCGGCCGTTCAGGGTGAACTTGCCGGTGCCGGGCACCAGGCGCACCCGGACCACGGCCTCCTTGCGTCGGCCGACGGTCTGGATGGGCCTGTCAAGAGCGGGGATGGTCACGCTGTATCTCTCTCCGTCGTTCCGGGCGCTACTGCGCGACCTGAATGATCTCGAACGGGACCGGCTGCTGCGCCGCGTGCGGGTGGTCCGGACCGGCGTAGACCTTGAGCTTGGTGAGCATCTTCCGACCGAGCGTGTTCTTCGGCAGCATGCCCTTGACGGCCTTCTCGATCACTCGCTCGGGCCGGGTGTCGAGCAGGTCGCCGTACGAGCGCTTCGACAGGCCACCCGGGTAGCCGGAGTGCCGGTAGGCGAACTTGTCCTCACGCTTGTTGCCGGTCAGCGCGACCTTGCCGGCGTTGATCACGACCACGAAGTCGCCAGTGTCCAGGTGCGGGGCGAACTGCGGCTTGTGCTTGCCCCGGAGCAGGATCGCCGTCTGGCTGGCGAGGCGGCCGAGGACGATGTCGGTCGCGTCGATCACGTGCCACTGCCGCGTGACCTCGCCGGGCTTGGGGCTGTACGTGCGCACGAAGCTGCCTTCTTCTGTCGATTCGGATGCATCGAAACGGCGCGTCCGACAGGTCTGTCAACGGCTGTCGACGCGCCAGCGGTCGAGGATACCGGCGCCGCCCCGACCCGGTCAAAACGCCGGGGCGGGGCTTGCCAGTTCGCTCCGCTTCGCGCCCGCGCGGCGTCTTCCCTCGGCCCCGCGCAGCGACTTCGTCGGCGCGTTGCCTCAGTCCAGACCCCGCAGCGCTCCGCTGCGCTCACCCCGGACCGCTAGACCGACCGCTGGTACGCCCGGAACGCCCGGGTGGACAGCCAGCCGCAGGCCAGCGCGAGCAGCAGCAACCAGCTGGCGCGGCTGGCCACGATCCCCCAGTCGACGTCCTGGTGCAACGTCTCGCGGCCGGCGACCACCGCCCAGTTGACCGGATTGAACCGGGCCACGCCGTGGATCCAGCCGGGCAGCAGGTTCTCCGGCATCAGCGACGAGGACAGGAACGACAGCGGCAGCACCAGCAGCTGCGCGACCGAGATCACCGACTCCTGGCTGCGCAGCAGCAGCGCCAGCGCGTTGGAGAACGACCCGAACGCGGCCGCGAGCAGCACCGCGCACCCGATCAGCGCGGCCAGGCTGCCCGGCCCGCCCGGGAACCGGGCCCCGGTGGCCAGGCCGAGGCCGATGATGATCAGCGACTGGATCACCGAGGTGAGCGCCAGGTAGCCGAGGTTGCCGGCGATCAGCGAGCCGCGCGGCGCCGGGGTGACCAGGAAGCGGTTCAGCACCCCGCGCTCCATGTCGATGATGAAGCCCATCCCGGCCCAGCCGCTGGAGAACAGCGCGGTCATCACCACGATGCCCGGGGTGAGGAACGCGACGTACGAGCCGGTGGCGAAGCCCGGGATCTCGGACACCCGCTTGAACAGCTGGCCGAACAGCAGCAGCCAGATCACCGGCTGGACCAGCGTGATCACCAGGAACGCCGGCTGCCGCAGCAGCGCCCGCACCTGCCGGCCGACGAAGTGCGAGCCGTCCAGCAGGAACGCCGCCAGCGAGGTCCCCGCCGAAACCCGCGCCGCGGCGGTCCGCGGAGCGTTCTCGTAGGTTTGCGTCATCGGGGCTCCTCCGCGTTCGCGGCGCTGAACGCCCGGCCGGCGTAGCGCAGGTAGACGTCGTCCAGGGACGGCCGGGCCACCGTGGCGGACGCGACCGGGATGCCGCCGGCGTCCAGCGCGGCGAGCACGGCCGGGACGGCGCTGGCGCCGCTGTCCACCCGGGCCCGCAGCGTCCGCCCGTCCAGGGTCAGCTCGCGCAGCGAGCCGTTGAGCCCGGCCAGCGTCCCGCGCACCCTTTCCAGGGCCGCCCCGCCGGCCGCACCACCGGCTCCGCCGCCGGCCGCGGCACCGGCTCCGCCGCCGGCCGCGGTGGCGGTGGCGGGCGCGGTGGCGGCCAGGTCAGCGGCCAGCTCGACCACGATCGCGTCGCCGCGCAGCTCGCTCTTCAGTTCCTCCGGGGTGCCCTCGGCGACGATGCCGCCGCGGTCGACGATGGCCAGCCGGTCGGCCAACCGGTCCGCCTCGTCCAGGTAGTGCGTGGTGAGCAGGACGGTCAGGCCCTCCGCGGTGGACAGCCGGTTGATCTCGGTCCACATCTCGGCCCGGGCCTCCGGGTCCAGCCCGGTGGTGGGTTCGTCCAGGAACAGCACCCGCGGCCGGTGCACCAGGCCCATCGCGACGTCCAGCTTGCGCTGCATGCCCCCGGAGTAGGTGCGGGTGATCCGGTCCGCGGCCTCGGCCAGGCCGAACCGGCCGAGCAGCTCGTCGGCCCGGGCCCGCAGACCGCCGCCGTGCAGGCCGTACAGCCGACCCTGCAGGACGAGGTTCTCCCGGCCGGTCGCCTCCAGGTCGACCGCGGCCTTCTGGAACACGCAGCCGATGGCCCGGCGAACCCGGTTCGGCTGCCTGCCGACGTCGATCCCGGCGACGGTGGCCGTGCCGGAGTCGGCCCTGGTGAGCGTGGTGAGGATCTTGACGGTGGTCGACTTGCCGGCCCCGTTCGGGCCGAGCAGGCCGAACACGGTGCCGGCCGGGACGGCGAAGCTGATCCCGGCGAGCGCGCGGACGTCGCCGGGGTACGTCTTGACGAGGTCGCGCACCTCGATGGCCCGATCTGCGGGCATGCTCGTACTCCTCTGTACTCGGTGAGGAGTCGATCCGGCTCGGCCGCGGCGCGCCTGGCCTATCGTGGTGCCTGCGCCTTTGGGTGCCAGGTGCCGCCTCGCGCGGGACCGACTCGAAGGAACGGCGGTCTCGGCCCGGGTGTTGCCACACCCCGGCCGGGGCCGCTGGGTCGTTCTTCCGCTACCGCATCGGCGGCTCCTTCGCGGCCGGCGGGCCCGCCTCCGGTGCGCTCGCGGCCGGTACGGGGTGGCCGCCACGGGTAGCGGTCGCCCGCATCCGCTCCTCCAGCGCCGCCACCGCGGCCTGGTGCGCCGCCTCGGCCTGGGCGTCGTCGGCACCGGAGTGGAACGACTCCCAGATCTCGATACCGCCGATCCTGCGGTTCCGGATCCGGCCGGTCAGCTCGGTCACGAACTCGAGCTCGGCCTTGCGCAGCGCGATCCGGTACTCCAACTCGATCATGAACAGCTCCGGCAGGCCCTGCTGGAGGCACGCCTGGTGGGTGGCCTTGTCGGCTTCGAGCTGGATCCGCAGCGCGCTGCGGCGCAGCTCCAGCAACCGCTGGACCTCGGCCGGCGGCAGCCCGCCGGCCAGCGAGAGCGCCGCCTCGAACTGGGTGAACTCGGCCACCGGCCGGCTGATCAGCTCGCCGAGCCAGTCGTCGTGCTCGTTCCGGCCGGCCGGGGTGATCGCGTAGACGGTCCGCTCCGGCCGCCGGCCCTCGCGCACGGTCTCCTTCTCGGCGATCAGCCCGCGCCGCAACAGCGACTCGACCACCGTGTAGAGCGAGCCGTAATTGATCTTGATGCTGGTGTCTTTGCCCCGCTCCCGGAGCGTGCTCGCGATCTCGTACGGGTGCATCGGCTGCTGCGCCAGGCAGGAGAGCACAGCCAGCGCCAGCGGGTTGGACCGTCCTCTGCTCACCATGCCGGATACCCCCTCCCGATTACTCGTGGCCGAGTATCCGAGCGGGGGTATCCGGTGTCAAGGCGTTACCCGGTGGTGTCCACGAACACGGCCGTGGTCCGGGCCGGGACGGTCAGCGTGCCGCCGGCCGCGCCGGCGGTCCGGACGACCGGGTCCGCGCCGGCCGCCTGGATCGGGCTGAGGGTGAGCGACCGGCCGGCCAACTCCGGCACGGTCAGGGTCTGCGCCTGTGGCGTCGCGTTGAACACCACCACCAGGCCGGCGTACCTCGGGTCGAGGTCAGGGCCGACCGTGTCGTCCAGCCGCATCACGATCACGCCCGGGGTGGCCGCGACCGACGGCGGGAACGACAGCTTCTGCCGGATCGCGCCCGCGTCGCCGATCCGGAACAACCGCGAGTCGGCCCGCAGCTTCAGCCAGTCCCGGAACACCGCGGCGGACCGGGTGATGTCCGATGTGGACGGACGGAGCGCCGGGTCGGCCAGCCGCGGCCCGATGTAGGGCCACTTCGACTCGTTCTCGGCCTGGGGTGGCAGGCCCACACCGAGGTTGTTCGTCCGGTACGACCAGTCCAGCCTGTTGAACCAGTCGCCGGAGTCGAACGAGTTCCGGTCCAGCGACTTGGAGCGCAGGATGTCCGTACCGGCCTGCAGGAACGGGACACCCTGGCCGAGGAACACTGTGGACAGTGACAGTTGCTGCATCCGCACCCGGTCGGCCATCGAGGTGCCCTGCGGCAGCTTGTAGGCCAGCGCGTCATACAGCGTCTCGTTGTCGTGCGCGTCCACGTAGGTGATCGCGTCGTCCGGCCTGGCCGTGTAGCCGGCCGGCGAGCCGTTGTAGTCCACTTCGGACCCGCGGACCGTGGTGCCGGCCGAGTTGACGAATGTGTAGTCGGCCAGGTTGCCGGTCAGCCCGACCCGGATCAGGTCCTGGGCGTGCAGCAGCGCGGCCCGCTGTTCGGCCGGGGTGCCGTTGGTCGCGGCGCCGTTCGGGTCGGTGAACAGGCCGGAGCCGAAGCCCTGCTTCCGCGGATCGTCATCGAACGGGCCGCCGCCGCGGACCGCGTCGCGCAGCCGGTCGTTGAAGGTGCCGACGCCGGTGCCGGCCATGTTGGCCTGGGTGGCCTGCGGGAACCGGGCGTTGTCGGCCACCTCGCCGAAGTTCCAGCCCTCGCCGTAGAGGTAGATCGCCGCGCCGTCGACCCCGTCATGGGCGACCGTGAGCTTGTCCAGCGCGGCCCGCACATCCAGGATGTTCTGCTTCGGATGGTGGCCCATCAGGTCGAACCGGAAACCGTTCACCTTGTAGTACCTGGCCCAGCTGACCACCGAGTCGACCACCAGCTTGCCCATCATCGCGTGTTCCGGCGCGGTGTTCGCGCAGCAGGTGGACGTGGTCAGGTCGCCCTTCTCGTCCAGCCGCTGGTAGTAGCCGGGCACCACCCGGTCCAGCACCGACTTCGGGTCCTGCCCGGCGGCGTCGGTGTGGTTGTAGACGACGTCCATCACCACCCGCAGGCCGGCCCGGTTCAGCCCGGCGACCATCTCCCGGAACTCCCTGGTCCGTTGTGGACCGTCCGGATCGGACGCGTAGGAGCCCTCCGGAGTGTTGTAGTGCAGCGGGTCGTAGCCCCAGTTGAAGCCGTCCCGCGCGGCGACGGCGCTGACGCAGGCCTGCTGGGCGGGCGAGTCGGGCGGGTAGCTGGCCAGGTCACAGTCCGGGGTGGCCTGCTGGTCCTTGCGTTCGGCGATGGTGGCGATGTCGAACGCCGGCAGCAGATGGACGTCCCTGAGCCCCGCCTTCGCCAGCGCGGTCAGGTGCTTCATCCCGGCCGAGCCGGTGTCGGTGAAGGCGAGGTAGCCACCCCGGTGCGCGGCCGGGACGGTGCTGTCGTTGATCGAGAAATCGCGGACGTGCAGTTCGTAGACGCTGTTGTCGACCTGCTGGGCCGGCTTGGGCGCGCGGACCAGCCGCCAGCCGGCCGGTTGCAGCCGGGCGTCGCTGGCCAGGTCGACGACCACCGACCGCTGCGAGTTCACCGTCAGCGCGACCGAGTACGGGTCGGTCACGTCGTTCGTCTCGATCTTCCCGGTGGTCGGCGCGAAGACGCGCAGCCGGAACAGGTAGCTGGCGTCCCGCCAGCCGGTGCCGCTGACCGTCCACACGCCACTCGCGTCCGACCGGACCATCGGCAGCACCTCGTCGGTGCTGGCTCCGGGGCGGCGCAGCAGCAGCGCGGCGGACTGCGCGGTCGGCGCCCAGACCCGGATCGTGGTCCGCGTTCCGGCGGTGCTCGGGCCGAGCGCGACCGGCTTCGCCGCGGCGGCGTACAAGTCGTCCAGCACGCCGGGCAGTTGCACGGCGGTGGCGCCGCGCAGGGTGCCGTCGCCGGCCCGATCCACGGCGACCACCTGACCGCGGACCGCCGCGGACACCCGGGACAGGTCGCTCGGTCGCACCCGGAACGTCGGGTAGCTGGCCAGCTGCGGCCACTTCGCCTGCTCCACATCGGACAGCCCGGCCGGGTCGTAGGACAGCCGGATCGTCTGTCCGTTGTGGATCGTGCCGTCACTGAAAGTGATGTCGGCGGCGGGCGAGTAGCGCAGCGAGTAGGCGTGGTCGGCGGCCGGCTCGACCTTCCAGACCACGGTGTCGCGGGAGATCCACTGCGCCCGGGCCTGGGTCAGGTCGGCGTCCACGCCCGCTCCTCCGACGACCGGCAGCAGGTAGCTGACCTTGCCGGACGAGTCGACCGCGCCGGACAGGAAGTACGCGTCGTAGCCGAGGTTGACCAGATCCAGCACCTGGTCGCCGCCCGGGTCCTTGGTGTCTCCATTGTGGATGATGTAGTTCAGCGCGGGCGCACCCGGCAGCAGCGGAACCAGCCAGAAGGCGCCGAACCCGTCGGTGCCGTCCGGCGCCGCGGACGCCTCCCAGGACGGGGTCGGGGTGGCCGAGCCGGTCCAGTGGTAGATCGTCCAGCCGGTGTAGTTGCCATCGTCGCGGTGGTAGTGGATGACCGCGTAGTTCTGCGCGGCGGCGGCCGAACCGTAGATCTTCCCGTCGCCGGAGTTGATCCAGACGTCCGAGGTGGTGGCCGGGTCGATGAACCGGTCCGGCTCGGTGTCCTTCACCCCGTTGTTCTGGATGATGAAGCCGACCCTGCTGCCGTCGCCCTTCAGCTTCACGTTGGCGAACCGGCCGTAGCCGTCGGTGCCGGTCAGCGGCCGGGTCGCCGGCCAGGTGGTCAGCTCGGAGTCGTCCACCCCACCGAACAGGTAGACACCCCAGCCGTCGTAGTCGCCGGCTGGCCGCCGGTAGTGGACGGTGACGTAACCCTGAGCCGTGGCCCGGGCCGGGTACACCCGCGCGTCGCCGGACTGCAGCCAGACCTCCGGTGTCTGCCCGGGCTGGAACGACCGGTCCCCGTCCGGGTCCTTGGTATCTCCATTGTGGACGATGAAGTTCACCGTGCTGGCACCCGGCGTGAGCTTCACCCAGGCGAACCGGCCGTAGCCGTCCTCCCCGGCGAAGGGAACCGGGCTGGCCCAGTCGGTCGGGTTGGCCACGTCGCCCCAGACGTGCAGCCCCCAGCCGGCGTAGTTCCCGTCCGCCCGGTGGTAGTGCACGATCGCGTAGTCCCGGGGGGCGGTCGAGCCGGGCGGGGGCGACGGCGGCTCGGCGCCGACCACGACCGAGATCTTGTCCGCGTTCAGGTGGCCCGCGGAGTCTTTGACGATCGCCTTCAGCTCGACGGTGGAGCCCTTCGGCTGGCCGGAGACGTCGTAGAACACCCGGTACGGCGCGTTGTCGTCGGTGCCGAGCGGCTGCCAGCCGGCCGCCCCGGCCGGCTTGGCCAGGAACGTGACCTGGTTGAAGCCGCCGCCGGTGACGGTCGCGCCGACCTCGACGGTGCCCTTCACCTCGCTGCCGGCCGGCGGCGGGGTGAGCGTGACGCCCGGGGCCCCGGCCGGCGCCGGCAGCGCGCGCAGCGCCTTGAAGACCACAGTGGACAGCGGCGGCACGGTGACGGTCAGCCGGCTCGCCGTGTCGGTACGCCGGAAGGTGGTGCCGCCGGCCGGCCACAACTGGCGGTACGTCGCGTTCGGGCTGAACGTCGGGATGGCAGCGGTCTGCGCGGTGCTCGCGTTGTTCAGCGCGACCAGGTACTCGGTGTTCTGGCCGGCCTCGATCCGGGAGAACGCGTAGACGCCCGGGCCGGTCGCGGCGTACCGCTGGATCTGCGCGCCGTCGCGCAGCGCCGGGTTGGCCGCGGTGAGCGCGGCGAGGCCGGCGATATGCCGGTAGAGCGGGTGGTTCGGGTCGTAGCTGTCGGTCGCGCCGGTCGCGGTGCTGCCGATCCGCGGCTGGTCGCGGTACTCGGCCGTCCGGGTGGCGAACATGTCCTGCCGCGCGTCCTTGTCCCCGCCGGCGCCGGCGAAGCCCTGCTCGTCGCCGTAGTAGACGACCGGATTGCCGCGGGTCAGGTAGAGCAGGTCGTGCGCGAGCTTGTCCCGGGCCAGCAGTTCAGGGCCGCCGGCGGACGGGTCGTCGGTCTTGAGCATGTAGCCGATCCGGCCCATGTCATGGTTGCCGAGGAAGGTCGGCAGCGAGTAGGCGTTCGAGTCGGCGTCGGTGTAGCGGTCGCCGTTCCGCAGCAGCGCGTCCAGGTCGGTCGGCGCCCGGCCGGCGGCGAACCCGCGGGCCGCGCTCTGGAACGGGAAGTCCAGCTCGGCCTGCAGCCGCCCCTTCGTCGAGTACAAAGAGGACACCGCGACGTCGGAGTCGAACACCTCGCCGAAGACGAAGAAGTTCGGCTTGCCGTGGCTGCGGGCGTACGCCTGTACGGCCGGCGCGAGCTGCTGCCAGAACTCCAGGTTGACGTTCTTGACCGTGTCCACCCGGTACCCGTCGATGCCGAGCTGGTCGATCCAGTACTCGAAGATGCCGGTCATTCCGGCCACCACGCGGGGGTTCTCGGTGAACAGGTCGTCGAGCCCGAAGAAGTCGCCATAGAGCGCGTTCTCGCCGGCGAACGTCGTGTCACCGCGGTTGTGGTAGAGCGTGACGTCGTTCAGCCAGGCCGGCTTCTTCACGGTGGCGTCTGCCGGGGTGCGGAACACCGGCGTGTACGGGAACGAGTCGCGGGTCAGGGGTGGGAACGCCTGGCCGGCCCCCAGGTAGTCGCGGTCGTCGAACTCGCGACCGCTCGCGTCCAGGTAGGGCACCGCGGCCTTGGTCTGGTACGTCGTCCGGTTCTCCGCGTAGGAGATGACGTCGGCGGTGTGGTTGGCGACGATGTCGAAGAAGACCTTGATGCCCTTGGCGTGCGCGGTGGCGATGAACGCACGCATGTCGGCGTTGCTGCCGAAGTGCGGATCGATCTGGGTGAAGTCGGTCGCCCAGTAGCCGTGGTACCCGGCGCTGGCGTCCGCGCCGGTGCCCTGCACCGGGCGGTTCTTGAACATCGGCGTCATCCAGATCGCCGTGGTGCCCAGGCCCTTGATGTAGTTCAGGCGCTGGGTCAGTCCGGCCAGGTCGCCGCCGTGGTAGAAGCCCTTGTCCGTCGGATCGAATCCGGTGTCCGATCTGGACCCGGTCAGCCCACCGCGGTCATTCGCCGCGCTGCCGTTGGCGAACCGGTCCGGCATCACGAAGTAGAACTTCTCCCCGGCCAGCCCGGCCCGCAGGCTGCTGCCGGCCAGCCGGTCATCGCCGGGCTCCAGCCCGCTGCCGGTCCGCCGCACGACCGCGGTCACCGCGTGCGTGGCGGCGACGTAGGAGATCGTCACGGTGTCGCTGGTCGCCCCGACCGTGAAGTCCACATTGGACGCCGGGAACGCGCCGGCCAGCGACTGGTTGAGCGCGACCCGGGTGGCGTAACTGCCAGGACGCAGGCCGGCGGTGACGAACGTGTAGGTGCCGTCGCCATCCGGGTCCTGCAGCCAGCTGCGCAGGCAGTCCGGCGCCCAGTCGGTACGGCAGCCCAGCTCGTGCTGGAAGGTGCCGACCGCGGTCGCCAGCACGGACGATTCGGAGTCGGCCAACCAGTGGCTGTGCTCGCTGTAGACGAACGTGACCGGTTCGGTCGCCGGCACGGTGAGCACGACGTTGCCGCCGTCCCGCTGCGCATGCGCGCCGTAGTTCTCCGTCCAGCTGCCGTTCACCGCCGCCTTGTACTCGTACGTCCCCGCCGGCAACACGAACGTGGCCTGCCAGCGGTCGTCCTCGGCGTCGTAGGCCAGCCGGGTCTGCGCGCACTCGGGCTGCCAGTCGGCCGGGCAACCGAGTTCGCTCTGCAGCGAGCCGGCAACGGTCACGGTCGCCGCCGGCGGCGTGTCGTCCGCGGACCCGGGTGGCGCCGCGGCGACGCCGCCGACCAGCGGCAGCACCAGGCAGAGCGTGGCCAGCGGGATGCCGCGCAGCCGGCGGCTGGTTCGGCGGGCGCGCGCGGCGGCTCGGTGGCCGTGGGCCGGGCGGCGGAGGGGCAGGCGGCGGAGGGACATCAGCGTCTCCTGAAAATTCTTGCGGCGCCAGTCTCCGGGCCAGAGCGACAGCACCAGTGCGGGTCTCGAACAAAACGCCTCTAGGGCGGGTAGCCTGGCAGTCACGGCCGGGTAACGGAAGAGCTACGGCTGAAAAATCTTGCAACCGCTTGCTCGGGCAGTATGGTCGACGTTGATCCCCGCGTCACGGAATCGCCGTCAGTGCACGCACAGTTACCGTCCGCGATAGTCCCGTGCTCACCTTGCAATGCCTCGCGGCGGCTCAGATGATTCCTTTCGTTTGCCCTGCCCAGCGGACTTGCAAGGAGAAGATGGTGTCCGCGGTTCTCTCCTACCTTCCGCGCGGTAACACCCTCAGCGACGAAGCTTGGAACAAGCGGCATCTCCTGCTGCAGTGGTTGCTCTTGCTGCACGTGCCGGCCCTGTTCGTGTTCGGGCTGGCCCGGGGCTACCAGGTGCAGGAGGTCGCCGCCACGGTCGCGGTCCCGTTCGCCCTGCTCATCGTCGGCCGGCTCATGCACACCCGCCGGCTGGCGTCCTTCTTCGTCACGGCTGGGCTGTTTACCTGCTCGGCCGCACTAGTCGGGCTCTCTGGCGGCGCTATCGAAGCGCATTTCCACTTCTTCATCATGATCGGCTTTATCGCGCTCTATCAGGACTGGATTCCGTTCCTGGCGAACATCATCTTCACGGTGCTCAGCCATGGCTTCGGTTCAGCGTTCAAGTCCGGCCTGATGTTCAACCACGCGGACGCCGTCGCCCACCCATGGCGCTGGTCACTGCTGCACGGCCTGGCCGTGCTCGCCGCGTCCATCGGCGTGGTGCTCTTCTGGAAGCAGACCGAGGACGAGCAGCAGAAGACGATGCAGCTGCGCGAGCAGTTGGCCAACAGCGAGATCAGCCGCCGCCGGTTCACCTCGGACATGCTGGTCAACCTGGCCCGACGCAACCAGAACCTGCTCTACCGCCAGCTCGACCTGATCAACCAGCTGGAAGAGCACGAGCAGGACCCGGATGCGCTCGCCGACCTGTTCCAACTCGACCACCTGGCCACCCGGATCCGCCGCAACGCGGAGAACCTGCTCGTCCTGTCCGGCGAGGAGCCGGCCCGCAAGTGGGGCCGCCCGGTCCCGCTGGCCGACGTGGTGCGCGCCGCGATCGCCGAGACCGAGGACCTGGACCGGGTCGACTTCGCCGTGGACGAGTCGCTGGCCGTCTCCGGCCGGGTGGTGTCCGACCTGACCCACCTGCTCGCCGAGATCATCGAGAACGCGGTGCACTTCTCGCCGCCGGCCATGTCGGTGATGCTGCGCAGCCGGACGTACCACCAGTCGGCCGGCGCCCAGGTGCTCTCGATCGAGGACTGGGGCGTCGGCATGACGCCCCAGGAGATGGCCGAGGCGAACGAGCTGCTGGCCGCGCCGCGCGAGGTCGACCTCTCGGTCTCCCAGCGGCTCGGCCTGCACGTGGTCGCCCGACTCGCGCAGCGGTACCGCATCTCGGTATCGCTCACCGCTACCCCGGGCGGCGGCGTGACCGCGGTCGTGGTGCTCCCGCCGGAACTGTTCGACCTGCGCGAGGAGGAGCCGGACTTCCTCGCCCGCCGCCCGGTCATGCCGGTCGCCCCGCCGAGCCGGCCAGCCGCGGCGCTGGAGTCCGCCCCGCTGATGCCGCCGATCGAGCCCACCCGCACCGTCACGTTCGCCGCTCCGGTCCCCGCCATCGCCGGCCCGCCGCCAGCGCAATACGGCGCACCCGAGCCGTTCAGCACCCCGGGCGGCGTCGCCGACGAGTGGCACAGCTGGTGGACCCCGCAGGAGAAGGCCAACGGCTCCCCCGGCGACGAGATCCTCCGCGCCGACTACGCCGCACCCCGATCAACCCCGCCCGCCGCCCGCACCGGCCACCTGGACGAGCTCCGCCCCGGCCCGAGCCGCATGGACCCACCCGCCCCGGGCCCGCTCCCCAGCCGCCCCGCCCCGTCCGATGGCCGGCCGCCGAGCGGACCAGCACGACCGGGCCTGCCACCCGACCGGCCGTCCGACCTGCGCCCCAGCGCGCCGCCGCCCGGGCCGACCCGTCCCGGTCCCGGTCCGGGTCCGGGTCCGGCGGACGATCGGCGGACGAGCAGACCCGCAGCCGGTCCCCCGCGCCCCGGACTCGACGACCTCCGGCCCGACCAGACCGGGTCTGGTCCGGCGTGGCCGGGCCAGACCGGACCCGATCCGGCGTGGCCGAGCCAGGCCCGACCCGATCCGGCGTGGCCGAGCCAGGCCGGGGCCGAACGCCGCCCCGAGTGGCCGGACAGCAACGCCGGCTCGGCACCCGCCGGTGCCGACCGGCCCGGGCTCGCGAACCTCCGACCGGAGCCGGTCGGCCCCGACCAGACCTGGCCGGACGATCCCGGTTCCGGGTCGACGACCGGTCCGGGCCGGCCGGAGCGGCCGCTCCGGCCGGAGCGGCCGGATGACCTGGGGACCGGC
>Ga0307499_10000349_pt1 | contig 16642 bp, 15 predicted proteins | sample 13_S_MG_FD_201363 | JGI IMG/M metagenome (GOLD analysis project Ga0307499, IMG submission 201363) | Soil microbial communities from Populus trichocarpa stands in riparian zone in the Pacific Northwest, United States - 13_S | ecosystem: Environmental > Terrestrial > Soil > Riparian zone > Trees... | reverse complement strand
GTAGATCGGATGCAATCCGCTGCTGCACCTCTTCCTGAAGCGATAACAGCCGGAGGTCGAGTTCAGTTGCAGCCCGTCTCCTGGCCATCCTGTCACCAGCGGTCGCCCGTTCTTCGATCGCCCGGTGGCTACCGACCAGTTCGACTATAATTCCGGTTTTGGGATCACGGACGGGATTGATCGTCGTATCAAACTCGCGTCGGCGTCCGCCGAGAATAAGATGCTGCCGGAAACGAACCGCCCTTCCCTCGGCTAGACACGCATCGCAGAAGGCGCAAACGGACTTCGCGTCCTCCTCGCTCAGGCAGTCACGAATTGCTTTCTTTTGGTTGCCCTCGATCGAGATTCCGAGCGAGCGCTTGAAGGCCGGGTTCATGTTCTCGTAGAAAAACTGTCCGGTATCCGAAATGGAAATTCCGAAGAGATATTCCAGAGCATGTATCCAGTGGAGCTCTTGGTACGCTGGTCGGGGACTCATGGCATCTCGCCCCTGATGTTTCCCAGATCGCGTGGTCGCGAACCGCTCGACTTCCGCAGGCAACTTACTCTACGTCGCGTTCTGAGCTTGGCTAAAGTAAATACCCTTCGGGAAACACTCGTCAAGCATCTGTTTCGACACCCGAATTACATGAGCTCCACCTGGCACATTCTGTACATCTCATTCTTTGCCGAGTTTTAAACTTCGATTGTAACAATTAAAGATTGAACGTTATTTCAGCTACTTAACGACCATAGTGAAGCAGCCGTCCAAAATGCCGATCCATCTGAATTCGGCAAGAACACCCGATGGTTACTGCGCCCGGCTATCCGTGGCGGGAGGTGGTTTCGATCGCAAACCGGTCTCTTCTCTTGTTTCGCAGGCCAACAAGAATGTTCAGGCTAGACGAGACTCGCGTTGACGAGAGACTGCACCAGCCGGCGGCGTAGCCGGCGTACGGGCGGGCCCTTGTTCAAGGCGGGGACAATCAGCAGGAGCGCTCAGTACATTTGCTGATAGCGGAGGGTCTTCACCCGACTGAAATTACCTAGAGAGACTGATCTGCAGCCGCCATCAGAGGTATGGCTATGCCTTCACCCCCCGGCAAAGCGAAATTGTACCGATTGCTGATGGCCGCGCGCATTGTGATAGCGCCGGCATTGTTGCTCACGGCCTGTCAGAAAGAGACAGACACCGCAGCTCCTGCAGCCCGTCCAGTTCGGACCACGACCGTAGAGAAGCGTGAGGCTGGCCAAGCGCTGACATTTACCGGCCGTATCGAGGCTGAGGACGAGGTGAGCGTGGCGTTTCGAATTTCCGGGCGGCTGTTGGAAAACAGCGGCAAGCTCGGGGATCGGGTGCAAGCCGGGCAATTAATGGCGCGACTTGAACCACAGAACGAGCTGAACACGCTGCGGCAGGCGCAGGCAGGCCTCGCGGCCGCGCAGGGGCAATTGACGCAAGCGCGCAATCACTTCGAACGCCAGGAGACACTTCTTGCGCAGGGATGGACGACGCGGGCCAATTTCGATGTGGCAACACAGGCGCAACAAACCGCTCAGTCGCAAGTAGACGCCGCCGAAGCCCAACTCCGTACCGCACACGACTTGGTGAGCTTCACCGAACTCAAGGCTGATGCGCCGGGGACAATAACCGCAACAGGCCCCGGCGCGGGAGAAGTTGTTCAGGCGGGGCAAATGATCGCCAGACTTGCACGAAAAGACGGTCGCGACGCAGTTTTCGACGTTCCGGCCCAGTTGCTTCGATCGGCACCCAGCGATCCCCAGATCACCATCAGCCTGACGGACGATCCGGCAGTGACTGCGCCCGGGCGAATCCGCGAGGTCGCTGCGCAAGCCAATCCGGTCACCCGGACCTTCGAGGTCAAGGTCGGCCTGACCGATCCTCCGGCAGCCATGCGGCTTGGGGCAACCGTCGTCGGGCGCCTGCAAACCGATTCCGTGCCGATCATCGACATCCCGGCAACGGCATTAACGAAGATCAATCAGCGACCGGCGGTATGGATTGTCGATCCTTCGACCAAGACGGTTTCAATCCGAAACGTCGACGTCTTGCGCTTCGACCAGGCACGGGTGGTGGTCTCGCAGGGGTTGGATACCGGCGAAGTCGTGGTCACAGCGGGCGTCCAGGCCCTTCACCCGGGCCAGAAGATTCGTCTGCTCGGGTCAGAGCCATGATCAATCTGTCCGAATGGGCGCTCAAACACCGCTCGCTCGTCGCCTACGTCATGATCGTCGCCGTCATCGCCGGCGTGTTGTCCTATTACCGGCTTGGCCGCAGCGAAGACCCCACCTTCATCATCAAGACCATGGTCGTACAGGCCGCCTGGCCGGGAGCGACCGTCGAAGAGACGCTCAAACAGGTAACCGAGCGGCTCGAGCGCAAACTGCAGGAAACGCCTCACCTGGATTTTCTGCGCAGCTTTACCCGTGCTGGCGTTACCACGATCTTTGTCAACCTGAAGGGCAGCGCGAACGCAAAGGAGGTTTCCGACACCTGGTATCAGGTTCGCAAGAATGTCGGAGATATCCGCGCCACCCTTCCGGCTGGAATCGTTGGACCCGGCTTCAACGACGATTTCGGCGATACGTTCGGGATCATCTACGGCTTTACGAGCGATGGCTTCACGCATCGCGAACTGCGTGATCGCGTCGAGGATATCCGCTCGAAGCTGCTGCTGGTGCCTGACGTATCGAAAATCGAAGTGTTGGGGGCGCAGGATGAGAGAATCTTCGTCGAATTCTCGATGAAGGAACTCGCGAGCCTGGGGATCGACCGCTCTGCACTGATCGCGGCACTGCAAGCGCAGAACATCGTACGCCCGGCCGGCACGATTCAAACCGGCAATGAAAGTCTTTCGCTGCGGGTTTCGGGTGCGTTCACATCGGAACAGGATGTTGCGAACACCAATTTCGTCGCTGGCGGGCGCGTGCTCCGCCTCAGCGACATCGCACAAATACGGCGTGACTATTCCGATCCACCGCAGCCGCAATTTCGAGTCAATGGCGAACCGGCCATCGGGCTTGCGATCGCGATGCGGGACGGTGGAGACATTCTTGCCCTCGGCGCAAACATCAAGAAACTGATGGCGACGGTTACCGCGGAATTGCCTATCGGCATCGAGCCGAAACTCATTGCGGACCAGGCCGTCACCGTCGACGGCGCCATCTCGGAATTCATGACCTCGCTGCTGCAGGCGATCGCCATTATTCTCGTCGTCAGTTTCATCAGCCTCGGCGTCCGACCCGGCCTGATCATCGCGCTTTCCATTCCCTTGACGCTGGCCATCGTCTTTCCGATCATGCAAATGGCGGGCATCGATATGCAGCGCATCTCCCTCGGCGCGCTGATCATCGCCCTCGCCTTGCTCGTCGACGACGCGATGACGACGACTGATGCCACGCTCAATCGCCTCGCGGCAGGCGACGACAAGGTCGAGGCCGCGACATATGCGTTCCGAACCTATGCATTTGCCATGCTCGCGGGAACGCTGGTGACGATCGCCGGCTTCGTCCCCGTCGGCTTTGCGGCCAGTTCGGCCGGAGAATACACATTCTCGCTGTTCGCGGTGGTCAGCATCGCACTGATCGTGTCCTGGTTCGTTGCGGTGATCTTTGCGCCGCTGCTGGGTGTCGTCATTCTCAAGCCACCGAGGGCCGTGGCGAGCGCCGAGCCCGGCAGGGTTTTTCGGTGGTATCGGAGCTTCCTCACCTTCGCCATGCGCGCGAAATGGCTGACGATCCTCGTTTCCCTGGCGCTCTTCGCGGCATCCTTCCTCGCGCTTCCGCTCATCCCACGGCAGTTCTTTCCGTCGTCGGACCGTCCGGAGCTGCTGGTTGACCTCAGTCTGCCGCAGAATGCGTCGATCTATGCCAGCGAAACCGCCGCGCAACGCCTCGATGCTGCTTTGAAGGGCGATCCGGATGTGGCGCGCTGGAGCACCTATGTGGGTCGCGGCGCCATTCGCTTCTACTTGCCCCTCAACGTTCAATTGCCGAACAACTTCTTCAGCCAGGCCGTCATTGTTGCAAAGGACGTTGCGGCACGCGAACGCCTTCGCCTGAAGCTGGAAAAGATCCTGGCCGAGGAGTTTCCAAGCGCAATTTCGCGGGTATCGCCGCTTGAACTTGGGCCTCCGGTCGGATGGCCAGTGCAGTATCGTGTTAGCGGACCTGACGTAGGTCAGGTGCGCGAAATCGCGCTCAAGGTCGCCCAGATCATTGCAACCAATCCCAAAGCCGAAAAGGTCAATTTTGACTGGATTGAGCCCGCCCGCCAGGTGCGCATTCGCGTCGACCAGGATGAGGCGCGCCTCCTGGGCCTCAGCTCGCAGGCACTGGCCAGTGTTCTGAATACCGTCATATCCGGCACCTCCGTCACCCAGGTGCGGGACGATATCTACCTGGTCGATGTCATCGCACGTGCGACCGACGAACAGCGCGTCTCGCTTGATACTCTGCGCACCGTGCAAGTGCCATTGCCGGGCGGGCGAACGGTTCCGCTCAGTCAGTTTGCGACCTTCGAATACGGGCAGGAGTATCCCTTGATCTGGCGGCGAGACCGCGTTCCGACCCTGACGGTGCAAGCCGACATCATCGCTGGCGCCCTACCGGAAACAGTGGTGAGCTCACTTTCCGGCGCGGTCGAGGCCCTGAGAAAGACCCTTCCGGCATCGTACAACATCGTAGTGGGCGGCACCGTGGAGGAAAGCGCGAAATCGCAGGCTTCCGTCATCGCCGTTGTACCGGTCATGTTGCTCATCATGCTCACCGTCCTCATGGTGCAGCTACAGAGCTTCCAGCGGTTGTTCCTGGTCCTTAGCGTAGCACCACTCGGTCTGATCGGCGTTGTCGCGGCGCTCCTGCTGTCTGGCAGGCCGCTGGGCTTCGTGGCCATTCTCGGCATCCTGGCGCTATTGGGCATGATCACCAAGAATGCGGTGATCCTGATCGGCCAGATCGAGGCGGAGCGTTCTCAGGGAAAAAATGTCTGGGAAGCCGCTGTCGACGCCAGCAGCTCCCGTTTTCGCCCGATCATGCTGACCGCTGTGTCCACCGTTCTCGGCATGATACCGATCGCTCCGACGGTGTTCTGGGGACCAATGGCCTTTGCGATCATGGGAGGCTTGTTGGTCGCTACGATTCTAACGCTGATCTTTCTGCCCACATTGTATGTTACCTGGTTCAGGGGAGCCGAAGGAACCTCGGCTCCTTCGTCGAAGCCAGCATAGTCGTGTAAAATGCAGATCCGCGCCGGATCGCACCGATGAAGCTCAGGGAAACCAGTGGTGCTCCAGAATCAAGGGCGCCACGAGTTGCATGTACCAGACCAGGCAGCAATTTCGTGCGTCCATCAGCGGAAGAGGCGGCACGTGCGTCCGCAGGCGCAGTTAGACGGCTGGTTAATCGCAGGACAATGCTTCTGCTGATGCATGAGCCGCATCGCGATTTCGTCTCCGAACACCGCGTGGAGCGGCGCGTCACGTCCCATTCGCAGTTTCGGTAGCTCCATCAAGTCAAATTCGCAAAGATCGAAATCATGGGCCGGCCCCCTCGCAAGGGACTGGCCCATGATTTGCGTTCGACTGGATCGATCCAACCAAGCCAATGCAGCCATCGCTTTTCGGCAAGGGTGATTCCTCATCTTCACCTAGGTAATCACCCGATATCGTGGCTCGCTCTAACCATGCATTCTTCCGATACTCTAAAAAGGAGGCGATGATGCAGATCCCGAACGTACGTTTCTCATTTGCCCTGCTTGTTCCCGCACTACTCGCATTGTCAATTTCCGAAGCTGCGGCGCAGAAGCAGTCGACGAGTGCGGCACGCGCAGAATGCTTCAGACAAGCCAACGAGGCGGCAGCGGCTGTCAATATAGCCAGCACCGGTGCAACAGCGGAGAGAAACGCCAGGGGCGTGTCGGCCTATCGGGACTGCGCCAGGCGAATGGGAATCCGTCCCTGATGCAGGTTGTGATACGGCTGCAGCTCCGTCGGAACCGCAGCCGATCCTGCTTTACACCGGGCCATAGCCGAAGGGCCAAGGTTTCGTCGGCTGTCGCAATCGAGGCGCGAAATGACATCGCGGCCGGACCGGAGCTTTCCTTATTCGCTTTGACCGATGGACACCGATGCACTTCGGGACGACGTCCGCACGAATCGCCTTCAGATTCCTCAGCATCCCAAAGCTGCCGAGCAGCCTCCGCAACCTGTCCCCGATTCAGGAGCAAAAGCCAAGCCCAAGAACGCCAAGCCCAAGAAAAGTGGAGCGTCACGTCGATTGGAGCGCCATGCTTCTTCGCAGCAAGGCAAAGGTTAGTTAGCTGAATTCCACCGCCTGATCCTAGCCAGCTCAGTCGATGTTGCTACATCGGTCGGTACGACGCCCTACTGCCGGCTCGAGCAATATGGAGATCGGTCGGATCATGAACTTATCGGAGGAGCAAGGCAGGCCGGCGGCTCCGCCCGCGGACCGTCTGGGCAATGTTGGGAGCGCGATTTCTCGCTCGGCCGTTTTTTTTGGTTTCTGGCTGGTGCTGACCGGCGCCGATGCCGACGATCTTGCGGCCGGGTTAGTTGCCACTGTTGCTGCAACCTGGGCAAGTCTCCGCTTGATGCCGGCGCAGCCATGGAAGCTGCGCCCCATTAAGCTCGCCGGATACGTGCTGCACTTTCTGCGTCAATCGATCGCCGCCGGGATAGATGTCGCATGGCGGGCGCTCGATCCTCAATTGCGGTTGCGGCCGGGCTTCGTGGTCTATCCAGCGCAACTTCCGCCAGGCACAACGCGAGAGGCATTCTGCGCAATCATGAGCTTGATGCCAGGCACGCTTCCGTGCGGAGCTGCGGAAGGCAACGGGCTGACCATTCATTGCCTCGATGTGACGCAGCCGGTGGCCGAGCAGTTGGCCGCGGAGGAAGTCCTCTGCATGCAGACCCTTGGAGGAGCGCGGCGCGATGGCTAGCTTCCTGTTCGGAGCCGCGGGCTTCGTGCTGGCGATGGTGGCACTCGGATTGTTCGTGATCCTTCAGCGCCCGGCCGAGGTTGACCACATGATGGCGGCACAGCTTCTGGGGACCGGCGGCGTCGCCATCCTTGTTTTGCTGGCTGCAGCGACCGAGACACCGCCGATCGTGGATGTTGCATTGCTGCTGGCGCTGTTCGCTGCATTCGCAGCGGTTGCATTCGTCAGAAGCGCGTCCGGCTCGACGAGCGAGTCCCGGGAAACAGCGAGCGGCGGATGAAACTCGCGTTTGACATCTTCACCGTTGTCCTCGTTACGGCCGGGGCGCTGTTCTTTTTGGCGGGGACGGTCGGCTTGATCCGCTTCCCGGACTCGCTGACGCGCCTGCATGCACTGACCAAGGTGGACAATCTCGGCCTTGGCCTTGTCGTTCTGGGCCTGTTGCCACAAGCGAACGGAGTGTTCGGCGCATTGAAGCTGGTGAGCATCTGGCTGCTGGTCCAGTTGTCCGGCGCGATTGTTACACAACTCATTGCAGGCGCGGTTCGACAACGCGGACCACAGGGATGACCATCTTGTCGGTTTTCGATATCGGTCTTGCCGTCCTGATCCTGGGGATCGGGGTTTGGACGATTGCCGCGCGCGAAGCGTTCGCAGCCGTTATCGGATTCGTCGTCTACGGGTTGCTGTTGTCGATCGCCTGGGTCAGGCTCTCAGCGGTCGATGTCGCGCTGACGGAGGCCGCGATCGGCGGTGGAATGACCGGCATGTTGATGCTCGGTGCGGTCGCACGCCTGCGCCTTGCCAAGGGCAACGACACCCGGGCCAGCCTGCCGGTGCGCCTTGCGGCGGGCGTATTGTGTGCGCTTGTCGCGGCAGGCCTTGCAACCGCCATCCTGTCCCCGCCCGAGGCTATTCCCACCCTCGCCCCGATGGTGATGGAGAACTTGGCGCAGAGTGGCCTCGGCAATCCAGTCGCCGGCGTTCTGTTCGTCTACCGGGCGCTCGACACGTTGCTCGAGAAAGTGGTCTTGATACTCGCTTTGCTCGGCGTCTGGTCGCTGGCGCCGGATAGCGTCTGGGGCGGAATACCGGGGCTGCGTCTCTACGCACAACGAAGCAGCACGCTGACTTTTCTTGCCCAGCTTCTGCCACCGCTGGGAATCGTGGTGGCAATCTATATGTGCTGGGTCGGCGCGAAAGAACCGGGCGGCGCCTTTCAAGGTGGTACGGTCCTGGCCGCGATGTGGCTCCTTGTCATGATCGCAGGCCTGAGAAGTGTACCTTCGATCGACCAGCGCTGGCTGCGCCTGCTGCTCGTCGTCGGACCGGTGATTTTCCTTGCCATCGGAATAGCCGGGATGGTGCTGGCGACGGCCTTCCTTGCGTATCCGGCGGGCTACGCCAAACCGTTGATCGTCGCGGTAGAGTTCGCCTTGACGCTTTCGATCGGCGTGGCACTGGGCCTGCTGGCTGCAGGGCCTCCGGAACGAGTGCAACGGCCATGAACGCTGCAAATCTGTTCGGTTTATGTGGCGCAGCGCTGGTGGGCTTTGGATTGTACGGGCTCGTCACAAATCCTGAGCCGCTACGCAAGATACTGGCATTCAACCTGCTGGGAAGCGGCGTGTTTCTGGTGTTCGGCGTCGTATCCAGGAGGGCTGCAGCTTCCGGTCTCGGGGGCGATCCCGTCCCTCAAGCGATGGTCATTACCGCGATCGTTGTTGCCTTCGCGGCAACCGCGATGGCTATCGCCCTGGTGCTGCGACTTTTGCAGGAAACCGGCCGATCCACGCTCAACGCCGATAATCCCGGAGGTACAAATACGGACAGAGGCAACTCCTGATGCCGGACGCAAACGTCTTGCCCGATGCGACAACAACAGATGGAGCTCTTCTTGTTCTGGCAATCGTATTGCCGGCCGCGGGCGTTCTATTGTCGTTCGTCCTCGGCGGGCGGTACGCTGAACGGATTGCTTCCGTACTGCTGCCCTCCGGTGTCTTCCTTGCAACCATCATTTTCGCCGACGTGTGGCAGAGCGACCACCAACTGATCTACATCATCGGAGATTGGAAACCTCCGCTCGGGATTGCGTTGCGCGCCGACGGACTTTCGGCAGCAATGATGGTGACAATGGCGATCGTGATCTGCGCGGTCGCCGTCTTTGCACACGCGGACTTCGGTACGCGCGCAGGGTCTGTCGAAGCCCGCGCGCCGTTCGCGTTCTGGATCCTGCTGATGGCGATCTGGGGCGCAATGAATCTGATCTTCCTCGGCGGAGATCTGTTCACGTTATACGTCGCGATCGAGCTCCTCACCTTCGCCGCGGTACCGCTGGTCTGTCTCGATGGCCGAGCGGAGACATTGCAGGCCGCGCTGCGATACCTGCTCTTCGCCCTGCTCGGCTCGATTCTCTACCTGGTCGGAACGGCCCTGCTCTACGGCAGCTATGCAACGCTCGACATCGCCCTGCTCTCCCGCCGGGTTCATATGGAGCCCGCGACACTTGCTGCCGCCACCCTGATGACCATCGGACTCTTCGCCAAGACCGCTCTCTTTCCACTGCATCTATGGCTTCCGCCAGCCCATGCCGGTGCGCCGGCGGCCGCCAGCGCGGTGCTGTCGGCGGTGGTGGTGAAGGGGTCGTTCTTCATCGTCGTGCGGCTCTGGTTCGATGCCATGCCCGGAATGCTCGGTCCGGCCGGCGCACAACTGTTCGGTGCGCTGGGGACGGCGGCAATTGTGGTCGGCAGCGTCGTCGCACTGCGACAGCAGCGTCTCAAGCTCCTGATCGCCTATTCGACAGTCGCGCAGATCGGCTACCTGTTCCTGATGTTTCCGCTCGCCCTCGGCACGGTGTCGGCGGAGCTACAGAGCAGCGGCGCTTTGGCCGGCGGCATGCTTCAGGCGATATCGCATGCGACAGCGAAGGCGGCCATGTTCATGGCAGCTGGACTTATCTACGCGGTGCTTGGACATGATCGCATTGCCGAGCTTGGAGGGATCGCGCGGGCGATTCCCATGACGATCTTCGCATTCGCACTCGGTGGCGTGTCCCTGATCGGGTTACCGCCGAGTGGCGGCTTTCTGGCGAAATGGCTGCTGCTCGAGGCGGCGGTCGCGACCGGTCAATGGTGGTGGGCGATCGTGATGCTCACGGGAGGCCTCTTCACAAGCGCCTATATGTTCATCGTTCTGTCGCGTGCCGTTGCGCCGCCGAATGCGCCTCTCGAGCCCCGCATCGCCGTGCCGAGATATCAGGAAGCAGCGGCGCTGGCGTTAGCGCTGACGTCGCTGTTGCTGGGTCTGGTCGCGCTCGGCCCTGCCGATATCTTCGGGGTTGGGCGCCCGGATTCAATGATGGGTGGGCCGCGATGATTGGAGAAAGTACACTGCTGGCCAGCGCCTTCGTCGTGCCGCTCGGCATGCTCCTGGCATGCCTTTGGCCGCGGGCGCTCGACCGGATGCCGTCTCTGCTGGCATTCGCCCCGATCCCGGCGCTGGCCGCGGTGTTCGTTGTCGCCTCTGATTCCTCGCTGGCAATAGGTTCGACGCGCCTCCATTTGACTTTCGCCCTCGACCGTCCCGGAGCCATGCTGCTGGGCGTTGCCGCGCTGTTGTGGATCGCATCAGGAGTTTATGCTTCGCAATATCTGCAGGATCGACCCAACCGCGGACGATTCGTGGTGTGCTGGTTGATGACGCTCACGGGCTGCCTCGGCGTATTTCTTGCCGCCGACATGGTGGGCTTCTATTTTCTTCTCGCGCTGCTCACGCTCGGAGCCTGCGGCCTCGTCATCTATCACGAAACATCCCGCGCATGGCGCGCCGGCGCGGTCTATATCGGGCTCGCCCTGCTAGCCGAAACCCTGCTGCTTATGGCCTTCGTGCTACTGGCCTCGCAGATCCCGGGTGATAGCCTGTTGATCCGCGACGCCGCGGCAGCGCTGCCGACGTCGCCGCAGCGCGATCTGATACTTGCCCTGTTGATAGCGGGCCTCGGCATGAAGGCGGGCCTCGTACCATTTCACTTCTGGATGCCGCTGGCATATTCGGCGGCGCCGACGCCGGCTGCCGCTGTGCTGAGCGGTGCAGCCGTCAAGGCAAGCATCCTTGGAATGATCCGGTTTTTACCGCTAGAAACCGCTCTGCCCGATTGGGGCACGGCACTCGCCGCCGCAGGGCTTTTCGCCGCGCTCTACGGCGTCGTGATCGGAATCACCCAACGCGATCCCCGGGTCGTGCTGGCGTATTCGAGCGTGAGCCAGATGGGATTCATCATCGCGGTCATTGGCATGGGAATGCTCGCAGGGGACGGCCGCGCTGCACTGGCAGCGACCTTCTATGCCTCCCACCATGTCCTGGTAAAAGGCGCGTTGTTCCTGTCCGTGGGCGTAATCGCCGCGACCGGCAGCCGGCGGCTATGGCCGATGCTGCTGCCCGTGGCGATCATCGCGGTGGGCCTCGGCGGGCTCCCGCTCACGGGAGGCGCATTGGCGAAGTTCGTTGCTGATGAACTGCTGGGAGACAGTACCGCGAGCACGATTGCGACGCTGTCTGCGGTCGGCACGACGCTGCTGATGTTGCAGTTCCTGCGCGGCCTTGCGAAGTCGGCATCGCAAGACCCGCAAGCGATAGCACCCGCAGGACTTGTCTGGCCGTGGCTGGCGACCGCGGTGGTTTCGCTCGTCGTGCCGTGGACGCTGTATCTGACGGTCCCGAGCGGGACGCTGCCTGACCCGCTTTCTCCCGCGGTGCTATGGAAAGCGCTTTGGCCCGTTCTGCTAGGCGCCGTACTGGCGATTGCGCTGTGGCGTTGGGGGCGTTCGTTGCCACGTATTCCCAAAGGAGACATCGTTGTGGCACTCGACGGCGGAATGCAGATGGCCGTCGCGTGGGGCAAGGCGCTGGAGCGAACGGACGGCGTTCTTCGTCAGTGGCCGACGGCCAGCGTGTCGTTGCTGATACTGACCGTCGCGCTTGCTGCGGCGGTGTTCGCACAGTGAAGCCGCGCGCGGTCAGACTTAAACCGCGATGACGAATGCGGCGACTACCACCGCCAACCGCAGTGACGACGTGCTCATCTAAGTTGATGATCGCCTTGTCGATAAATCGGGGTATTCATCCCTGCAAGTCAGGGTTTCTTCCTATCAACTCGTGCGCAACACATCCGCATCATATGCATGGTCGCCTTTCGGCGATTCCTGGTCGCGGTTTCCGTGAGTGTACCATCAATGCGGATCGATTGCGGACGACAGCAGCGCAGCTCGCGCGGTTTCACCTTCCAGTCCGTCAGCCGGCTGGCGATCGCATGCGCATTCTTAGGCACACTTTCCGGCGCTGCAACGGCGCAAGCGCGGCCGCCATTTCGGGTCGGCGGATTGACATGCGACACCGATCCGAGAGTCGGCCTGGTCCTCGGCTCGCGGCAGGATATGCGATGTGTTTTCATTGCGAACGCAACGGGCCAGCGATACACCTACACTGGCACGATCAGGCGCCTTGGCGTCGATATCGGCGTGACAAGAGGGGGAACGCTGTTCTGGGCTGTCTTTGCCCGAAACAGCCAGATCGGCCGAGGCACGCTGAGAGGGAATTACGTAGGTGCCAGCGGCAGCATTGCCCTAGGTCTGGGTCTGGGCGCCAAGGTGCTGATCGGCGGATCGCGCCGCACGATAACGCTGCAGCCATTGTCGCTCGAAGGCCAGATCGGGCTTAATTTGGCGTTGGGCGTGGCGAGGCTCACGCTTCGATGACGGCCAGCCGCAGGAATGCTGATCGGGTCACCTATTGAAGTGGCCGGACGCCGCTTGCCAAAGCGGGAATGCCCTCGCCGATCCGGTCGGTCATATACGGGAAGAACGGGTTTGACGATGCCCGCATCAGCGAGTCGAGGCTTGCGATCAATACGTTGCGTTCGCCTCGCGGCGCCAGAGTGCCGAGATTCTCGCCGAAATTCTCGGACGGGTCGGGCTCAGCCCCATAGAGAGCGTCGCTGACCGGAAACGGCAACGCGACGTGCGACAGTGAATAGAAGCCCCGCGGATACGATAACCCGAGCGGGCGCGACTTCTCGACGTCGCTGCCGGCCTCGGTCACGCGCTCGATCACATCGTCACTATTGTCATTGGAGTTGGTAATGACTGTGAGGCGATAACGCCGCGAGGCGTTGGGTACGATACGCGTGAGTGCAGTGTCGGCGCTGGAACGGAGCAAAGGGCCGAACTTTGCCGTGCGATTGACATCGAACAGCACCAACTCGTGGCCGTTCTCAGGAAGTTGCGCATAAAGCGCCGATACAATGGCCCGCGTACTCACCGTGAAATCGATCAACGATTGAAAGGTGAGGATCGGCGGCAGCTGCCCCAGTTTGCCCTCGCGGCCATAGCGCGCGATCCGCGCCTGCAAATCTCGAGTCAAACGATAGGATTGACGCGCACCGTTAACGGGAAACGAATTGTATTTGAACGGATTGAACTCGGGCACGATGCCGAGCCACGCCGCCTTGGCGAAAGCGGGCAAAATCGCCGGCAGGCCTGCCAGGCCGGCATAGCGGGCAGCGCGTGTGATCCCGACCATCGGCGAAATCAACACCAGGCGGTCCGGCCGAGCCAACTTTTCGTCGCTGAGGGAATCAAGCGCATAGATCAAAGCCAACGCGCCGCCATTGGAGAAGCCCACCAGATGCAGCGGCGCGGACGGCTCGGTGCGGCTGCGTGCTTCGCGCACTGCCAGCCGCGTCGCCGCCAACCAGTCTTCCCACTCCACGTCGGTCAGTGCGGCCGGAACCGTGCCATGCGCCGGCATCCTCGGCACGACAGCCACAAAGCCGCGATCGCGATAGAAAGCTGCGATATGGCGCTGACTGTAGGGGGAGTCCGTCAGTCCATGCAAAAGCACGACAGCACCGACCGGCTTGCCCTGTGGCTCGAGCACAAAGGACCGGTTGAAATCCTGCGCAAAGTGCCCGGGATAGACCGGACTGCCCTCAAAATACCGATTGGCCGGCACACGACCGGTTGCGTTGAGCTTCCGGGAAACCTCGCGCTGGACGTCGTCGAAAATCCCCGCCTCGGCCGCCAGATATTGCGTCCAATTGGACGCGTCGAGCTTTTCCCTGCTTAGTTCATGCGGAACATGGGTGTGCCAGGGTTCGAGCGGCAGTCCCCTCTGCGAATCGTAGATGCGGACGGCAAGGAACGTCAGCAGGGACACGCCGAGCAATGCTCCCGCAATTTTCACATATCTGAATACTTTCGCTCGCATGATCGAAACTCTCTAACCGCGATGATGCTGCGGAAGACTGCCACGGAGCAACTGGGATGTCCCGCGGATACATCTGCTTCGCACCTGCAGCTCCCATCATTTTGGAAGGAGGCGACATCCAGCCCAGCGCAATAACCGCCACCAGGGCGGCGAGAGCGCTGACAATCCCAACCATGACGATATCGAGATAACTTTCGCGATGCGTCGAGCCACAAACGGCGAGGAGCGTCACGACAGCACCGTTATGCGGCAAGCTGTCGAGGGTACCGGAGACAATTGAACCCACCCGGTGCATCAACGCGGGATTTATGCCCTGCTCCGCCGCGATGCGCATATAGGTTTCGCCGAGCGCATCGAGCGCCATCGTCATGCCACCCGAGGCCGAACCGGTCAGGGCGGCGAGTATGTTGGTTGCCACCGGCCTATTGCGAGCGCCAAAACCGGCCGGCCGCTGCTGATTTTGTAGAGTCCGGCGCGCGCGCGTTCATTCAACTCGCTCGGTATCCGAAACTAAACCAAGGCGACCTTCCCCGTGGGAAGATCATATACTGCACCGACCACGCGGAGCTTCTTGTTGAGCACCATCTCCGCCAGAATCGGGGTTGCCTGTTCCAGTCGCTTCACATTATGGCGTACATTCGCGACAACGGCGCGATGCTCAAGATCCGGACCCGCTTTCTTCATTTCATCTTCAATACCCGGCTTCATGGCCCGGACCAGATCCGCGATGTGCCCGGGCAAATCGTTGCCTTTCTGGAGTGCCGCTACGGTGGCATTGACCGCACCACAACTGCTGTGGCCGAGGACCATGATCAGCTTGGTACCGAGCACTGCGGCGCCAAACTCCAGACTCGCGAGACCCTCGGTCGTTACGAAGTTGCCTGCAACGCGAACAACAAACAAATCTCCTGGTCCTTGATCAAAAGCCAGCTCGGGCGCGATCCGAGAATCTGCGCAGCTTAGGATTGCCGCAAAGGGAGCCTGACCAAGTGCGCGGCTCGCGCGTCCCGCAGAGAAATCCCGTTCGCGCGGCTGGTTCGCTACATAGCGCTCGTTGCCCTCGCTCACTAGTTTCAACGCTGCATCCGGAGTATCGGCAGCCGACACGGGCTGAGCTCGAGCGACACGCCCGACGAGAGGAATCGTCGCGAGTGCGGCGCCCCCTAGCAACAGCAATCGACGGCTAGGACCCGTTTGCGAACAATAATCGCACATGAGATTTCTCCTTCCTGTTTTTCAATAGTCCCCATTGCTCTCCCCGTCTCCATTCGCTCCGCGCTTCTTAATGGTCATGCTTTAGCGTCGCCCGCCCATCAGACGCAGCAGCATCATGAACAAGTTGATGAAGTTGAGGTAGAGCGAAAGCGCACCCATCACGGCCTTGCGACCCGCCGAAGTGGCGTCATCGCCGCGGTCGTACATGCCCTTGATCCGCTGGGTATCGTAGGCCGTAAGGCCCGCAAAGACGCCAACGCCGATGATGGAAATCATCCAGTCCAACCCGCTCGATCTCAGGAACAGGTTGACCAGGCTTGCGATGATGATGCCGATCAGCCCCATGAACAGGAACGTTCCGAATCCCGACAGGCTTCGCTGGGTGGTGTAGCCCCAGATGCTGAGCGCGCCGAAGGCCGCCGCCGAGATAAAGAACACCCGCGTGATCGAGGACTGCGTGTAGATGTGAAAAATGGTCGACAATGAGATCCCGACCAGGGCCGCATAGAGGAAGAACAATCCTCGGGCAGCTTCCACCGACAAGGTGTTGATCCGGGCGCTGATAAAAAACACCAGCCCCAGCGGCGCCAGCATCAATACCCACATCAGCGGACTTTGAAGCAATTCAGGGCCGGTGAACTGATAGGTCAAAAACGCGGCAACGGCGGTCAGGCCGACACCCGCGGCCATGTAATTGTACACGCGCAGCATATAAGCGCGCAGGCCAGCGTCTATTGCGATGGCGCCGTCGGCCGGAAGACCGGACGCGGCTGCATTTCGATCATAATCCGACATGGTTTTGTTCCTCCTTGATCCCCGACGACCTGCCGAGGCGCTTCTCACCGAAGCTCATAAACCTGATCTACCGATCAATCATTGGGGCTCGCTCCCGTCATGGCCTTTGACCGATCGGGAAATGCGGTCGTCCTGCGCGGGGAGGTTGCTGGATGCACATCGCCCCAATAGGACCAGAACGCCAGTGCGAGCCCGACAAAGAACACTACAGCCAGAATCAAAAACAGTGCGGATTGCTTGACCCACGAGATCGCCGGAACCGCCAGCGCCAATGCAAGGCCGAGAAAGCCGATTTGAAGCGACGCCAAGTGGACACCGGCGAGGAACGTACCTAGCGCCAGCAGTATGAGGAGGACGAGACTGGTGGCCAGCGTAGGTAGTAGCTGCTGCACACCCGAAAACAGC
>Ga0307499_10000348_pt1 | contig 16705 bp, 16 predicted proteins | sample 13_S_MG_FD_201363 | JGI IMG/M metagenome (GOLD analysis project Ga0307499, IMG submission 201363) | Soil microbial communities from Populus trichocarpa stands in riparian zone in the Pacific Northwest, United States - 13_S | ecosystem: Environmental > Terrestrial > Soil > Riparian zone > Trees... | reverse complement strand
GCGCGGACGGACGGTGCGCTCGGCGATGCTGATGACGGCGCGGCGCGGCAGGAACCCGGTGACCCGGGCGAGCATCGCGTTGGCGCGCCCGTCGACGACCGAGGGACGGCCCCGGCGCAGCCCGCGCAGGGTGGTGGCGACGACCTGCTCCGGTGTGCGGCGCTTGCCGAACGACGCCTCCTTGGCGCCGACGACCTCGAAGAACGGGGTTTCGGTCGCCCCGGGTGAGACGGCGATGACCTTGACGCCGTGCGGCCTGGCCTCGGCCCACAGCGCTTCGGTGAACGACAGCACGAACGACTTGGTCGCCGCGTACACGGCCATGTGCGGGATCGGCTGGAAGGCCACCGTGCTGGCGACGTTGATGATCGTGCCGCTGCCCCGGGCCGTCATCGCCGGCAGGAACCGGGCCGTCAGGTCCAGCACCGCGGCCACGTTGAGCTGGACCTGCTCCCGTAGCCGCGGCAGGTCGGCCGCGTCGACGTCACCGTGGGTGGCGAAGCCGGCGTTGTTGACCAGCACATCGACGGTACGGCCGCGCGCCGCCACCTCGGCCGCGACCCGGTCCGCGGCATCGGCGACGGACAGGTCGACGGGCAGCACGTCGACCCGGACCCCGTGCGCCGCGGTGATGTCGGCGGCGAGCGCAGCCAGCTTGGCCTCGCTGCGGGCCACCAGGATGAGGTGCGCCCCCTGGGCGGCGAGCGTGCGAGCGAATACCGACCCGATGCCGGTGGATGCGCCGGTGACCAGGGCGGTTTGTCCCGAGAACTTCATGACAGCTCCTTTAAACATACCGGTTGGTTTGTCCTGAGGGCAGACTGATGGCAGGGAACGGCGGCGCGGTGTTCAGTCCGCGGCGGGCCGGGCCAGCAGGCCGTCCTCGAAGAGGCTGAGCAGGACCTGCGCCCGCTCCGTGAAGACGCCCGGGGCCTGCGTACCCGGGTCCAGCACGTCGGTGAGGGTCTTGAGACCGTCGAACGCGCCCACGAGCGCGACCGCGATGTGGTGCGGGTCGAGATCCGCGCGCAGCTCGCCGCTGGCCTGCCCGCGGCGGACGATGTCGGCGACGAACTCCACCCAGTTGGCCATCGGCTTGCCCGCCTCCTCGGCGGTCGCCGGATCCGCGGACATGTCCTTGGTCAGCCGGGTGATGCTCCATGCGCTCGGGTCGGTGTTGAGCAGCTCCATCATGGTGGGCAGCAGGGCCGCGAACTGCTGGGCCGGCGCGCCCGCCGCAAGGACCCGCTCGCTCACCTGGCGGAACCACCGATCCTGCTGGTCGCGCAGCACCGCCAGGCCCAGCGCGGCCTTGGACTCGAAGTAGAAGTAGAACGCGCCCTTGGTGAGCCCACTGGCGGCGATCAGATCCCGCTGCGCGGTGCCCGTGTAGCCGCGCTCGGCGAACACCTGGGCAGCCGTTCGCAGCAGGAAGGCCCGAGTGGCCTCCCCCTTGGCGGTGGCCGGCACCATCTCGGCGGTGGCATGAGGTCGCGGTGGCATGCGAGGAACAGTAAACCAACCAAGCGGTATGTGCAAACCTACCTAGCGGTATGTCACGGACCGCGCGAAGGTAGGCTGGATCCGGCGCGCCGATTTGGCGCCGGACACTGCCGCGCTGACCGATATCGAGGGCGGAGTGTGTGCCGCCCAGGAGTGGTGGTTCGGATGATCGCAACGGTCAACGGGACAACGCTGTCGTACCAGGAGGTGGGGCAGGGGCCGGCGTGCCTGATGCTGAACGGGGGCATGGGCACCGACCAGACCTTGCTGCGCACCCTCGACCCGCTCGGCGATCGGCTCCGGCTCATCCAGGTCGACCAGCGCGGCACCGGCCGCTCCGGCCGCCCGCCGCTGTCCACGCTCACGATGGCGCAACTGGCCGACGATGCCGCCGCGCTGGCCGGGCACCTCGGCGTCGAACGGACGCTCGTGCTCGGGCACTCCTTCGGCGGGTTCGTCGCCCAGGAGCTCGCCCTACGGCACCCGGAACTGGTGGCCGGGCTGGTGCTCGTCGCCACCACCGCCGGGCGGCTCGGCACGTCCGACCGACCCGACGACGAGCAAGGGCCACCCCCGCCGGCGGAGGTCACGGCGATCGTGCGCGCGATGGTGTCCGGGCCGGCCACCGACGACACGTTCGCCGCCATGACGAGTTCGCTGCTGCCGTACTACCTGCACCGGCACGACCCGGCCGCGCTCACCGCGCGGCTACAGCACGCGGTGTACGACGTAGCCACCTTCCGCGCGACCGCGGCGCTGCTGAACACCTGGAGCGCCATCGACCGGCTCGACCGGATAGCCGCGCCGACGCTGCTGCTCGTCGGCCGGCAGGACCCGGTCTGCGCACCGGCGCAGTCCCACCGAATCGCCCGCAGGATCCCCGGCGCGCAGGTCATCGAACTCGCCGAGAGCGGACATTTCCCCTGGCTGGACGAACCCGCGCGGTTCTACCGGGTGCTACACGACTGGCTCGACCGGCACGCCCGGCCCACCACGACAGCCCACCCCGGCTGACTGGAGCATCAGCCGAGGTGTGGCAGCACCGCCCGTTCGGCGAGCGTCCAGGTTGTCGTGGTGAGCAGGTAGCAGCCGACGGCGACCGGGGCGATCGCCGCGAACGCGACGGTCCCGTACGGCAGCAGGCGGACCAGCCGGCGGACGGCGCCGGAGCCGGGCTGTCCGGGCCCGCCGGCCGGGCCGGCGGTGGCGACCTGCCGAGCGGTCTGCCGGGCGGAGAACCAGGCCACCGCGAGCAGCGCCAGCAGCAGCACGCCGAACGCGGCGGCCGGTGCGCTGATCAGGCCGGCGCTGCTGAGCACCGCCGGCCAGTGCCCGGCCAGTGGTGCGCCGAGGACCGTCGCGTCGAGGATCGCGTTGGGCTGGCCGGCGATCGTGGGCACCACGATGACCAGTTGCACCAACGCCGGCCGCAGCCCGGCGAACGGGCTGACCCCGGCCTGGCGGTACGCCGCGGCGGTCTGCGCGGCCAGGGTGGCGCGGTCGCGGCCGTACCGGCGGCGCAGCCTGGCCAGTTCCGGCGCGAGCGCGGCCTGCGCCCGCCCGGCCCGCTGCGCGGCAAGCGCCGCCGGGACCAGGCCGGCCCGCACCACGACGGTGAGCAGCGCGATGGAGATCGCCAGTGCGGTGCCGCCGGTCAGGCCGGGCAGCACCCCGGCGATCCCGCTCAGCGTCCAATAGCCGACGCGGACCAGCGGGTCGAGCAGTGTGTAGAGCGACATGGAAGGACCTCCGGAACGGGGACGGGGCGGGCAGGCGGCAGCGCCGGCACCCGCGTCCAGACCGACCAGAGCAGCATCCGGGGAACCTGACCGTCGCATGTGGACGGTGTCGGATCCGGGCGGCTCTCGGCCGACCGGCGGGCCGGCCTGGTCAGGCGGGGCGAGTGCCGACGGCCCGGCCCGGAGCCCGGGGCCGCGGCCGGCCGGGCGCGGCCGGATCGCACTGCCGCGCCAGCACCGGCTGGCTGACCGACCGGACAGCCGGCGCGGCGAACACGCCCGGCACGATCGCGACAACGGCCGCGCCGCGCCGCGCGCCGGTGACCACCGCGACGGCGAGCACCGCGCCGGCGACCGGGAGCGCCCATCCCGACCCGGCCGGCGCCCACAACGCCGACGCCGCCCACGACATCAGGGCCACACCGAGCAGGATCGGGCCGAATACCGCGGCCGTTCGCGCTCCCGCCCGCCCCGGCGTCATGACCCACCTCCGCCACCGGGCCCGCTCCGAGCCCGCGCACCGATGCTACCCACCGCCGGCCCCACCCGACGCCGGTGACAACGGCCGGACGACCGACGCCCGGTACGCCGCCAGGCCCAGCCACCCACTGCCGGTTGACAAGCCGCACCGCCCGACGCAGGTGCACTGCTCGACCCGCGATCCAAGACCGCCCCCGGGGCGCGCGGTTCTGAAACCGAACTGAAGCGGTTGTGACAGGGCGCGGTGGTCGGCTGTCGGTGCCGGCGGCCGGCCCGGCCGCCATTGGGGACAGGAGATACAACATGCCGAACGAAGGCAGCAGGGGGATCCGCAGGGCCGCCGCCGTCGCGCTGATCGGTGGCTTCGTCACGCTCGCCGCGACACCGGCGCTGGCCGCCGGACCGGACAGCCCGGCGCCGGACGGCACCCGGGTCACCGGCACCGGCGACGGCTACCCGTGGGTCGGCAGCAACCCGTGGGAGACCAGCGCACTGCCCGACGGACACGGCTGGATCGAGAGCGGTGCCACCGGTGGCGACGGCCACGGCTGGACCGACGGCGACTTCCCCAACCCCTGGGGCGTCTGACCGATCCTGGGGCCGGCCTCCTGCGGGCGGCCGGCCCCGCCTCGTTTCGACGCAATGCAGAACAGGATATGAACACCCTGTCGCATCGACAGCACGTCAATTGTCCCGGACCGCACAACTCCGTCAATGAGCGCTGATTACGCAGCGGACAATACATATCGGGTCGCATATTCAGCGGTGTGAGCAACGGCACCGTGGGCTGTATTAGCCGTAATACTGATTGATTCCAGATTGTGTTCCAGACTCGCGCCGTGCCGACTGAGGCGGAATTCCAGCGCATGCTGCGCGACAATGGCCGGCGGGTGACCAGACCCCGGCTCGCGGTGCTGGCCGCGGTGCACGCGCACCCGCACGCCGACACCGAGTCGATCATCGGCCTGGTCCGGCAGGACCTCGGCGTGGTCTCCCACCAGGCCGTCTACGACGTGCTCCGGGCGCTGACCGACGCGGGCCTGCTGCGGAGATTCCAGCCGATGGGTTCCGTCGCCCGCTACGAACCGCAGGCCGACGACAACCACCACCACGCCGTCTGCCGGACCTGCGGCGCCATCGCCGACGTGGACTGCGCGGTCGGCCGCGCTCCGTGCCTGACCGCGGCGGACGACGCCGGCTACGAGATCGGCGAGGCCGAGGTCATCTACTGGGGCCGGTGCCCCAATTGCGCCGAGACCGCCGGTCGCGGATTGCCCGGCTGACCCGAGCGGCCCTCTCAGGCCCCCCGCCGCATGCGCCCCAAATCCTTCAGCTGACGCCAACCCCGCGGACAGGAGACAACGACGTGTCTGAGAGCGAGAACCCGGCGATCCCGAGCCCGACCCCGGCCCGGCACCGGCCGCAGACGAACCAGGACTGGTGGCCGAACCAGCTCGATCTGCAGGTGCTGCACCGGCACTCACCCCGGTCCAACCCGCTCGGCGAGGGCTTCCGCTACCCCGACCAGTTCAAGAACGTCGACGTCGAGGCGCTGAAGCGGGACGTGTTCGAGGTCATGACCACGTCCCAGGACTGGTGGCCGGCCGACTACGGCCACTACGGCCCGCTGTTCATCCGGCTGAGCTGGCATGCGGCCGGCACGTACCGCATCGAGGACGGCCGCGGCGGCGGCGGCACCGGCGCGCAGCGCTTCGCCCCCCTCAACAGCTGGCCGGACAACGGCAACCTCGACAAGGCGCGCCGGCTGCTGTGGCCGGTCAAGCAGAAGTACGGCCAGCAGATCTCCTGGGCCGACCTGCTGGTCTTCGCCGGCAACTGCGCGCTGGAATCGATGGGCTTACCGACCTTCGGCTTCGGCTTCGGGCGCGCGGACATCTGGGAGGCCGACGAGATCTTCTGGGGCTCGGAGGACGCCTGGCTCGGCGACCAGCGCTACAGCGGCGACCGGCAGCTCGCCGGCCCGCTCGGCGCCGTGCAGATGGGCCTGATCTACGTGAACCCGGAGGGCCCGAACGGCGAGCCCGACCCGCTGAAGGCGGCGCGGGACATCCGTGAGACCTTCCGCCGGATGGCGATGAACGACGAGGAGACGGTCGCGCTCATCGCCGGCGGCCACACCTTCGGCAAGACCCACGGCGCCGGCCCGGCCGAGTACGTCGGCCCGGAGCCGGAAGCGGCCCCGCTCGAGGAGCAGGGCCTGGGCTGGAAGAGCACGTACGGCAGCGGCAAGGGCGCCGACGCCATCACCAGCGGTCTGGAGGTCGTCTGGACCGCCACCCCGACGGCATGGTCGAACCGGTTCTTCGAGAACCTGTTCGGCTACGAGTGGGAGCTGACCAAGAGCCCGGCCGGGGCGTGGCAGTGGCAGCCGAAGGACGGGGCCGGGGCCGGCACCATCCCCGGGCCGGCCGACCCGGCCGACCGGCGCCCGCCGACGATGCTGACCACCGACCTGTCGCTGCGGTTGGACCCGGTCTACGGTCCGATCTCCCGGCGCTTCTTCGAGCACCCGGACGAGTTCGCGCTGGCGTTCGCCAAGGCCTGGTACAAGCTGCTGCACCGGGACATGGGGCCGGTCTCGCGCTACCTCGGCCCGTGGGTGCCCGAGGCGCAGCTCTGGCAGGACCCGGTCCCGGCGGTCGACCACGAGCTGGTCGACGACGCCGACATCGCCGCCGTCAAGGCCACGGTGCTCGCCTCGGGTCTGTCGATCTCCCAGCTGGTCCGTACCGCCTGGGCGTCGGCCGCCAGCTTCCGCGGCACCGACAAGCGCGGCGGCGCCAACGGCGCCCGCCTGCGCCTCGAACCGCAGCGGAGCTGGGCCGTCAACGAACCCGCCGAGCTGGCCACGGTGCTGCCGGTGCTGGAGCGGATCCAGCAGGAGTTCAACGCCGCCCAGACCGGCGGGAAGAAGCTCTCCCTCGCCGACCTGATCGTGCTCGCCGGGTGTGCCGCGGTCGAGCAGGCGGCACAGGCCGCCGGGGCCGAGATCAGCGTGCCGTTCACGCCGGGCCGTACCGACGCCGCGCAGGAGCAGACCGACGTCGAGTCGTTCGCCGTCCTCGAACCCGTCGCCGACGGCTTCCGCAACTACCTCCAGCCCGGCCAGAAGCTCCCACCCGAGACACTGCTGCTCGAGCGCGCCTACCTGCTGAACCTCAGCGCTCCTGAGATGACGGCCCTGATCGGCGGCCTGCGGGCGCTGGACGCGAACGCCGGCCAGACGCCGCACGGCGTCCTCACCGACCGGCCCGGAACGCTGACCAACGACTTCTTCGTCAACCTGCTCGACACCGACACCGAATGGAAGGCGTCGGCGGCGGCGGAGAACGTCTACGAAGGCCGGGACCGCGGCACCGGGAAGCTCAACTGGACCGCCACCGCCGTCGACCTCGTCTTCGGCTCGCACTCCCAACTCCGCGCCATCGCCGAGGTGTACGCCGCCAGCGACGGAGCCGACCGGTTCCTGCACGACTTCATCGCCGCCTGGAACAAGACCATGACCCTCGACCGCTTCGACCTCAGCTAACGGGCCGCCGGTCCGGGTCGGCCCCGACCGACCCGGACCAGCCTGCCGGTCGTTTCGACCGCGGGTGTCGAACGGCGGGCTTCCCGCGTGTCGTAGGGGTGTCACGACACGGGCGGAGGGGAGGCCGCGTGGCATCCGACATCGCGACCTTGAGCAGGCGCGAGCAGGAGGTTCTGCTGCTCGTCGCGGCGGACATGACGGACCGGGAGATCGCCCGGGCACTCGGGATCGCGGAACGGACGGTCCGGGCGCACGTCAGCAGGATCATTCTCAAGTTGGGCGTGGCCTCCCGCGTCGGAGCCGCCGTCGCGGTCACGAAATGGCTCGTCGGTAGCGGGCGCCAGCCGGCGGTGTAGTTGGCGGAACCGCCAATATCTGGCAACTCGGATTCCTGTCACGCTGGCCTCGCCGGTGATAGATGTCCGATCCGAAAGGGACGATGATGCGACGAATATTGATTGCTCTGGTCGGGGCGGTGGCGCTGTCGACGGCACTTGCCGTGGTGCCGTCGGCCGCTTTCGCCGACCCCTATCCATGCACCGTGAGCCGCATTTTCGAGCCGCCTCCCGTCCCGCCGGGGGAAGTGGCCATTGATCTCTTCCATCCGCCGACCGGCCTCTACGCCGGGACGGTCTACTGGAACCAGGACCCGACTCCGGGAAGTGATCTCAACGGTGACGGCGTGACCGATCCCGGCGACGCGCTCATCGCGTTCGACGGCGCGACCGACAGCTGCGGTGTCGAAGGCAAGATCACCAGCATCGGCCGCACCGCGACGACCGCGGGTCACAACGCCCCGTACCTGGGTCCATGGAAGAGCGGCAACCTGGCCGAGGACGCCCTCTGGCTGGTGGAGCTGACCATCGTCAAGGGAAGCTGGCGAGAGCCCGTGGGCCAGGTGTTCGTCGTCTCCTGACGACGTGGCTGCGGTCTGGGATCCGGCGGTGGTGTGGGGGCCCGCCGGATCCCTCGATCGGTGCGGTTCGCCGCCGGTGCAGGTGGTGCGACCATGACGCGTCGAGGAGGTAGCGGTGCGGTACCTGATGCTGGTGTGCGGGGTCGAGCCGGGGCGGGAGCCGTCGGACGAGGAGATGGCCCCGGCGAGGGCGTGGACGGCGGAGATGACCGCCCGCGGCGTGCGCCGGTCCGGTGATCAGTTGGGGCCGGCGGGGAGCGCGACGACGGTGCGGGTGCGGGACGGGCAGGTGCTGCTGTCCGACGGCCCGTTCGCTGAGACATACGAGCAGATCCTCGGCTACGACCTGCTGGAGTGCGCCAACCTGGACGAGGCCATCGAGGTCGCGTCCCGGCACCCGACCGCCCGGTGGGGTTCGGTCGAGGTCAGGCCGGTGTGGACGGGCTGAGCTCACTCGCGCTGACCCAGGCGTTCCGGCTGGAGTGGGGCCGGGTCGTGGCGTACCTGATCCGGATGACCGGTGACTGGGACCTCGCCGAGGAGTGCGCGCAGGAAGCTGTGGCGCGGGCGGCCGAGCGCTGGCCACGCGACGGCATCCCGGCCAACCCCGGCGCCTGGCTGACCACGACCGCCCGCAACCACGCGTTGAACGTGCTGCGCCGGTCGGCCACCGAGGCGGCGAAGCTGCCGGAGCTCGCGACCATGGCGGCGCAGAGCCGGGCCGGCGAGATCGACCCGTTCCCGGACGAGCGGCTGCGGCTGATCTTCACCTGCTGCCACCCGGCCCTCCCGCTCGAGGGCCGGGTGGCGCTCACCCTCCGCACCCTCGCCGGGCTGACCACGCCGGAGATCGCCCGCGCCTTCCTGGTGTCGGAAACCGCGATGGCGCAACGGATCGTGCGCACCAAGCGCAAGATCCGCGCTGCTGGCATCCCGTACCGGGTGCCGCCCGCGCACCTGCTGGCCGAACGGATCGGCGGCGTGCTCGGGGTGCTCTACCTGCTGTTCACCGAGGGCTACGCGGCCACGTCCGGCCCGCACCCGCTGCGGCAGGACCTGTGCGCGGAGGCCATCCACCTGGCCCGCATGGTCGCCCGGCTGATGCCGGACGAACCCGAGATCCTCGGCCTGCTGTCCCTGCTGCTCCTGCAGCACTCCCGGTGCGCCGCCCGCATCGACGAAGCCGGCGACCTGGTCGCACTGTCCGATCAGGACAGATCGCGCTGGGACGCCGCCGCCATCGCCGAAGGCCTTGCCCTGCTGGACACCGCGGCGGCCCACGGCTGCCCCGGCCCCTACCAGCTCCAGGCCGCCATCGCCGCCTGCCACGCTCTCGCCCCCGACGCCGCCGCCACCGACTGGCCCCGGATCGCCACCCTCTACGCCCGCCTCATCGACCTCAACCCGACCCCGGTCGTCCGCCTCAACCACGCGGTCGCCGTGGCCATGGCCGACGGACCCGCCGCCGGCCTCGAACTCCTCGACCTGCTCGCCGACTCGCCGCAACTGGCCACCTACCACCTCCTCGCCGCCACCCGAGCCGATTTCCTGCGCCGGCTCGACCACCGGGCCGAGGCCGCGGCCGCCTACCGGCAGGCCCTCACCCACGCCCGCACCGACGCCGAACGCCGCTACCTGGCCCGCCGCCTCGCCGAAACCGTCGACCAGGCCGCGGAGCGGCCGGTCATCTGACACATCGGCCCGCGCGGTGGGACGGACGAGGGATCGAGGCTAGGAGGTGGTCGGCGGGGCGACGACCAATTCGGTGTCCGGGTCGTGGTCGAGTTGCGGCGGGCCGGCGACGATCATGGTGGCGCGGGCCCACGGCTGTTCCCGCAGCAGGAACGGCAGTTCCTCCAGCAGCCACTTCGCCACGTGCTCCAGCTGCTCGGGGGAGTCACCGTCGCGGACGACCAGCAGGCGCTCCTGCTCGTCCAGGTCACCCTGCATCCACACCGAGGCGTCCAACCACGGGGCGAGCTCGTCGCGGACGATGCCGGTGCCCTCGACCCAGATGACGTCGGCACCGGCCGGGACAGTGATCGATCCGGGCCGGTCGTGGGCGATCCAGGCAGCCGGGCGGAAGTCCACCGCCGCACCCCGGTGCAGGGGTCGCAGGATGTTCTCGGCGAGCACGGCGCCCCAGTCGAAGTAGGCGTGGTTCCAGGCGATGTCGTCGGTGTGCACGATGGCGGAGTTGGGCACCGCCGTGCGCAGCCGCTCGGCCAGGGTCGTCTTGCCGGCGCCGCCGCGGCCGTCGATCGCGATCACCCGCGGCCGTCCGGTGACGTCCGGTGACGCATCGTGCAGCTGCCGGACCGCGTCGAGCACCGGCACCACCCGCCAGCCAACGGCCTCGGTCTCGCCTGGATGAAGACGCATCGACAACCTGTCTGCGGAGGTGCGGACACCGGCCCGGCCGGCGCCGGGATGGATCCCGGAGCCACGGTCGACCCGGAACACATCCTCGCAGGACCGGCACGAGCGGATCGTCGAGGCCGTGCTGACCGCCGCCGGCCGGCGTCCGTCGGGCCGGCGTGGTCGGTCACCGGCGGGATGGGCGCCACCGCCTGCGCGGCGACGCCCATCCCGGCTCGGACCGGGCTGACTACTTCTGCCAGCCGACTGTCTCTGGCAGCGGCGTGCCGAAGATGGTCGCGCCGACATTGGCCAACTTCTCCGGCACGGCGTAGATCGACGGGCCGCTGTAGAGCGGGATGAGCCCGTAGAGCGCCAGCGCCTCGCGTTCGATCACGTTGGCTTCGGCGATCTGCTTGGCCGGATCGGCGATGTTCGTCGCGGCCTTGATCTTCGCGTCCAGCGCGGGGGTTCCGACCCCGGTGAGGTTCTCGTTGCTCTGGCTGCCGTAGAAGCCGTCCAGGTACTGGGCGCCGAACGGGTCGAGCGACCGGTTGCCGACCAGGAACAGGTCGAATTTGCGACCGGTGATGACCGAGTCGAAGTCGTTCTCCGAGGTCGGCTTGATGGTCAGCTTGACGCCGATCTGCTTGAGCTGGGCGGCGAACGCGTTGCCGGTGGCCTTGTCCAGCGGGTCGTCACCGATGAGGGTGTAGCCCAGCTCGAGGCGCTTCCCGTCCTTGGCCCGGACACCGTCGCTGCCGGCCTTCCAGCCGGCGGCGTCGAGTTCCTGCTTCGCGGCGGCGGGGTCGTACTTGATGACGTCGGAGACGTTGTCGTGGTAGCCGTCCTGGAAGGAGTAGAGGACCGCCGACCCCGGCAACGGCTCGCTGTAGTTCAGCCCCTGGAATGCGATCTGCGCGATCTGTTTGCGGTCGACGCTCTCCAGGATCGCCTTGCGTACCGCCGGTTCCTTCAGCAACGGAGCCCGGGCGTTGAGGTCCAGGTAGTACTCGAAGGGGCTGCCGCCGCGGCGGATCTGAGTGCCCTTCACGTTCGAGATCTGCTTGAGCCCGTCCGCGGTCCCGGTCGCCGCGTAGTCCAGCTCGCCGTTGCGGAACGCGTTGACCGCCGCAGCGCTGTCGAGCCCGACCAGGACCCGCTTGTCGAGCTTGCCGCGCCGGCCCCACCACTTCGGGTTGCGCTCGAACGTCGCGTCGCCGGTCTTGGCGTTGTACGAGGTCACCGTGTACGGGCCGGCACCCCACTGCGGTTGCACCTTGCCCAGGTAGGCGGTGTTGTACGTGTCCGGGTCAGCTGCCGCCTTCGGGTTCAGGAAGCTCGTGAACAGCGACGACCACCAGGCGTTGACGCCCTGGAACTCGATGACCGCCTGCTTGTCGTTGCTGCCGGCGTGCACCGAGGTGATCTTCGAGAAGTGGACCGGATCGCTCGCGAAGTATTTCTTGTCCGAGCCGTTGTCGGCCTTCCAGGTGGCCTCGATCGCGTGGTAGTCGATGGGTGTGCCGTCGTTGAAGGTGGCCTTCGGGTTGATCGTGATCGTGACCCGCTGGTTGCCGTCGACGACGTCCACCTTGACGTCGGTGAAGTAGTCCGGGTTGTACTGCACCTCGCCGGTCGGCGAATAGGTGATGGCGTCGGCGTTGTACCAGAACCAGAACCGGGCCGCGGTGAGGTTGGCGTCGGCGTGGAACGGGTTGCCCTGGTCGAAGACCGAACCGGGATAGCGCAGCGTCCCGCCGTCCTTGATGTTCTCGTACGGCTGCGGGTTGTAGTCGACGTCGGCCGGCGCCTTGTCGACGGTCTGCGAGCTCTTCGAGTCCGGCGCGGGGCTCGTGCAGCCGGTGACCGCGACAGTCAGGGTCGCGGCGAACGCGGTCAGCCAGTAGATCGGCCTCCCGCGCTGCGGTACGGCAGATCGCCTGAACTCCGATGGCATCGGCGGTTCCTCCTGGTCGGTCGGCGTCGAGGGGGTCGGCTGGGCGGATCAGACGGCGTGGCAGGCGACCTCGGTCCCGGTCGCGGCGCCGCGCAGCCGCGGCGGTTCGCCGCGGCAACGGAGCTGGACGTCGTCCGGAAGGGTCGGTCGCAGCGGGCAGCGGTCGACGAAGACGCACCCGGCCGGCAGCCCGGTGGCGCTGGGCTGCTCCCCGGTCAGCACGATCCGCTTCCGGGTCCGCTCGCGGACCGGGTCGGGGATCGGCGCCGCGGACAACAACGCCTGCGTGTACGGGTGTCGCGGCGTCGCGAACAGCGCCTCGGCCGGGCCGGACTCGACGATGTGACCGAGGTACATCACCGCGATCCGGTCCGCGATGTGCCGCACAACCGCCAGGTCGTGGGCGACGACGAGGTAGGCGAGGCCGAGCTCGGCCTTCAACCGGGCGACCAGGTTGAGCACGCTGGCCTGCACCGACACGTCCAGGGCCGAGACCGGCTCGTCGAGGACGACGAGTTGCGGACGGGTGGCCAGTGCGCGGGCGATGGCCAGCCGCTGCCGCTGCCCGCCCGAGAACGCGGCCGGGAAGCGGTCGAGGGAATCGGCTGGAAGGCCCACCAGGTCGAGCAGTTCGTGGACGCGTTCGCGGGTCGCCGTCGCGTCCTGGCCGGCGGCGCGCAGCGGCTCGGCGAGCAGCTCGAAGGCCGGCAGCCGCGGGTCGAGCGAGGCCTGCGGGTCCTGCATGACGATCTGGACGGCGCGGCGCAGGGTCCGCGCGATGTCCGGTGCCGGGCTCGTGCCGACGTCGACGCCGAGCACCTCCACCGAACCGGACTCCGGTGCCCGCAGCCGCAGGATCTCCAGCAACGCGGTGGTCTTGCCACTGCCGGATTCCCCGACGAGGCAGAACGTCTCGCCGGCATGGATCTCGAAGCTCACGTCCGCGACCGCGTACAGGGTGCCGACCCGGCGGCGCCGCAGCGCACCTTTCGTGATCGGGTACGTGCGCCGCAGGTCGCGGACCCGCAGCACCGTCTCGCCGCCGGCGGCGTCCTCGGCGGCGACGAACAGGGCGCGCGGGAAGACCTCGTCCGGCCGGCGGCCGATCACCTCCGCGGTACGCAGGCAGGCGCTGGTGTGGCCGGTGCCCACCTCGACCAGCGCCGGCTCCTTCTCCCGGCACGCCTCGACCGCGAGCGGGCAGCGCGGCGCGAACGGGCATCCGTCCGGCCGGTGCAGCGGCACCGGCGGCTCCCCCTCGATCGGAACGAGAGGCAGCCGGTGTCGCGCGTCCGGCCGCGGGACCGAGCCGAGCAGGCCCAGCGTGTACGGCATCGCTGGCGCCGCGAAGAGGTCGTCGACCCCGGCGTGCTCGACGATGCGCCCGGCGTACATCACCGCGACCTCGTCGGCGTGGCCGGCCACCACGCTCAGGTCGTGAGTGATCAGCACGACCCCGGCGCCGGTGCGCTCCTTGGCCACTTCGAGGACCTCGAGGATCTGCGCCTGCACGGTGACGTCGAGGGCGGTGGTCGGCTCATCGGCGACGATGACGTCGGGATCGTTGACGATCGCCAGCGCGATGACGACCCGCTGGCGCATGCCGCCGGAGAACTGGTGCGGGAAGTCCCGGGCGCGCGAGCGCGGCTGCGGGATCCCGACCACGTCGAGCAGCTCGACGGCGCGCTCCCATGCCTGGCTCTTCGACAGCCGGGTGTGCACCCGCACCGCGTCGGCGAGTTGGCGCCCGACGCTGTAGATCGGGGTGAGCGCGGACAGCGGGTCCTGGAACACCATGCCGATCTGGTTGCCGCGCACCGCCGACATCCCGCGATCGTCCAGCCCGACCAGTTGCCGCCCGCGCAGCAGTACCTCGCCGGTCACCCGCGCGGCCGGCGGCTGCAGCCCGATCAGGCTCAGTGCTGTCGCCGACTTGCCCGAGCCGGACTCGCCGACCAGCGCGAGGGTCCGGCCGGGATGGACGTCGAAGTCGATGCCGCGCACCGCGTCGACCGGCCCGTGCTCGGACGGGAAGCTGACCCGCAGGTCGCGCACCGACAGCACCGGTTGGGTCATCCGCGCCCGCCGGCGGTGGAGGTGGGGTCGAGCGCGTCGCGCAGCCCGTCGCCGATGAGCATCACCGAGACGGTGAGCAGGACGAGCAGCCCGGCCGGGTAGGCGAACAGCCAGGGCGCGCTGGAGATCGTGCTGGACCCGTCGGCGAGCAGCGAGCCGAGCGACACGTCCGGCGTCTTGACCCCGAACCCGAGGAAGCTCAGCGCGGTCTCGTTCAGCACGGTGCTGTCGACGCCGAGCGTCAGGGTGACGATCAGCAGCGAGCTCAGGTGCGGGACAACGTGCCGCAGCACGATGCGCCACCGGGAAACGCCCATGAACTCGGCCATCAGGACGTAGTCGCGCTCCCGCAGCGAGGTGGAGACCGACCACACGATGCGCGCGGTGAGCATCCAGCCGAAGACGGTCAGCACGACGATGAGCACCCGCCAGTCGCCGCCGACCTTGTTCGAGATCAGGGCCAGGATGAGGAACGACGGAACCACCAGCAGGAAGTGGATGACCGCGAGAGCCATCCGTTCCGTCCGCCCGCCGATGTACGCCGCGCCGGCGCCGACCAGCGCCGCGATCACCGTGGTCAGCGCGGACACGCTCAGGGCGATGATCAGCGACCGCTGCAGGCCGTGGACGCACTCGGCCAGCACGTCGTTGCCGCCCTGGTTCGTGCCGAACGGGTGGGCCGGGGTCGGCGGCTGGGTCAGCGCGAGGAAGTCGGACTCCGACCATCCCCACCGGGTGAGCAGGCCGCCGAGCGCGGCGAACAGGACGAGCGCCACGAAGATCACCAGACCGGCCAGCGCGCCGCGGTTGCGCGCGAAGCGCCGCAGGTAGAGCCGGGCGCGGCCGAGCCGCAATGGTGGTGGCGGGGTCGCGTCGATCGGAATGGGTGACAGCACCGATGCCATGTCAGTCGACCCGTACCCGTGGGTCGAGCAGGACCGTGGCGATGTCGGCGAGGATGGCGCCGACCGCGGTGGTCACCGCACCGAACGCGGCCACCGCGACCGCGCCGTGCACATCGTTCTCGCTGATGGTCTTGGTGAAGTAGCGGCCCATGCCCTCCCACCCGAACACCGTCTCGGTGATGATCGCCCCCGTGAACACGGCCGGGATGGTGAATGCGACCGAGGTCGCCGTCGGGATCAGCGAGGAGCGCAGCGCGTGCCGGCGGATCGCCTGGGCCCGGGTCAGCCCGGTGGCCCGCGCGGTCCGCACGTAGTCGGCGTTGATCGTGTCGAGCAGCAGCGCCCGCTGCGTGAAGTGCCAGCCGGCGTAGCCGAGCAGGGTGAGGTTGACCGTCGGCAGGATGAGGTGGTCGAGCCGATCGAGGAGCCGGTCGACCGTGCCGTCGACACCGGGCGTGCTCGCTCCGGCGACGTGCAGGAATGTGCCGCCGGCCCGCTGGTTGAGCCACACCGCGAGCAGCACCAGCCCGAGCGCACCGACCGCGGTCGGCACGTTGTAGAGCACGACCGACAGGGTCTGGCTGAGGCGGTCGGCGATGCCGTACTGCCGGCTGGCGGTGTAGACACCGAGGGCCACGCCGAGCAGCACCGACAACACCACGCCGGCAAAGATGAGCTGGCCACTGATGACGATGCGGTAGGCGACCTCCGAGTTGACCGACGCCCCCCTCGGCGAATGGCCCCAGTCGAAGTGCAGACCCACGTCCGTCAGCCAGTGCCACCACCGGTGCACCACGGACTGCCGCGGATCGAGACCGTAGGGTCGCAGCGCCTGGCTGATCTCCTCCTCGGTGCGGACCGGCCGCAGCTGGCGGTAGTTCGAGCGCGGGTCGAGAAACCAGCTGGCGAGGAAGAACGTCGCGTTGGTCGCGACGACGATCATTGCCAGCCAGCCCACTGTCCTGCGCAGCACGTACCGGGCCACGGGCGCTTCCTAGTCCGCGCTGACCAACCGCCAGCACCTGGAGAGTTCGGCAACAGAGCAGTGGTTGGCGGCAGCTCCGCCGCCGGTGCTTCGACCGGCCCGTCGCGCGATCACGCCAGCGAGGGAGGCCTTGACCTGCTCACCGCGGAGACGGTCGGTGATGAGTGGGGAGTGCGGAACCCGCCCGTCAGGCAGCCGCGAAAGGACAGGCAGCGCTACCAACCCTGTGTAGA
>Ga0307499_10000346_pt1 | contig 16802 bp, 16 predicted proteins | sample 13_S_MG_FD_201363 | JGI IMG/M metagenome (GOLD analysis project Ga0307499, IMG submission 201363) | Soil microbial communities from Populus trichocarpa stands in riparian zone in the Pacific Northwest, United States - 13_S | ecosystem: Environmental > Terrestrial > Soil > Riparian zone > Trees... | reverse complement strand
GACACCGGCGCGGCGGCGATTCGCCGTGAGCTGACCGCCGCGCGGGCGCTGACCTCGCGGCCGCTGGCGGTCAACCTGCTGCGGCCCTTCGCCCGCGGCGAGTGGTTCGACGCCGCGGCGAAGGCCGACGTGGTCGTCACCTTCTGGGGCCGCCCGCGCCGCCGCACGCCGGGCGTTTGGCTGCACCAGTGCGGCTCGGTGGCCGAGGCACAGGCGGCGCAGGCGGCCGGCGCCGACGCGCTGATCGTCCAGGGCGTCGAGGCGGGTGGGCACGTGCGCGGCTCCGTGCCGGCGCTCGAGCTGCTCGAGCGCGTCACCGACGCGCTGCCCATCGGCTACCCGCTGCTGCTCGCCGGTGGGATCGCCGAGCGGGGCGACGTGGTGAGGGCGCTCGAGGCGGGGGCGGTTGCGGCGGTCGCCGGGACCCGCTTCCTGCTCTCCGAGGAGAGCCGCGCCCATCCCGGCTACGCCGCGCGCCTGCTCGCCGCACGGGAGACGATCCTCACCGAGCTCTTCGGCGCCGGCTGGCCGGCGCCGCACCGGGTCGTCGCCAACGCGGCGACCGAGCGCTGGCTGCGCGACGACCCGCGCGGGCCGTGGCCGAACCGGCTGCTCAACCGGGCGCTCGCCCCCGGCACCCGCTACATGCCCGAGTCGCTGCAGCGCCGCCTGATCCTCGCCCAGCGCCCCGGCAGCCGCCTCCTCACCCCGGCTGGGCCGACCGACGACGGGCCGGCGACGCTGCTCGACGCCGGCGCCCTCTACGCGGGCGAGACCGTTGCTCGGATCGCCGAGGTCAGGCCGGCCGCGCAGCTGGTGCGGGAGCTGACGACCTGACCTCACGCCTCGCGAACTACGCCTCCGCCGCGCTGATCGTCGCGATCCTCGCCCTGATGGTCTTCAAGCCCTAGCCGGGCGCTCGGGTGGCGAGGAAGCGGCGCAGCGAGCGGCGCTGGGCGGGCAGGCGGCGGCCTGCCTCCAACTCGCGCATCGCGACCTCGGCGGTCATCGCCGCGAGCAGCTGGGAGGCGGCGGTCGCGTCTGGCCAGCCCATCGCCTTGAAGCTGGGGCGGGCGGAGGCGGCGAAGCGGTCGTGGCGGTCGGCCATCGGCGCGATCAGCTCGGGGTCCGAGCGCGCCTCGAGGGCGAGCGCCTTGACGGCCGGGTCGTCCAGGCAGACGTCGAGGTAGGCCTCGGCGCCGGCGAGGATGCGCTCCGCCCCCGGTGCGATTCCCTCGGTTGCGGCGCCGACCGCCGCGGCGACGCGGGCGTGGAAGCGCCGATGGAGCGCGTCGACGAAGGCCGCGCGGTCGGCGAAGTGGACGTAGAAGGTGCCCTTCGCCACCCCCGCCTCGGCGACCACCCTGTTGACGCTGAGCCCGGCGAGGCCGTGCTTCGCGGCCACGGCGATGCCGGCGTCGAGCAGGGCCTCGCGGGTCTTGCGGCCGACCTCGGTGACAGCTTCCCGCGACATCTCTCCAGGCTACACATGACCGAGTGGTCATCGAATATGACCGATCGGTCATGTCTGTGCTACGGTCCCGGAATGGAGGTGGTCGAGACCAGCGCCGGGCCGCTCGCCTACGACTCCCGCGGCGAGGGCGGGACGGTCGTGATGCTGCCGAGCGGAGCGCACCGCCGGGGGGACTTCGACGAGCTGCGGGCGCTGCTGCCGGGGCGCTTTCGCACGATCGCGATCGACTGGCCCGGCCACGGCGACTCGCCTGCCGGAAGCGGCGAGCACAGCGCGATGCGCTTCGCCGACCTCGCCGAGGAGGCCGTCGCCGCGCTGGCGCCCGAGGGAGCGGTCGTGCTCGGCAACTCGGTCGGCGGCTTCGCGGCCGGGCGGCTGGCAATCCGGCGGCCCGAGCTGGTCCGCGGCCTGGTCTTCGTCGACGGCGGCGGTTTCGACGGGCGTCCACCGCAGGCGCGGGCCTTCTGCGCGCTGATGGCGCGGCCGGGGTTCCTGCGCCGCGTCTATCCCGCCTTCTCGCGCCTCTACATGCGCTCGCAAACCGACGCCGACCGGCGCGCCCGCGAGGCCGCGCTGGAGACCGTGGCGAACGATGCGGGCCGTGCGATCGTCAGCGGGCTCTGGCGCTCCTTCGCCTCGCCCGAGCACGATCTGTGTGCCGGAGCGCCAGGGATCGCGGCGCCGACGCTGATCGTTTGGGGCCGGCGCGATCCGGTGATCCCGCTGCGGGTCGGTCGCCGCGCCGTCGAGCTGATCCCAGGCGCGCAGCTGGCCGTTCTCGACACCGGCCATGTCCCGCACACCGGCGACCCGCAGGGCTTCGCCGCCGCGCTGGTCCCTTTCCTCGACCAGGCCTTCGCCACGGCGCCGGCGCCGGCCTGAGCGATTTTCCGGCCGCTACCGGCTCTCGAGCGTTCCGCCGGCAAGAGGCGGGAAGTCCGGCGGACGGCGCTCGACGAAGCTCTCGACTCCCTCGCGGAAGTCTGGCCGCTCGAAGGATCCCTCCATGTATTCGACGGCGTCGGCGGTCGAGCGCTCGAGGCCCTGCTCGAGGTCGGCGTAGAGCTGGTGCTTGATCACGGCCATCGAGGCGGGGGAGCTGTGGCGGGCGAGGTCCAGCGCGTAGGCGTGGGCCGTCTCGGCCGCCGGCTCGGCAATCCGGTCGACGACGCCGAGCCGCTCGGCCTCCTCGGCGAGGAAGGTGCGGCCGGAGAGCAGGAGGTCCAGCGCCGTAGAGATCCCCGTCGCGCGCGGCAGGATCCAGGAGAGGCCGTACTCGGCGATCAGGCCGCGGCGCGCGAACGCCGTGGTCAGCTTCGCCCCCGGCGCGGCGAAGCGGATGTCGCACATCACCGCGATGACGAAGCCGAGGCCCGCGCAGGGCCCGTTGATCGCGGCGATCACCGGCTTGCGCAGCGAGCGCGGCAGGCTCTGCGGGCGGGAGTCGGGCTTCGCGGTCGAGCCGCTGCGCTCGACCTCCTGCAGGTACTCGAAGTCCGCTCCGGCGCAGAAGCCGCGGCCGGCTCCGGTGACGACGATCGCCCGCACCTCCGGGTCCGCGTCGGCGTCCTGCAGGCGGTCGAAGTACGCGCGGCCGAGCTCGGGCGTCCAGGCGTTGAGCGAGTCCGGGCGGTTCAGCGTGATTCGCGCCACCCGCTCTTCGATCTCGTAGAGGACCACGTCGCTCATAGCGCCGCCTCCGGGGTCTCCTCCAAACCGGCCTCGACCCGTTCCAGCAGGCGCCGCGCGTTCCCGCCGAGGTAGGCGGCCCGCGACTCGGGCCGCAAGCCGAGGCCGTCGATCTCCTCGAGGGCGCGCTCGTAGCGCAGCATCGGCCAGTCGGCGCCGAACAGCACCTGCTCGCGCAGCACGGTGTCCATCAGGTGGGCGATGTCGCCCCAGCCGCCACCGGCCCCGGGGGCCATGTAGCGGGGGGCGATCGCGCCGAACTCGAGGTAGACGTTCCTGTGCTTCCAGGCGACCGCCGCCGCCTCATGCGGCCAGGGCCAGCCGCCGTGATGGCAGATCAGCACCAGCTGCGGGAAGTCGCAGGCGATGCGGTCGATCAGCACGGGCCGCTCGTGTTCGAGCGGCCCGTGCGAGGAGAAGTTGATCCCGGTATGCAGACCGACCGGGACGCCGAGCTGGGCGCAGCGCGCGTAGACCGGGTAGCAGCAGCGGTCGGTCGGCGAGATGCCGAGGAAGCCCGGCTCGAAGACGATCCCGCGCAGGCCGAGCTCAAGGATCGCGCGGTCGACCTCGCGCACCGCGTCCATCACGTTGCGAGGGTCGACGCAGCCGAAGCCGCAGGCGACGCGGTCGGGGTTGTCGCGCACCACCGCCGCGAGCCGGTCGTTGAGCTCGTGCGGGTCGGCCCACTCGACCTCCGCCTGCATCACGCTGGGACCGATCCCGGTCCGCTCGGCTTCCTCGCGCCAGTCCTCGACCGTGCACTCGAGGTTCTCCAGGAACCCGTCGTAGACCTCGTCGTAGTGCAGGTACTCCTCGGGGACCGGGGGCTGGGGCTCCTCGCGCGAGGTGCGCGTCGGCAGCTTGACCCTGAAGTCGACGATCGCCTCAGGCATCTCAGGCACCCGGCCGTCTGCCATCGCCACCACCACCGAACTCGCCGGTCCGCGCAAGCTGCTCCTCGTTGCCCTCCAACGCCGCCATGTAGGAGCGGTAGAGGCGCATGCTCTGCTCGAGCGGGGCGTCGAGACCGCGCAGGGCGAGCTCTTTGGTCATCGCCACCGCGTCGGCGGCGCGGGAGCCGATCGTCGCGGCGAGCCGGCGCGCGCTCGGCATCAGCTCCTCGGGCTCGACTATCTGGTTGACGAGGCCGATGCGGAGCGCCTCCCCGGCGTCGATGAACTCGCCGCTCAGCAGCAGCCGCATCGCATTGCCGAGGCCGACCACCGTGGGCAGCCGCAGGGCGCCGAAGCCGTGCAGGAGGTTCCACTTGACCTCGGGCGCGCCGAACTGCGAGCGGGGGGTCGCGATGCGGATATCGCAGAACAGCGCCAGCTCGAGCCCACCGGCCACCGCATAGCCGTCGATCGCCGCGATCAGCGGCTTGGAGACGGTCAGGCCGAGGTCCCAGCGCTCGGCTCGCCAGGGCGCCCAGGGGCCGCCCGGGTGCGGCCTGCTGTGCATCTCCTTCAGGTCGGCGCCGGCGGAGAAGGCCCGGCCGCCGGCGCCGGTGACGATCCCGACGCGCACGTCGGGATCGGCATCGATCCGCTGCAGCGCGGCCGTCACCTCGACGTAGGTCTCGGTATCCATCGCGTTGAGTGCCTCGGGCCGGTCGAGCGTCACCGTCCCGACCCCCTCCGACAGCTCCTCGATGACCGTCATGCTCGCGTCCCCCGCTCCACTGTCCACGTCCCTAGAGGGACCGGCGTGGCGGATGGCCGGCGCGGTCCGGCGGAGTCGGCGAGCTTCCCGGCCCGTTCGGCTGTCCCGGTATGTAGGGCGGGACGTCGGCGCGCACGTCGGCCTCCTCGGGCGTCGCCGCCGCGAAGAGCTGGCCGGCCTCGACCAGGCGCGTCGGGTTGCGGCGCTCGAGGAAGACGGCGATAAGGGCGGCGACGGCGATCGTCGCCACGGTCGCCCAGATGAACCAGCGCAGCGGCGAGGGCGGCGTCGGGTGGACGTTGCCGTAGGTGACGATGCCGACCCCGATCAGCCCGGCGATCGGGATCACCACGTGCCGCCAGGCGGAGAACTCGTCGCGGTGCTGCTCCCAGTAGTACTTGATCACGCCGACCCCGAGCAGCCCGTAGGCGGCGATGAAGAAGAGCGTCGCGATGTAGGCGGCCCACGACGCCAGTTCGCCCGGTTCGTAGATCGAGCCGAGGATCAGCGTCACGGCGAGCATCACGACGACCGAGACGACGACGGCGCGATCGGGGGCGCCGCGGGAGTTCACGTGGTCGAACCACGGCGGCAGCATCCGGTCTCGCCCCATCGAGAAGATCATCCTCCCGGCGGCGTTCACGGTGACGATGTTGAGCGCGATGAAGCTGGTCATCACGGCGATGATCGAGAGCGTCCCGAGGAACGGTCCCGAGAACGTCCGCGCCAGGGTGTCGAACGGCGTGCCGTCGCTCTGCAGCGCTTCGAGGCCGCTCGACGTCAGGCCGAAGCCGACGACGCCGCTGTAGAGCAGCAGCGTGTAGAAGATCCCGATCACCAGCGTGGTGAGGAGCACGGCGCGCGGGATCGTGCGCCGGGGTTCGTGCGCCTCCTCGCCGAGCGTCGTCGCCGACTCGAAGCCGACGAAGGCGAAGATCGCAAAGACGAGCCCGTAGATGATCCCCGAGAAGCCGAGGGCGCTTTCGGAGGGGTCGAACGGCTTCGCCGAGAGTCCGTCGGCGCCGCCGTTGACGAGGATGACGATCGCGATCAGGCCGAAGATGACGATCTCGAAGGCGAGGAAGACGAGACCGGTGCGCAGCGACGGGGTGAGCCCGGCGATCGTCAGGATCATCGAGAAGACGACGAGCGCCGCGGCGAGCCACTGCCAGGCGATGTCGACGCCTTGGCCGGCCAGGTATTCGCTGGTGAAGGTGCTGAAGAACGACATCTGGAAGGGCAGCAGCAGCACGTAGGCGCCGAACAGCATCACCCCTGTGACGAAGCCGACCTTCGGGCCGAAGGCGTGGGTCAGGTAGTTGTAGAAGGAGCCGGCGGCCGGCAGCTTGCGCGCGAACTCGCCGATGATCACCGCCAGGCAGACCGAGAAGACCATCCCGATGAGCATCGAGAAGGGCGAGGCGAAGCCGCTCTCGCTGGCGACGAAGACGAAGCCCGCCGTGGCGCCGGCGGCCGGGGCGATCAGCGCCGCCGATTGGACCACCGCGCCGGCCAGGCCGGTGGTGCCCCCGTGCAGGGTCGAAACCCGTTGCTGTGACGACGAAATCGCCTCCATCTCTTTCACGTCTCCTTCCGTGCGCGTCCGCCCTCGGGCATCAGCGCGTCTCACTCCTCTTCTCGTTCCAGTCGGGCAGCTCCCGGTCGCGATCCCAGGCGTTGGCGAAGGGATCGTCGACAGCCGCGACGAGCGCGCTCTTCTGCACCCGCATCGAGGGGGTGCGTGGGAACGGCTCGGTCCTGTACTCGACGTAACGCGGGACCTTGTGCTTGGCGAGGCGCTCGCGGCAGAACTCGATCAGGCCGGCCGGGGTGACCTCCTGCGGCGAGGCCTCCTCCACCAGGGCCACGTACGCCTTCACCTCCTCGCCCCGCAGCTCATCTGGCACCGCCACCACGGCCGCCTCGAGAACGGCGGGGTGGGAGCGGAGGACGTTCTCGACCTCCGCCGCGGCGACGTTCTCGCCGGCGCGGCGCACGATGTCCTTCTTGCGGCCGAGGAAGTAGAGGTAGCCGGCCTCGTCGCGGCGGGCGAGGTCACCGCTGCGCAACCAGCCGTCGACGAGGGTCTCGGCGGTGGCGTCGGGCCGGTTGAGATAGCCGCGCATCATCCCGGGCGCCTCGATCAGCACCTCGCCGGGTTGATCCACGCCGACCTCGTGCCCGTCGTCGTCGACGAGCCGCACGCTGACCCCGGGGCAGGGCAGCCCGATCGAGCCCGAGCCGGTCATCGGCTCGGCGTCCGCGAGCGGCATCGCGACGACCAGGCCCGACTCGGTGAGGCCGTAGCCCTCGAGCCAGGGGAATCCCCAGCGCTCCACGAACTCGGCGTGGAGCTGGGCGGGGATGCCGACGTGGAGGGCGAACTCGACCTCGTGCTCGCGTTCCTCGGGGCGCGGCTCGCCCTTGAGCAGCAGGGCGGGGATCGCGGCGAGGGCGAAGAGGCGCGTGACCTCGTGCCGGGCGACGACCGGCCAGAAGCGCGAGACGCTGAACCGCCGCATCGTCACCAGCGGCGCGCCGGCCCGCAGCGAGGTGAGGAACAGCCACGGCGGGTCGTTGTAGAAGAACTGCAGGCAGCAGAGCAGGCGGTCGTCGGGGCCGAGGCCGTAGAGGCCGAGGTAGAGCTCGACAAAGCGGATCCAGTAGTCGTGGGCCACCATGCAGCCTTTCGGCGGCCCGGTGGTGCCGGAGGTGTAGTAGACGTTGACGATCGCGTCGGGGTCGGCCTCGACGTCGGCCAGGCGCAGCGGGCCGGACTCCCCGACGCAGTGCGCCAGGCCATCCGGCTCCCCGCCGTCGACGACGACGATCTCGGTCTCACCGGGGTCGGTGACCGCCCTGAGCAGCTCCTCGTGCTCGGCGCCGCAGACCGCGAGCTTGGCAGCCGAGTCGCGGACGATGTGACCGGCGTCGTGCTCCCCGGCGGAGGTGTTGACCGAGACGAGAGCGGCGCCGCAGGCGCTCGCGGCGATCCAGGCGACCATGAACTCGGTCCTGTTCTCGAGCATGATCAGGACGCGGTCGCCGGACTCGACCCTTTCCGCGAGGTAGCCGGCGAAGCTCTCGACGGCGGCGCGGAAGCGCTCGCGACTGACGACGACCCCGTCCTCGAAGACGAAGACCGGCTTGGCCGGCTCCTCGTCAAGCGCCTCACGGACCAGGGTGACGATGTCGGCAGGCAGGTCCAGGCCGGCGGAATCGAGCGGCGGCCGGGTGGCCTCAGCGCGATTCGCCGGCGCCGGCGTCACTCGTACCAGCGCTCCGGCGCGACGAGGGTCTTTTGCGGCCACTCCAGGTCATGGGTGAAGATCAAGTCGGCGTTGTGACGCCTCTGCAGCGCGTGGATGCGCCGCCAGCTGGCGACCATGGCGTCGGGGCTCCAGACGATCCCCGGCAGCACGTCCTCCTCGATGTTGCGGGGCAGGTAGGCGGCGTCCGCGACGAGGATCAGCGCCCGCTCGTCGTCGAAGCGGACGAGCATCGACTGGTGGCCCGCGGTGTGGCCGGGGGTGGGGAAGACGATGACTCTTTCGTCGCCGAAGAGGTCGTGCTCGCCTTCCAGCTCGAACCACTCGACCGGGTGGTCGAAGTCCGCCGGCAGGTAGATCTCCCGCTGGTAGACGGGCGGCCAGTGGGCGAACTCGAGCTCGCGCCGCTGGGCGTAGAAGGTCGCGTCGGGGAAGAACTCGATCCCGCCGGCGTGGTCGTAGTGCAGGTGCGAGAGGACGACGTGCCCGACGCCGGCCGGCTCGAAGCCCGCGCGCCCGAGCTGGCTCACGACGTCGTCTCCCTCCTCCATGGTCACCTCGAATGCGTCGGCTGCCTCGCCCAACCGCGCCCTCGGGTCATTGATCAGGGACGGGTGACCGCCTGTGTCGAACAGGACGTTGCCCCCGGGGTGGGTGACCACATAGAAGAAGTAGGGGATCTCGACCTTGGTCCCGACTTCGGGGTGGAACGGGTCGAAGACCGACATGTCGGCGATCTCGCCGCCTCCGTGGAATGCGTGGACGCGGAGGTCGCCCATCAGCCCACCTCGTCGCGGGCGGGTTGCCCGCGCAGGCGCGAGGCCAGTCCCGGACCGTCCCCGCACCCCGCCATCGCCAGGGTGAATCCGGCGAGTTCGTCGGCGATCGCGGGCAACGGCGTCGGCCCCGAGGGCGTGTACCAGTAGGTGACGCCGTTGCACATCTGGATCGCGGCGATGCGGAAGAGTTTCTCCTCGATGACCTGGAAGTCCCCGCTCGCGACGCCGGCGGCGATCACATCGGCCCAGAGCTCCTCATAGGCGTCGCGGAGCTTGACGATGCGGGCGCGGTTGGCGTTGTCGAGGGAGCGGATCTCGGCGTCGCCCACGTACGCGTCGAGGAGGTTTTCGCCGTTGTACATGACGTGCGCGCGGGCGAGGCCGGCGAGCTCGGCGGCTGGGCCGTCGGCGTCGGCCGTCGCGCGCCGGGCGCCGTCGATCATCTCGTGCATGGCGTCGCGCATGATCGTCAGCAGCAGGTCCTGCTTGCTGCCCATGTGGTGGTAGAGCGCCGCCGTGGTGACGCCCGCGTCGTCGGCGATCTCGCGGATACCGGTGGCGGCGTAGCCGCGGGCGGCGAAGAGGCGCACGGCGGCGTCGCGGATGCGGGCTCCGGTGTCGGGCGTATCCTTGTTTACCGATCGATCGATAACCTGAAGGTAGCAGCCGTCTTGACGGCGGTCAAATCCCGCTCGATGCGCCGTTCCAAGGGGGGCGCGACAATGGCGGTATGGCGGCGAAGAAGAGCGGAACCGCGGTGCGCGCGACGGTGCGGGGGGCGGTCCAAGGGGTCGGGTTCCGGGAAGCGACGCGGGGCAGGGCGCTGAAGCTCGGTGTGTTTGGCTGGGTGCGGAACACCGATGACGGCAGCATGCTCGTCCACGCCGAGGGGCCGGAGGAGGCGGTCAAAGGGTTGGTCGAGTTCCTCGGCAAGGGCCCGCGCGGGGCGCGGGTCGATGAGGTGGCGACCGAGAGCGTCAAGGTCGAGGGGCACGAGCAGTTCGCGATCCGCGGCCTCAGCGCCGGCGTCTTCGTCGTCCAGGAGCACGCGGCGACGGCCCACCATTTCGACCTGCGGCTCGAGGTGGAGGGCAAGATGCGCTCCTGGGCGGTGCCGAAAGGACCGTCGATGGATCCGGCGGTCAAGCGCTTCGCGATCCAGGTCGAGGACCACGAGCTTTCCCACAACGACTTCGAGGGGCCGACCGACGGCGGCGGGGTGATCGTCTGGGACCGAGGCCCCTACGAGCAGGGCGGGCGCGTGCCCTGGCCCGAGGCGCTCGAGCGCGGCCACGCGGTCTTCGTCCTGCACGGCGAGAAGCTGCGCGGTGGCTTCGCCCTGCAGCGCACCCGCCGTGGCGAGAAGCCGCAGTGGCTGCTGATCAAGCGCAGCGACGAGGATGCGCGCCGCGACTCCGACGTCGCCGCCGAAGAGCCACGCTCGGTGCTCAGCGGCACGACGCTCGAGGAGCTCCTCGAGGGCTAGAGGCGCCGCTGCAGGAAGTCGACCTGGTCGGCGACCATGCGCTCGAAGATCTCGCCCGAGGTGTGGGCGAAGTGGCCGCCGGGGTAGAGGCGCAGCTCGCCATCGGGGACGAGGCTCGCAGCCTGCTTGCCGAGCGCCGGCGGGTTGACGTCGTCGTCCTCGGCGATGCAGTAGAGGACTGGGCAGGGGATTCGCTTCAGCTTGCGCCGCAGCCTGTAGGCGGGGGCGATGGCGACGCGGGCGCAGGTCTCGTTGCGCCAGGTCGAGCCGGACGGGGTGATCGCGGCCATGCCGGCGAGGGCTTCGGGGCTGTTGATGATGCCGGCGGACCGTGGGGCGCCGACGGCCGGTACCCGGTACGGCTCGGCCCCGCACAGCGCGCGCAGGCCGTCGCGGAGCCCGACGGCGGTCAGCCACGCCATGTGTCGAGGCCCGCCTATGTGCATCAGGCTGCGGGGCTGGTCGACGACCGGGGCGATGCAGATCGCGGCGGCGATCTGCGGCTCGGTTGCGGCGAGGTGCTGGACGTGGGCGCCGCCGAAGGAGTACCCCCAGAGCGCGATGCGATCGGGGTCGACCAGGTCGAGCGAGCGACAGAAGGCGAGCGCGGCGATGCCGGCGGCGGCGAAGTGGGAGGCGAAGGCGTCGAGGCCCTGGTCGCGGACGCAGGAGAAGCCGGTGCTCGGGCAGGTACAGCCATGCAGCGCAGCGCTCGCCACCCGAGACGAAGCTGACGTCCTCCCGCGTCATCGGCCCGATCCCGGCGCCACTCCTCAGCGGAGGCCGATCCTCTGGGTGTAGGGGGCGCCGCCGCGGGGGGTGAAGGTGAGCGACGCGCGTGGGTGGCCGGTTGCCTCCCCGCGTGGCACGACGATCGTGGTCGTGCCGCAGTCGCGCGCTCTCTGCGCGATCGTCGCGCCTGGCAGATGGAGGCGGAGCGTGCCGGGGACGGGAACGGCGACCGGCACGCGGATCGAGCCGCCGCGCCGCTTGGGGGAGAGCACGAGGAACGTGTTGGGCGGCGCGTGCGGCGGCACGATCTTGCCGATCGCGTCGGCTTCGCGGTCGATGAACCAGAGGCTGTCGCCGACGGCGGTCAGGCTGTCCGGGTCGCTGCGCTCGTGCAGGCCAAGGCGGAATTCGGTGATCTTGCCGCTTCGCGTGATCCGCCCGATCGAGGGGGTTGAGGCGCGGGTGGGGTGGGCGTCTTCGCCCGAGGGCCAGGTCGTGAACCAGACGTTGCCGTCGGGGCCGAGCGTGAGGTAGTTCGGGCCGGCGTAGCTCGGCATCGGGCGCAGGCAGTGGCTGAATTCGTCGATCTTGCCGCTGACGGCGATGCGCCCGATGCCGGTCAGGCCGCGTTCGGTTTCGCGCTCGCCGCGCGGCGGGTGCTTTTCGATCCCGAACCAGACCCTGCCGTCGGCTCCCGTGACGAACGGGCCGACGTCTTCGACCCGCCCGCCGAGTCCCGCGGCGAAGCGTTCGATCGCTCCCGTCGAGGAGATCCGTTCGACCGCGGCGGTCGGCTCGTTGACGCTGAACCACAGCCTGCCGTCGGGGCCGGGCGTAGGCCCCTCGAGGATCGGGAAATCCCGCGGCGGCAAGGCAAAGGAGGCGATCTCGCCGCTCGGCGTGATCCGCCCGATCGCCGGGTGGTCGGAGTCGTCGCCGAACCAGACGTTGCCGTCGGGGCCGGCGGTGAGGTTCGTCACCGCGGCGCCTTCGCTGAGGCCGGAGCTGAACTCGCTGATCTTGCCCTGCGGCGTGATCCGCCCGATCGCCTGCCCGGTCGGCGTGAGGATCGCAGCGTGGCCGAACCACAGGTTGCCGTCCGGACCGGCGACGATTTCGAACGGCGAGCCGTGCAGGTCCGGTGGCTCGGGGAACTCGGTGATTGTCCCCTGCGGCGTGACCCGGCCGACCCCGCCGCCGCTGAACGATTGGATCCCGCGGTCGTAGGTGAACCACAGGTTGCCGTCGGGGCCGGCGACGATCTCCGACGGTTCGGTCCCCCGCGAGAGGCCCGCCTTGAACCTCGCCACCTTCCCCTGCGGCGTGATCCGCCCGATCGCGTTCCTGCCGTTCTTGCCGAAGGGCGTGTTGAGCGTGAACCAGAGGTTGCCTTCCGGCCCCGGCGTGATGCCGACGACGTTGGCGTGCATCGGGAACTCTTCGATCAGGCCGACCGGCGCGGCCGCGCGGGCAGCCGACGGTGCGACGAGCGCCAGCACGACGGCGGCAAGGGCAATCCGGTTTAAGTTCCTTGTATGAAGCCGACGATCGATCAGTTGACCGTAGCCGACGAGCCCGCGGCCTGGGAGGCGCTCGGCTTCGCCGTGCAGGACGACATCTGCGTGATCGGCGACGTGCGGGTCCGGCTCGCCGGGCCCTACGCGGGCGAGCGGCTCGCCGGCTGGTCGTTGCGCGATATCGAGTCGACCGAGCTCGACGGGCTGCCGACGGCGCGCTCCGAGCAGGGGGCCCCCGACGGGGCGCCGGCGCATCCCATCGGCGTCACGGCGCTCGACCACGTGGTCGCGATCACGCCCGACCTCGAGCGCACGGTTGCCGCGCTCGAGCGGGCCGGGCTCGACCTGCGGCGGATCCGCGAGGAGCCGACGCCGGCCGGTGCGCCGCGCCAAGCCTTCTTCCGCCTCGGCGCAGTGATCCTCGAGGTCGTCCAGGAGCCCTTGGAGGCGATCGAGAAGGCCGGGGGAGACCACCCGGCCTTCCTCTGGGGCCTCGCCCTCCTCGCCCCCGACCTCGACGCGACCGTCGCCTCGCTCGGCGACCGGGTCAGCGAGATCCGCGACGCGATTCAGCCGGGTCGCCGCATCGCCACGCTGCGCCGCTCTGCCGGCCTCGGCCTGCCGGTCGCGCTGATCACCCCGCCGCCCGATCGGGACCCGGCGGGTGCAGGTGGCGAACCCTGAAGCCCCACTCGCTCTCCAGCCGTCCGGCGATCAGCGAGCGATGGCAGGCCTCGGGGTCGCGCTCGACGCAGAGCAGCGCCGCGAGCACGCCGTCGAGCGCTTCGGCCAGGGGCCCGAGGTTGACCGGGTCGAGGATTTCGCGCTCGTAGCGGTCTACGAACTCGGGGTCGAGGACGGTGCGCGAGCGTTTCCCCTCGCCCCGCTCGGCGTCGGCGGCGTAGAGGATCTGGCGCAGCTCGGTCGTCGGCGCCAGCTCCTTGCGGTGCTCGTAGCCGATCCCGGCGTCGGCCAGGGCGTCCTGTAGGCGGCGGGCGTTCGCCCACGCGTACTCGCTGCCGCGCACACCGCGGCGCTGGCGCACGTCGAGCAGCAATCCGACCTTCGCCGCGGCCAGCGCTTCGAGGAACGTCTCGCGATCGAAGCCGTAGACGCCGATCGTCGCGATTGACCTCACCGGCGGTCTCAGCCCACCTGTTCGGTCGGCCGGATGAGGATCTCGTTGACGCAGACGTGGGCGGGGCGGGTGACCGCGTAGGCGATCGCGTCGGCGATGTCCTCGGACTCGAGCACCTGGATGTCAGTGAAGCGGCTGCGCACTTTCTCCCGCACGCCGTCGCGGATGTGATCGGTCAGCTCGGTCGCGACCGCGCCCGGCTCGACGATCGTGGTGCGCACCCGCCGCCCGGCGAACTCCTGGCGAAATCCCTCGCTGAAGGCGCCGACGCCGTGCTTGGTCAGGTTGTAGACGGCCGAGCCCGCGCGGGCGACGCGACCGGCGACCGAGCTGATGTTGACCACGTCGGCGCAGCCGCGCTCCGATTCCTCGGCGGCCGCCAGCAGGTGGGGGAGGGCGGCGTGGGTCGTGTTGACCAGGCCCTTGAGGTTGATGTCGATCATCCGGTCCCACTCCTCGGTGGGCGCTTCCTCGACCGGCCCGAGCAGCATCACGCCGGCGTTGTTGACGAGCACGTCGAGCCGCCCCAGCTCGTCGACCGTGCGATCGACCGCGGCGATCGCCTGCTCCTGCCCGGTGATGTCGGCCTCGATCGCCAGCGCCGTATGGCCCTCGCCGCCGATCTCGGCGGCGAGCCGCTCCAGCCGTTCCAGTCGCCGCGCCGCCAGGGCGACTTTCGCCCCCTGCGCGGCAAGCGCCCGCGCCGTCGCCTCGCCGATGCCGCTGCTAGCCCCCGTCACCAGGGCGACCGTTCCGTCGAGTGGGTTCGCCATCTCTCGAACCTACTCCCCGGATCGCGCCTTGACTACACAACTGGCTTTTTACAACTACTCCGGTAATACTGCACCGATGCGCCGCGTCGGGACGAGCGAGACGAGTCGTCGCTTGCTCCACCCACGGGCTTTGCTGCTGCCGGCACTGCTGTTCTGTGCGCTCTTCCTCACTGGCTGTGGGGGCGCGGGGACGCCGCCGAAAGGTGTCACGTCAGCCGTCTTCCTGGTCGTCACCACGGTCTGGAAGCGGCGCAGCATGGGGCAGGACCGTCTGCTGCGGGACGGGTCGTCGGGCGACGACTTCAAGGAGCTCCTCACCGATTTCGGCAACCACGTCCAGTTCTTCCTCCGCTGGCGCGCAGAGGCGCATCTGAAGACCGAGGCCGATACCGACAAAGTCGCCGAAGCGGTCGCGTCGGAGTACGACAAGGTCCGGTCCTACGTCGCGACCAAGATCGGGCTCGACCCGGGGAACCCGGCTCCGCTGGTCAAAGGAACCGACAAGTCGCCGCCGCACCTCGACTTCGAGGACGTGCTGCGCCCGATGAAGAGCAGTCCGAACCCGGTGGGCCTCAGCGCCAAGCTGACTCAGGAGCTGAACCGCTGGAAGCGCGCAAACAACATCATCTGGCGGGCGGCGGCGATCGAGCCGCGCATCTGGGACCCCGACTTCTCCAGCGCGGCGATGGACGAGCTGCTCGATCGCAGGCTGCGGATCATCGAGCGGCTCTGGTACCAGATCAACGAGACGGTGACGCGCGGTGAGCTCGTCCCCAAGGCGAGCGACCCGCTTGGCCCATGGGAGGACGGGGCGCGGGTGCGGATGTTCGAGTATCCGGAATTGGAGGCGTCGCCGAGAGTCAAAGCGCAGGTCGGGGCCGCCAACATCGGGCCCGGCAAGATCTGGATCGAGGTGCCGAGCGCCGGCACGCTCCTCTACGCGAAGTCGGCGGTGCGGTGGGGGACGCGCATCCGCAACGCTGCCGTCGCCAGCTTCTCGGCCCCACCTCCGGCCTCGTGGGGGACCGACTACGGCTACGCGATGGAGCCCGGGGCCGGCGCCAAAGCGTTGGACGACCTCTTCACGCCTTCCGAGAACTATTGGGACCGCTCCTGGATCTACTGCGACGAGGTGCTCGCCGCGCTGCACCTCGAGTCGCTGCGCTTCGGCAAGGCGCGGCGGTTGCAGGACAACGACGCGAGCTTCAACGCGGCCCTCGCCTCGCACCCGGGGGGCTGGGCCGGTCTGCGCCCGGTCATCGGGGGCGGCGGCGCGGACGACCGGCTGATCGCCGACGACGATGCCAAGCCCCCCTCAGAGCCGCGGCTGTTCTCGAACGGCCCCGTACCGCTCCTGCAGCTCGGGGACCACGTGGTCTTCTGGAACAGCATCTTGTACGGGCTGCTCTCGAGCGGCGCCTGGTCGCTCGAGAACGCCGTGGTCGTCGACATCACCTCAGATTGGGAATCGAACGACTACGGCGACAAGATCTCGCTGATGGGCCACGGGACCGCCGACAAGACCGTCGGCAAGTTCAGGCAGGAACGGGCCGAAGAACTCAACACGATGATCGCCGCCGCACGGGAGGCGGCGAAGGCGGCGCCGGCCGGGGCGGACAACGTGCCCTGGGTGCGTCAGGCCGCGCCGCTGGTGCGCTGGGCGCCGTACGGCGAGCCCTGGCTCGACTCGAACTCGCAGCCGCAGGCCCCCTGGTGGATCCGGATTCCCTACGAGTCGGTCGGCGACTGGGTCGGCCGCGCCATCGGTCGGAAGGCGACGCTGGAAACCCTGCCGGACGCGATCGAGGCCGACGCTTCACCTGCCCCCGGCTACACGCTGCCTCCCGCCGCGGGTGGCGGGCCCGCGGGCGCCTGCTACTTCCCGCTCTGGGTCCCGAAACAGGAGGAACGCTGGAAGGCCTACTTGGAACGGCGCAAGGCCGGTCAAACGGCAACCGTGTTCCGTCTCAAGGAGACGGTCTTCTCCGGCGACAACATCCCCAGCCTCGTGACCCCGATCGAGTTCGTCCCCAACGGCAAATCACAATACGTCTCGAGCGCCCGACCGTACGTGACGCGCTGAGATGGCCGACTCGCTACAGACGGCGGCGCGGCGTCTTGGCGCGAGCCTCGAGCCCCTCGCGCGGGCGCTCTCGGGCCCTGACGCGACGATTGTCGCGCTGGTGGAGCAGCTCGGCTGGACGCTGCCCGCGGTCCCGCCGGCGCTGAAATCGCTCGGCACGACGGCCGAGGCGCTCGCCGACACGCACGCCGCGCTCG
>Ga0307499_10000345_pt1 | contig 16821 bp, 15 predicted proteins | sample 13_S_MG_FD_201363 | JGI IMG/M metagenome (GOLD analysis project Ga0307499, IMG submission 201363) | Soil microbial communities from Populus trichocarpa stands in riparian zone in the Pacific Northwest, United States - 13_S | ecosystem: Environmental > Terrestrial > Soil > Riparian zone > Trees... | reverse complement strand
GGCAGACCAGCTGCACCGAGGTCAGCTCGATGTCGTCGACGACCAGGGCACCGGCCAGCTCACGTACCGGTAGCCAGTCCGGCTGCAGCGGGTCGGCCAGCACGTCGTCGCCGGCCTGCACCGCGATCACGCCGACCCAGGCGGTGCCATCCGAGCAGACCCCGAACCGCTGCCCCGGGCGCGGTTCCACGTCGATCACCGACAGCTCCGGGCGGAGTTCGGTCAGCGCGGCCAGCCGCAGGTCGGTCTCGGTGCCGGCCGGCCGCCGGTGCCGCCGGGCCCGGTACCGCAGCCGCACCGCGAGCACCGCGTACAGCCAGCGGCCCTGCCAGCGGACCAGGGTCAGCGCGCCGATCAGGGCGGCACCGGCCACGGCCGGCAGCAGCGGCCAGCCACCGTGCACCGCTCCGGCCAGCAGCACCGCCGCGGCCGCCTCCCAGCACAGGATCTGCCCGACCGGCACGCCCAGCAGCCGCCCGGCCGGCCGCTCCCGCTCCGGCCGCGGCCGATCCCCCGGACCCGGCCCGCCCCGGTCCGCCGCTCCCGGCGCCCCGACCGCCGGCCCCGACCCGGCGGCCGCCCGCCAGCCCGGCGCCGCGGACAGCTGCCCACCAGGCCCGCTCGGCGGCCCGGCCAGCGGCCCGCTAGGCGGCCCGGCCAGCGGCCCGGCCGGCGGTCTGGTCGGTGGCCCGGGTGGGCGGCCGGGACCCGGCGGTCCGGTCAGCGGCCCAGCTGGCGGTCCCGCTGCCATCGGATCCACCTCCCCGGTACCGATCGGGATCCAAGCGCGACTCAGGCGCTTTCGGGAGCTATCGTATGGGGCAACTTTGATCCATCTTGCCATTGCCCGTCTGACATGGCTGGACCGATCTCCGCGCCGTGGCGGTCGGCCCAGACGGAGGAGCCGTGCAGAGCCGCCGCGACCAGGCACAGGCGTACCGCTTCGTGCTGCACCGGGTCCAGGCGGCGCTGCTGCAGGGCGAGCCGGACGCGCCGGAGCCGCCGCTGCGCCGGATCGGGGTAGCCACCTTCGTCAGCGTGATGGTGGCCGTGCTGGTGGTCGCCGGGTTCGGCATCGTCGGGCTGATCCGGCCGGGTGGCAAGCAGGGCTGGCGGAAGCCGGGCGTGCTGGTGGTGGAGAAGGAGACCGGCACCCGGTTCGTCTACGACCCGGCGGACGGCGCGCTGCACCCGGTGCTCAACTACACCTCGGCCCGGCTGATCCTGAACACGCCGGACGTGTCGGTGCGGCTGTTCTCGCGCCGTTCGCTGGCCGACGCCCCGCGCGGCGCGGCCCGTGGCCTGCCCAGCCTGCCGGACGCGCTGCCGGCCGCCGGCGGGCTGGTCCGCGGCCCGTGGACGGTGTGCAGCCAGCGGTCCGGCGGTGGCCCGGCCGCGGTCACCGTCTCGATCGGGTACCCGGCCAGCGGCAGCCGCGTCGACCCCGGCCGCGGGCTGCTGGTCCGTGACTCGGCCAACCGGCAGTACCTGATCTGGAACGACACCAAGCTGGAGATCCGGCACCCGGAAACCGTGCTGGCCCCGCTCAGCTTCGCCGCCGCAACCCCGGTGGTGGTGGCCGACACCTGGGCCAACGCGGTGCCATCCGGGCCCGACCTGGCCCCACCGGAGGTACCGGGCCGCGGTGGGCCGGCGCCGTACCGGGCGGCCGGCGCGGCGGTCCAGGTGGGCCAGGTGCTCAAGGTCGCGGCCGAGGGCGGCGTCCGGGACCAGTACTGGTTGGCGCTCACCGCCGGCCTGACCCCGGTCACCGATACCGCCGCGCTGCTGCTGCTGGGCGTGCCGGACCGGCCCGATCCGATCGAGGTGCAGTCGGCGGACGTCAACGCGATCCCGCACGTGGCCAACCAGATCAGCCCGGCCGGGTTCCCGGACCGGGTGCCGGCGCTGGTCGAGATGCCCGACGGCGCGGCGCTGGCGCTGTGCGCGGCGTACACCGACACGTCCGGGAGCAGCGCCGCGGTGGCCATCTCCACCGCGGCACAGCCACCCGGGCAGCGGCCGGCGGCCGGCGGCGCGGCCGGGTCGGTGCTGCTGCCCCCGGGCGCCGCGGCGGTGGTCCGGTTGCTGCCGCACCCGGGCCAGGACAGTGACTCGATCTACCTGGTGACCGAGACCGGCGCGAAGTACCCGGTGCCGTCGGCCGAGGTGCTCGCCGTGCTCGGCTACGGCGGCAGCACGCCGGTGCCGGTGCCCGGCGGCCTGCTCGACCTGGTACCGACCGGCCCCGCGCTGGACCCGGCGCGCGCCAACAGCACCGTCCCGGTCGGCCCCGCTCCCACTAGCCAGAGTGGACAGTCGCAACAGGACGGTGGTGCCTAGCTGGTCGACACCCGCTGTGTGGCAGGAAGAACCCGACTGTCAAGTGTGGATGGAGGAAGATAGTGGCCGGTGGCTACGACGTTCAACAGGATGCGATGGCGAAGGGCGCGGCGGCGGTCGACGAGGCCGGCACGCTGGTCCGGCAGCACATGCAGACGCTCGACTCGGAGATCCAGACCATGTTCGGTGGCTGGACCAGCGGCGCGCAGCGATCACTGGGCAACCTGCACGCGAACTGGGTTGCCCAGCAGCAGAAGCTGCTCACCGCGTTGCAGGAGATGCACGGCGCCCTGGTCCAGACCAAGCAGACCTACGCCGCGCAGGAAGAGTCGCAGACCAGCCAGTTCGACAGCATCGCCGGCCAGCTCTGAGCCAGGGCCGGATCCTTCTCCTGTTTGGGGCACGCAGTGAGTGACGAGGTACATGTCAAGTTCGAATCGCTCAGCGCCGGCGCGGCCGGCATCCTCTCCACGCACAAGGCGCTGGAAGGCACGCTGCAGAACCTCGAGTCCGAGCTCGGCCCGATGGTGAACAGCTGGACCGGCGACGCGCGCGAGGCGTACTTCCAGCAGAAGCGGAAGTGGGAAGAGGCGTCCGCGGCGATGGCCACGATCCTGCAGCAGATGGGGCAGGCGGTCGAGCAGGCGCACAGCAACTACACCTCGGCCGAGACCGCGAACCGGAACATCTGGAGCTGACCGCGGCCCACCCCGACCCGGCGCCGGCCCGGTCGTCGACCGGCCGGCTCGGGGTGTCCCGCCGGGCAAGGAGACATTGGTGACGGACTACAACTACGACCAGCACCGGGTCACGCTCGGCGACGACCGGAGCCAGAACGCCGCGACCGGGCTGACCGGCTACCCGCTGGACGTGCGCCCGGACGCGCACTGGCCCGGCCTGGACCGCAACCCGCGCGAGCAGCGGTTCGACCAGACCGCGATGAACGACGTCGCGGACAAGATCGACCAGTTGATCGCCGACGTGGGCACGATCAACGTCAGCTCGGCCGGCGCGGTGAGCTTCGGCCCTGACTCCTGGCAGGCGGCGGTCTACCTGAAGCACGCCTCCGGCCAGGTCGCCGGTGCCGTGCAGACGTACTCGCAGCAGCTGATCCAGAACCTGCAGCAGGCGGCCGCCGCCATCCGGGCCGCGGCCGGCAACTACGCCGGCGCCGAGAACGCGAGCAGCACCGGCGTCGGCAACGTGAACAACAACCTGGCGGCGTCCGGGGAGGCGCCGTCCGGCCCGAGCCCGGCTCCCTGGTAGGAGGTGCCATCCGATGGCCAACGTCAGCAACCGTGAGGAATCGATCACCCGGACCCAGGACACGTCCACCTACCGGCTCACCTCCGACCAGGTGCGGCAGCAGTTCGAGCAGCTCAACCCCGGCCCGATCAACGTCGCCTGCTCGGACTGGGCACGGGCGGCCGACCGGCTCGGCACGATCGCGAACCGGCTGCTCAGCGAGGCCGGCCAGGCCCTGCACCGGGCCTGGGAGTCGGACAGTTCGCCGGACGCGCAGCAGCACCTGCAGGTGGCCCAGGCGACCGCGCACGCGCTGGCCGACCAGTGCATGCAGATGGCGCGCGCCACCGACTACGCCTACCGCTACGCCGACTGGTACAAGGCGCACGTCCCCGGCGACGGCCACTTCTCCACCCAGGCCGACGCGGACCGCGCGGGCAGCCACCTGACCGACATGCTGAGCCGGTACAACGAGGTGATCGTCACGGTGATCCCGGCCGCGGTGCGGGCCCAGTACGTCGAGTCCCAGCCGGACCGCCAGCCGCCCGGTGGCCACGACACCTTCACGCCGGACCGGCCGACCGGGGGGCAGCCGCCGGTGACGCATCCACCGGGCATCGTCCCGCCGCACCCGCAGACCGGCCAGCAGCCCGGCGGCACGTCCGGCGGGTCGTCGCCCGGTAGCGGGCTGGCCGGGTTTCCGCCCGGCTCGGGCCAGCCCGGCCTGGGCAGCCCGACCGGCCCGGGCGGCGCCGGTTCGGTGCCAGCCGGGTTCGGCGGCAGCCCGTACGACGCGGGTTCGGCACTGGCCGGCAGCGGGCTGGACGGCGGTCTCGGCGCGGGCAGCGGATTGGGCTCCGGCGGCCCCGCCGCGGGCGGGGTGGGCTCCGGCGCCCCGGCCACGGGCGGGTTGGGCGCCGGAACGGGTTCCGGCGGGGTGGGTGGCGGCCTGCCCGGCGGGATCCCGGCCGGCGGTCGGGGCGGCACCGGTTCCGCCGGTGGCCGCCCCGGAGCCGGCGCGGGTGCCGGTGGTGCCGGCGCGGGTGCCGGCGCGGCCGGTCGCGGCGGCGCGCCGATGCACGGCGGCGGCGACGGCGACGAGCAGGAGCGGGAGCGCAGTACCTGGCTGACCGAGGACGACGACGTCTGGGGCGGCGACCCGGACGCGCCGCCGCCGGTGATCCGCAGCTGACCCGCGGCGCCCCGGCGGCCCGGCCACGGCCGAACCGGCCGCACTGGTCGAGCCGCCCGGCCCGACCGGCGGGGCCGGCCGAGCCGAACGGCCCGAACTGGCGGGGCCGGCCGAGCCGAACGGCCCGAACCGGCCGCGCTGGTCGAGCCGACCGGCCCGAACTGGCGGGGCCGGGCGGGGCCGGGACGGCCGGGCCGAGCCGGCGGGGCCGGCCGGGCCGGGCCGGACGAACCAGACCGACATGGATGGCGGACGAGGTGCGGGTGCGGACAAGGATCAGGTCCCTGCTGGTCGTCGTGACGCTGGTCGGGCTGGCCGGCCTGCCCGGGCTGGCTGGCCTGCCTGGGCTGGGCACCCTGCCCGGGCTGGGCAGCCGGCCGGCCAGCGCGGCGGCGCCCGGGCTGCCGAACTCGTCCCGGGACGGCCAGTGGTGGTTCGCGACGCTCCAGATCGGCAAGGTGTGGGCGGCCGGCGCGCAGGGCCAGGGGGTCACCGTCGGTGTGCTGGACAGCGGGGTCAACGCCGGCCGGCCCGAGCTCGCCGGGGCCGTGCTGGCCGGCATCGACCTGGTCACCAGGGGCGACGGGCGCACCGACACCGACCGGTCGCGGGCCCACGGCACCGCGATGTCGATCCTGATCGCCGGGCAGGGGGGCCGGTCCGGCCTGGTCGGGATCGCCCCGCGGGCGCGGATCCTGCCGGTGCGGGTCAGCGGTGGGCCGGCCGAGACCGGCCGGCCGCGGGTCGCCACCGGCATCCGCTGGGCGGTCGACCACGGCGCGAAGGTGATCAACGCCTCGGTCGGGCAGGACGGCCAGTGCCTCCCGGAGGTGCAGGACGCGGTCGGCTACGCGGTGCGCCGCGGCGCCGTCGTGGTGGTCTCCGCCGGCAACGACGGGCGGTCCGGCAACACCCCGCAGTTCCCGGCCGACTGCGCCGGCGTGCTCACCGTCGGGGCGGTCGACGCCGACCGGCACGCCTGGGCCGGCAGCACCCGAGGGTCCTATGTGGACGTTGCGGCGCCCGGGGTGCAGATGGCCTCGATCAACGCCAGCGGGCAGTCCGGCAAGAGCGAGGGCAGCAGCGACGCGAGCGCGCTGACCGCCGCGGCGGTCGCCCTGGTCTGGTCGAAGTACCCGGCGCTGACCAACCGCCAGGTGCTGGCCCGGCTGCTGGCCACCCTGCGGGACGACGCCGACCGGCCGGGGGTGGATCCGGCCACCGGCGCCGGCCTGGTCCGCCCGTACAACGCGATCACCGCGGCGGTGCCGGCGGACGCGCCCAACCCGATCTTCGACCAGCTGCCGCCGCCGGGCGGGGCGCCGGATTCCCCGGACCCGAGCCAGGCTCCGGCCCCGCCGGTGCTCCCGGGCCGGCCCGACCCGACGGGCTCGATCACCCCGGGCACCGCCGCGCCGGCCAGCCCGTCCGCGGTGGCGACCGGCGGCGTGCCGGGGGTGCTGCTGGTCGCCGGGCTGGCGGTCGTCGCGCTGCTGGCGGTACTGATCACGGTCCTGCTCGCCCGGCGTCGCCGCCCCGCCGCACCGCCGCCCTGGCCACCGCCGGGCGGCCCGCCACAGTGACGCTGACGGCAGTGCCGGCTGCGCTGTCCGTGGAAGACGCGGTCGCCGCCGCCGATCTGCGCGCCGTCGCCACCGCCGCCCGCGAGGCCCGCACCATCCGCGAGCTCTGACCGACCGCCGGCTCAGGCCGGGCTGGTCTCCCGCTCGGCCGCCGCCCAGTCGAGCATCGGATGCTCCGGGTCGGCCGGGTCGACCAGCGCCGGCAGTTCCACCCGGGGCCGGAGCATGCTGACGAGGTGGTACGGCGGCGCGGTGCGGATCCACGCGTGGCACTCGCCCCGACTCGGCAGCCGGAACGACAGCTCGATCCGAAGCACCGAACGCCCGCCGATCCGCGAGGCCGTCTGCCGGATTTCCGTCACGGTGGCGCGCACCGGCGTTCCGTTCGTGTGTATCCGCCGTACCCGGTTCGCCTGCCGGGTCAGCACCACCCACGCGGCCACCGAGAGCGGCCCCCAGATGCCCACCGACAGCAGCCCGAGCGTCCAGGCCGGAAAGACGCCGGTCGCCGCCAGCGCGATCAGGGCCGCCGCTCCGGTGGAGAGCAGCACGCCGACAACGAGCAAGAGCACGAGCCACGGCGACCGGCGCGGACCGGTCCCGACCTTGTCATTGGTCACCGTCGACTCCTACCACGCCGGCCGGGGCGGTAGCGACCGGTTGCCCGAACGGGCGGATGTCCGCCGGCTGCCCGGCCAGGTGTCGGAGCTCGAACGGGCCCGATCGCCGTGCGGTGGGACCGCCGCGACATCGGGCTGCGGGAGAAGGCCCTACCGGCACTCCAGTGGCGCTGGCGGACGGATCGCGGCTGCTACGGATCGCCGGCCAGGTCGATGATCTGGTCGATGATCAGCGGGAGCGGGGTGGTGCGGCCGGTGTTCCAGGCGGCGGTGAACGCGCGGCCGCCGAGGATCGCCCGGGTGGTCGTCAGCGTGTCGTTGCGGTGCGTCTCGGCCTCGGACGGGGTGGGCAGGTGATGCCGGTCGCGCAGGTGGTCGGCGGCGCCGAGCAGGCTCGCGGCCAGCGTCGGGTTGCTGCTGGCCAGCAGGTTCGCCAGGCAGTCCAGGGAGATCGCGAGGTCCTCCCGGTCGTCCAGGTCGTGCCGGCGGACCAGCGCGTCGGCCAGCAGGGTGAGCGCCTCCGGCGGGTCGCCGGCGTCCTGCGCGGTGAGGCCCAGCTGGTGCAGCGCCATCGCCTCGCCGTACGGGTCGCCCAGCGTGCGGCTGAGCGTGTGGCTCTCCTGCAGCGCCGCCCGCGCGCCCGGGTAGTCCTGCCGGACCAGCAGGATCCGGGCCAGCGTCTCCAGCCCTAGCACGATGCCGAACGTGTTGCCGTCGGCCCGCTCGATCGCCAGGCACTCGTCGATGTAGGTGGTGGCCGCCTCGATGTCGTCCAGCCGCAGCGCGAGCTTGGCCAGGTTGCCGAGCGCGACCGCGGTGCCGTGCTGGTCCGTCAGCTGCCGGAAGATGGCCAGGCTGTGCCGGAAGTGGCTGGCGGCGGTCAGGTAGTTGCCGGCGCCGATCGCGGCGATCCCGGCGGCGTTGCGGGCCTGCGCGGTGGTCTCCAGGTCGCCCGCGGCCTGGGCCAGGTGCAGGCTCTCCGCGGCGAGCTGGCCGGCGGTCTCGTGGTCGTCCTGGGCGGCGGCCAGCACCGCGGCCGGGTGTAGCACCCGGGCCCGGACGTCGTCCGGCAGCCGACCGGGCAGCGCGAGCACCTGGGCCAGCCACTGCCGGCCCTCGGCGAGGTGGTAGCCGTTGCGCCAGTAGCGCCAGAGGCCGAGGCAGACCCGGGCGGCGCTGGCGGCGTCGCCGGTGGCCAGGATCCACTCGATGGCGGCGCGCAGGTTCTGGTACTCGCGCTCCAGCCGGTCGGCGGCCGCCGCCTGCCCCGGCCCGGCCATCGCCTGCCCGGACTGCTCGGCAAACGCCACGTAGTACGCCGCATGCCTGGCATACACCAGCTCGGCGTCTGGATCCTCGGCCAATTGTCCCGCCGCGTAAGTCCAGATCGTCTCCAGCATTCGATACCGTACGCCGTCGTCCGCCATCTCCTCCACCAACAGGCTTTTTGCCGCGAGGGACGCCAGCCGGGCGGCCAGGTCGGCCGGCCGGCCCGGGCCGGCGGCCACCGCCGTCGCCGCCGCGACAGTCGCGCCGCCGATGAACACCGCCAGCGTCCGGAACAGCTCCCGTTCGGCCGGCTCGAGCAGCCGGTAGCTCCAGCCGATGGCGCCGCGCAGGGTCTGCTGCCGTTCCGGCCGGTCCCGCGGGCCGGTGCCGAGACCGTCCAGGTGCAGGTGCAACCGGTCCAGCAGGGCCTGCGGGCTCCACCGGCCGACCCGGGCGGCGGCCAGTTCGATCGCCAGCGGCAGCCCGTCCAGCCGGCGGCACAGCGCGACCACCGCCGGCAGCGTCTGCGGGGTGAGCTCGAAGTCGGCGTCCGCGGCCCGGGCCCGTTCGTCGAACAGCGCCACCGCCGGTGACTCGGTCAGCGCCCGGGTCACCCCGGGCACCCCGGGCGGCAGCAGCGCGGGGTCGGGCAGCGACAGCGGCGGCACCCGGTACACCTGCTCGCCGTACAGCTCCAGCGGCTCCCGGCTGGTCACCAGCGCGGCCACGTGCGGCGCGGCGGCGAGCAGTTCGCCGATCACCGGGCCGGCGGCCAGCACCTGCTCGAAGTTGTCCAGCACCAGCAGCAGCGACGCCGCGCCCAGGTGCTCGGCCAGCGCCGGCAGCAGCGGCTGCCCGGACCCGTCGGCCAGCTCCAGCGCCCCGGCCACCGCGGCCAGCACCTGCTCGGTGCTGCTCGTCTCGGCCAGCGGGACGAACACGACGCCGCCGGTGAACTCCTCGGCCACCGCGGTGGCCACCGCCACCGAGAGCCGGGTCTTGCCGATACCGCCGGGGCCGACCAGGGTGACCAGCCGGCCGCCGCCGGCCAGCATCGCGACCAGCCGGCCCTGCTCGCGGTCGCGGCCGAGCAGCCCGCTCATCGGCGCCGGCAGCCGGACCCGGCGGCGTGGCTGGCCCAGCATGTCGGCCGCCACCGTCCAGCCGGCGCCGTCGGTGGCGACCAGGCCGCCGCGCTCCTGCAGCCGCTCCAGCTCGCGGACCACCCGGCCCGGGATGCCGCCGGTCTGCCCGGTCAGCCAGTTGACCAGCGTCCGGCTCGGTTCACCGCCGAGCTTGGTGCGCACGCAGATCCGCACCGCGGCCGGGGTCCACGGCTCCAGCTCGACACTGCCGCGCACCGGCAGGCCGACCGCGTTGGCCGCGTCGATCGCGTCCAGCGGGCCGGTGGCCGCGCAGACCAGCCCGATCACGCCCGCCGCGCGCCCGGCCCCGCCCCGCCTGGCGCCCAGCGGCCCGGCCCCGAGCTGCCCGGCGCCGAGCTGGGCGGTCTCGACGTGGGTGACCGCCTCGGCCAGCCGGTCGGTCGCGTCCCGATCGGCCAGCAGCAGGACGCCCACGCCGGGCCGGTCCGGCGCGGTGGGCAGCGGCTCCGGCGCCGCCGGCACCGGCAGTACGGCCAGCCCGTGCAGCTTCGCGATCTTGATGACCTCGGCCAGGAACCGGGTGTGCCCGGCGCCGCGCGGGCCGGTCACCCGTAGCGTGCCGCGCCGGTCCGCGGGCAGCCGGGCCAGGAACGCCTGCGCCGCCGCCAGCGCCGCGTCCCGCTCCCAGAGCCGGGACGACGCCGGTTCCAGGCTCAGGTCGTCGTCGTCGGCCACCGCGCAGTCCCGGCCACGCCGCTTCGCCAGGTACGTCCGCCGGTCGGCGCGGCCGAGCAGGCTGGCCGGGTCGGCGCCGTCCTGCGGGTAGGTGGCGAGGCCCAGGCTGACCGACAGTTGCAGCGGCGGGTCGCCGGCGAACTCCTCGTCCCGGATCGCCGCGGTCAGCCGCAGCGCCAGGGCCACTGCGTCCTCCCGGCCGGTGTCCGGCACCAGCAGCACGAACTCGTCGCCGCCGTACCGGAACAGCACGGCGTCCGGGCCGGCCACGCCGGCCACCCGGTTGGCGAACTGGCGCAGTACCAGATCGCCGCGCAGGTGCCCGTAGACGTCGTTCACGGTCTTGAAGAAGTCGAGGTCGAACAGGAACAGCGCGCAGTTGCCGCCGGTCTGGGCGGCCCGGCTCAGTTCGTCGGCCAGCCGTGGCTCGAGCAGCGCCCGGGGGCTGGCTCCGGTGACCGGATCGGAGATCAGCTCGGAGATCGGGCCACCGCCCCTCGCTTGTGCCGCCGTTGCAACCAGGTTTTCCTGGTTGCGGATGGCTAGTCCTCTGCTGGGTGATCGCCGGTACTCTAGCTCGGCTATCCATTCTCATTTTGCGAAATGCCCTACTGATTACGAAGAGCGAGTGCGATGACAGCCGGAGGCAGCGAATTGCGGAACGGGCCCGAGTCGATTGTCAGTAACGACCCTCCGTTACGACAAGTCCGACCTCTTCCGGTCAAAGCCCCCGGCCCGGCCGACCGCGTCCGCTCAACCGGAGGGTCCGGGCGACCGGCCCGCCGCGGCGGGATGGTCGCGGCGGCGCTCGCCGTCATGCTGGCCGTCCCGGTGTCGCTGGCCGGGTCCCCGCTGGCCGGGTCCCCGTTGGCCGGCGGCCCGGCCGGCGCCTGGGCCGGCCTCTGGCTCGGTGCCGACCCCGGTACGACCGCGACCACGCTCGCCGACGTCCGCGCGATCATCCACGGCAACACCGGCACCGCGGCCACCCTGACCGGCCAGGGCGTCGGCATCGCGCTGATCGACACCGGCGTGGTTGCGGTGCCCGGGCTGCCCGCGGCGCAGATCGTGAACGGCCCGGACCTCTCCTTCGAGTCGCAGTCGGCCACCCTGGACTACCTCGACACCTACGGCCACGGCACGCACATGGCCGGCATCATGGTCGGCAACGACACCGCCAGCGGCACGCTCGGCATCGCCCCGCACGCCAAGCTCACCTCGGTCAAGATCGGGACGGCGAACGGCGCGGTGGACGTCTCGCAGACGATCGCCGCGATCGACTGGGTGATCGCGCACCGCAACGACGACCCGGCCAACCCGATCCGGGTGCTGAACCTCTCCTACGGCACCGGCGGCTACCCGGTCTCCTGGACCGACCCGGTGCAGTTCGCGGTGGAGCAGGCCTGGCTCAGCGGCATCGTGGTGGTCGCGGCGGCCGGCAACGGCGGCGTGGCCGACGGCACCCTGACCGACCCGGCCAACGACCCGGCGGTGATCGCGGTCGCCGCGGCGTCCACCAAGGGCACCGCGACCACCGCCGACGACGACTACGCCCCGTTCACCACCGGCGGTGGCCTCGGGCGCAACATCGACCTGCTGGCCCCCGGCGAGTCGATCGTCTCGCTGCGCGACCCCGGCTCGAACATCGACGTGAGCTACCCGTCGGCCCGGGTCGGTACGACGCTGTTCCGCGGCAGTGGCAGTTCGCAGGCCGCCGCGATCACCTCGGCCGCGGCCGCGCTGCTGCTGCAGCAGCACCCGAACCTCACGCCGGACCAGGTCAAGTTCGCGCTGATGCAGTCGGGCAGCTTCGTCTCCGGCACGGCCGCCGGACGGGGCATCCGGGAGTTGAACGTCGGCGCGGCGGCCACCATGAACATCCCGACCTACGTGCAGGGCTGGAACCACTCCTCCGGCACCGGCGCGCTGGAGGCGGCCCGCGGCCCGAGCCACGTGCTGCGCGACAGCAACATCACGCTGAGCGGCGAGAACACCATCTTCGGGGCCTGGAACTCGGCCACCTGGGCGCCGAAGTCGGCGACCAAGACGGCCTGGGTCGGCGGAGTCTGGATGGGCTGGCGGTTCGCCGGCGACGGCTGGACCGGCTCCTCCTGGGCGTCCCGGACCTGGTCCCCGGCGACCTGGACGTCCGGCCCGTGGGCCGGCGGCACGTCCTGGACCGACCCGAACTGGGTGGCCCGGTACTGGTCCGGCGGCGCCTGGACCGGCGGTGGCTGGGTGGCCCGGTACTGGTCCAGCGACGACTGGTCGACGGCCCACTGGGGCTGACCGCGACGCGTCGCCGCCACCGGCCGGGTGACTGCCCGGCCGGCGGGCGGCGTCTGCCTTGCGGAGTAACTGTCCGCCTGGATAGATTTCGGGCGATACGGGGCTTGGTGCCCTGATCCTGGCCGGCCCGATTCTTCGGATCCAGGTCGGGAGCAGCGATGGCGTCGGTGGTCCAGCCGGTCAGACGGCGTTCGGTCCGTGGTGTTGCGGCGGTGGCCGCGTCAGTCATGATCGTGGCGTTCGGTCAGCAGCCGGCCAGCGCGGGCAAGCCGGTACCGGCCGCGCCGGCGGCCCTGCCCGGCACCGCTGTCCCGGGCGGCTTCGCCAGCTGGGCCGAGCTCTACGAGTTCCAGGGCCGGCTCAACGCCGCGGCCGAGCAGCTGCTCGCCGCCGGAGGCGCCGGGACCGCCAGCATCGTGGCCGACCCGACCAGCCGCCAACTCCAGGTCTACTGGTACGGCCGGCTACCGGACGCGGTGCGCGCGATCACCGCGAAGCTGGCTGTCCCGGTGCGTTTCGGATCGGCCCGGTATCCGCTGTCCGAGCTGGTCGCGGAGGCGACCCGGCTCACCGCCGACCCGCGGCTGGCCAGTGTGGCGCCGGCGCCGGACGGCAGCGGGTTGCGCATCACCCTGGTCCGGCGCGAGCTGGCCGCCGGCCAGGCCGACCTGGTCGCCACCGCGCGGGTGCCGGTCAGCGTCTCGGTGGGGGTGCGGCCGACCGCGACCGCCGGCCGGCAGGCGGATACCGCGCCGTTCTGGGGTGGCTCCCGGTACATCCACGGGTCCAACGGCTGCTCCAGCGGGTTCTCGCTGTCGGTCGGCGACCGGCCGACCGACAACTACGCGATCACCGCGGGCCACTGCGGCGCGCTGTTCGACCCGTTCACCGTCCCGGGCCAGCCCGACCCGACCGGGCAGATGTTCGGCGCGGCCGCGTGCCGGGACAACCTGCTGCTGGGCTACACCCCCCAGACGGTGACTCCGCGCATCTACACCGGCCCGTTCGACTCGCTCAGCAGCGCCCAGGTGGTGGGCGCGGCCCCCGACCTCGTCGGCAACATGGTGCAGACCGGCGGCGCGTCCAGCGGCGAGCACTTCGGCATCCAGGTGCAGTCGGTCGACACCTTCGCCGCCTTCCCCGGCATCCCATGCGCCGCCGTCGGCCCGCTCACGTTCGCCGCCTACCCGACGTCCACCTGCGCGATCGCGCCGGGCGACAGCGGCGGGCCGGTCTACACCTACTCCGGTCCGGACGTGGTCGCCCGCGGCACGATCACCGGCGGCTTCGTGGGCACCGCCAGCTGCCCTGGCGTGGTCCCGAACGGCTCGAGCTCGGTCTACTACGCGCCGCTGCTGCGGCCCGCCGGCGACCCGCAGCGCGGCTCGTTCCAGACGTACTCCGGGGTCTCGATCCTGACCTGAACCCACCCCCACCCACTGGTACGGCCGGGGACCCCGATCGGGCCAGCCCGTCCTACCGTCGGACGGCCGGGCAGCTCCGGCTGGCCGCCCGACGGTGCTGCCCCGACTCGCCGGCGTGCACCTCGCTGGCCGGGCTCGATCCACTGCGGAATGCTGGCGGGTGGGAGGTACCGATGGTGGATGAGACGCTCGAGGTCACGATCGGCCAGGACGGCAAGGTCACGATGACGGTCGTCGGCGTCGCCGGGCCCGGCTGCGTCGAGCAGACCGAGGAGTTCGTCCAGCTGCTGGGCGGCGAGGTCGAGTCGCAGGAGCTGACGGCCGAGGCGTACGTCGAGGTCGAGCAGCAGGAGCCGAACCAGCAGTGGCACTGACCCGGCCCGGCCCGGCCGGCCCGGGCAGCGGAGTCGGGCCGGCCGGCGGCGGGTGCTGGCAGCTGCACGCGGTGCTGCCGCGCAGCCGGGCGAACGGGCCGGGCGCCCGGTTCACGGTCTGGCTGCAGGGCTGCTCGCTGGGTTGCCCGGGCTGCTTCAACCCGACCACCCACCCGGCCGGCGCCGAGCCGGTCCCGGTGCGGGAGACCGTCGCGGCGGCGCTGGCCGAGCGGCCGGGCATCGACGGGGTGACGCTGACCGGCGGCGAGCCGCTGCAGCAGCCGGCCGCGGTGGCCGAGTTCTGCGCGGCCATCCGGGCCGCCGGCGACCTGGGCATCATCGTGCTGACCGGCTACGACCGGGCCGAGATCGAGGCCGACCCGGCCCGCTCGGCCGCCGTCGCGGACGCGGATCTCGTTATCGCCGGCCGGTACGAACGGCGCCGGCACCTCGGCAGCGGTCTGCGTGGCTCGACGAACAAGGCGTGCTGGGCCCGGACCGGCCGCTACCGGCCGGCCGATCTGGCCGCGGTGCCGGAGACGGAGATCGTGATCGGTGTGGACGGCGAAGTAACCGTGACCGGGATGGCGGCGGCGCCGGCGCTGCGCCGCACCCTGGCCGCCGGGCGGCCGCGGTGACCGCACCCGGGTCCGGGGCCACCTCCGGGCCGGGCGTCTGGGAGGAGATCCTGCTCTACCTGCGCGCCCGGGTCGGCCTGATCGTGCTGGTCACGGTCGAGGAGCAGCGGGCGCTGGCGGTGCTGGACGAGGTGCGCAAGAGCCGTGACCCCGACTCGGACCTGATCACCTGGGACATCGCCGACCGGTTCCGGTCGGCCACCAGCCGGCAGGTGCCGGACGCCGCCGACCCGGGGCAGGCGCTGGAGAAGATCCGCGAGCTGACCACCAAGTCGCCCGGCCGGCGCGACCTGTACGTGCTCAAGGACTTCCACGAGTTCTGGAGCAAGGACCCGCGGGTGCGCCGCCGGCTGCGGAACCTGGCGCAGCAGCTGGTGTTCACCGGCTCCTCGCTGGTGGTCACCACGCCGACCCGGGACGTCCCGGTGGAACTGCGCGACGACGCGGTGCTGGTGGAACTGCCGCTGCCGACGGAGGCCGCGCTGCGCCGCGACCTGGACCGGCTGATCGGCGACACCAGCGGGGTGAAGTCCGAGCTGACCCCGGACGGCCGCGGCAAGCTGGCGCAGGCGGCGCTCGGGTTGACCGCGGCGCAGGCGAAGCGGGCCTTCGCCAAGGCGATCGTCCGGGACGAGGTGCTGGACGAGCGCGACATCGACGCGGTCATGCAGGAGAAGAAGGCGGTGATCCGGGAGAGCCAGGCGCTGGAGTTCTACGCCGCCGAGGAGACCCCGGACGACGTCGGCGGCCTGGACGCGCTGAAGGGCTGGCTCACCCTGCGGGAACGGGCGTTCAGCCCGGAGGCCGCCGCGTACGGGCTGCCGGCGCCGAAGGGGCTGGCGCTGATCGGCATCCCCGGCACCGGCAAGAGCCTGACCGCGAAGATGATCGGCGGGCTCTGGCGGCTGCCGCTGCTCCGGCTCGACGTCGGCGCGCTGTTCGGTTCGCTGGTCGGCGAGTCGGAGGAGCGGGTGCGCCGGGCGCTGCGGCTGGCCGAGACCGTCGCGCCGTGCGTGCTCTGGATCGACGAGCTGGAGAAGGGCTTCGCCACCGGCGATCTGGACGGCGGCACCTCGCAGCGGGTGTTCGGCTCGATCCTGACCTGGATGCAGGAGAAGACCGCGCCGGTGTTCGTGGTGGCCACCGCGAACGACGTCTCCCGGCTGCCGATCGAGACGCTGCGCCGGGGCCGGTTCGACGAGGTGTTCTTCCTCGACCTGCCGACCGAGTCCGAGCGGCGCGAGATCATCACCGTGCACCTGCGCAAGCGCCGCCGCGACCCGGGCCAGTTCGACGTGCACCGGCTGGCCGCGCTGGCCGACGGCTTCGTCGGGGCCGAACTGGAGCAGGCGGTGATCGACGCGATGTACCGGGCCTTCGCCGAGCAGCGCGACATCCACACCGGCGACGTGGTCGCCGCGATCGAGCGCACCGTGCCGCTGAGCCGGTCGCAGCGGGAGATCATCGAGCGGCTGCGGTCCTGGCTGCACGAGGGCCGGGCCCAGTCGGCCACCTTCACCGAGACGGCGCAGGCCGAACGCGCCCAGGTCCGGCTCGAACTCGGCTGACCGATGTCCACAGTGGATGGTGCCGAGCCGCCGGCGCCGGCACCGTCCACCGGGGACGGTCCCGGACCGCATTCGTCCACAATGGACGCTCGGACGCCGGCCGCCGAACCGCCCAACGCCGGGCTGCCCAACGCCGGGTCGCTTAGCGACGGGCCGCCCAACGACGGGCCGCCCAACGACGGGCCGCCCAACGACGGGCCGCCGGGCCGCCGGCCGGCGCCGTCCACACTGGACGGCCCCGGATGACGCCGGTCCGGCTGCGGCGGCTCGCCGGCCGGGTCGGGCGGCCCGGCTGGCGCGGGCGGGCGGCCGGGCGCCGGCTGGACCGCGCGGTGGCGGCCGGCGGGCCTGGCCGGCAGGCCGCCGTCGACGCGGCCTGGGCCGCCTGGCTGGAGACGCCTCACGTTCCACTGTGGACGCTGCTGGCCCGGTGGC
>Ga0307499_10000344_pt1 | contig 16840 bp, 10 predicted proteins | sample 13_S_MG_FD_201363 | JGI IMG/M metagenome (GOLD analysis project Ga0307499, IMG submission 201363) | Soil microbial communities from Populus trichocarpa stands in riparian zone in the Pacific Northwest, United States - 13_S | ecosystem: Environmental > Terrestrial > Soil > Riparian zone > Trees... | reverse complement strand
TCGGCGCCCGACGACAAGGGTAATTGGACCGGGCTCGATGTCGACGTCTGCCGGGCGATTGCGGCCGCGGTCTTCAATGACGCAACCAAAGTCAAGTTCGTGCCGCTGTCGGCCAAGGACCGTTTCACCGCGCTGCAGTCGGGCGAAATCGACGTGCTGTCGCGCAACACCACCTGGACGCTGTCGCGCGATACCTCGCTCGGCGCAAATTTCACCGGCGTGACCTATTATGACGGACAGGGCTTCATGGTGAAGAAGTCGCTCAAGGTCAATTCCGCGCTGGAGTTGAACAGCGCGTCGGTCTGTGTGCAGCAGGGCACCACCACCGAGCAGAATCTGGCCGACTACTTCAAGGGCAACAACATGAAGTACGAGGTGATCGCTTTCGCCACCAACGACGAAGCCATCAAGGCGTATGAGTCCGGGCGTTGTGACGTCTTCACCACCGACGTGTCCGGGCTTTATGCCGATCGTTTGAAGCTTGCGAACGCTGCCGATCACGTCGTGCTTCCGGAAGTGATCTCGAAAGAGCCGCTCGGTCCGATGGTGCGCCATGGCGACGACCAGTGGTTCGACATCGTGAAATGGACGCTTTTCGCGATGGTCACCGCGGAAGAACTCGGCATTACCCAAAAGAACGTCGACGAGATGGCGAAATCGGACAAGCCGGAGATGAAGCGGGTGTTCGGCACCGACGGCAACCTCGGCGAACAGCTCGGCCTCACCAAGGACTGGGTCTCGCGGATCGTGAAGGCCGTTGGCAATTACGGCGAGACGTTCGATCGCAATGTCGGCGCCGGCTCCAAGCTCGGAATCGCCCGCGGCCTCAACGCGCTCTGGAACAAGGGCGGTCTCCAATACGCACCACCGATCCGCTGATCGCCGCGGAGAGGGGCTGCGGCGATGGCCATCGATCCCCGAAAACCACCGTCGCAGCTGCTGCCAAAGCTGCAGCGGGCGCTTGGCGGCCGGGCGGGCTGGAGCGGCTTCGTGCTCCAGCTCCTGTTCGTCGCCGCGCTCGCCTGGATCTCCTACGAGATCGTCGCCAATGCCCGCGCCAATCTGCAGGCTCAGCGGATCACCGCGGGCTTTGGTTTCCTTGCCAACAATGCGGGCTTTGACGTCAGCCAGAGCCTGATCCCGTATGCGGGATCCGATCCCTACACGAAGGTCTTTCTGGTCGGCCTGCTCAATACGCTGCTGGTCTCGGTGATCGGCATCTTCTTCGCTACCCTGATCGGTTTCATCGTCGCCCTCGGCCGGCTGTCGCCGAACTGGCTGCTGTCGCGGATTTCGGGCGGCTATGTCGAACTGATCCGCAACCTGCCGGTCTTGTTCCAGATCCTGTTCTGGTATCTCGCGGTGCTCGCCGCTCTGCCCAATCCGCGGCAGAGCATCTCCGTTTTCGACAGTTTCTTTCTCAGCAACCGCGGCCTCGTGATTCCAAAGCCGATCGGGACCGCGGGTTTTGAACCGTTCGTCATTGCGCTGCTCGTGGCGATCGTGGCTGCGATTGCACTGTCGCGCTACGCCCGCAGGCAACTTTTCCAAAGCGGCAAGGTGATCAAGGTGTGGCCCTATGCGCTGGGCATGGTAATCATCCTGCCGTTGCTCAGCGTGCAGATCTTCGGCGCACCGGTCACGTTTGAAGTGCCCGCGCTCAAGGGCTTTAACTTCGCCGGCGGGTCGCGCGTCATACCCGAGTTCGTCGCGCTCACGCTGGCGCTATCGACCTACACCGCCGCCTTCATTGCCGAGATCGTGCGGGCCGGCATTCTGTCGGTTCACAAGGGGCAGATGGAAGCCGGTTCCTCGCTTGGGCTGCAGCGCGGTTCGGTGCTGCGGCTGATCGTGATCCCGCAGGCGATGCGCGTGATCCTGCCGCCGCTAACCAACCAGTATCTCAACCTGACCAAGAATTCCTCGCTGGCGGTCGCCATCGGCTATCCCGACCTGGTGTCGGTGTTCGCAGGCACGACGCTCAGTCAGACCGGGCAGGCGATCGAGATCATCGGCATCACCATGGGCGTCTATCTTCTGATCTCATTGGTCACGAGCGCGATCATGAGTTTCTATGGATGGCGGATCAGCCGGAGCATGGGCGGATGAGCGACACGCAGTCGTCCAGTTTTGTCCGCCAGGACCTGGTGCCCGAGCGGCCAGCCCCGGTGAAGACCACAGGCTTCATCGGTTTCCTGCGCACGCGGCTGTTCAATTCGCCGACCAACATCCTGATCACCATCGTCAGCGCGCTGCTGCTGTGGTTCATCATCGTGCCCTCGCTGAGATTTCTGCTGCTCGATGCCGTCTGGACCGGCGCGGACCGCACCGCCTGCCTCCCCAAGAATCCCGGCGATGCGGTCGGCGCCTGCTGGCCCTTCATTCAGGCCAAGTTCTCGCAGTTCATCTATGGGTTCTATCCGGAGCCGGAACGTTGGCGGGTCAACCTCGTCTTCATTCTTGCCGCGATCCTGCTGATACCTCTGCTGATTCCGCGGTTGCCGGGCAAGGGCCCGAACGCCATCCTGTTCTTCCTGGCATTCCCGGTCATCGCCTTCTTCCTGCTGCGTGGCGGCGGGCTGGGTGGCTTCGGCGTGAGTTGGACGGCCGGACTGTTGTCGGGCTTCAACGACAGCATCGCGGATGGCGGGCGAAAACTCGTGGCTTCGGGCGAAACGACCGCCGCGACCGCGCCGTTGTTGTGGGCGCTCGGCAAGCTGATCGTGGGCCTCAGCATGCTGATTGGTTGGATACTGCTGCCGCTGACCTGGTTGCGCGAACAGATCCAGGCTTACGGCCGGCCGTTTTGGGCCGACTTCGCCGCAACCGCCCTGATCGTCTCCGCCGTGCTGTTCTGGCTCGGCGGAGGCATCCGCACCGGCTGGCGGCCGCTGGTCACGAATCTGGCGATCTTTGCCGGCATCGGCATCGTGATCGCGGTGATGGGGCTCGACCGCGGCGGGCTCCCGGAGGTGGACACGCGGCTATGGGGAGGCCTGCTGGTGACGCTGGTGGTGGCAGTCACCGGCATCGTTGCGTCGATGCCGGTCGGCATAGCGCTCGCGCTCGGCCGGCAATCGTCGATTCCGCTGATCCGGATCTTCTCGATTGCCTTCATCGAGTTCTGGCGTGGGGTTCCGCTGATCACGGTGCTGTTCTTCGCAACCTATATGTTGCCGCTGTTCGTTCCGACCGGCTTCACCATCGACGGATTGATGCGCGCCCTGATCGGGATCGCGCTGTTTACCGGTGCCTACCAGGCCGAAAACATCCGCGGCGGCCTGCAGGCGATCCCGCGCGGGCAGGGCGAGGCGGCGAGTGCGCTCGGCCTGTCCTGGGGCAAGACCACGGCGCTGGTCGTGATGCCGCAGGCGTTGCGCCACGTCATCCCCAACCTCGTCAACAGCTTCATCAGCCTGTTCAAGGACACCTCGCTGGTTTCGATCGTGGCGCTGTTCGATCTGCTCGGACAGTTGCGCGCAGCGTTCGCCGACCCGGTCTGGGCAACGCCCACGACGCTGTTCACCGGCTTTGCCTTTACCGGGATGATCTATTTCGTCTTCTGCTTTGGAATGTCGCGCTATTCCCTGTTCGTCGAGAACAGGCTGAACGCCCATCGCCGCAACTGAGTATACGACCATGACAGCCAACTCGATCGTCGGCATCAACGCGCTCAACAAGTGGTACGGCGACTTTCACGTCCTGCGCGACATCAACCTCGATGTCGCCAAGGGCGAGCGCATCGTGATCTGCGGCCCCTCGGGCTCCGGCAAGTCGACGCTGATCCGCTGCATCAACGCGCTGGAGGAGTTCCAGGAAGGCAACATCGTCGTCGATGGCATCGAACTGGGACCGAACCTGCGGCGCGTGGACGAAGTCCGGCGCGAGGTCGGCATGGTGTTCCAGAGTTTCAACCTGTTTCCGCATCTGACAGTGCTGGAGAACTGCACGCTGGCGCCGATCTGGGTGCGCAACATCCCGAAAAAAGATGCCGAGGCGGCCGCGATGAAATTCCTGGAGCGGGTCAAGATCCCGCATCAGGCCAACAAATATCCGGGCCAGATGTCGGGTGGCCAGCAGCAGCGCGTTGCCATCGCCCGCGCGTTGACGATGAACCCGAAGGTGATGCTGTTCGACGAGCCGACCTCGGCGCTCGATCCGGAAATGGTCAAGGAAGTGCTCGACACCATGGTCGATCTCGCCAGGGAAGGCATGACCATGCTGGTCGTCACCCACGAAATGGGATTTGCCCGCGAAGTCGCCAACCGCGTCGTGTTCATGGACGCAGGGCAGGTGATCGAGTCCAACACGCCGCAGGAATTCTTCGCCAATCCGCAGCACGCGCGGACCAAGCTGTTCCTGAGCCAGATATTACGGCATTAACAGTGCCGTAGGGTGGGCAAAGCGCAGCGTGCCCACCATCGACCAGCACAATCGGCGAGAGATGGTGGGCACGTCGCTTGCGCTCCTTTGCCCACCCTACGAAAGCAGCGGCATTGATCGAGCCACGGAATCCCGCTCACACCTTCTCGAAAGGCACGTCGATCTCAGTGCGCTTTTCCAGCCATGCCGGCACCGGAAGATTTTTCGAGCGCATGAACGCCGGATTGAACAGCTTTGACTGATAACGGTTGCCGGAATCGGCGAGGATGGTGACGATGGTCTTGCCCGGTCCGAGCTGTTTCGCGAGCCGGATCGCACCCGCAACATTGACGCCGGTCGAACCGCCGAGGCACAGGCCCTCGTGCTGTAGCAGATCGTAGATCACCGTTACGGCTTCCTCGTCCGAAATCAGGAAAGCGTCGTCGACCTTCGCGGTCTCGATGACCGGCGTGACACGGCCGAGCCCGATGCCTTCGGTGATCGAATCGCCCGGCGTCGATTTGGCGGTGCCGTGCTTGAACAGTTCGTACATCGCAAAGCCATGCGGATCGGCGCAGGCGTTGACGATGCCCGGATGCTTTTCCTTCAGATAGCGGCTGGTGCCGGCCAGCGTGCCGCCGGTGCCGACCGAGCAAATAAAGCCGTCGATCTTGCCGCCGGTCTGCTCCCAGATTTCCGGTCCGGTGGACTCGTAGTGCGCCTTGGCATTGTCGAGATTGTTCCACTGATCGGCGAACAACACGCCGTTCGGCTCGGTCTTGCGAAGCTGGGCGGCCAGCCGCCGCCCGACATGTTGATAGTTGTTCGGATTGGCGAACGGCAGCATCGGCACTTCGATCAGCTCGGCGCCGCACAGCCGCAGCATATCCTTCTTTTCCTGGCTCTGCGTATTCGGAATGAGGATCAGCGTGCGATATCCGCGCGCGCTCGCAACCACCGCAAGCCCAATGCCGGTATTGCCCGCGGTCGATTCCACCACCAGCCCGCCCGGCTTGAGCTCGCCGCGCTTCTCGGCCTCCAGGATCATCCATTTGCCCGCGCGGTCCTTGACCGACTGACCGGGATTCATGAATTCGGCCTTGCCGAGAATGGTGCAGCCGGTGGCTTCGGAAGCGTGCTTCAGCTTGATGAGGGGCGTGTTGCCGATCGCTTCGACGACGTCTTTGTTAAAGGCCATGTTTTGAAATGCCGGTTTGTTTGCCCAATCGTTGGGCGACCCTAAAGGACCGCCGCAGGGCATACAAGCCAGCGGTGAGGCAGGGGCGCTCAGCCCGATTTCGCGAACACCACCTGACGTACGTCGATATTTCCGGACAGGAACCCAGCCTCGCAATAGGCGAGGTAATACTCCCACAGCCGCCGGAAGCGGTCGTCGAAGCCTGACGGCGTCAGGTTGGGCCAGGCCGCGCGGAAATTGCTTCGCCAGATCGCAAGCGTCCTGGCATAATCTTGCCCGAAAATGCGCTCGCGGATGACGGGAACGCCGAAGCGCTCGCCGAGCGTTTTCAGGATCTGCGGCGAGGGCAGCATGCCGCCCGGAAAGACGTAGCGCTGGATGAAATCGACTTCGCGGCGATAGGTCTGGAACAGGCTGTCCTGGATGGTGATGGCCTGGATGCCGGCGAGCCCGCCGGGCAGCAGTCGGTCGCGCAACTGTGAAAAATATTTCGGCCAGAACTGCTCGCCGACCGCCTCGATCATTTCGATCGAGGCGATCCGGTCGTAGCGGTCGCGCTCGTCGCGATAGTCCTGCAGCCTGATCTCGACCTTGTCGCTGAGCCCGGCCTTGTGAATGCGCGCCTGGGCAAAATCGCGCTGCTCCTTGCTGATGGTGAGCCCGACCACCTTGGCGCCAAACGTCTTGGCGGCGTATTCGGCAAAGCCGCCCCATCCGCAGCCGATCTCCAGAAGCTTCTGGCCAGGCCGCAGATCGATCGCTTCGGCAAGCCGGCGGTACTTGTTGTGCTGGGCGGCAGTCAGGTCTGCCGTGTCGTCCTCGAACAGCGCGGACGAATAGGTCATGCTGGGATCGAGCCAGGCCGAATAGAACGCGTTGCCGATGTCGTAATGCGCATAGATGTTGCGGCGGGCCTGCCGCCGCGTATTGCGGTTGAGCCAGTGCCGGACGACCTGAAAGGTGCGTGTCAGCGGATTGCCAATCAGCATGGTCTGCATCCAATCCTGATTGACGCAGAACAGATAGAGGAATTGCGTGAGGTCGGGCGTGTCCCATTCGCCGTGCAGATAGGCTTCGGCGATACCGATGTCGCCACCGCGCAGCAGCCGTGAGGCGAAGCCGTAATCATAGATCGTCATGGCGGCGGCGGGGCCCGGCCCGTTGCCGCCAAGGCGGACCGTGCGGCCGTCGGCCAGGGTCACGTCTAACGTGCCGTGCTGCAGCTGTGAACCAAAACCCAGCGCCAGTCGGACCAGGCGGGGCAATTCCGGAAACGTCGCGTCAACGGTTTCCGATGTGACCGAAATCAACTCGGGCATGTGCGATCCATCGAACGTCGGTTTGCCCGGACTTTCGCATGGCCGATCGGCCCTGCTTCAATCTTTGGCATGGGCGGACAACGCTGGCGAAGTATAATCGTTGCCGTCCCCGCTCGCCAAGCCGGTATTGCGGGCCGCGGCGTTCCGCGGCACCAGCCGCGCGCCCTTCAGCCAGAGCCGCAGCGCCTCCCAGTGGATCGCCGCCATGATCTTGATGGTGACCAGCGGGAGCGCGAAGAACGCGCGCAGCAACCCCTTGCTGTTGAGCGTGCGACGGCTGCCATTGAAAGTTGCGGCGAGCAGGGGGCCTTCGCGGTCCGCTTCCAGAATTCGCAACTGCACGCGCGCGCCCGGCGGCCGCACGCGAAAATGGTAGCGCATCGCCATCTCGATGAAAGGCGAGACGTAGAACAGCTTGTCCTGCTGCTGCCGCACGCCGGCGTCGCTGATTTCACCGGGTGTCACCGGCAGGACGTAAGGATGGATGTCGCCAAAGGTGTTGCGCACTTCGTAGATCAACAGCGCCAGCTCGCCATCAGCGCGGTAACAGAAATAGACGGACAGCGGATTGAACGTGTAGCCGAGCAGGCGGGGATAGCTGAGCAGCAGCACCCGCCCTCCCGTAAGGTCGATGCCGCGCTCGCTCGCGCAATGATGCACGTAGGCGCGCAAGGATGAGCCGTCCCGCCTGCCATGGTCGGCCTCGTGGAAACTGTAGAGCGCCGCGCGGTTGACGCCGAACAGCGCCGATTGCTGGTCCGCGTCCGCCAGCCGGTCGAGATCGATCAACAGGCTCATCACGCGGTAGCTGAAGCGATGGCCCATCGGCTTCAGCCGCGCATGCATGACGTCGCCGACGTAAAGCGCGGCGGCGGCAGGGGCAGGCTGTGCCGGTGTTGGGCGCATGGCTACTCCGCGGCTTCCGCCAGTTCGGGCGGCGCTTGACGCCATGGCGCGACTGCGCCAAGCGCCTCGGCGACCGCAAGGCCCGAGCGCAATCCGTCCTCGTGAAATCCGTAGCCGGTCCACGCGCCGCAGAACCAGGTATGCCGGCGGCCCTGAATTTCGGGCAGGCGCTTCTGGGCGGCAAAGGCGGCGGCATTGTACTGCGGATGTTCGCACAGGTATTTGCCGAAGGTCAGCGCGGGATCGGGCGCGACCGGCGGATTGAGGCTGACGAACAGCGGCTTGTCGTGATCGATGCCCTGCAATTCGTTCATCCAGTAGGTCACCGAGACGTCGTTATCGACGCCTCCCTGACGTGGCCAGCGCAGGAAATTCCACGACGCCCAGGCGCGCCGGCGCTTCGGCATCAGCGCGGGATCGCGGTGCAGGTAGATCGTGTTGGGGGAATAGCCGATCGCGCCCAGGATGGCGCGCTCGCGGTCGTCGGCATCCGACAGCATCGCCAGCGCCTGGTCGCTGTGGGAAGCGATCACGACATGATCGTAGCTGTTGGCCTTGCCGTGGCTGTCGTGGACGACGACGCCATGCGCCGTGCGCTCGATGGCCGTGACGGCGCAGCCAAGCTTGATCCGGTCGCGGAATGAAGCGGTGAGTTTTTCGACATAGTGCTGGCTGCCGCCCTTCACGGTGCGCCAGACCGGGCGGTCATATTGCAGCAGGCGATGGTTGGCGAAGAAGGCGACGAAATTTTCGGCCGGGAAATCCAGTATCTCACGCGATGGCGCCGACCAGATTGCCGCGCCCATCGGCGCCAGATAGTCGGTCAACAGCCGCGGCGCAAAGTGGCGCTTACGGAAATATTCGCCGAGTGTTAGCCCGGCCAATTTTCCGGCCGCGTAATCCTCGATGCTTTGCTGGTTGAAGGTGATGATGTCGCGCAGCATCCAGAGATAGGAGGGCGACAACAGGTTGCTGGCTTGCGCGAACAGACCGCGTGCGGTCTCGAACCAGTTGTTGCCGCCGCCTTTCCACTCGAAGCGGCCGGTATCCGCCGTCACCGCAAAACTCATGCAGCTTTCGACGGTCTCGACGCCGAGATGGGAGAACAGCGCTGTCAGGTCCGGATAGTTCAGTTCGTTGTAGACGATGAAGCCGATATCGACCGCAAGCCGCGCGCCGTCATAGTCGATGCTGACGGTGTGGCTGTGGCCACCGGGCCTGAGTTCGCGGTCGTAGACGGTGACCGGATAATGATTCGACAAGGTCCAGGCCGCGGCGTTGCCGCTGATTCCCGTCCCGACCACCGCGACCCGCATTTTTGGCCCTCCACAGCACATTGCAAGATACGGGGGGCTATTCCCGGGGTTTCAAACCGGCCACAGGCGCGGCATAGCTGTGCGACAGGCTGATTCGGGGCGTCAGAACAGGGGAAAAGCCTCATGAAATCTTCGTAAGATTTCGACGGTCCAGCCGCGTCCCTGGTGCGTTCCAAAGCCTATAAAACAAGGGGAATCGAGCAGTTTGCCGCCTGTTTTGTCGACCCGAACGGACGTATGGCCGAGGGCTGCGCGGGGCTGTCCGCGTCTCGGCCGCAAGGCTACTATCCGGCCTGGTTCCAACGGAAGCATCACCCCCGTGAACGTGTCGCAGGCCATCAGGAAAAGCGCTCGTCGTGTGCCGGGCCAGGATTTGCCCGGCGGAGAACGGGTGTGACCCATCGGACTGCAATTGCGGCGTTCGGAAGTTGGCCCGCGCTCGTTCCAGGCGGCAGGCGGCTGGCGCGGTCGCTCGCCGTACTTGGCCTCGTCGCCAGCTCCGCGGGCTGCATCCTGACCAAGGATCTTCCTGATCCCGCGCTCGACATTCCCGAAGGCTACAAGCAGGCGCGGTCTTCGAAGGCCGCCGACGCGCCGCCGACGCTCGACTGGTGGCGCGGCTTCCGTTCGCGGGAGCTGACGGGCCTGATGGAGGAGGCGCAGACCGTCAATCTGGACATCGCAGCGGCCACCGCACGGTTCAGGCAGGCCGATGCGCAGGCGCGGATCACCGGCGCGGCGCTATTGCCCAGTCTCAGCGGCACCGGCCAGGAGAGCTATTCCCGCACCTCGGGCTCCAGTTCCAGCGGCCTGACCAATGGCGGCCGCGAGGTGGTCAACTATTCGGCCTCGCTGAGCGCCAGCTATGAGCTGGATTTCTGGGGCAAGAACCGCGACGCGGCGCAGGCGGCCGAAGAGACCGCGTCCGCAAGCCGCTTCGATCGCGACGTCGTCGCGCTGACGACGCTGACGACGGTTGCCAACGCCTATTTCCAGGTGCTGGCCTCGCAGGATCGGCTTCGCACCGCGCAGCGTAACATTGCCAGTGCCGAACGCATCCTCAATGCCATCAAGGATCGCCTCCGGGCCGGCACCGGCAACGACCTCGATGTCGCGCAGCAGGAGAGCGTGGTCGCCAACCAGCGCGCGCAGGTGCCGCCGCTGCGGCAGACGCTCGACCAGAACATCAATGCGCTGGCGACGCTGGTCTCGCGGCCGCCGGAAGCGGTGCGCGTCATCGGCGGGTCGCTCAACAACATCGCCTCGCCGCGCGTCACGCCCGGCCTGCCGTCGGAATTGCTGACGCAGCGTCCTGATATTCGCCGGCAAGAATCTCAACTGGCTTCGGCAACCGCCAATGTCGGCAACGCCCGCGCGCAGTTCTTCCCGAGCATTCAATTGACGGGGCAGGGCGGCTACCAGAGCTCGGCGCTGACGTCACTGTTTCAGCCGCATGCAGCCTTCTTCAGCATGGTCGGCAGCCTGACTCAGCCGATCTTCGACGGCGGCAGGATCCTCGGCAATTTCGAACTCACCAAGGCACGGCAGGACGAATTGCTGCAGACCTACCGCAAGACCGTGGTGCAGGCGTTTGCCGATGTCGACAATGCCTTGATGTCGATCCGCCAGACCACGGAGCGGCTGCGGCTGCAGCGCCAGGTGGTGGCGGCATCGCGGCGGGCCTTCGAACTGTCCGAGCAGCAGCTCCGCGCCGGAACCGCCGATATCGTAACTGTGCTAAATACCCAGACGACGTTGTTCCAGGCTGAGGATTTGCTGTGGCAGGCCCAACTGGCGCGGTTGCTGGCGATCGTCAGCCTCTATCAGGCGCTGGGGGGCGGCTGGGAGCCCAGGATGGAAAGGCCGGTCGATGCTCTTTAAGCCGGAATTGAAGGACGACGCCAAGACGGCGGGCAGGCGCGTGGCGCGCGGCATCGGCCGTCGGATGGTGTCGCTGACGATTACGCTGCTGATCCTGGGTGGCCTCGGCTATCTCGGCTGGAACGCGTTTCAGCAGAAACAGGCCGGCCGTGGCGGGCCTGGCGCACGCCCGGACCTGCCGGTGCCGGTGCTGGCAGCGACACCGCGGACGCTGGACGTCCCGGTCTATCTTGACGCAGTGGGCTCGGTCCGCGCGCTGAATACGGTGACGGTGCGCGCCCAGGTCGACGGCAAACTGATCAAGGTGAATTTCGTCGAAGGCCAGGACGTCAAGCAGGGCGACGTGGTGGGCGAGATCGATCCAGTGATTTATCAAGCGCAGTATGACCAGGCGGTGGCCAAGAAGGCGCAGGATGAGGCGCTGCTCGCCAACCAGAAGCTCGATCTGGCGCGCTATCAGCAACTCGCGGCGTCGAACGCCGGCTCCAAGCAGCAGGCCGATACGCAGCGCGCGGTGGTGGCCCAGCAGGAGGCGCTGGTGAATGCCGACCAGGCCGCGATCGACAACGCAAAGGCGACCCTCGGCTATACCAAGATCGTCGCGCCACTGTCGGGGCGCGCCGGCCTGCGTCAGGTCGACCAGGGCAACATCATCCGCGCCGCCGATGCGACCGGCCTCGTCATCATCACTCAGTTGCAGCCGATCGCCGTGCAGTTCAGCCTGCCGCAGCAGCAGATCGTGCGGGTCAACGCCGCCGCCGGCAAGGGCGTGCTGGCGGTGGACGTGTTCGGCAATGACGGCGTCACCGTCGTCGATACCGGGACGCTCAAGGGCATCGACAACCAGGTCGATCCGACCACGGGCACGCTGAAGCTGAAGGCCGAATTTCCCAATGCCAAATTCCAGCTTTGGCCCGGACAATTCGTCAATGTGCGGTTGAAGGTCGAAACGATCGAGAAGGCGATCGTGGTGCCGACCTCGGCGGTGCAGCGCGGGCCGGCCGGCACGTTCAGCTACGTGATCGGCCCCGACAATGTCGCGACCGCCAAGCCGGTCGTAGTGACGCAGCAGAACGAAAACGACGCCGTGATCGCAAGCGGCCTCTCGACCTCCGACCGCGTCGTGACCACGGGCTTTGCCAATCTGTCCGACGGCGCCAAGGTGTTGATCGGCACCGATGACCGGGCGCCAAGCGCCGATCTGGCGCCACGCAAGCGCAGCCGCAGCCCCGATGCCAAGGGGGACGCGAAGGGAGATACCAAGAGCGGTCAGGGCAAGGATGGCGAACACCGCGGCAAGCGCGAGCGCGGTGAGGGCGATCAGAAGGGGCAAACCGGCCCGGCACCGGCCGAGCCGTCGGGCGGCGCTGCGAAGTCGCAGCCGTGATCAACGACGCCGCACGCCTGAAATGAATTCGCAAGCGAGCACGCAACCATGAGCGTCTCCGAACCGTTCATCCGCCGGCCGATCGCGACCTCGTTGTTGGGGATCGCGCTGATGATCGGCGGCGCGCTGGGCTATTGGGCGTTACCCGTGTCGGCGCTGCCGCAGGTCGACTTCCCGACCGTGCAGGTGACGACCCAACTGCCGGGCGCGAGCCCCGACGTGATCGCGTCGCTGATCACGGCGCCGCTGGAGCGCCAGCTCGGGCAGATTCCGTCGATGTCGTCGATGCAATCGACCTCTTCGTTCGGCGTCAGCCAGATCTCGCTGCAGTTCGACCTCAACCGCGACATCGATGGCGCCACCCAGGACGTGCAGGCCGCGATCAACGCCGCCGCCGGGATCCTGCCGAAAAACCTGCCGTATCCGCCGACCTACGCCAAGGTCAACCCGGCCGATGCGCCGGTGCTGACGCTGGCCTTGACGTCGGAGACGATTTCGCTGCGCGCCATGAGCGATATCGCCGATACGATCCTGGGCCAGCGGCTCAGCCAGATCTCCGGCGTCGGCCGCGTGGCGATCCTCGGCGGGCTCAAGCCCGCGGTGCGGGTGCAGGCCGATCTGGCGCGGCTTGCCGCGTACGGCATCTCGATGGAGGACCTGCGCAACGCGATCGCCGGCGCCAATGTGTCGGGACCGAAGGGGTCGCTCGACGGCGCGCAGCAGGCCTACACCATTGCCGCCAATGACCAGATCGCGGTGGCGGACGCCTACAAGCCGATCATCATCGCCTACCGTAACGGTTCGCCGGTCACGATCGGCGACGTCGCCATCATCATCGACGGGCTGGAGAACGATCGCACCGGCGGCTGGTACCAGGGCACGCCGGCCGTGATCATCGACATCCAGCGGCAACCCGGCGCCAATGTGATCGAGGTGGTCAGGCAAATCCGCGAGGAAATCCCCAAGGTACAGCGCGCGATCCCGGCCGGCGTCAATCTCACGATCGTTTCCGACCGCACCGTCACCATTCGCGCCTCCGTCCGCGACGTCCAGTTCACGCTGATCCTTTCCGTGGTGCTGGTGACGCTGGTGGTGCTGCTGTTCCTGCGGTCGCTGCGCGCGACGCTGATCGCGGGCGTGGCGCTGCCGCTGTCACTGATCACGAGCTTCGGGATCATGTATTTCGCAGGCTTCAGCCTCGACAATCTGTCGCTGATGGCGCTGACGATCGGAACCGGCTTCGTGGTCGACGACGCCATCGTGATGATCGAGAACATCGTCCGCCACATGGAGAACGGCGAGTCCGTGATGGAGGCGTCGCTCAAGGGCGCCAGCGAAATCGGCTTCACCGTGATTTCGCTGACGGTGTCGCTGATCGCGGTTTTCATCCCGTTGCTGTTCATGTCCGGGCTGGTCGGACGCATGTTCCGCGAATTCGCGCTGACGCTGACGATCGCGGTCGTAACCTCGGCGATCGTATCGCTGACGCTGACGCCGATGATGTGCTCGCGGCTGTTGAAGCATGTCGGCGAGGAGATGACGGTGCCGGGGCTTGCCGCGGTCAGCCGCTTCATCGACCGCACGGTCGAGCTCTACCATCGCACGCTGCTGTGGGTACTGCAGCGCCAGCGCGCGACCCTGGTTGTGACGTTCGCCACCATCGCCGCGACGCTCGTCATGTATGTGATCGCGCCGAAGGGCTTTTTGCCGCTGCAGGACACTGCGTCGATCACGGCGGTGACCGAGGCCGGCGCGGACGTTTCCTTTGCCGAGATGCAAAGCCGGCAGGCGGCGGCAGCGGCCGCGATCCAGGCCGATCCCGACGTCGTCGGCGTGGTCTCCGTGATCGGGGCGGGCTCGGTCAACCCGACCACCAATGTCGGGCGCCTGGTGATGACGCTGCGGCCGCGCGGCGAGCGACACGACGACATTTCCATCGTGATCGACCGGCTGAAGCAACGCACGGCGTCCATCCCCGGTATGACCATCTATTTCCAGCCGGTGCAGGACGTGCAGATCTCGACCCAGTCGAGCCGCTCGCAGTACCAGTATACGTTGACCGGGACCGATGCCGCGCAGGTGGCGCTGTGGTCGCAGAAGCTCGTTGCCGAAATGCGCCGGGATCCGCTGTTCCGTGACGTCTCGTCGGAAGCGCAGGAGGGCGGCCTGCGCGCCGCGCTCGACATCAATCGGCAGCGCGCCGGCCAGCTCGGCGTCAGCATCCAGGCGGTCAACGACACGCTCAACGACGCCTTTGCGCAGCGGCAGATTTCGACCATCTACGGCCAGGCCAACCAGTACCGCGTGGTGCTGGAGGCGATGCCGATCTATCAGCGCGATCCGGCGATCCTGTCAAAACTCTATCTCCCGGGGGCCGCGAGCACGACCGCCGGTACGCCTAACGCCCAGGTGCCGCTGTCGGCGGTGGCGACGCTGACCCGAACCACCGCGCCGCTGGCGATCTCGCATCTGGCGCAGTTCCCTGCGGTGTCGCTCAGTTTCAACCTCGCGCCCGGCGAGGCGCTAGGCGACGCGGTCGATGCGGTCAAGGCGATCGAAACGCGGATCGGCATGCCCGGCAGCATCGTCGGCGTCTATTCGGGCGATGCGGCCGAATTTTCAAAGTCGCTGGCCGGCCAGCCATGGCTCATTCTGGCGGCGATCGTCACCATCTACATCGTGCTTGGCGTGCTCTACGAGAGCTACATCCACCCGATCACCATTCTCTCGACGCTGCCGTCCGCGGGCGTCGGCGCCATTCTGGCGCTGATGCTGTTCGGGCAGGACCTGTCGGTGATCGGTCTGATCGGCATCATTCTGTTGATGGGCATCGTCAAGAAGAACGCGATCATGATGATCGATTTCGCGCTCGAGGCCGAGCGGCATCAGGGCATGTCGCCGAACGAAGCCATCGTGCAGGCCTGCCTGTTGCGCTTCCGCCCCATCATGATGACCACGCTGGCCGCGCTGTTCGGCGCACTGCCGCTCGCGATCGAAAGCGGCACCGGCGCCGAGTTACGGTTTCCGCTCGGCATTTCCATCATCGGCGGTTTGCTGTTGAGCCAGTTGCTGACGCTCTACACGACGCCGGTGATCTATCTGGCGCTCGACCGGCTCAACCGCAAAATCGAAAAGGCGGTGCCGGACCCCGGGCCGCCTGGGCCAACGGTTGCCGGCGCCAGCGAGGGGATGCATTAGATGGCATCGATCTCGGAGCCCTTCATTCGGCGGCCGGTGGGCACCACGCTGCTGGCGATCGGGCTCTTTCTGGTCGGCATCGTCGCCTATGTCTTCCTGCCGGTCTCGTCGGTGCCCAACGTCGATTTCCCGATGATCCGGGTCTCGGCGACGCGTCCGGGCGCGGACCCTTCGGTAATGGCGGCTACCGTCGCAGCGCCGCTGGAGCGGCGGCTAGGCCAGATCGCCGGCATCGACCAGATCACCTCGACCAGCTCGCTGGGCTCGACCAGCATCCAGCTTCAATTCTCGATCGGCCGCGATATCGACCGCGCCGCGCGCGACGTGCAGGCCGCGATCAACGCCTCGCTGGCGGACCTGCCGAGCGACCTGCCGTCGCTGCCGCGTTTCCGCAAGGCCAATCCCTCCGCCGCGCCGGTGTTCGTGCTGGCGCTGACCTCGAAGACGCTGACGACCAGCGCCATGTATGACGTCGCCGATACCGTGATCGCGCAGCGCATCTCGCAGGTGCCGGGTGTCGGCGAGGTCACCGTGTCCGGCGCCGATCAGCCGGCGGTGCGGATTGCGCTCAACCCGGTGGCGCTTTCGAACGCCGGGATCGCCACCGACGACGTCCGGCTCGCCATCGTCAACGCCAACCCGCTGGGGCCGGTCGGCATCTTCAACGGCGACCGCCAGAGCGAGACGATCTCGACCAACAAGCAGATGCGCACCGCAGCCGAATTTCGCGACATCATCGTCAAGAGCTCGGGCGGCAATTTCGTCCGCCTCGCCGACGTCGCCGATGTCGAGGATTCCGTCCGCAACAGTCGCTCGATCGCCTGGTTCAACAAGCAGCCCGCGGTGCTGATCCAGATCACCAAGCAGGGCGACGCCAATGTGATCGACACCGTCGACCGGGTGAGGGCGCTGATCCCGGAACTGAAGCAATGGCTGCCGGGCGGCGTCGAGATTTCGACGCTGGTCGACCGCACCGGCACCATCCGCGCCAGCGTGCTCGACATGCAGTACACGCTGCTGGCGACCGCCTTCCTGGTGATGGTGGTGGTGTTCGTGTTCCTGCGGCGGCTGACGCCCACCATTGCGGCCGGCGTCTCGGTGCCGCTGGCGCTGGCCGGCACCTGCGCCGGGATGTGGCTTGCCGGCTTCTCGATCGACAATCTGTCGCTGATGGCGCTGGCGATCTCGGTCGGCTTCGTGGTCGACGACGCCATCGTCATGATCGAGAACATGTACCGCAACCTCGAGCAGGGCATGGCGCCGTACCCGGCCG
>Ga0307499_10000343_pt1 | contig 16858 bp, 15 predicted proteins | sample 13_S_MG_FD_201363 | JGI IMG/M metagenome (GOLD analysis project Ga0307499, IMG submission 201363) | Soil microbial communities from Populus trichocarpa stands in riparian zone in the Pacific Northwest, United States - 13_S | ecosystem: Environmental > Terrestrial > Soil > Riparian zone > Trees... | reverse complement strand
TTCTTCATCGTCAGGATTTCCTTGGCGGCGGCGAGCGCCGCCGGCGAAGCGGCCTTGAGTGGCGTGGCCGCGGGCGCTGCGGGCGCATTCTTCTGCCGCGCCTCGGCCGGAACGGTGGTCAGGGCCAGTCCCATTGCAAGGCCGGCCGCCGACAAAATCCGTGAAAGGCTCTTCATTCCGATTCTCCTCGATTACCGGCGTTACCGCCGCTCAACTACGCGAATTCCCTGGGCACCTGCCAGGACGGCGGTGCTGGCCAGGCCAATGAACAACCCGTGTTCGACGACACCCGGGATCAGGCTCAACAGGCCCGCCAGACGCGGCGCATCCGTGATGCGCCCGAGATGGGCATCGACAATCCAGTGGCCGCCATCGGTGACAAAAACGTGGCCGTCCCTGCCCTTGCGGAGCCCCATTTGCCCGGAAACGCCGCTTTGGGCAAATGCCGTGGCCATGGCCCGCTGGGTGGCGGCCAGCCCGAACGGAATCACTTCCACAGGTAGTGGGTAACGACCGAGAACATCGACCCATTTGGTGTCGTCGGCAATCACGATCATGCGATCGGATGCTGCCGCCACGATCTTCTCCCGCAACAGCGCGCCGCCGCCGCCCTTGATCAGATTGAGCGCGCCATCGATCTCGTCGGCGCCGTCCACGGTGAGATCGAGCCGATCGATCGCATCGAGCGTGGTCAGCGGAATTTTGCACGCTTCGGCCTGGGCGCGGGTCGCCTCCGAGGTGGGCACGCCCACCACTTTCATCCCGCCCGCGACCTTCTCGCCGAGCAGGTCGACGAAATGCTTTGCGGTCGAGCCGGTGCCGAGGCCGAGCTTCATGCCATCCTGCACACGCGCCAGCGCCTGCGCCGCCGCCTGCCGCTTTAGTCCGTCCATATCCACGTGCCGAGAGCCTTCCGAAATCCGCCGATCTGCGGGCGCATATCTAGCGTCGTTTGCGCCTTGGGAACAGCACTTAAGGTCTTGCGTGTGAAGGATTATGGGGGTGAAACCCCATCCATCGCGGCCAAAATGGCGGCGAAACGCGCCTCGACCTCGGCCCGCATGCCGGGATGGGTGAAAATATAGAGCTCGTCGTCCCGGATCGCGGCGAGCACGCGCGCGGCGACCGCGTCGGGATCGAGCCCCGCCCCGATCTGCCTGGCGATTTCGGCCACCATCGCCGCTGCCGGACTGGCGGGATCCAGCGGCTGCGACTGGCCGTAGCGCCCAGGCCGGTTACGCCCGCTCTCGCCGATGCCGGTGCGGACAAAACTCGGACACAACACGCTGACGCCGATGCCGAACGGCTTGAGCTGATGGCAAAGACCCTCCGACATGCTGACCACGGCAAACTTGCTCGCCCCGTAGGGGCTGAATCCCAATCCGGTCTGCATCCCCGCCATCGATGCAGTGTTGACGATATGGCCGCCTTCGCCATGCGCGCGGATGTGCGGCAGGAAACTCTTGATGCCGTGAAGCACGCCCATCAGGTTGACGTCGATCACCCATCGCCAATTATCCAGCGAGATGTGGTCGATGCCGCCGCCGGCCGCGACACCTGCATTGTTACACACGACATGCACGCGGCCGAACGCATCGAACGAGGCCTGCGCCGCGCGCTCGACGCTTTCCGCGTCGGCCACATCGCAGATGGTGCCGCGGATATCCGGCGAGATCTCCTGCAGGCTTCTGACGGCGGCCTGCAGCGCATCTGTCTCGATATCGGCCAGCATCACTTTCATGCCGGACCGGGCAAACGCCCGGCCCAGCGCAAGCCCGATGCCTGCGGCTCCGCCGGTCACAAAGGCTGTCTTGCCGGCGAATTCTCGCATGGCGGTCCCTCCCGGGATTTGAACTTCCCTACTTGCATGATGCCGTGCCTGCCGCTAGCGAATTCCCATGACGCTTCCCCGCACTGTTGTTTTCGATCTCGACGGCACCCTCGTCGACACCGCGCCCGACCTGATCGCCGCGCTCAATTTCGTGCTCGACCGTGAAGGCCTGCCGCCGGTGCCTCTGAAATCGGCGCGCAACATGATCGGCGCCGGCGCCCGCAAGCTGATCGAGCGCGGGCTCGAGCTGGAAGGCCGCATGATGAGCGTCGAGGACGTCAATCGGCTGACCAAGGATTTCATCGACTATTACGCCGCCCACATCGCCGACGCCTCGCGGCCGTTCGACGGGCTGGAAGCAGCCCTTGATGAGCTCGCGGCGCAGGGCTGCCGCTTCGCGGTGTGCACCAACAAGCTGGAATGGCTGTCGAAGCGGCTGCTCGACCAATTGGACCTGAGCGCACGATTTGCCGCCATCTGCGGCGCCGACACGTTCGGCGTCTCCAAGCCCGACCCCATCATCCTGCAGCAGACGGTGGCGCGGGCGGGCGGCGACATGGCGGCGACCATCATGGTCGGCGACGCCGGCCCCGACGTCGGCGTGGCGCGGCGGGCCGGCATTCCCGTGATCGGGGTCGAGTTTGGCTACACCGACGTGCCGATCGCCGAGCTGAAGCCCGACCGGCTGATCGGCCACATGAACGATTTGCCGGCGGCGGTGGAAAGCCTCAAGGTCGGGCTTCGATCATAACCATATGATCTATATTACATATTTGGAACGCTGGTACTCAGCGTTAACCACCCCTTAACGATTTCGCCCAACTCTGTTGCAGCTCTGTTCTCGCGCTCCTATGGTGCAGGGAGTGTGGCGGATTGCCGCAAGTCAGAGTGATTGGTCATGCATCGTGTCATCGCGATTGCCGTCGCTGGAGCGAGCCTCGCCGGGTGCTCGTCCTTTTCGCTTGATTCCTTCAAGTCGGCGCCGCCGCTGGTGAAGGTTGCGCTGGAATCGACGCCGCCGGGAGCAGATGCCACAACCTCGCTGGGACCAGCCTGCAAAACCCCCTGCGCGATCGACGTGCCGGCGCCCGACGCCGGTTTCTCCGTCACCTTCGCTATGCCCAAATTCCAGCCGGTCACGGTTCCGGTCCAGGTGATCCGCAATCCCGGCGATTCTGCCTCACCGGCGACGACCATCATCGAGCCCAGCCCGGTATTCGCGGAACTCCAGTCGGCGGCACCGCCGCCGAAGGTGCGCAAGCCGATGCGTCCCAAGAAGCCGAAGCCACCCACGGCGGCTGCGGCGCCGGCCGCGGCCCCCGCGCAGCCCGCCACGCGCTGATCCCGCTCCGGCCATGTTGCGGATTGTAGGCGCCCTGGAAGGTGCCTAGATTGTGCCAGCGATGTCGCGGGCAGCCCCGCGCCGAAATCAGCAAGGCAGGTTATGAGCGGTTCCTCGTTGACTTCATCCGATCAGCGGCTCCAGCCGATGGTCGATCCGTTCGGCCGGACCATCCGGTATCTGCGCGTGTCGGTGACCGATCGCTGCGACCTGCGCTGCTTCTACTGCATGTCCGAGGACATGACCTTCCTGCCGAAAGCCGATCTGCTGACGCTGGAAGAACTCGACCGGCTGTGCTCGGCCTTCATTGCCAAGGGCGTGCGCAAACTGCGCCTCACCGGCGGCGAGCCGCTGGTCCGGCGCAATGTGATGTCGCTGGTGCGTTCGCTGTCCCGGCACCTTGGAAGCGGCGCGCTCGACGAGCTGACGCTGACCACCAACGGATCGCAACTGGCGCGCTTCGCCACCGAGCTGCGCGACTGCGGGGTGCGCCGGATCAACGTCTCGCTCGATACGCTCGATGCGCAGAAATTCCGCGCCATCACCCGCTGGGGCGATCTCGACAAGGTGCTCGCCGGCATCGAAGCCGCGCGCGCAGCCGGCCTTGCCGTCAAGATCAACGCCGTGGCGCTGAAGAACATGAACGAGGAGGAAATCCCGGAGCTGATGCAATGGGCGCACGGCAAGGGCATGGCTCTGACGCTGATCGAAGTCATGCCGATGGGCGACATCGGCGAAGGCCGGATCGATCAGTATGTGCCGCTGTCGCTGCTGCGCGCCCGGCTTGCCAAGCGCTACACCCTGACCGACCTCGACGACGATACCGGCGGCCCAGCCCGCTATGTCCGCGTTGCCGAGACCGGCGGCAAGCTCGGCTTCATCACGCCGATGACGCATAATTTCTGCGAGTCCTGTAACCGGGTACGGATCACCTGCACCGGCACGCTGCACACCTGCCTCGGCCACGAGGATGCCTCCGATTTGCGCAGGCCGTTGCGAGCCTCCGCCGACGACGACCTGCTGTCGGCTGCGATCGATCGCGCCATCGGGCTGAAGCCGAAGGGCCACGACTTCATCATCGACCGCCGGCATAACCGCCCGAGCGTTTCGCGACACATGAGCGTCACCGGCGGCTGAATTCGCTGCTCATTCACGCGCCACGGCAACGCGGATTTGTCAGGCCAACCAATCAATTAATCCCCGCGTCAATTTGTCCATTTTCCGATTGACGCCGCCGCAGCGCGCTGAAATGGTGCGCCTGCTTCACGCCAGCACGGCCGGAACAGGCCGCTGCATCCCCAGAGGTTGCAGTCAAGACGGCGGTCGCGCGAGACGGGGGAGGATTATCGTTGCAATCGCATCTGCGACTGAGTTGCGGACTCGCGCGTTTTTCGCGCGCGAGCGGCCTTGCGCGTTGTGCGCAGGACGGCAGCTCCGGGCGTCCGGCGCGAGATGGCAACGCAATATCAATGAAGACATCCGGCACGCGTCGATGACGCGTCCGAGGAGAGCGTAATGCGCCCATTGCTGGCACTGAGTAATTCAATCGATTGGATCAATGAGAAAATAGGCGGCGTCTGCAACTGGCTCGTGCTCGCAGCCTGCGTCGTGAGCGCCGCCAATGCGATGATCCGTTACGCGTTCGGCTACTCTTCCAACTCCTGGCTCGAGCTGCAATGGTACATGTTCGCCGTGTTCGTGATGTTCGGCGCCTCCTATACGTTCAAGAAGAATGAGCATGTTCGGGTTGAGATCCTGTATCTGATGCTGTCCGAGCGTGGCCAGCTCAAGCTCGACATGATCGGCACGCTGTTTTTCCTGATCCCTTCCTGCCTGCTGCTCAGCTATCTGTCGTGGCCGTTCTTCATGCAGGCCTACGTCGTCGGTGAAACGTCGAGCAATGCCGGTGGCCTGCTGCGCTGGCCGATCAAGCTCGTCGTTCCCGTGGGCTTCGTTTTCCTGGCGCTGCAGGGCGTCTCCGAGGTGATCAAGCGCATCGCTGCACTGAAGGGCTATGTCGTGATCGATGCGAAGTACGAGAGGCCGACCCAATGATCACGCTGGAGATGATGCCGCCGCTGATGTTCGGCGGCTTGATTCTAGCCATGCTGATCGGCTTTCCGGTAGCCTTCACGCTGGCCGCGCTCGGCCTGTCGTTCGGCTTCCTGTCGATCTATCTCGGCTTCTTCGACATGAACTTCCTGCAGGCCATCCCGGGCCGCATCTTCGGCAGCGTGCTGTCCAACGAATTGCTGCTGGCTATCCCCTTCTTCACCTTCATGGGCGCAATTCTCGAGCGCTGCGGCCTCGCCGAAGACATGCTGGATTCGATGGGCCAGTTGTTCGGCCCGATCCGCGGCGGCCTCGGCTATTCCGTCATCATCGTCGGCTTCATCCTCGGCGCGATCACCGGCACGGTGGCGGCGCAGGTCATCGCCATGGCGCTGATCTCGATGCCCGTGATGCTGCGCTATGGCTATAATGTGCGCTACATCACCGGCGTGCTCGCGGCCTCGGGCACGATCACGCAATTGGTGCCGCCCTCGCTGGTGCTGATCGTGATGGCCGACCAGCTCGGCAAGTCGGTCGGCGACATGTATCTCGGCGCCTGGGGACCGTCGGTACTCCAGATCGCCCTGTTCGCCGGCTACACGTTCTTTCTGAGTATCTTCCTCCCCCATCACGTCCCGGCCGTGCCCAAGGACGCTCTCACGCTGCGGGGCTGGCCGCTCTGGCGCAAATGCCTGATGGGCATCATCCCGTCGGCCGTGCTGATCTTCGTGGTGCTGGGCACCATGATGCTTGGCCTCGCGACCCCGACGGAAGCCGGCGCGATGGGCGCGATCGGCGCGATCGTTCTCGCCGCCATCCACCACAAGGATCTGAGCAGCAAGGGGCACAAGATGCTCCTCCTCGGCGTCGCCGCCACCGGCGTCGCCGTGATCATCGGAATGCTCGTCGGCGAAGGCAAGCTGCTGAAACTGACATTCGCGGTGCTCTATATCGCCGTCGTCTGGCTCTGCCTCGAAGCCGTCCGCATTCCCGACCTGCGCGACCTGATCAAGCAGGGTTACGAATCGACGATGCGCCTCTCGACCATGGTGGTGTTCATCCTGATCGGCTCGACCTGCTTCTCGGTGGTGTTCCTCGGCGTCTCCGGCGGCGTCTGGCTCGAGCACCATCTGACTTCGCTGCCCGGCGGCGTCTGGGGCTTCCTGATCTTCATCAACCTCTTCATCTTCTTCCTGGCGTTCTTCCTCGACTTCTTCGAGATCGCCTTCATCATCCTGCCGATGGTGGCGCCGATCGCGCAGAAGGTGCTGGCGCCCGTGGTGGGGCCGGATGCCGCGCTGATCTGGTTCGGCGTCATGCTCTGCGTCAACATGCAGACGTCGTTCCTGCATCCGCCGTTCGGCTTCGCGCTATTCTATCTGCGCGGCGTCGCGCCCAAGGAAGTGAAGAGCTCCGACATCTATTGGGGCGCGCTGCCCTGGATCGGCCTGCAGGCGATCATGGTAGCGATCGTGATCGCCTTCCCGGTCGTGGTAACGGCGCTGCTCGACAAGCCGCTCGACGTCGACCTCAGCAAGGTCAAGATCGAGGTGCCGCAGATAGAACTGCCACCGCTGGATTTTGGCGGGCCTAAACAGTAGCGGAGCAAAACTCTCTCCTCGTCATGCCCCGCGAAGGCGGGGCATCCAGTAATCGCAGGCGCCAGCGATTGGCCGAGAGTGCACGGAGTACTGGGTCGTCCGCCTTCGCGGACGATGACAGTTCGATAAAGAAGACCCCGGGGCCTTCGCTCCGGGGTTTTCGATTGTGATAGCGATCAGCCTTGATGCCGATCAGCTCTGCGGATTGCGCGCCATGAAGCTGTCGTAACCGATCTCTGCGACCTGGAACCATTGATATCCATTGGTCGTGAACGAGTTCATCGACTCCAGCACCTTCTTGAAGTTCGGATTGGTCGCTGATGTCTCGGCATACAATTCCTTGGTTGCCTTCAGGCAGGCCTGCATGATCGGCGGCGAGAAGCTGTGCAGCTTGGTGCCGCCCGCCAGCAACTTCTTCATCGACGGCGGATTGAGCTGATCGTATTTGGCCATCATCCAGCTATTGGCGGACTGGCCTGCCAGCTCGATGACGCTTTGATAGTATTTCGGCAGCGAATTCCATTTATCCAGATTGACGATCCCGAGCAGCATCGGTCCGCCTTCCCACCAGCCGGGATAGTAATAATGCGGCGCGACCTTGTTGAAGCCGAGCTTCTCGTCGTCATAGGGCCCGACCCATTCGGCCGCATCGATCGTGCCTTTTTCCAGCGCAGGATAGATGTCGCCGCCGGCAAGCTGCTGCGGCACGACGCCGAGTTTCTGCATCACCCGGCCCGCAAAGCCGCCGATGCGCATCTTCAATCCCTTCAGATCGTCGACGGTGTTGATTTCCTTGCGGAACCAGCCGCCCATCTGGCAGCCGGTATTGCCCGCCAGAAACGAGGTGACGTTGTAGCCCTTGTAGAACTGGTTGAGCAGATCCCTGCCGCCGCCCATCATGTACCAGGCCTGGTTGAGACGCTGGTTGGGGCCGAACGGCACCGCCGTGCCGAACGCAAACGTCGGGTCCTTGCCGAAGTAATAGTAGGACGCCGTGTGTCCCATCTCGACGGTGCCGTTCTGCACGGCATCGAGCACCTGCAAGCCGGGAACGATCTCGCCGCCGGCAAACGTCTGGATCTGGAACTTGTTGTCGGTGGCATCGGCAACGTGCTTGGCCATCACCTCGACGGCGCCCCACAGCGTGTCGAGCGATTTTGGCCAGCTTGCCGTCAGACGCCATTTGAGCTCCGGCATCGACTGCGCGATGGCGGGAGCCGCCAGGGTAGCGGCGCCCGCCGCGCCAATACCCGTCACTTTGAGAAAATCTCTTCTCTTCATCGGATCCATCCCTGCTGGTTGTGTGTGTGAATGTGTCTGAGACCTTCTTGGCGAGGTCTTCGCATCCAGCATGGAACAACCGGTTCCCGATTTCCATCCAAAACCTGGGGGCTCGTACTCATAAGTCGGGCTTGATCGGTGCGGTTTGACGGATGCCGGCCATACCTCGATTGCGACCGAACTCCGCATCGCACCGCAATGACGCGAAGCGGCCAAGGGGAGACATTTGTGACTAAAGCCGAAACCAGGGCAGCGTAAGGTAAACGCACCCAAACATCGCGACCACGGGAATCACCCACAGCCATCCCGACCAGAACGGTCGCGACCAACGCTCGGGCAAGAATGCGGCGCCAGCGCCGAATATAAGCGCCCCCAACGCGGCGGTCGCAGTCCAGCCGTACCAATACATCGCCGGCATGAAGCTCCCCATCGACGGCCCCACGCTGTCTCTCGAATGATGCGTGCCCAGAAGCACGACACGAATCGACGGATAGACAGTGAACAGCGCGAGATCGAACTTGACCGCGACCACGTAGAGCGCCGCAAAGACGCTTCCGAATGCAAATGCGAACCTGCGAAACCTGGGAAGTGGCGTCATCTCCCGAAACCCATGATGTTGTTCAGGACATGACCGATCAGAAAGCTCCACCAGACAATGAAGGCAAGGATCAAGGTCAGGGCGGCGGGCGTTCGAGAGGGTTCGTCGGTTCGCTGCTGTCGCCAACAAACCCAATAGGCCGGCAGCAACGCCAATCCGATGGAAACGAAATGCTCCTTGAGATCAAAGACACCAAGCGCCGGCCAATGACCGGCGCGCTCCAGGTCGGGCCGGATCTGGACACGGAATGCCAGGTACAAAACCGCGCCCAGCAGCGCGGAGACCGCATAGAGAACGACGATGGCGTTGGCAAATGATCCGGGTGTCACGGCGCGAAAGCGGCCGACGAACGAACCACGTCCGCGCGACGGCATCCACGCCGCGATTGTCTGATGTGTGATCGCGCCGAGCAAGGCGACCGCGATCAGCCCGTGAACAATCAGCAGAGCCGTGTTCAAGTGCCCCCCTTTCACACCCGTACTTACTTGAAAAGCTCCACAGTTGCGAACGGCTCGGCCGACCACGGTCGGAAGCGATTAAGGGTGAACTTCGTCTTCTGGTTAGGTTCAACATCCACCAGGACGTAGTTGTACTCCTCCTTGGGCGGCTCACCCTTCCAGTAAAGGTCCGGTGGATAGTCCGCCGGCAACTTGATGCTCGTTCGCCCCGGGAGGATCGGGTCCTGTTCGGCGCCACCGCCGCCCAGCATGAGGTACTTCACGCCGTCAACGTCGTACAGCTCGGTGGTGTGGACGTGTCCGTTAAACACGATCACTTCCATGTCTTTCGCGTAAGCTGCGATCACCTTGTGCGGATTATCAGGTGCAGGGATGGCGCCCATGCCGGATCGGGCGAACGTCGGGTAGTGGAAGGTGATGAAGGCTTTGCGGATGCCGGCGGCCTTGGCTTCGTCCATCCATTGTTGCAATTGCTTCATCTGCTCCGCGTATTTCGGCCGATCAGCGTCCCATAGCGACGGTGACCGGTAGTCGTACTTGCCGCTCCACAGATAGATGAAGCGGACGCCATGGAGATCGAATTTGTAGACCAGGCTCTCCGGTGTGACTCCGAACTTCTTCAGGTACGGAACTGCGTCCAGCACACCCTCGATCTTGGGATCGCCCCACACCTCGTGATTGCCCACCCCCATGAACCACCGCCCCTCCAGCCCGGCGGCGCGCATCTCGCCGTCCGCGGGTGGGAGTTGCTTCAACATGGTGTCGTTCACCCGCTTCCAGTACGGGCTGTCGGCAACCGTGCGGCCCTGGTTTCCCCACCAGATGACGTCACCGCTATTGACCACAAATTTGGCCCGCCCGGATTTGACGTCCTTCACGATTTCGCGGGCTACCCATTCGCCGCCATGAAGCCGAAACATCGTACGGTGCACGCCGGGAAGCAGTTTTACGTCCTCGACAGACGCCTCGGTGACCCATCCCTTGTCGAACGTCAATGTCATGACTTCTGACTTGGACTCGAACGGCATCACGGCTTTTACGAGATCCTTGGTGACCGGATCGAAGATCAACTTCACATCCCTCTTCACCACCGCTTCAGCAATCTTTTCGGGCATGACCAGGCCGAACATTTCAACGAACAACTGATTGAGTTCCGGCTGCCCCTCCTTGTACGGGAGATACATCATCGGTCGCGAGTCGCCGTAGGCGACAAATGAAAAGGCAGCCGATGGAGCTTGTTGGGCCATCGCAGCCGACGGCAGAAAGGCCGGAAGCAATGCCAAAGTCGAAAGCAGAACACGGCGGCTAATTCCGAGGCGAGAAGAGATCGGTTTCATGATTCTTTCCTTCGAGCTTCGCAATGGAGCGCATCTGTCACATGCGCTCCATTGTTGTTATGCCATTGCACACTCTCTCAGGTGGCCCCGACTTCGGGTCGGGAGTGATCTACTGACCCGGGCGATTCTTGACCGACTCTTCGATCTTCTGCTTCACTGCTTCGAGGTTGAAGGAAGCCGGGGCCTGCATCGGCGGATATTCGATTGCCGTCTGGGCCAGCTTCCCGACATACTCCTGAACCAGGACGAAACGCCAGAACTCACGGGCGAAGAAGTCGTTGCCATAGCCGAATGCGCCCGCATTGATCGATTCGCCTCGAGTGGATGGCGTGCGCTCGAACGGATCCTGACGAATGTTGACGATCGAAGGCATGTCCGTCGTGGTTTTCTCGCCCGTCCAGCCCCAAGGCTGCACGTAGAACTGGAACTTGAAGTTGTCGATGCGGACCGCACCCAGATGGGCCCCGCCGAAGTAAAAAATCTCCTGGCGCCTGGATGGGCCTTTCCCGGTGAGCAGATCCATCTGATTGTAGCCATCCAGATGGTTCTTGTAGGTCCGATCGCCGAGCTTCACGCCCTTCAGTAGCTGCTCGGTAATATTGGGATTGCCCGCCGCCGCCGTCAGGGTGGGGAACCAATCAAGCCCGGAGAAGATTCCGTTTTCGACGCTCCCCGGCTTGACCCGGCCCGGCCAGCGGATGATGCACGGTACCCGGAAGCCGCCCTCGCCGACGGTGCCCTTGGTGTTCTTGAACGGCGTCATGCCGCCGTCCGGCCAGGTGAACACCTCCGCGCCGTTGTCCGTGGTGAAGATCACGATGGTGTTGTTGGCCTCGCCGATGTCGTCGAGCTTCTTCATCAGGGCGCCGATGCTGTCATCCATCTGCGCCATGCCGGCTTCCTCGAGACCGTAGTTTGTCTCGCTGTTCTGCATGGCGCTGTATTTCTTCGAGAGGAAGGTCCAGACATGCATGCGGGTGGTGTTGTGCCAGATGAAGAAGGGTTTGCCTTCGCGCTTGGTCTTGTCCATGAAGTCGCTGGTCGCCTTGACCAGCACCTCGTCGAAGGTCGTCATGTCGTACTTCGCCTTCAGGAACGGCAGGTCGTGCATGTTCGGCACGTTCGACATGTCGGGGAACGGCGGCAACGGACCTTCATCGATGATCCTCTGCTTGCCGATCTTGCCCCAGCGCGGCATCTCGGTCGGATCGTCGGTCTCGGTCGCGAAGCTGCGGATCAGACTGCGCGGGCCGTTCTTGTTGTAATAGTCCTGGTTGACGGGAAATGAGTACCAGTACGGGTCGGACATCGCATCGAGGTGGTACAGATATCCGAAGAACTCGTCGAAGCCGTGCAGGGTCGGTAGGTACTTGTTCAGGTCGCCGAGATGGTTCTTGCCAAACTGGCCGGTGGCATAGCCCTGCGCCTTCAGCGCGGTAGCGAGCGTGACCGCCTGTGCCGGGATGCCGACATCGGCCCCAGCCTGGCCGACAGTGGTCAGCCCGGTGCGAATAGGCAGTTCGCCGGTGATGAAGTTCGCCCGGCCCGCCGTGCAGCTTGCCTCGGCGTAATAGTCCGTGAAGATCATGCCTTCTGACGCCAGCTTGTCGAGGTTCGGCGTCTTCCCCGACATGATGCCGCGATGGTACGCGCCGATGTTGAACCAGCCGACATCGTCGCCCATGATGACAAGGATGTTCGGCGGTCGTTGTTGCTGCTGTTGTGCGGAGACGGGCAGGCTTGCGAGGGTCACAGTAGTGGACAGCGCGACTGCGCTTGTCCAGACAAGGCTACGGATACTCATCACGTGCTTCTCCGATAGATCTCGGATCGCTCGTGTTGCGAGCGATTCCAGATGAATTTTCGTCTGGCCTCGAATAATTCCGGATTGCTGGCTATCGACTGGTAGACCGGGTACGCAGATCCGAATTCTGGGACGGAGTGCAGAAATGTGTTGCGTGCGCACATAGAAGCGGCGGCCTGCACGAGGTTTCGTGCGTAGACACTGCCGCGCAAATTGAGTGATGTTTGAGAAACCGGCGTTTGATCTAGATCAATGCAAATCCGGCCAGGCTCAAGGGACACGCGGGTTGAATTCGTGAGACATGCAACTTCGGCAGATCGAAGACCTTTCCAAATGCCGTTGCTTCAGTTCACGATCCCGTGATGCCCGAGTTGGATCATCCGCGGCTGCGGCGCGCTGGCAACAGGTACCTGCCGAAGACGCAAAAAAGCCCGGCCTCTCAAGCGAGACCGGGCCGTTTCTTGCAGTTGAAAAGTGGGATCAGCCGCGGGTGCGCGAGCGGATCATGAAGCTGTCGTAAGTGTACTCGGCAACCTGCCACCACAGGTACTGGTCGGAGCGGTAGGCCTGCATCGCGTCGATCGACTTCTTGAAGTCGGCATTCTTCGCCGAGAGTTCAGCCCACAACTCGTTGGTCGCCTTCAGGCAGGCTTCCAGCACTTCGTTGGTGAAGGGACGCAGCTGCGTGCCGCCGGCAACCAGACGCTTCAATGCGGTCGGGTTCTGCATGTCGTAACGGGCGGCCATCCAGGTGTTGGCGTGCGCGCAGGCATTGGTGAGGATAGCCTGGTAATTCTTCGGCAGCGCATTCCACTTCTCCAGATTGACGAAGGAGTGGACCGTCGGACCGCCCTCCCAGAAGCCCGGGTAGTAGTAGTACTTCGCGACCTTGGCGAAGCCGAGCTTTTCGTCGTCGTAGGGACCGACCCACTCGGCCGCGTCAATGGTGCCCTTTTCCAGCGCCGGATAGATGTCGCCGCCGGCGAGCTGCTGCGGCACCACGCCGACCTTCTGCAGCACCTGACCGGCGATGCCGCCGATGCGCATCTTGAGACCCGACAGGTCGGCAACCGTCTTGATCTCCTTGCGGAACCAGCCGCCCATCTGCGTGCCGGTGTTGCCGGTGGGGAAGCCCACCACGCCGAACTTCTTGAAGAACTCGTTGCCGAGTTGCTCGCCGCCGCCCTGATACCACCAGGAATTGTTCTGGCGGGCGTTGAGGCCGAACGGGACTGAGGCGAAGATCGCAAAGGTCGGATCCTTGCCGACATAGTAGTACGAGACGGTGTGGCACATCTCGACGGTGTTGTTGGAGGTCGCGTCCAGCGCCTGCAGGCCCGGAACGACTTCGCCGGCCGCGAAGACCTGAATCTGAAACTTGTTGTCAGTCATTTCGGCGACGTATTTCGAGACCTGCTCGGCACCGCCATAGATGGTGTCGAGCGACTTCGGAAAGCTCGACGTCAGGCGCCATTTGATTTCAGGCGATGATTGCGCGATCGCCGGCGAGGCTACGGCTGTCGCGGCAGCACCGGCCGCTGAAACCTTCAAAAAATCACGACGCTTCATTCAAGTCTCCTTAAGACGGGCGTTTCCCAATTCCTCGAGCACTCCTCCGGCGGGCGAATCCATGTCATCCGGGGGGCTCTGGCGGGGCGGCTTTAACACGGAAGTCGGCTGCCGAAAACGCGACAAAGGCATGACTGCACTGATTAAACCAAAGTCTTAGAGAGCCGGGATAAAGGCCCGTCAGGCCGCGGCGATAGCGCCCTGGAGCTGGTCGCGGACCCTGGTTCCGATGGCCCGGTAGATCGCAGCATGTGGACCGTCCGGGTCGCTAGCCACCACCGGGTTACCGTCATCGGAAGTGGTCCTGATCGACATGTGCAGCGGGATCTCGCCCAGGAACGGGACACCCAGCCGCTCCGCCTCGTGCCGCGCGCCGCCATGGCCGAAGATGTCCGAGCGCGTGCCGCATTCGGGGCACTGGAAGTAGCTCATGTTCTCGACGATGCCGAGCACCGGCACGTTGACCTTCTTGAACATCGCAAGGCCCCGCCGCGCGTCGATCAGCGAGAGGTCCTGCGGGGTCGAGATGATCACCGCGCCCTTCAGCGGCACATTCTGCGCCAGCGTCAATTGCGCATCGCCCGTGCCGGGCGGCATGTCGACGACGAGAATATCAAGCGTGCCCCACGCCACGTCGCGCAGCATCTGGGTGATCGCCGACATCACCATCGGCCCGCGCCAGATCATCGCGGTGTCTTCCTCGACCAGGAAGCCGATCGACATGATGGCGAGGCCGAAACGCTGGATCGGAATCATCTTCCTGTTGTCGTCGAGTTGCGGCTTCTCATGGATGCCGGTCAGCCGCGGCACCGACGGGCCGTAAATGTCGGCATCGAGCAGGCCGACGCGCAGGCCGAGGTCGCGCAGCCCCAGCGCCAGGTTGAGCGCGGTGGTCGACTTGCCGACGCCCCCCTTGCCCGACGCCACCGCGATGACGGCGGCGACGCCCGGGATCTCCGCCTGTTTCGACATCGGCGACGCCGCGCCTTGCGGCGGGCGGTGCGCGGCGACCGGTTGCACGCCAGGAGAATGTGAATGCGCATGCCGATGCGGCGCGGGCGCTGGTGGCGGCGAGCCGGGCTTGCGCTCGGCCGTCAGCGCGATCATCGCTGCGGTGACACCGGGAATCGCGCGCACGGCGGCCTCGGCCTGCGCACGCACGCTTTCCCAGGCGCGGGCTTCCGCGGCGTCGACGTTGATGGAGAAGAACACTTTGCCGTCGGTGACCGAGATCGCCGACAGCACGTTGGCATTGGTCAGGGGCACGCCACGGGGCGAAGCCACCTGCTTGAGGGAATCGAGAACCTGTTGCTGCGTAACGCTCACTCGCGCATCTCCTGAAGCCGTTTCGGTTCTGAGTGAGAACCGGGCTCTGCTCTCTTGTATCGACGCGCTTTCTTGACGCGCCCTGCTCCACCTCGGCGCTTGTCCGAGGCGTGAGGCCCGTCCCGAAACCACTACGTCAGTCCGATGCGACCCATAGAGCGGTTCAGCGCAAAAGGCTACCTCGCTCCGACATCGTCCGTGCGCATCGTTGGCGCCGAAGTGCCCTGCTCCTTGGCGGCCTCGTAATTCAGCTCGATCATGACACCGTTGGGGTCATTGACGAAGATCTGCCAGAGGTCGCCGCCCGGAACCTGACGGGAATCGTATTCCATCCCCTTCTGCTCCAACCGTCGCTTCATGCCGTCAAAGCCATAGCTCGCAAACGCGACATGATGGACGACGCCGGAATCCGGCTTCTGGGGTTCCTCGGTCTTGGAGATATCGACGAGGTGCACCACCGCCCTGCCCTCGCTGTACATCCAGGCACCCGGAAAGGCGAAGTTCGGCCGGGCGCCCTTTTCCAGGCCCAAAACGTCTTCATAGAACCGGACCGTATCAGCAAGGTTACGGGTCCGGATATTGAAATGGTCAAGCACGCCCACGCTCATGCCCATGCGATGTCACTCCCTTTTTTGTGAGGTTCTTCAGACCCTAATCCTAGCACAAATCCGGCCCTTTCCGCCAAACGAAGGCGTTGCCCTGCCCTGCGCAGCTTGTATGGTGCGGCTCCCTCAAGAACACCCGTCCGGCCAGCCCAATGTCGCCGGCAAAACCTCAAGGTATTACACATGGCTAAAGTCGCTTTTCTCGGTCTCGGCGTCATGGGTTTCCCCATGGCAGGACATCTGGTGAAAAAAGGCGGCCACGAAGTGACCGTGTACAACCGGACCGGCGCCAAGGCCAAGGAATGGGCGGACAAGTTCGGCGGCAAGACCGCCGCGACGCCGAAGGCCGCCGCCGAAGGCCAGGATTTCGTGATGTGCTGCGTCGGCAACGACAATGACCTGCGCGCGGTCACCATCGGCCCCGACGGGGCTTTCGCCGGCATGAAAAAAGGCGCCACCTTCGTCGACCATACCACCGCCTCGGCCGAAGTGGCCCGCGAGCTCGACGCCGCCGCCACCAAGGCAGGCTTCAAGTTCATCGACGCGCCGGTGTCCGGCGGCCAGGCGGGGGCGGAAAACGGCGTGCTGACGGTGATGTGCGGCGGCAAGGAAGACGTCTATGCCGCGGCCGAGCCGATCATCGCCGGCGCCTACGCGCGGATGTGCAAACTGCTCGGGCCCGCCGGCGCCGGCCAGCTCACCAAGATGGTCAACCAGATCTGCATCGCAGGCCTGGTCCAGGGCCTGTCCGAGGGGCTTCATTTCGCAAAGAAGTCGGGGCTCGACGTTGCGGCCGTGGTCGAGACCATCTCCAAGGGGGCGGCGCAGTCCTGGCAGATGGAGAACCGCTACAAGGCCATGAACGAGGGCAAGTTCGATTTCGGCTTCGCGGTCGAATGGATGCGCAAGGACCTCTCGATCTGCATCGCCGAGGCCCGCCGCAACGGCGCCAACCTGCCGGTGACCGCGCTCGTCGATCAATTCTACGCCGAGGTCGAGAAGATGGGCGGCAAACGCTGGGACACGTCGAGCCTGATGGCCCGGCTGGAGCGGT
>Ga0307499_10000342_pt1 | contig 16905 bp, 18 predicted proteins | sample 13_S_MG_FD_201363 | JGI IMG/M metagenome (GOLD analysis project Ga0307499, IMG submission 201363) | Soil microbial communities from Populus trichocarpa stands in riparian zone in the Pacific Northwest, United States - 13_S | ecosystem: Environmental > Terrestrial > Soil > Riparian zone > Trees... | reverse complement strand
TGCAGGGCGGCATCGCCAGCGCCCGCGGCGCGCCTTGCTGGGGAAAGCCGCACCGGTAACGCTTCCTTAAGAATGATGAGCGGGCGGTAACCCGGCTTAACAACCCTTTAACTTAAAACTCTCGATAAATCTTACTGGAAAAAGTGGAGTTCCGTAACCAAGCCGGTGTCTCGCCCGGCGCGGTCGCGGCAGTTGCGTGGAGTTGCGTGATGAGCAGGTTTGTGTTGGGCGCACTGGCGCTGATCGCAGCGGGCTGGACCGTGTCGGCACGAGCGGCAGACCTCAACTACGTAAACCCTCCCTATACCGGCAATCAGTTGTACGACGCCTTTAGCTGGGCCCGCCCCTATCTCGGCGTTAACCTGGGATATGCTTGGGGTTCGGTTGCCAATAATCCGACCAAGCCGTCCGGTTTCGTCGGTGGCGTCCAGGCCGGTTACAATTGGCAGAACGGAGCTTTCGTGTTCGGTCTCGAAGGCGATATCCAGGCGACCGGTGCCGAAGAGACCTTCGCGCCGTGGAAATTTTCCAACCCCTGGTTCGGCACGGTTCGCGGTCGCGCCGGTTTCGCGTTCAACAACATCCTGTTCTTCGGCACGGGCGGTCTTGCCTTCGGCGAACTGCGCGCCACCACCTTCGGCTTGTCGGAATCCCACACCAATGCGGGCTGGACGCTCGGCGCCGGCGCCGAGATGGCCTTCGCGCAGAACTGGAGCGCCAAGATCGAATACCTCTATGTCGATCTCGCCAACAGCAACTTCGTCATTACAGGTGCGTCAAATGGCTATCGGTTCGGCTTGATCCGGGCCGGCGTGAACTATCGGTTCTGAGAACAAAAAACTGTCTGATATCACCTCCCGGCGGCAGTAAGTCGCCGGGATTTTTTTGTCTTCAGGCAGGCGCGCGCACCTCGTGGCTCGACACTCTGGGCGGCAATTGTCGCGCCCAGCACAATCTTCACAGCCAAAAATTCAGTCCGCGACCGACGCGAGCGTCGGCTTACGATGAAATCACCAGGTTGACCGCCTTGGGGCCTTTGCCCTTCTTGTCCGGTTCGACCTCGAACGTAATGCGCTGTCCTTCAGTCAGGTCCTTCAATCCGGCCCGCTCGACGGCGGTGATGTGCACGAACACATCGCGGCCGCCATCATCGGGCTTGATGAAGCCGTAGCCGCGTTCTCCATTGAAGAACTTGACTGTACCAGTCATGGCCATCGGGAAAGTCCTCCCCCGTATTGCTCCGCCGCTACGCGCATCTCGCGTATCGGCCGACCGGACTTTCGCTGCCGGAAGCTTGGCCACCTGAGCCGATCGGGTTCACGCCACCCACCGACCTGGATTTTTGTTCGGCCTTGATCACTCCGCCGCAACCATTCGCGGAAGCGGAACGTAAAGCCAGTCCCAACGGCCTGAGCATAATACGGATTTACGCGAATTGCCTATGGCGATTCGTAACTTTCACCTGACCGGCCGGGGGCCTCATGGCTTGGGCGTCTCCAGCCTGAACCGGCCGGCGCCGCCCTGGCCCAGCGGCTTTTCGAGTTCGGGTAGAATGGTCTTCAACTCACCCGCCAGCGTCCACGGCGGATTGACGATCAGGAGGCCGGTGGAGGTGAGGGGGCCGCCCGCCGCTTGCGGCGCAACGGAAAATTCGAGCCGCAGGCATTTACCGGCTGGCTTGCTGGTGGCGGCGGCGCCCGCGACAAGCCGCGCCAGAGTGTCGGTGGCGCGCCGGCTCTTCACCGGATACCAGATCAGATAGCTGCCAGTCGGCCATTTCGCGTAGGCTTCGGCGAATCCGTCGGCCAGCTTTTCGAATTCGTCCTTTTGCTCGAACGAGGGGTCGATCAGCACCAGGCCGCGCCGCTCGTTGGGCGGCACGAAGGCTGGCAACGCCGTCCAGCCGTCGAGATCGACCACCCGCGCCTGGCTGTCGCGGCGCATCGCATCGATCAGTTGCCGGCGGGAGCCGGACTCGATTTCGCAGGCGGTGAGACGATCCTGCGGCCGCAGCAGCGCGCGGGCGATCAGCGGCGATCCGGGATAGGCCTCAAGCTTGCCCGGCGCGTTGAAGGCCCTGACGATATCGAGATAGGGGGTCACCAGCGGCAGCGTGTTTTCCGAAAACCGCGCCTGCAGCACCCGTGCAATGCCGGTCAGCCATTCGCCGCCGCGGCGCGCCTCTTCGCCGGTGAGATCGTAGCGCCCGGCGCCGGCATGGGTGTCGATGACGCGAAACGGGGCCTGCTTTTCCTGCAGATAGGTCAGCATGCGCACCAGCACGATGTGCTTGATGACATCGGCAAAGCCGCCGGCGTGAAAAGCGTGTCGGTAGTTCATGGCGAAGGGGTTACGACATCGGGGCGTGGAAAGTAACCCATATCGTCGAAGACGCGAGCTGCGGATGACGTCTCGCGTTGGCGAGGCGTCCGTCTCATCGCGCGATGATTTAACCGGCCATCCGTAAGAGCGGCCAAAGCCATTGCATTTCAGCAGATTGTTGCAAATGCAGCCCATCCGCTAACTTTCTATTTAAGGGTGTATGTGTATTCCAATGCTCCTGGGAAGAAGGAAGTGCCTCATGAGTGTGATTGCCGCGGCCTATTCATCGTACACTACTTGGTCGATTTCGCAGGCCGGTACTGCGGATGCAGGCACCAAGGACGGCACGGCAAGTACGCTAGGCGGGACTTCGCCCTCGGCGCCCTATGCCTCGGCCACCACGGTCAGCATCTCGTATCGCGCCAAGTTGTTGCTGGCGCGGGCGTCGGCAGAACAATCCGTCGTCGATCAGCTGCAGGCACAGGTCAATGCTTTTCGCACCAGTGGCACCAACGACGGGTTGTCGGGCGGCATCGATCTGTTCCAGATTATCAGCGGAGCCGGCAACGACAGCATCAAGGTTCAGGCCAACAACGCCACGATCGATGCCGGCGCGGGCAACGATGTGATCGATACCTATGCCCACGCCAATATCGTCGCTGGCGAGGGTGACGATGTCGTCAGCACCTATCGTCATTCGACCGTGGATGGCGGCGCCGGCAATGATCGGATCAGCACGTACGCTCATGCAACGGTCACAGGTGGTGACGGCGATGATCATATCAGCACCTACGATTATTCCAGCGTTTCAGGTGGAAATGGAAACGACAGGATCGAGACCGACGCCAATTCCACCCTTGATGGCGGCGCCGGCGACGACGTTCTCAGCGCCAATGCCAACTCAAGCCTCAGTGGCGGTGCAGGCAACGACATGCTCAACGCCGGCGACAATTCCACCCTTGACGGCGGCGCTGGCGACGACGTTCTCAGCGCCTATGCCTATTCAAGCCTCGATGGCGGTGCGGGCAACGACAAGCTCAGCGCCGACCACAACGCCACGCTTGATGGGGGCTCGGGTGACGACATTCTCAGCGCCGGTCATCAGTCTACCTTGCGCGGCGGTGACGGCAACGACAGCCTCAACGCCTACGATCAGGCCAACCTGAGCGGCGGCGCGGGTAATGATCGGATCGACGCCTATGACAATGCGGTTGTCGACGCCGGTACCGGCAACGACACCGTCACCACATACTCACATGCAACCGTGTCGGCCGGCGACGGCGATGACTATGTGCTGACCAATGATTTTTCCGTCGTCGATGGTGGCGCTGGCAACGATGCTATCCAGGTCGGCGAATCGTCGACGGTGACGGGCGGCGCCGGTAACGATCAGATCTGGGTAACGGGAGCTAATTCCACGATCAATTTTGCCAAGGGTGATGGCCACGATGTCGTTCGGGTCGACAACGGCAGCGACGGCGTCGATCTCTCTATCAGCGGTTATTCGTTGAATGATGTTATCGTCACCCAGCAGTACGGCAGGACCACTGTAAACTTCAAGGGCTCGAACGATTCCCTTGTTTTCAATGGATCGGCACGACTGAGCTTCGCCGATCACACCAGCGTGGATATTCGTGCCTGACGCAGCTTTGGCGTAGAAGGTCCCGGCCATCCACGGACCTTGCAGACGACGATAAGGGCGTGGATGACCGGGAACGCAGACAACTCTGGGTGGTCTGCGTAGGGTGGATTGCTATGCCTGAGCCTGCATGACAGGAACGGGTCTTCAGCCGCCCCGCACCGGCGGCATCACCACTTCGTCGCGGCGGCAGGCGCGGCGGTCGATTTCGTCGCAGGCGCGGAATTGCATGTCCTTGCTCAGGCAGACCCGCACCTCGCTGAGGCGCCGGCTGGAGCAGGTCACCGAAATCGCCGAACGGCTCAGGCCCGGATTGATCTTGATGAAGGCCTCTTCGAGATCGTCAGGCGCGATGGTCTTCTGCTGCGCCAACTGCAGGAATTCTTCGGGGATCTTCACCGCCGCGCGCGCCTTGCGGACGCTCTCGAAATAGGCCCGCGCGCCGAGGCCCGAACAGGTGCCGTGCTTGTCCCACTCGTTGAAGATCAGGCCGGGCGCCGGCATCAGGTCCAGCATCGAGGTCATGATGTTGCGATCGAGCCGCGGCGAGGGCCGCTGGCAATATTCGGGAAAGCCGCGATCATATTGCGGCCAAAGGCCGTGAACCACGAAGGAATAGGGCCGTTCGCACTGGACCTGCGAGCGCCCGCTATTGCCGCGCTCGGCGGCCGCCTCGCAGAACGAGGGCGACCACGAAAGGGCAAGGACGTAAAAATCGAACTCGCCCGGAGCGTTCTGCCGGCGGTCCTGCGCACACGCCATCCCGGCGGAGACGACAACAAGCGCCAGCGAAATCAGAAGCCGCGAAATAATGACGGATCGGTGCATCGAACGCCCCTCTACTCGACTACCGGGAGCCTAGCAGGGAGCGGGAACATTTCAAGAACAAAATTTGATGGTCGCAGACGCCAGCCTTGAGGCTCGCAAGATCGACGCGAATCAGGGCCGGGCAGCCCGGCAGCCCGGGCTGTACGCCCAGTTGCGGTCAAGGCCGGTCACGCACCATTCAACGCCCTGTCCGAAGCCGGCAAAGCCGCCATCCTCGATGATCGAGTAGTGCACGGTGCGCATCTTGCCGTCGCTCAGCATGACGTCCCCGCTGCAATAGCGGCGCGGGATATTGTCAGACTGCCAGGGCCGGAACGCGGTCTCCTGAATACGCCCGAAGCCGGTGATAACAAGCGCCGAATTCCAGAACTTGCCTTCCTTCTCCTGGAATTGCGACGCGATCGTCGACAGCGCCCGCTCGCATTCGGCGACGCGGCCGTCATATTTTGGGCCGAACAGCCCGAAATTCAGCTCCAGGGGGTTGGCGGCCTGGGCAGCAGGGCTGGAGATCAGCAGGACGAGCGCCGCCGTCATCGGGCCAAGTGTTTTGGGGCCGAATGCTCTCAAGGATTTGAACAGGTTGCGCATGGGGAATCCGCCGGTAAGCCTACGAGACGGTGCCGCGAAGCCCTGACGAGGTCAAGTGCAGCGCGGCAACACCTGACGGCCAAGTCCGCCTCGTGCTGTAACCATTCTTTTCATGGCCATCGGCGCACACTATGGTGAGCTTCGAGCGAAACGGAGTCTGCGATGCGAAGAATTATGGCCGTGTGCCTGATTGCCATGTCTCTGGTGGTCACGGGCGGAATACTGGCGAGCGCGCCGGCGCAGGCGTATTGGTTCGACATCGACACGGTGCCGTCGTTCAAGGGCAATGACACCGGCGGCATCATCGCCTACCCGCTCGCGATGCAGGCCGATGCCCGCCAGCTCGCCGTCGATCACTGCGCCCGCTACGGCAAGGTGGTGAAATTCCTCGGCGTGCAGCCCAATTACGGCGGCTACGTCTCCTTTGCCTGTCGCTGGGTGCCCTATGGCGCCGCCGAGCGGCCGCTGCGCACGCTTTACTGAGCGCCGCCGCTCCCTGGTTTTCCGGCCGGACATGTTTTTGCCACGCGAGGCGTGTGTTCACTTCGCGCGACCAGATGCCATTGAAAATCCAGCGGGAGCCCGCCCATGAGACGACTGCTACTTGTGTCCTTTACTGGCGCAGGCCTGCTGGCTCCGATCAGCGCCGGCGCGGTGGAATTGCCGGTGCGCAAGGCCGGCCTGTGGGAGATGAAGGTGCTGAACGCGGGCGCCCCGAAGCCCGATATGACGATGCAGCAATGCACCGACGAGAGCACCGACAAGGACATGAGCACTTCCTTCTCGCCGATGGCCAAGGATATCTGCTCGAAGCAGGACATCCAGAAGACCGCGACCGGCTACGTCTCCGACTCGGTCTGTGGGGTCGCCGGCATGACGATCAAGTCGCATGCCGAGATCAATGGCGATTTCAATTCGGCCTACACGGTGAAATCGACTTCGCATAGCGAGGGCGGCATGGCTGGCGCCGGGCGCGACAGCACGACGACGATCGAGGCCAAATGGCTTGGCGCCTGCAAGCCCGATCAGAAAGCCGGCGACATCATGATGCCCGGCGGGATGAAGATAAACATCAAGGACATGGAAAAGCTGAAGGCGCTGATTCCGAAGGCGCCGGCGAAGTAGCAATCCGGAGCCGGTCCGCCGTTGGGCTTTGGCGGTACACCGCAGGGCCGGATACAAAATATCGAAAACAACCCCATGCAAAGTAGGGTGGGCCCCGCCGCAGCGCTCAAGTGGCTTGTGTTCGGGGCCCGCGGCGGTCCGTCGTCACGGCCCGACCTGATTCATCCTCCCTGGCGCTGTTGCAGCGGGGCTACATGGTTCGAGACGCGCGGCGATGCCGCGCTCCTCACCATGAGCAGGTAGACCCTCATCCTGAAGAGCGGCCATCTGGCCGCGTCTCGAAGGATGAAGGCCGATCTCTCTCGATTGCGAACTACACCGGCACCCTTACCGCGGCCCTCAGTCCGCCCATCGGGCTGTCACTGAGCGTGATGTCGCCGCCATGCGAGCGGGCGATGTCGCGGGCGATGGCCAGCCCCAGGCCCGTGCCACCTTCGTCCTGGTTGCGGGCATCGTCGAGCCGCAGGAACGGCTTGAACACTTCCTCGCGCATGTTGGCGGGAATGCCGGGTCCGTCGTCGTCGATCGTCACCGTCAGATAGCGGTGATCGCGGTGGCCGGTGATGGCGACCGCGTTGGCGTGGCGCGCCGCGTTGGAGACGAGGTTGGCGATGCAGCGCTTGAACGAGGCCGGCTTCACCGTCACCACGGGCAGGCCGTGGAACGTCACCGTCGCGGTGTGGCCGTTGCGCTCGGCGTCGCTGCGCAGATCTTCCAGCGCTATCTCCATGTCGGTCGGCTGCGCGATCTCGCCGCTGTCGCCGCGCGCAAAGGAGAGATAGGCCTCCAGCATGCCGGCCATTTCGTCGACGTCCTTGCGCATGCCGTCGACTTCGGGGCTGTCGCCGATCAATGCGAGTTCGAGCTTGAAGCGGGTCAGGATGGTGCGCAGGTCGTGGCTGACGCCGGCCAGCATCGCGGTGCGCTGCTCGATCGAGCGCTCGACGCGCGCCTTCATTTCCAGGAACGCCTGCGCCGCCTGCCGCACTTCCCGTGCGCCGCGGGGACGGAAGTCTGGCGCCTCGCGCCCTTTGCCAAAGCTTTCCGCCGCCTCGGCCAGCCGCAGGATCGGCCTGATCTGGTTGCGCAGGAACAAGACCGCCACGATCAACAGGATCGAGGAGGTGCCCAGCATCCAGAAAATGAAGATCTCCGAATTCGAAGCGTAGGCGGCGCTGCGCTGCGCGAACACCCGCATCACGGAATCATCGAGCTGGATGCGGATTTCGACCAGATTGGATTTGCCGACGGTGTCGATCCAGAACGGCCTGCCGATCTGGCGCAGACTCTTCGAGAGCGTCTGGTCGAGCAGCGAGAAGAACGGTTTTGGCCCCGGTGGCGGCATGTCGCCGACGGGAAGAAAATCGACCACGAGCTGCAACCGCTGACCGATGCGGCGCAACTGCGCGCGGTCCTTGTCCTGCGGAAATGCCTTGTAGACGTCGATCAGGCCGGCAACGTCCTGCACCACGGCTGCGGAGAGGCGCCGCGTCACCGTGTTCCAGTGCCGCTCCAGGAACACGAACGCCACCACCGTTTGCAGGATCACCATCGGCACGATCATGATCAGCAGCGCGCGGGCATAGAGGCCGGTCGGCATCCAGCTCTTGAACGCGTTGCCCATCCAGCCATTGGCCCTGGAGACGCGCTGCGACGCATTGCGAATGAACGTCAGGCCGGTGTCGATCGTGCTCATCAATTGCCTATAGCGTTTTCAAGCGAAGTGGGGACCGGTTCGCGTGAAGAAAACGCGTCAAGATAAAGTGGCTCAGGGCGACGCGACCAGGCGGTAGCCGATGCCGCGCACGGCCTGCAGGAACAGCGGATTGGCGGGATCGCGCTCGATCTTGCGCCGCAGCCGGTTGATCTGCACGTCGACCGCGCGCTCGTTCACCGTGCCGCCACCGGTCAGCGCCGCACGCGGCACGGTATCGCCGGGCGCGACCGCCAGAATGCGCAGCATTTCGCGCTCGCGGTCGGTCAGGTGAATGATCTCCTCGCCCTGGCGCAGTTCGCCGCGCTCGAGATGAAACAAATAAGGGCCGAACGCGATCTGCTCCAGCGCCTCCACCGGCGGCGGCGCGCTGCGCTTGAGGATATTGCCGATCCTTAAGATCAGTTCGCGCGGCTCGAACGGCTTGGCGACATAGTCGTCGGCGCCGATCTGCAGGCCCTCGATCCGCGCCTCCGCCTCGTGGCGCGCCGTCAGCATGATGATCGGCACCGAGGAGGAGGTGCGAATGAATCGCGCCAGATCGAAGCCGGTTTCGCCGGGCATCATGACGTCGAGGATCAGCAGGTCGAAATGCAGGCCGAGCAGCTTGGCGCGCGCGTCGTTTGCGCTCGAGGCGGTGGTGACGCGATAACCTTCGCCGGACAGGAACCGCGACAACAGGTCGCGGATACGGCGGTCGTCGTCGACCAGCAGCAGATGCGGGGCGTCGTCGGCCAGTTGCTGCGTTGCGCGCGCGGTGGCCGTCGCGATGGTTGCTGCTTGCGCCACGATCACTCCCTTGGCTTCTTGCTGCCGGTCCCGAAGATCGCCTCGAGCACCTTGTCGGGGTCGTCGCGATCGATCATCGCGCGGAGGAACTGGCTGATTGCCGCGACGCCTTCGGGATTGATGTCCCGGAGCGCGCTTGTGATGCGATCGGTCTGCAATCCTGCGAGCTTTGCCACCAAGGCTTCGCCCTTGGGGGTGGCGTAAAGAAGGCGCTGCCGGCGGTCGTTATTGCCGGTTTTCTGGATGATGTAGTCCTCGTCGAGTAGCTGCTTGAGCACCCGGCCAAGCGACTGCTTGGTGATCCGCAACACGTCCAGGAGGTCGGCGACCTTGAGGCCGGGATAGCGGTAGACGAAATGCATCACGCGGTGATGGGCGCGGCCGAACCCGAAAGCCTCGAGCTCATGGTCGGCATCGCCCACGAAGTCGCGGTAGGCGAAGAACAGCAATTCGATGATGTCCCAGCGCAATTCGCCGGCCCGCGGGGCAGCGGACGTACCGGCGTTCCCCAGCGAATCAGGGTTGGCCGGTCCCCTTGAGAAATTTATGTCAGTCATGTTGACATATCTTGGGTTCAATGTTACAAAACTGCCAGCCACGACGAAACTTTAGGTCGTTTCGAATCTGGTGACGTGTCAGGCAACCGGAAAAAGCCAGCGATGGCGGCAACGGCCGCAAATGGACTACCGTGCGATTGTCGAGCGGCATATCGGCAAACATACTGGACTTCGGCATCCCGCAAAAGCATGTCCTCACCCGACATGACAACAACGGAAGCCGGCCGCAAGGCTGGTGATGAAGAAGTCCAGACCTGTGAAGTCCAGATCTATTGAGCCAGCGGGCCCGGAGAGGCCGGCCGGCGCCAGAATTGCGCCGATTCCGACAGCGGGAAGCAGCAAGGGCAGGAAGCTAAGGGAAATGAGTTTGAAATTCGAAATCCAGCCGGCGGCGAATCCGACTCCTGAAAAGGAGCGTACGGCAAAGCTCGCGGATCCGGGCTTCGGCCGGATTTTCACCGATCACATGGCGATCGTCCGCTACAACCAGGCCGAGGGCTGGCATGGCGCGCGCGTCGAATCGAGCGCCAATTTCCCGCTCGATCCGGCCACGGCCGTCCTGCACTACGCGCAGGAGATCTTCGAGGGCCTCAAGGCCTACAAGCGCGACAACGGCGTCAACCTGTTCCGCCCCGACGCCAATGCCAGGCGCTTTAGGAGTTCGGCCGAGCGCATGGCCATGGCGCCGCTGCCCGAGGACGTGTTCATCGAAGCGGTCGAGCAGATCGTGCGCATCGATAGCGCCTGGATCCCGGGCGGCGAGGGCAGTCTCTATTTGCGGCCCTTCATGATCGCGAGCGAGGTCTTCCTCGGGGTCAAGCCGTCGGCGGAATACATCTTCGCCGTCATCGCCTCGCCGGTCGGTTCCTATTTCAAGGGCGGACCCGCGCCGGTGTCGATCTGGGTATCGGAGAAGTACACGCGCGCTGCGATCGGCGGCACCGGCGCCGTCAAGTGCGGCGGCAATTACGCCGCCAGCCTGCGCGCGCAGGCCGAGGCGATCGAGCACGGTTGCGATCAGGTGGTTTTCCTCGATGCAGTCGAGCGCCGCTACGTCGAGGAGCTCGGCGGCATGAACGTCTTCTTCGTGTTCGACGACGGCTCGCTCTCGACGCCGCCGCTCGGCACGATCCTGCCGGGCATCACCCGCGATTCGATCATCGCGCTGGCAAAGGATTCCGGCACGGTGGTGCGCGAGGAGCCCTACACGATCGAGCAGTGGCGCAAGGATGCCGCCAGCGGCAGGCTGAAGGAAGCCTTTGCCTGCGGCACGGCGGCGGTCATCTCGCCGATCGGCAAGGTGTGTTCGGCGAGCGGCGATTTCCAGATCTCTGGCGGCGCCGCCGGCCCTGTTGCCATGGGCTTGCGCAAGAAGCTGGTCGACATCCAGTACGGCCGCGCCGAAGACCCGCACGACTGGATCAGGAAGGTCCTGTGACCCGCGGCGGAATTATTCCGCCGCGTCAGCAATAAATCATTTGAGCGTTGGGTTGCGCGCGTCTCTTCGTGCCGCGCGAAGGCTGACGCTTGTCCAATTGAAACGGCTCAATCGAGGAGAAAGATCATGGGAGTTTCATTTGACAAGATCGACGGCGTGATCTGGTACGACGGCAGACTGGTGCCGTGGGGGGAGGCCAACGTGCATATCCTGACGCACGGCCTGCACTACGCAAGCTGCGTGTTCGAGGGCGAGCGCGCCTATGGCGGCAGGGTGTTCAGAAGCACCGCGCATTCCGAGCGGCTGAAGAACTCCGCCAACATCCTCGATTTCGAGATTCCGTATTCAGTGGCCGAGATCGATGCCGCAAAGCAGCTCGTGATCGACAGCAACAATCTGCCGGATGCCTATCTCCGCCCGATCGCCTGGCGCGGCTCGGAGATGATGGGTGTCTCGGCGCCATCAAACACCATCCATCTCGCCATCGCCGCCTGGAACTGGCCGAGCTATTTCGATCCGGCCCAAAAGCTGAAGGGCATCCGCATGTGCATGGCCGAATACCGGCGGCCCGATCCGGCGACGATTCCGGCGATGGCCAAGGCGTCCGGACTCTACATGATCTGCACCATCAGTAAGCACAAGGCGGAGCGTGCCGGTTATGCGGACGCCATGATGCTGGACTGGCAGGGGCGCGTCGCCGAATGCACCGGCGCCAACATCTTCTTCATCAGGGATGGAAAGATCCATACGCCGATCGCCGACTGCTTCCTCGCCGGCATCACCCGCGCTACCGCGATCGATCTCGCCAGGCGGCGCGGCGTCGAGGTGATCGAACGCCGCATCATGCCGGAAGAACTCGACGGCTTCACCGAGTGCTTCATCACCGGCACCGCGGCGGAAGTGACGCCGGTGTCGGAGATTGCGAACTGGAAGTTCACGCCCGGCAAGATCTCAGAGCAGTTGATGGCGGACTACACCGCCGAAGTGCAGCCGAAGGGCAATAAGGCCGCGGCGGCGTAAGATGGGCACGCTCTCTCGCTCCCTCGCCCCGCTTTTTGCGGGGAGAGGGCCGGGGTGAGGGGCTCTCTCCACGGGTTCTGAACGACGTGAGACCTGTACCCCCTCACCCGGATCGCAAGGGCGATCCGACCTCTCCCCGCAAGCGGGGCGAGGTAAGAAAGGCATGCCTCGAAATCTTTTCGCGCATGAACTCTCGCGCTGTTCAGTGCGACCAACTCCCCGGATTGCGGACAGGAATTCGGTGTGAAATGGCGACGATGAACTCAGCCTTCTCAACAGGCTCCAAATGCGTCGTGGCGGCGGCCTTCGCGGCGGTGCTTGCGATTCTGGGCTCTCCCACGGGGGCTGCCGTCAGGGCCGAAGACCGCTCGCCGGTGATCGACCTCAGTTCCGGCAACGCAGAGATGAATGCCGCGATCGCAAAGGGACGTGCCACGCTGCCCACGTTCTGGGCCTCCTACGACGCGCCAAAACCGTCGGAGACCGGTCACTCCCTCAAGGTGCGGTTTGCGAATCCGAGGAACAATGGCGAGCACATCTGGATGGCCGACGTGAAGAAGACCGCGGATGGCCGCTATTCGGGACGGTTCGCCAACGCGCCGCGCGATCTGCCCGGCAGGAAGGCCGGCGAGGTGGCCCTGTTCAGTGATGCCGACATCTCGGACTGGATGTTCATGCGGAACGGCAAGATCGTCGGTGGCGAGACCATCAAGCCGCTGCTGAAGGCAATGCCCAAGGCCGACGCCGACGCGCTTCGCGCGCGGATGGAGACGCCTTGAGAGGGCCCAAGGGTTACGCAGGGGCCGACTAACAAGTTCGTCGTCATGCCCGGGCTTGTCCCGGGCATCCACGTCTTGGCGACGAAGAAAGTCGTGGATGGCCGGGTCAAGCCCGGCCATGACGAACCCTCGCTTTCGTGACGCCGAACGGTTGCCCGGCCGGGCCTTGGCTGGTACCAACGCGCCCCATGGCTGAAAAACCCAAAAAACCCCAGAAACTCCGCGCCCGCCTGCCGCGCGGGCTGGAAGATCGTGGCCCGGCGGCGATTGCCGCCACGCGCCAGATGGTCGAGAAAATCCGCGAAGTCTATGAGCGCTACGGCTTCGAGCCGGTGGAAACGCCGGCGATGGAGTTCACCGACGCGCTCGGCAAATTCCTGCCCGACCAGGACCGGCCGAACGAGGGCGTGTTCTCGTTCCAGGACGACGACGAGCAGTGGATCTCGCTACGCTACGACCTGACCGCGCCATTGGCGCGCTATGTCGCGGAGAATTTCGACGCGCTGCCGAAGCCGTATCGCAGCTACCGCGCCGGCTATGTCTACCGCAACGAGAAGCCGGGCCCCGGCCGCTTCCGCCAGTTCATGCAGTTCGACGCGGATACCGTGGGCTCCGCGTCGCCGGCGGCCGACGCCGAGATGTGCATGATGGCGGCCGACACGATGGAAGCGCTCGGCATTCCGCGCGGCAGCTATGTGGTGAAGGTGAATAACCGCAAGGTGCTCGATGGGGTGCGCGATGCGCTCGGCATCGCCGATGACGGACAATGGCTGACCGTGATGCGCGCGATCGACAAACTCGATCGGCTCGGCATTTCCGGCGTGCAGCAATTGCTGGGCGAGGGCCGCAAGGACGAATCAGGTGATTACACAAAGGGCGCTGGCCTGAAATCCGATGACATCGCATTGGTCGTCGGCGCGATCGAACCGGGTGCTCAGATCGACGCGCGGCTGCGCGACAGCAAGATCGGACAAGAAGGCCGCGACGAACTCGACGCGATCAGCAAGCTTGTGTCGGCATCTGGTTACGGGCCGGATCAAATTGTCATCGATCCCTCCGTTGTCCGCGGCCTCGAATATTACACCGGCCCGGTCTACGAGGTCGAACTCACCCTCGAAACCAAGGACGAAAAGGGCCGCCCCGTCCGCTTCGGTTCGGTCGGCGGCGGTGGCCGCTATGACGGGCTGGTCTCGCGCTTCCGCGGCGAACCGGTGCCGGCGACGGGATTTTCCATCGGCGTGTCGCGGCTGCAGGCGGCGCTGACGATGCTCGGCAAGCTCGACACCAAGCCGGCCTTTGGTCCGGTCGTCGTCACGGTGTTCGGAGGTGAAATCGCTGATTATCAAAAGATGGTGGCGACGCTTCGCAACGCGAACATCCGCGCCGAGCTGTATCTTGGAAATCCAAAACACAGCATTGGCCAGCAGATGAAATATGCCGACCGGCGAAACGCGCCTTGCGCGATCGTGCAGGGGTCGGACGAGCGGGCGAACGGCAAGATCCAGATCAAGGACCTCATCCTTGGCGCGGGGCTTACCGAGATCAAGGATCGCGAAGAATATTTGAAGAAGCAGGCCGCGGCTCAATACGAGGTCGATCAAGGCAAGCTCGTCGATGCCGTGCGCGAAGTGCTGGCGCGCCATGATGTGAAGTGGGGTTAGCCATTCATTCCGGCCGTCATGCCCGGCCTTGTGCCGGGCATCCACGTCTTGTTTGATGGAAAAGGTCGTGGATGGCCGGAACAAGTCCGGCCATGACGGAAACAAAAAGGGAGAGACCACAATGCCTGAGATTACCGTGAGCATGGCCGCCGGCCGCACCGACGAACAGAAGGCCGGCATGATGCGCGACATCACCCAGGCGCTGGTCAAGAACCTCGGCGTCGATGCCGATGCGGTGGTGATCCAGATCAACGAAGCGCCGCTGGCCCACAAGATGAAGGGCGGTAAGACGTTTGTGGAGCGCGCGGCAGCGGCGAAGAAGTAATGGCCGCTTTCCTTCTCCCCTTGTGGGAGAAGGTGGCGGACGCAGTCCGGCGGATGAGGGGTTCTATCGGCAAATATCAATGCGAGAGATTTGCTCGCCGAGACAGACCCCTCACCCGTCCGCGATGCTTCGCATCACGTCCACCCTCTCCCACAAGGGGAGAGGGGAAGGAAGCAATCCATGGACGCACGCGACTTCATCAAGATCGGCATGAGCGCCGAACGGACGCTGGTCGTGCCGGCCGAGCGCACGGTCGGGCATTTCGTGCCCGGCATGCCGATGGTCTATGCGACGCCGATGATGATCCTGGAAATGGAGATGGCGTCCAGCGATGCCATCAGATCCGTTCTTCAGCCGGGCTGGATCACGGTCGGAACCGAGGTCGATATCCGCCATCTCGGCGCGTCGCTGGTCGGCGCGACGGTGCGGGTCACGGGAAAGGTCGTAGCCGTAGAGCGGCGCGTGATCCGCTTCGAGGTCGAAGCCTTCGAGGGCGAGCGCAAGATCGGCGACGGCCGCCACGCCCGCGGTCTGGTCAATGCCGAGGCGTTTACGAAAAGGCTTGCGGGGAAGTAGCTGCTGTTCGACCTCATCCTGAGGAGCGCGTTAGCGCGTCTCGAAGGATGAATGCCGAGGTGCAGCAGCCGGGCCACATGGTTCGAGACGGCGCTGGCGCGCCTCCTCACCATGAGGGTCGAAGCAAGGTTACTTCGCCAGATCCTTCGAACGCTGCGTCGCCGCGGCGACCGCGCGCGTCAGCAGCGGTTGCAGGCCGTTCGGTCCCATCAGCACGTCCAGCGCGGCGGCCGTGGTGCCGCCGGGCGAGGTGACATTCTGGCGCAGCGTGGCGGGAGCAAGTTCGGAGCGATGCAGCAGTTCGCCGGAGCCGGCGACGGTTTCGCGGGCGAGCCGCCCGGCAAGCTCCGCCGGCAGGCCGGCCGCGACACCGGCGCGCGCGAGTTCTTCGGCGAGCAGGAAGACATAGGCCGGACCGGAGCCGGAGACCGCGGTCACCGCGTCCATCAGGCTCTCCTTGTCGACCCATTCCACTGAACCCGTGGCGCGCAACAGCGCATCGGCAATCGCGCGCTGCGCGGCGCTGACATTCTTCGCGGCGACCGCGACCGTGATGCCGCGGCCGATCGCGGCCGGCGTATTGGGCATGGCGCGAACCACGCTGCCGCCGCAGACCGCTTCGAGCAAGGCGACGGGCGTGCCGGCCATGATCGAGACCACCAGTGTTGAGGGGCCGGTGAACGGCTTGAACGTCGCGCCGGCCTCGCGGAACGACTGCGGCTTCACGGCGACCACCAGCGTGTCGACCTCGCCGGTATCTTTGGCCGTCGGATTGAGCCGGATGCCTTGCGCCGCCAGCGCGGTAATCTCGGGGGAGAGATGCGGCTCGATCACGACGACGCGTTTGGCGTCGAGGCCGCCGGCCAGCCATCCCGTCAGCATCGCGCCGCCCATCTTGCCGGCGCCGGCAAGCGCGATGGTGCCGTGGAGGTTTTGAAGGGGGTTGTTGGTATTCACCGCTGCCACCATACGCTCGCTGTCGTCCCTGCGAACGCAGGGACCCATAACCACAGGAGTTTTTAGTGAAGCAAGAGAGGGGCTACAAGCAGTTTGCTTGAGCCCTGCCTTCACGGCGTATGGGTTCCTGCGTTCGCAGGAACGACGCGGAGTGTGCGGAAGCGCCGCAGCGAACTAACTACGCCTCGCCCTCGGTATCGAACATCGCCGCGCTCATTGCTTCCGCCGCGGTCTTCCCGGCCCAGACCACGAACTGGAACGCGGGGTAATAGCGCTCGCAGGCGTGGATGGCGCCGGCCAGCATGGCCTCGCATTGCGAGGTCGAGGCGGTCAGCCCGCCCGGCAGCACCAGCGCCTGGCGGTACATGATCATGCCGGTATGGGTCCAGATGTCGAAATGGCCGACCCACAATTGCTCGTTGATGGCCGCGATCAGCCGCTGCACTTCGGCGCGGCGCCCCGGCGGAATCTTCATGTCGAAGGCGGAGGCCAGATGCAGCGCCTCGATCTCCGCCATCCAGGTGAAGGAGAGCTGATAGTCCGTCCAGTTGCCCTTGGAGACGATAGTGACTTCGTCTTCGCCGGAG
>Ga0307499_10000341_pt1 | contig 16928 bp, 18 predicted proteins | sample 13_S_MG_FD_201363 | JGI IMG/M metagenome (GOLD analysis project Ga0307499, IMG submission 201363) | Soil microbial communities from Populus trichocarpa stands in riparian zone in the Pacific Northwest, United States - 13_S | ecosystem: Environmental > Terrestrial > Soil > Riparian zone > Trees... | reverse complement strand
GGAGTCGATAATCAGATGCGAGATATACGGTATCGATGTTCCTTTGCGCTTCTGGGTGCAATGAAGTTGGTGAGCGTATCGAAATGCCTCGTCATATCAGTCGGTCAACATCAGCAATCTTCCCAATTTTAGAATTCCATCTCGCACATCCGAACGGTGGATGCGGAAACTCCTACAGGACTCCGCCCACCTTCACAAACTAAGAGCTCGACTAAGCTATCGTGCTTGTGTGACGAGCAATCTGATCGTCTTCCCGCGAGGGCAAAACCAACACCTGGACCACTGCTGCTTTGCGGACGGGATCGTAGCTTGCTTGGACTTCAATAGCATCAGGGCTCACGCCCGCCCACGATAGACCTGCGCAGATCGACGCCCGTACTTTGCCATCGTTTTCCCCAATGCCGCCTGTAAATACGACAAGATCAACCCCACCCAGAACAGCTATCATCGCCGCTATCTGCTTACGAACGGAATAGCAAAACATATCGATCGCCAGTCGTGCGTCCGGATTGGACGATGCGGCGTCATGGAGACGCCGCATGTCGCTGCCCACCCCGGAAATTCCTGTCAAGCCCGAGCGCTGATCGATAAGATCCTCGAGCATGGCCGAGTCGAACTTCTTCTCGCGCATCAGGTAGATCAGAACGCCAGGATCAAGATCGCCACTGCGGGAACCCATGATCACCCCGCCGCTCGGGGTCAATCCCATGCTGGTGTCGATCGATTTGCCGTTCCTGACGGCGGTGACGCTTGAACCATTGCCGAGATGGGCGATGATGAGGCGCTCCGGCAATGAACCCGCAAGCTGATGCACGATCGATTCGCAGGAAAGGCCGTGAAATCCGTAGCGTTGGATACCCAACGATTGCAGATCCTTCGGAATCGGAAGCACGCGCGCAACATTGGGCATTGCGGCATGAAACGTGGTGTCGAAGCATGCCGCTTGCGGAAGCCCGGCAAAGCGCTGTCGCGTAAAGCGAATGGCCGATAGCGCAGACGACGCATGCAGCGGAGCAAATGAGGCTGCGTATTCCAGCTGCTGCATGACCGGTTCGTCGATCAGGCAGTGCTGCCGCAGTTTTGGTCCGCCATGCACAATACGATGCCCGATCGCGACCGGCGCTGGCAGCCTGGAGCCGTCGAGGAGGCTTCCGATCCGGATAAGCGCATCTTGCTGGCTCGGAACGGATGAAGTGTCGCAGGTCAGTATGCTCCCTTGCGTATCCTTTGCGTGAAACCTCCCGTTCGCGTCGCCTATTGCCTCCGCTGTACCTGAAAGCAGTTCCTCGGTCCGAGAGCCGCTGACCCGATACAGACCGAATTTGAGGGAGGACGATCCGCTATTCAGGGCGAGAACAACCGGCTGCGATCCCGCGTTGGTCAGGGGCTCTCGGGCAACGGTACTCACGCGCTCCAACGCCAATCGCGGATCTCCGGAAGGTCGTCCCCGTGCTCGCTGATGTAGAGCTTGTGACGCTCCATCGATGTCCAGTATCGCGCAGTCGCCCTCTCCACCTGGTCGGTGAACCGGGGGATGCGCCTGATGGCGTCGAGCGCGAGTTGAAAACGATCGAGGTTGTTCAGCACCACCATATCAAAGGGGGTTGTCGTGGTACCTTCGTCGCGGAAGCCACGAACATGGATATTTTCGTGATTGTGCCGACGGTACGTCAATCGGTGAATCAAGGAGGGATAGCCATGAAAGGCAAAAATCACCGGCTTGTCGGCGGTGAACAACTCATCAAAGTCCCGATCGTCCATCCCGTGCGGATGCGCCGACTGCGGCTGCAGTACCATTAAATCAACTACGTTGACGACGCGGATGCGAATATCCGGAACATACTCCCGCAGCAGCGTTACGGCGGCCATTGTCTCCAGGGTCGGCACATCGCCGGCACATGCCATCACCACGTCGGGCTCACCATCACCGTTACCGGCCCATTGCCAGATGCCCGCGCCGGCGGTGCAATGTCTGACGGCCGAGTCGATATCGAGCCACTGCCACTCCGGCTGCTTGCCGGCGACGATCAGGTTGACGTAATTGCGGCTGCGCAGGCAATGATCCGCAACCGAAAGCAGGCAGTTTGCGTCCGGCGGAAGATAGATGCGAACGACATCGGCCTTCTTGCTTGCGACATGATCGATGAAGCCGGGATCCTGGTGCGAGAATCCGTTGTGGTCCTGACGCCAGACATGCGATGTCAGCAGGTAATTTAAGGAAGCGATCGGCTTGCGCCACGCAATTCCGTTGCAAACCTTCAGCCACTTTGCGTGCTGATTGAACATCGAACCGATGATGTGAATGAAAGCCTCATAGCACGAGAAGAAGCCGTGCCGTCCGGTCAGCAGGTAGCCTTCCAGCCACCCCTCGCACATGTGTTCGCTGAGCATTTCCATGACACGACCGTCGGGGCTCAGATCGGTATCGGCCGCTTCGACGTCGGCCATCCATTCCTTCCCGGAGACTTCATAAACGGCCTCCAGCCGGTTCGAGGCGGTCTCGTCCGGACCAAACAGCCGAAAGTTCTGCTTACCGAGATTGAGCTTCATAACGTCACGCAGAAGCGTCCCGAGCACCCGCGTTGCTTCCGCCTTTACGCTGCCCGGCGCCGGTACGGCTATGGCGTAGTCGTGGAAATGGGGTATCGCTAGCGACTGCAGCAATTCGCCACCATTGGCGTGGGGATTGGAGCCCATGCGGCGCCGGCCGGTTGGCGCCAGCGCGGCGAACTCTTCGCGAAATCGTCCACGCTCGTCGAACAACTCTTCGGGCCGGTAACTTCTCATCCAGTCTTCAAGCTGGCTTACATGTTCGGGATTCTTGAAACTCGCGATTGGCACCTGATGCGCGCGCCAGGTGCCTTCAACCTGCTTGCCGTCGACGAATTTCGGTCCGGTCCAGCCTTTCGGCGTGCGGAACACGATCATCGGCCAGCGCGGCCGGTTCACTCTTTCCCCGTTTGCGGGATCGCGGGCAGCGCTTTGAATGTCGCGAATTTGAATCAGAACCCGGTCGAGAGTTCCGGCAAGACTTTGATGCACCAATGTCGGGTCGTCACCCTCGACGAAATGCGGATCGTAGCCATAGCCACGCAGCAACTCCGTCAGCTCCTGGCGGCTGATGCGGGCCAGTACCGTCGGGTTGGCGATCTTGAATCCGTTCAAATGAAGGATCGGAAGCACGGCACCATCGCGTGCCGGGTTGAGAAACTTGTTGGAGTGCCAGCTGGTGGCGAGCGGGCCAGTTTCCGCTTCGCCATCCCCTATGATGCAACTGACGATCAGGTCAGGATTATCAAAGGCGGCGCCATAGGCATGCGCCAGTGAATAACCCAGTTCGCCGCCTTCATGGATCGAGCCGGGCATCTCCGGCGAGACGTGGCTCGGAATTCCGTTGGGCCACGAAAATTGGCGAAACAGTCGCAGCAGTCCGTTGCGGCTGCGTTCGATAGCTGGATAGTGCTCGGTGTAGGAACCTTCCAGATAACTGTGCGCCACGATGCCGGGACCACCGTGTCCCGGACCGATGACGTAGATCATATTCAGATCGTTGTCTTTGATTAGCCGGTTCAGATGGACGTAGAGGAAATTCAATCCAGTGGTCGTTCCCCAATGACCAAGCAACCGCGGCTTGATGTCTTCAAGCCTGAGCGGCGTTTCCAGCAGCGGATTATCCTGCAGGTAGATCTGCCCGACGGAAAGGTAATTAGCCGCACGCCAGTAAGCATGCATTTTCCGGAGGAGATCGGGCGACAACGGATCTGGCATGATATTCCAAGGTTGACTGCCGCGTGGAGGCGGGCGGGATCGCATCCAATCCCCATCATTGGCAGCGGAGCCAGCTACACCGCGCGGAGCGCGGCCCTTCAGGAGAAAGCAAAGCAAGCTATTCCGAGGGTGCAGCTTACCCAAGGCACGTCAACAAGATATGACACCGGCTTTTGTTCCCGCCCAAGGTACGCGCATGAATCCGCCGTTGGCCGCGGCGCGCTTGAACTCGTTCAGGCTACCTGCGTATGTCGCACCAGGGAAAGCCTCCCGAAAGCGGTTTTCAGACGGCCGTCGATACCGGCTGTGATTTCCAACAATGTGCCACATGATCAGTGACTTCCGCTTAAGGCGTCTTGGCGTGTTGATGGAGCCGGAGCCTGGCAATCCTCTGGAAGCCGGAGGCGTCCTGAACCCGGCCGCGGCGCGGGGTCCGGATGGCACGCTCTATCTTTTCCCGCGGTTGGTCGGACGGGGCAATTACTCCCGCATCGGCATTGCACGTGTCCTGTTCGATGAGACCGGTGATCCGGTGGGAGTCGAGCGGCTCGGTATCGCACTCGAGCCCCAGATGGCTTACGAGCTGCGCGCGGACGGCTCCGGCGGCTGTGAGGATCCGCGCATCACGTTCGTCGAGCCACTCCGACGTTACGTCATGACTTACACGGCACATTCGCCGAACGGCCCACGGATCGCGCTGGCCATATCCGAAGACCTCTTCCGCTGGCAACGCCTCGGCCTGGCTACCTTTCAGCCGTATGAGGGCATCGAGTTCGAAGGCGTGGACAACAAGGACGCCAGCGTTTTCCCTGTCGCCATACCGGATCCATCGGGGCAGCTTTCGATGGCCATCCTGCAGCGGCCGCTGTTTCGCGGAACGCGCCCGGAGGAAATGTCGCGCCATTCTGCGTCCGGTCTCATTGATCTTCAGCGCGAAAGCATCTGGATTTCCTATTGCTCGACGGCCATGGCAGCCTGTGAACCGCTACATCTGTGTCATTTCGGCTCGCATCGCCGCCTGGCAGCGCCAGTGGCAGCCTGGGAACAGCTCAAGATCGGCGGCGGTACACCACCCATCCTGACCCGGCACGGTTGGCTCACAATTTACCACGGCGTCAGCGAGCTTTCGGCAGCTCCCGGATCCCCGCGCAAGCTTTGCTACTCCGCGGGAATACTGGTGCTGTCCGAGTTGCTTCCGCACGTTATTCGCTATCGTTCGCAACGGCCTCTGCTGATTCCGGAATTGCCGCAGGAACGCCGCGGGATCGTCGACAATGTCGTATTTCCTACCGGCATCGATCGAAGAGACGATGTCGGGTCGCCCGATCGCTATGACGTTTACTATGGAATGGCAGACAACCGGATCGGCGTCGCGAGGCTCGATCTACCGGAGCATCTCCCGTCAGACGAGTTGGAGGCTTATCACCATCAACCAGGAACTGACGGTCATATGACGTAGGCGGGAGCGGTTCTGCTCGCGCTGTCCTCTCGCCGCGACGCTTACGCATGCTTGATCTTCACCGATCATTTCTTCCGCTGGTGATATCCATCGTCACGGCGGTCGCATCCAGAGGCGCCGTAAGTCGCCAACGCCCCAACGGTTCCTTGTCACTTCGGGCATTTATTTCGCGCGATATGAGCAATACAGCTCATGGCTTCCAACCCAGCCGCGCCCATGCTGCCCGCGTCACTGTCGGCCAGCCGCATCATTCGTTCGCTATCGCCTTGCCCCGGCACACGTGGGGGCCTGACCATGGATCAAAATATGGAACAGTTCATTCACCGCGAAAACCTCGCGCACTATCGACGCCTGTTGGCCGAACCAAACGTGGCGAGTGATCCCGTGCGGCATAAATTGCTCATTCGGCTGTTGGCTGAGCGGGAAGCAAAGGACGCGATACCGCATGGACAATGACAGCCGGGCAAGACTACGGGTTGCCATCCTGATTTATTGCATGGTCAATGCAGTCATTTTTGGCGTCGGTTTGATTTTGGTTTTGAGCCTACCGGCGACGGCCCCATCCGCCTCGTTCTGGATACCAGCAGTCGTGCTGGCCAGCTTCGTTATATCGGCGCCGCTGGCATGGTTCATCGCGCCTTGGATGATGATGCGCTTTCGAAAGGCCAACTCCGCTCATTCGAACGTTTAGACGAACATGGCTTAGGGATATCGTGACCGCAGGTTTTCGATCAATCCGTCCAGTGATCGAGAATCGAGCCGGGCGGCATCTCAGGCGACAGTGAGGCATTTTCCAATGTTGACGCGTAAAGCATTGCTTTCTTCAGCTTGCCGCAAGGCCGTAGCGGCTATGGCCGTGCTGCTGCTTATCGCAATCGGTGGTTCGCAAACGGCTGGTGCGGGTCCGTCGGCTTCCGGCCCGGATGCTGTCTTGGCCAACCCGGCCAACGTCGGGTCCAGCGACGCCACCGATATCAGCGCAGCCCGCCGTCGCCGCCATTACCGTGGCGGGGGTAATGCTGCGGGACTCGCCTTCTTCGGGATGGCGCTCGGGACAATCGGCGCGATCGCCGCCCAGCAGCAGCGCAATGACTATTACAACAATTACAACGGCGGCTATGGACCGGGATACTACGGCGGCGGCCCGTACTATGAGGGCGGCACCCCCTATTATGGCCGTCGCTACTATCGGCGTTACTAGTCGCGGGAAGCAACAGGTCTGAGGTTCAGTTTGATGGCGGAAATAAAAGTTCCTACGATATCGGGCGCGGGCGCGAAATTATCGGTCAGGCGATGGTTCAAGCGCGTGGGCGATCCGGTCGCTATGCAAGAACCGCTGGTCGAGATCGATACGGATAACGTGACCCACGAAATTTTAACGCCGATTACCGGGGTGCTGGCCGCTGTTCTGGTAAAGGACGGCGGCTCTGTCGAGCCCGGTACATTGCTGGGCATCGTTGAGCTGGTGTGATTGCTGGGATCTCGACCTGTGCTCTCAGCTCTCAGGCGCGCTGACCTACGAACGAGGCCGCCAACTGGGCGGCCTCAAATATCGTTGAATACAGCGAACGCTACCTTCTAAGGCTTGGCGGGCGGCTTCTTTTCGAAGGCCGCAGTCACCTCGTCCTCTTCGATGCGAGTGCCGGGTGTGCCGGGCTGGTTGAGGTTTTGCTCCTCAGTCCCGTCCCCCATCATCCCTTCGTGCTTGTCGGCAGACTTCTTGTCGGCGGTCGGCGATGGTTTGTTCATATGAATACTCCATGCGCACAGGGCGCTAGGCTGAACTAACCCCTCCGCAAATGGTTCCGACGAGCGGCGAGCACGATAGCGGCTAACACAACAACGCGCTGGGAAATCTCTTCTGTCTGGGCACGACTATGACAACGGCGCCTTTCCTGGCGTCAAACGCGATATTGATCTGATCCGGATTGATCTGATCCTGGCGACGGCGACGCCAGAACCAATTTGACGTCATCATTCGAGGGGCGGTCCCAACCTTGGAGGGAGGGCCTTGACCTCCTCCTCTGCGAGCAACTGCTGGATTTGCTGTCGCTGTTCTGTATCGGTTACCCGGAGAAGCAAATCTCTAAACCGCGATGTATTCTTCCGATGTTCGAAAATGTCCATCGTGGCCTCCTGGTTGATATAAGGAGCCGCCTCAGTCGTTGACGCTTGCGATTGCATTGATCCAGCCATGCCAGATCGGCGACTTGATTGGATCTTCGAGGACTGGAGATTTTTCGGCCATTGACTTCGGGCATCCTGCGCACCAGGGAAACTCGAAAGCGCAGAAATCCTGATCAGACCTGATGCCGGGCAAGAACCAGAAATGGCAGGAGGACGGGGCTTGAGCGGTTTGCGGCATGATGCTTCCCTGAAGGGGCAGGAGCACTATCGACCCCCAGTCACTTTGGTTGCCGAAGGACAGAGCGGCGATGCGGCCACTATGGAACCCCCTTCCGCAGTTCTGTTTTGCTCACGGCCATGAACTAATGAATGTAGAACGCGGTTGGCCCCAACTCGAGCACCGATGATCAAGCACCGCCAGAAAGACCCCGGCGCGGCGCTTGGGGGCTGGTCTGCGCCGGGGTCATCTTGGGAAACGTCGCAGTAGCAGCAGGCTACGTTTCGCGGCGAGTCCACCACATCAGATTTTGCGGCGCTGTTCAGTTTTGCTCACTTTCGAAAATCAATCTGCGGCAAAACCGGTACGCCCAAACGGGCGACCATGCGACGAATTCAAGAGCTGATTGTGCCTTTGGATAGCAGCTTCGGGCGGGTCTCATCCTGGCCCCAACGGTAAGGATGGCTGTCAATTACCTGGCTTGATTGATCTGCCGCAACAGAGCAGCGCGGAGGCAGACTAAAATGGATTTCAAACCAACTCATGGATAGCGAGCCAGTGTGACATTGAGCAAGTTGGGCGACGCAGCGGGACCCCCTGCAGCGGCATCGATTCTTGCGCGGGCCGCAGGTTGGGCATGGCAGCACAAATGGTCGTTAGTCGGCATAACCTTGGTGTTTGCTGCCGCTGCCGTAGGGTCCGCTCGTCTGATACTGGGACCTGAAATAGGCACTGCTTTGGTGGCTCGTGGCAACCTGGTGCAGACTGTGGTGGCAAGCGGACATATTGAGACGCCGTTCCGGGTTGAAATCGCCAGTCAGATCACCGGCACGGTGGAAGACGTGCTGGTACTCGAGGGAGAGGAGGTCAAGCGGGGCGAGCGGCTGATCCTGATCGAGGCGAGCGAATTGGAGGCCGCAGTCGTACAGTCGCAGGGGGCCGTCGCGCAAGCCGAAGCTCGCGTCCGACAATTGCGCGAGCTGACCAAGCCCGCGGCCGATCAAGCCTTGATGCAAGCGCAAGCAAACCTCGCTAATGCGCAAGCCGCCTTCGAGCGAGCCGCCAAGCTTGCGGAGAGTGGTTATGGCACCCGCGTAACCCTGGACGATGCCAGAAAAACACTTGATGTTGCTCAAACATTGGTACGTACGGCAGAGCTGCAGGTCTTCACGTCGAGCCCGGTCGGTAGCGATTATGTGATGGCCGAGACTCAGCTTGGCCAGGCTCGGGCGAACCTGAATACGTCGCGTGCGCGACTTGGCTATGCCACGATCGCCGCGCCTCGCGACGGAGTACTCATAACCCGTAATGTCGAGCGGGGGATGGTCGTGCAGCCGGGTAAGGCGCTGATGGTGTTGGCGCCGATGGGAGGCACCCAGCTAGTCCTGCAGATTGACGAAAAAAACCTTGGCCTGCTCAGGTTGGGCCAAAAAGCGCTCGCCTCCGCCGACGCTTATTCCGACAAGCGGTTTTCGGCGATTTTGAGCTACATCAATCCTTCCGTGGACATCACTCGCGCATCGGTCCAGGTCAAATTGAACGTCCCGGAGCCTCCCCACTATCTCAAGCAGGACATGACCGTATCGGTCGATATAGAGATTGCCAGGCGTGACAACGCGATCGTCGTGCCGTCGCGTGCCGTCCACGAGCCGGGCAACGGCGCGCCGTGGGTCCTCAAGGCGGACGGCGGACGCGCGCGCCTTCAGCCGGTCAAGCTCGGACTGCGGGGTACAGGTCAATACGAGGTACTTGACGGGCTGCAGCCCGGCGATTTGGTCATCCCGTCGACCGCCGGTGTCAGGGCCGGGCAACGTATCCGGGCCGTCAGGCCATGAGCCGGTGGCTGCCCTTCGAATGGATCGCTTCCGTCCGCTTCCTGATGGAGGGCCTGCTGCAAACCCTCGTCATACTCGCCGGGATCGCCATCGGCGTTGGCGTCATCGTCTTCATGTCTGCGATGCTGGCCGGCCTTCAGGCCAATTTTATCAAACGTGTTTTGACCTCGCAGCCGCAGATCCAGCTTATTCCGCCGGACGAGATCGCGCGGCCGCTGCGCCATGACGCCGGTACCATCGAAGCTGCGATTGTGCAGCGCCCCACCCAACGCATTCTGTCGATCGACCAGTGGCCGAAGATACGGACTGAGATGCAGGCGCGGCCGGATATCGTCGCAGTCGCGCCAACGGTCTCAGGTTCAGGGCTTGCGTTGCGCGGCGACACCAATCGCGCGATCACACTGACCGGAATTGAACCCGAGGCTTACTTCAAGATCGTGCGAGTTCCGGATTATATCGTTGCCGGCGACAGCGCTGTCACCAGCGAGGGAATTCTGATCGGCACGGAGCTTGCCAAGGATCTTGGCGCGTCCCTGAGCGACAAGATCAATGTTACGACGGCTGCTGGTGGCAGCCGTATCCTCACAGTAACCGGCATCTTCGACCTGGGCAGCAAGGGCGCTAACCAGCGTAGTACATTTGTGGCACAGCGCACGGCGCAAAGCCTGCTCGGGCTCATCGGCGGCGTCACCTCGATTGAACTGACCGTGAACGACATCTATGCGGCTGAAGATATAGCCCGGGAGATTCAGGCGACACTTCCGGTCCAGGCGGATAGTTGGATCAAGACCAATGCGCAATTCTTTACCGCGGTACGGGCGCAACAGACATCGAATACCTTGATCCGATCGTTTGTAGGGCTCTCTGTCGCGTTCGGAATCGCTGCGGTGTTGATCGTTTCGGTGATCCAGAGATCCAAGGATATCGGAATTCTCCGCGCAATGGGAACCAAGCGCGAGCAAATCCTGCGCGTGTTCCTCATTCAGGGCGGAATTCTCGGATTTATCGGTTCTTTGTTTGGATCTGCGTTCGGCGCGCTTGCCCTCGTCGTTTGGCACCATTATGCGCGCCAGGTAGATGGCAGCGAGTTGTTTCCGTTGCTGCTCGAACCTCAGCTGTTTTTCGTTTCCTCGGCTGCGGCCACCCTGACCGGGGTCATCGCAGCCATTGCGCCGGCCCTTCGCGCCGCAAGGCTTGATCCTGTGGTGGCTATCCGTGGTTGACGTTCTCGTACTCGAAAAGATCCGAAAATCATACAATGTCGGCACTCCGGTCGAGAGCGAAATCCTGCATGGTATCGACCTCACCATGCGAACCGGCGACTTCCTCGCTCTCATGGGGCCCTCTGGATCAGGCAAGAGCACACTGCTGAATATTATTGGTTTGCTCGACCGTCCAACGGACGGACGGCTGCTCATCAATGGCGAGGATACTGGTATCCTGGGAGACGCCGAACTCACGCGCTTGCGCGGCAAAACCATAGGGTTCATTTTTCAGTACCATTACCTGATATCGGCGTTCACCGCACAGGAGAACGTGATGATGCCCATGCTCGTGGATCGGGGTTGGCCCGACGCCGCCATGGCAAAACGCGCCGATGAACTGCTTGATCGCGTTGGCCTCGGGCCGTGGCGCAGCAACATGGCAATGAACATGTCGGGCGGCCAACAGCAGCGCGTGGCGATCGCGCGCGCGTTGGCGATGGATCCGGACGTCGTGCTCGCCGATGAACCCACTGGAAATCTCGATTCGAAATCAGCGGACGCGGTCTTCGACTTGATGCGCCAGATCAACCGCGAGCGTGGCACGACGTTTCTGATTGTCACGCACAATTTTGAACTTGCAAAGCGTTGCGATCGCATCGTCGAAGTGGTGGACGGTCGCGTGCTGGACGGGTGTTTGCGGTGACGAAGTATCAGGGCCTTCCAGCATAAGTGGGTAATGAAATGGTGACTGCATTAACCGACCCATACAAAATTCTGGGAGTCGCTCCTACAGCGTCCGCAGACGATGTTCAGAAAGCCTATCGCAAGCTCGCAAAGAAGCTTCATCCTGATCTCAATCCCGGCAATCTCGAAGCCGAAGAAAAGTTCAAGGAGGTGGCCGGCGCCTATGATCTGGTGGGCGACGCCGAAAAGCGCAAGCGGTTCGATAGTGGTGAGATTGACGCCACGGGAGCCGAACGGGCTCGGCCGAGCTATTATCGGGACTACGCGTCATCCGAACAGGACCATCCTTATACAGACAACTCCGGCTTCGCGGATTTCATGGAGTCGGAAGACGCCTTCGCTGAGCTCTTGAGACGCAGTGCGCGGACACAGACGAACCGGCGCGGGCGCGATCTCGAGTTCAGGCTTTCGATCGAATTTATCGAGTCAATCGCAGGTGCGGACAAGCGTCTAACATTGCCCGACGGCAACACGCTCAACTTGGCAATCCCACCCGGCGTTACCGAGGGTCAGGTCCTGAGATTGCGCGGCAAGGGTGCGCCCGCAGCGGGCAAGGGCGACCCCGGAGACGTTCTAATAGAACTCGAAATCAAGCCCGATCGTTCCTTCACTCGCCGGGGCGACGACATCTACCTGGAATTGCCAATCACTCTGACCGAAGCGGTCCTGGGTGCCCAGATCAAAGTTCCTACTCCAACAGGTGCGGTAACAATGAGCGTGCCGAGAGGGTCGAACGCGGGCAGCACATTGCGCCTAAGGGGCAAGGGTGCCCCCAAACATGCCGGCGGTCACGGCGATCAGCTGATCAAGCTGAAAGTCGTGCTTCCCAAAGAGCCGAATTCCGAACTCGAAGCATTCGTCACAGGCTGGGAAGGTGGAAAAACCTACAATCCCCGTGAGGAAGTGATGCCATGAAAATGAGCAAGGAGGAATTTCTGTCGCTCTCCGGCATTGAGCATCAAACGCTGGGTGTATGGATCGCACAGGAGTGGCTGAAACCCAGCGGTTCGTCCGTCGATCCGAGCTTCACTGACATTGATATTGCCAGAGCACGGCTGATCCGTGAGCTCTTCGTGGATTTTGGCGTGAACACCGAAGGAGTGGGAGTAATTCTGAATTTAGTCGACCAGCTGTATGGCGTGCGCAGGTCGCTCACGGAATTGCGTCGAGCGGTTGGCGCTACACCAGAAAAATAGGGTTGAGGCTTCCGAATTCGTGTGTCTGCTACTCCATTTCATAGCTGCTGACTACGCGAACCCACGCCGGAAGAAATCGGCGCTCGGCGTAAGAGCCCCCGGACATGGACCACGCTGAATATCGGGACTGTCAACGAGTACTTGTTCGCGACCGCGTTAGCTCGTTTCTACGCTGACCGGACCAACGTGTCGCGACGGGGCGATCATTTTTGCCTCTTCCGCCGCCAGGAGGTTCAAGAGCTTTTCGCGCCTAGCCTCGTTGTTGTCCGTCTGCGCGCTGAGCGGTCTTCTGAAAATTGCGATATTCTGTTGGTGAATGAACTGGTCCAATGATGCCTCTTATCTTCTGTTGCGCCGGACGCCTACCTTGAAACCTGGGACATGCTCCGGATCCAAGCGCGAAGAACCGCGGATTTCATTGGATCCTCCGCCGAATGCATGACGGGCTTCTCCCGGACGGCGTGGTGACAGCCGGCACAGCCCGGAAATTCATACAGGCAGAACTCATGGCATGGTTGTGCCGGATATCTCGTCTCCCGACATCTTGTCGAGCCGACATTTGAACAGCGCAATTTCGAATAAGCATGTTTTCGGGCTGGAGCACGGCTCAGTCACCGACGATTGCCAACGGCCGGCCGCGATGCAGTCACCACGCAACTTCTGGCTCCAGCTTGCTGTGCAATATTGCTCATCCGCAGGAATATTCTTGAATTTCACTGCTCTTGGCGCGCTTGATGTGGGTCAAAAACCCCGATTTAGGCCCGCGTTACAGAAGGATAGGCGGAATTTCGGTCGGCTTCCCAATGGCTTTGAGACCAAACGAGCATGCCCCACGAGAAATACCTTGCTCCTGACGAGAGACGCTTGCTCGCTCGCTTCTGGCGAAGCGCCTCCGGGTTCTGGCGAGGGCCGTCGGCTTGGCTGGCATGGCTCCTGGTCGGACTTTTGGTGATCACGATCCTTCTGCAGCTTCTGACCCAGTATCGGCTCAACTTCTGGAATCGCGACTTTTTCGACGCGATCGAGCGAAAGGATGCGGGCGGGCTCTGGCAACAGACGTTGCGACTACTCCCAATAGGCACAGCAAGCCTGACCCTTGCCATCATCTCGGTTTGGGGCCGCATGACCATGCAGCGCAAATGGCGGGAGTGGCTGAGCAATCATCTCTACGACTATTGGCTGGAACGAGATCATATTGTTCGTCTCAAGTTTATGTCTGGAGAGCACCAGGCTCCAGAGTATCGAATCGCAGAGGACGCAAGGGTAGCGACGGACCTACCGATCGACCTATTGCTGGGATTGCTTACTTCGGTTCTCGTCGCAATCACGTTCATCGGCGTTCTCTGGAAAGTCGGGGGTGAACTCGTCATTGACGCCTTGGGAGCCAACGTCGTGGTACCCGGATATCTTGTCATCGCGGTGATCTTGTATTCCGTCCTCCTGACGGCCGCGATGATGCTCATCGCACGGCACCTGACGCGAGTCATAGAAGAGAACAAGCGCACCGAAGCCCAGTTGAGGTCAGTCGGGACCCATCTGCGCGAGGCAGGAGAACGGATGCTTAATCGGGAGGTCCAACAAGACGGCCGTCGAGCGATCGGGATGGCTCTGGCGGCAGTCATCAAGATTTGGCGGACCTACTGCTGGCAACTAATGCGGATGACGCTGGTGACGCATACGAACTTCCTACTCACCCCTTTGATCGCTTTGCTGCTTTGTACTCCGAAGTACATCGAAGGGGCGATGACCCTCGGCGAAGTCGTCCAGGCCGCCGCAGCTTTCGTCGTCGTCCAGGGCGCCTTCAACTGGGTTACCGACAGTTATGGGCGACTCGCCGAGTGGGCCGCTTCGGCAAACCGCGTGGCCTCGCTCCTGCTGGCCCTGGATCAGATTGATGGGCAGATAAGTACCAGCGCCGTCGCGGGAGCGGACCGCACTGAGTTCAGCAAGCCGGGGACGCTGACAAGCGACTAGATTTAATATCCCCGTCTGTGGCGTGGGCCACCGACAAGCCCTGCATCGCCGTGCCATGACTGAGCATCCCCCCTTCAAGGAAGTGCGCGGTGCCGGATTCGGATTATGAAAACGCGCGCGTTGCATCCGGTTGCATGCAGATGGCCCGCGGCGACCTTGGTGCTGCCCTGAAGTCCGAGATTCAGCGGCTGGCTGGCGGAGACCCGGCGCACCAGGAATTCGGGCGAAAGCACGAACTTGCCTGCCTGCGAATGGCGTCGGACTGCATGCAACTAGCCGGCGACATCCAGGACATCGAACTGCAGAAACGTTTTCTTGAACTAGCTAGACAGCTGGCCGAAGCGGCGGAGCCTGCTCAGACACCCGGGCCCACGACGTCAATCTGAAGCTGTCCGCTCAACGCTTGCGTTGCGTGGTGTCCCCCTGTACCGCGGTCGAGGGCGGCCTCAGGAATGCATCAAACCGCTCCTTGACAATGGAGTAGCATTCACAGGAAGCATTCTCGAGGCCGGCCCGATCGACGACCTGGATCCTCCCTCGCCGGTAGCTAATAAGGCCCGCTGTCTGCAGCGCTTGCGCCGCCATGGTCACCGACTTGCGGTTGGCCCCGAGCATCTGTGACAGGAATTCGTGCGTGTATGGCAAGGCCTCGCCCTCGGCGCGGTCGTGCATCATCAAAAGCCAGCGGCACATCCGCTCTTCCGTGCTGTGGAGGGCGTTACACGCTACAGTTTGTTGCACCTGCGACAGCAGCGTCTCGGAGTAACTGACGAACAGGTTGCGGACGTGTTCGCTGTTCTTGAACTCCGACTGCAGCAGTTCGATCGGGCAGCGAACCATACCGCCCTCGAGTTGCACCAGGCACCGGTTAAATGAGACTCGGCTATACATTGCGGCGAACAAACCGAACGCGCCTTCACGACCGATGTTCGCGGTCTCGATCGCCGAGCCATTTTCGAGAACCGTCAGCAGCGACAAGACCGAGCCTTCCGGAAAATAGGCGTGTTTGAGGAGCCCACCGGCATCGCAAACCACCGCGCCCAGCTTGAGCTTAACCGGCTCGAGATGGGGGTCGATGCGCTTGCGGCTGGAGGGTTCCAGCGCGCCCAGCAACCGGTTTCCCTGCGGCTCAATTCCTCGAAACGTCGGCATTCGATCCGATCTGTCGGCTTCAGGATATTCTCGCACAGCCGGCAATACTGTATAAAATTGATCACATGTCCGCCCGCCCGCGCCGGCGACATCGCACGCGCACGTGAACTGCTCGCTGTTGCAAAGCCTGAAGGCCAGCCTACCAGCGCCGCTGTCGACCCCGGCAAGCCAACTTGTCCATGCTGCAGCGGTCGCATGATCATCATCGAAGTCTTCGAGCGCGGCGCAAAGCCACGACATCGGCCGACCACTCCAACGAGCGTCATCAGGATCGACACCTCATGACTTCGTCTCAATCCTGCAAATCTGATCGTCGCGCTCGTTGGCTCTCCACCGGCCACGGCAGAGCGCGCTCAGACATCCAGCTGTGTCTAAAATCGTCCGACAACTTACCGAGCTTGACGCTACCCGCCGCTCGTTCATCAGCCGATTCACCGACGGCCAACTTGCTGAACCGCCTCAACTCAAATCACACACCTCATCCGCGGCACTCAAATCCCCATAGACCACGCCGCGCCACCCAGGTCCCCCTCCCGCGGTTTCCTCCCTTGGAGGTTTGCGGACGCCGGCCCCTGCCCGCGGCTCCACCTTCATGGGGCCGGCATCCGAAAACCTTCACAAAACCGGTCACGTGTCGGCGCTGAGCGGCCGCTTTGCGCCACAAGCAGCCATTCCATAACCGCTCATGACGCGAATGAGCCTTCGCTAAGTGACCAAGTTCCACCAATGCAGCGCGCGACGATCAATCATTTGTCGAGCGACAACTGCGCTCCCGAACCGGAGCCGCATCGCGGAATGTCGTAGAAAATCACAAAATATCGTAGCCCTGGTGCCCAGGGAACCACCGACACGGCGAACCGCTGTTTGTCCTTAGCATGGTGGCGTGAGCACTTGGCACGGTGGCGGAGGTCCCGCCATGCCGCTATCGCAGGAGCCCCGTTTTGCTATCGGAGAACAGCCTGGCTCGCGAGGCTCAGTTGTGAAAGTCCGCCAAGAGCGCAACGCGCCCCTCGTCGTTGAGCGGGATCGACGCGGTCGAGCTGAAGGCGCGCAGTGGTCGCCGTCGGTGCCAGAATCGCAGTCCATGATCCGCAGCGGCTTTTTGAGCAGCAGCTTTTCGAAGTATTTGTCGAACATTGGCACAACATCGGCATTGGACATCCAGCAGATCGCGGATCAGCGTCACGCGATCAGTGCTTTCTGCGTCGGCCTCGCGCTCAAGTGCAAGCAAACCGCCCCCCAAGTAGTCCG